>Ga0115564_10001346_pt1 | contig 22630 bp, 23 predicted proteins | sample COGITO_mtgs_1105_7_FD_88680 | JGI IMG/M metagenome (GOLD analysis project Ga0115564, IMG submission 88680) | Pelagic marine microbial communities from North Sea - COGITO_mtgs_110523 | ecosystem: Environmental > Aquatic > Marine > Epipelagic | place: Germany:Helgoland, sampling site Kabeltonne...
CGGTCCTGCGCCTGCCCGCCCTTGGGCCGCTGGATATAGGGTGGCAGCGGCATGTGGCCAAGCGCGTCAATGGTATCGAGCACATCCCCGCCCGTGGCGGCGTCAAAGGCAAGGCGGATGTCTGCGCCGTCCTTGGCTTGCACCGTGGCGGAAAGGGTATCGCCGAACAGCAGGCGGTCGCCGGGTTCGAGCTTCTTGCCCGGCTTGGCGTAGCAAATCCAGCTATCGCGGGTGTCCGTTTCAGCGACAAGCGTGACTTCGATTTTTCCCTCATAGACCACGTCCGCCCGCTGCCGCCGACCAATGAGGCGACTGGCGAAGACCTGCGAGTTGTTGAACACCAGCAAGTCGCCACGGCGCAGGCAGGCGTCGAGCGTGGCAAAGGTCCGGTCCACCAACTGCCCGCCCGGCCCAACGTGCAGCAGTTTCGCTGCTGAGCGCGGGTAGAGCGGGCGTTGGGCGATCAGCTCTTCGGGCAGATCAAAGTCAAAGTCGCTAAGCCGCATTCGTGGACTCGGACTTGGCGAACACACCGGCAATTAGGATGCGGAAGGGCACCAGCGCAACCATGGCAACAATGACTTTCACGCCGAAATCGACCGAGGCAAAGTTCATCCAATTGCCTGAACCGCTGGCTGCGATGGCGTAGAAAATGACTGTGTCGATCAGGCTGGCGACCAGCGAGCTGACCAACGGGCCAAACCACCAGGCGCGCTGGCGCAGGGCGTTGAACACGGACACGTCGAGGAACTGGCCGATTACAAAGGCGCTGAGCGACCCCAGTGCGATCCGGCCTACTGACCATGGCTCGGCAAAACCGTCGCCGACGTTACCACCGCTGAGAAGGAAATACGCGACACCGCCAAGAAAACCGATGGCAATCACCCAAAACGCCCGCCGCGCGCCGAACAGGCGGTTGATGACGTCAGTGATCAGAAAAGCGACGGGAAAGGTGAACTGGCCATAGTTGAACCAGTTTGCATTGAGCCAGGTGACCGGCATGCCGACGAGGACGTTGGAAATGTAAACGATAAAGGCCATGAGCGCGCCGGCAATCACCAGCGCAGGCAGAATGGCGTTCTGCTGCTGAGACATTCTTGTCTTCTCCAGTTGTTCCCCGGTTACGACCCTACGGGCAGGAGGCCTGCGGGTTCAACGCACCGGGTCGGGGTACGGACGCGTCTTAACCCAATTCGTTCAAGGACGCCACAGTAGCGCAGCAATCATGGTGGGAAGCAGGGTGATGTAGTTATTGTCAGTGGCGATCAAGATCAGGAATTCTTCGGGGTCGGCAGTGGGCAGGATGGTGACGGCTTCGACATTGGCAACAGCACCCAGAACCGGGTCGAGGTCGATTATTTGTACAGGCGATAGGCGGCTGTCTGCCGAGATGTCTTCAACCGGAACAACCATCAGCCGGTTGCTAAGCGGTTCCCGCATGGACACGAATTTACGCTCGCTGACCACCAGAAAGCGGCCGTCCGGTGTGATGTCGGCCCCGGTGGGCGCAAAGCTCTGATCCCATTCGTAGACCAGAACCCGCCAGTCGTCGCCCCGCCCATCATAGATCCACGCCCGCAGACCACCCTCGCGTTCGACCCCTTCAGAAATCGCAAGCAGGCTGCCGTCGGGCAGGGTTGCCAGCGCCTCAATGCCATGGTTTTGAACTTTCAGGCCGCGTAAGGCGGTCGGGACCGGCAAATTCGAAATTTGGGTCCCACGGTGCATGACGCCGACGCGGTGGTTGACCTCAAAGCCAAAAGCCAGACGCTCGTTCCAGCTGGTAAGCGATTCTGCCTGCCGCGCGCGCAGCCCCGTGCGGGCATCGGTTAGCCATTCAACGGTCAGCTTGCGCTGATACACGTCGGTGAGCATGATCTGCGGCTCTGTTTCAAACACCAGATCCCCGCGAAGCAGGGTGCCACTGTCTGTGACAGCAATCATGCTCAGGCCCGCGTCCGATATCGGTGGGGCAAGACCCGCGCCCATACCGCTGATCCCGCCCAGCCTTGAGTCTGATGAAGTCAGCGCCAAACCGCCGGCCCACCTGAGATTGTCGGGCAGCTCATAGGGCTGCGGCAGTGGGGTTGCGACGAGGGATAAGGTCTCCTGAGCGGCCGCTGGCCTGGCCGCGACCAGAAGCAGGAGGCCAAAAAGCAGTGGGCTCAACAGCAAAAGGCCCCCGAGGGAGCCTTTTGCCTTGTTCCTGCAGGCAGGATGTCGAGTCACTAAAGCTGGCGCGCGATTTCTTCGATTTCGAAGCACTCGATCTGATCACCAACTTGTACGTCCTGGTAGTTCTCGAAGGCCATACCACACTCGAGACCGTTGGCGACTTCGCGGACTTCGTCCTTGAAGCGACGCAGGGTCTTGAGCGTGCCTTCGTGAATGACTGTATCGTCGCGCAGCAGACGCACTTTCGCGCCGCGCTTGACCACGCCTTCGGTGATCCGGCAACCGGCAACACGACCAACCTTGGTGACGTTGAAAGTCTCGAGAATGGATGCGTAGCCGAGGAAGTTTTCACGCTGCTCGGGCTTGAGCAGGCCGCTCATCATTGCCTTCACGTCATCCACCAGCTCGTAAATGATCGAGTAGTAGCGGATATCGATGCCATCACGCTTCGCGCTTTCGCGAGCCTGAGCGTTAGCCCGGACGTTAAAGCCTACGACCATCGCGTTTGACGCGCGGGCCAAGGTGATATCGGACTCGGTGATACCGCCCACGCCCTGGTGCAGAACGTTGACTTTGACTTCCTCGGTGGACAGCTTTTGCAGGGTACCAATGATGGCTTCAACCGAGCCGTGCACGTCGCCCTTGATCACCACGGGCAGCTCTTCTGCGGAGCCTTCCTTGAGCGCTGAGAACATCGACTCCAGGCTGCCTTTGGATGCCAGAGACGCGGCTTCCTTGGCCTTGGCCTGCCGGAATTCCGCGACTTCACGCGCGCGAGCCTCAGACTCGACCACGACGAACTCGTCACCAGCGACAGGTGTTCCGTTCAGGCCCAGCACTTCGATGGGCGTAGACGGTGTGGCTTGTTTGACCTGCTTACCCTGATCGTTGATCAGCGCACGGACCTTACCCCACTCCGAACCCGCAACGAAGATATCGCCAATGTCCAGCGTACCGCGCTGGATCAGCACAGTCGCGACCGAACCACGCCCTTTTTCCATTTTGGATTCAACCACAGCGCCAGACGCTCGGCTGTCAGGGTTGGCAGACAGGTCCAGAACCTCGGACTGCAGCTCGATGGATTCGAGCAGCGCGTCCATGCCGGTGCCTTTGAGCGCCGAAACGTGGGCTACCTGAACTTCACCGCCCATGGATTCCACTTGCACTTCGTATTGCAGCAGTTCCTGCTCGACTTTTGCTGGGTCAGAATCCGGCTTGTCACACTTGTTGACGGCGACAATCATCGGGACCCCAGCCGCTTTGGCGTGGGCGATGGCTTCCTGGGTTTGCGGCATGATGCCGTCGTCGGCGGCAACCACGAGGATCACCATATCCGTGACGTTTGCGCCGCGCGCTCGCATCTCGGTGAAGGCGGCGTGGCCTGGGGTATCGAGGAAGGTGATGACCTTGCCCGTGGGCGAGGCGATCTGGTAGGCGCCGATATGCTGGGTGATGCCCCCGGCTTCACCGGAAACCACGTTGGCCTTGCGGTAGTAATCGAGGATCGACGTTTTGCCGTGGTCCACGTGGCCCATAACTGTCACAACCGGCGGGCGAGGAGCCTTGGTACCGTCGTCATCGATTGGCGAGGTCAGGCCTTCCAGCACGTCAGCTGCGGCAACACGACGGATCTCGTGGCCCAGTTCTTCGACCACCAGTTCGGCGGTGTCAGCGTCGATGGATTGGTTAACCGTTACCATCACGCCCATTTTCATCAGCACGCGGATCACGTCGCCGGACCTTTCGGCCATACGGTTTGCCAGCTCACCAACAGTGATGGTTTCCGGCACGATGACTTCGCGCACGATTTTCTGCTGTGTTGCCAGGGCTTCCTTGGCGCGCTGCTTCTCCCGCTCCCGCTGACGGCGGATCGAGGACAGGGACCGCATGCGATCTTCGTCACCCTCGAGCGCATCGGCCACCGACAACTTGGAGCTGCGCCGACGACCAGAGTCGTTTTTCGCGCGCAGAGTGGTTTTCTTAGCTTGCTCTTCTTGGGCTTTGGTCTTTTTCACGCGACCAAATACAGGGGCTTCTTCTGGACCTCGCTGCGGACGCGGCGGGGCTTCACCCTTTTTGGTGCGCGCTCGCTCTGGGGCTGGCGCGGCGGCTTCTGCACCGGAAGGCGCAGGCTTGGGTGCAGACGCAGGTCGAGCAGCAGGTTTTGCAGCTGCGGTGTCGCCCTTGGCATCGGCTGGCTTCGTTCCCGGATTCGCAGCTTCGCGTTCAGCGGCACGGCGTGCCTCTTCGGCTGCGGCGAGTTGGCGCTGTTCTTCCTGCCGGGTCCGCTCAGACGCTTCGCGCGCCTTGCGTTCAGCCTCACGGCGTTCAGCTTCTTCGGCGGCCTGCACGGTGCGCTCAGCTTCGCGGGCCTTTGCCTGCTCCAGCACCGCCATACGCTTGACCCGTTCAGAAGCGGTCAGGTTGTCAGTGGCTTTGCTGGTAGGCGCAGGCTGGACGGTGCGACGTGGGGTTGCTGGCGGTTCAGCCGCTTCACCACTCGCCGTGGATTTATTCAGGTTGGCAAGGCCCTCGGCCAGTTCCTGATTGGGAACCGCCGCCATTTTCCCCGTGCTGCCGCGCTCGAAGGTACGCTTGGTGCGTTTCTCCACCACGACCGTCTTCGAGCGTCCATGGCTAAAGGACTGTTTTACCTGACCGGCATCAACCGTTTTGCGGAGTTCAAGCTTGCCTGGTTTAGATAACCGAAGCGGTTGCTTGGATTCCTGGTTGTTGTTTTCGTTATCGTTGGACATTTAGTCTTTCGTCGCTTTCTCAGCGCAGCCGGAGCCGCTTCTTGCATGGGGGGTTGTCAGCACATTGCGTTCATACCCGTGTTGTTTGGTTCCCGAAGGAAACCGTTTCTATGAAGCCGCCTCGGCGACCGGTGTCGGGGGCGGGGCCATGGTGCTTAGCAGGGCATGGTCCGCCATAATTGTCTTAGCCAGCCGGGAATCCGTGATGCCCGAACAGACCGCTGTCGCGCGACCCAGGGCCTGAGCCAGGGTCTGCGCTGTTTCACTGCGAAGAACCGCGGTGCCGCCCAGCTCTGCAATCCGGATGAGCGGATCGAGAGTATTCGGGCTGCCGTCAGACGCCAGAACCAGCAGCCGCAGTTTGCCCTGCCGCAGCTTGTCCTTGGTCTTTTCAGTCCCCGTAATCAGCACGCCTGAACGGCGCGCCAACCCCAGCCGATCCAGCAAAGCCTGCCGGATCTGGGCTTCCACACGGGCCGCCAAATCCACCGGTACAACGGCATCTGACTTGGCAGAACGGGCGAAAGCATTCCTCTTAATGGCAGTCTCTAGCACATCCCGCCGAGGAATTAACCAGATTCCACGCCCCGGCAGCCGCTTGCCCATGTCAAAGGTCACCTGACCCGCCGGGTCGAGCACAAATCGCAGCAGCGCGCTGCGATCCACGCTCTCACCTGTCACCGCGCAGGTGCGCAGCGGGTTCTTCTGGTTCATGGGTTTCGTCAGAATGGGCCTGTCCTCTCCGTTGTCCCGATTGCCGCTACTCGTCAAACCAGTGCGCGCGCGCAGCCATGACGATTTCGTTGGCTTTCTCTTCGGTCATGTCGTGTGCTTGGAGCAGCTCGGCCAGCTCGTCGCCTGCCAGGTCGCCCACGTCATCAAGGGTCTTGATGTTGTTATTGCCCAGGATGACCATCATCGATGGCGTCAGGCCTTCGAGCGCGGCAACGTCGTCGGCGACGCCGATCTGCTTGCGTTCCTCGTCCCGGCGGTCTTCTTCCTGAGAGAGCCAATCGCGCGCACGGTTGCGCAATTCTTCGCCGATTTCCTCGTCAAAGCCCTCGATCGTCGCCAGTTCCTCGACCGGTACGTAAGCAATTTCATCAACCGCTGTGAAGCCTTCTGCCACCAGCAGGTGGGCGATGACGTCCTCGACATCCAGTGCCTGTACGAACAGGCCGGAACGCTGGTTGAATTCTTCCTGCCGGCGGCCGGATTCTTCTTCATCGGTCAGGATGTCGATTTCCAGCCCGGTTAGCATAGACGCCAGCCGCACATTCTGACCACGGCGGCCGATGGCCAGCGACAGCTGATCATCCGGCACCACCACTTCGATCCGTCCCGCCTCTTCGTCCAGAACCACTTTAGTCACCTCAGCGGGCGCCAGCGCGTTCACCACGTAGGTCGCGATGTCTTCGGACCAGGGAATGATATCGATCTTTTCGCCCTGTAGCTCACCAACAACCGCCTGAACCCGGCTGCCGCGCATACCCACACAGGCGCCGACGGGGTCGATGTTGACCTCGTGACTCAGCACCGCGATTTTCGCGCGGGAGCCGGGGTCGCGGGCGACGGACTTGATTTCGATCAGACCGTCGTAGATTTCGGGCACTTCCATGGAGAACAGCTTCGCCATGAAGATTGGGTGCGTGCGGGACAGGAAAATCTGGGGGCCGCGGGTTTCTTCGCGGACGTCGTAGATGTAGGCACGAACCCGGTCACCCACCTTAGGCTTTTCCCGCTGGATCAGCTCATCGCGGCGTAGGACGGCTTCCGAACGGCCCAGGTCCACGTAGACGTTGCCGTATTCGACGCGCTTGACCAGACCAGTGATGATCTCGCCCTTGCGGTCCTTGAATTCGTCGTACTGCTTCTTGCGCTCGGCAAAGCGCACTTCCTGCACGATCACTTGCTTGGCCGACTGCGCTGCGATCCGGCCCAAGTCGATGGGCGGCAATTCTTCGGTGAGGAAGTCGCCCACGACCAGCGTATCATCGAACAGATGCGCGTCACGCAGGGTGATTTGGGTCATGTCGTCTTCGACTTCTTCGCGGGTTTCAAAAACTTCGCGGTAGCGGTGAAGGGTGATTTGACCATTCTTGCGGTCGATGGCCGCGCGGATGTCGTGGTCAACGCCGTACTTCTGACGACCGGCGCGCTGAATCGCCTTTTCCATGGCTTCCAACACTTCATCGCGCTCGATGCCTTTTTCGCGCGCGACCATGTCGGCCATCTGGATCAGTTCCAATCGTGGGGTTGCGGTTGTTTGAACCACGTTGTCCATGGATTTATTCCTCAGCTTGCCGGTGTTGACCCGGCCGTTGAATCAGAAGTCTTTAAGTCAGCCAGTCTTACTGGCTTGGGCAGAGTGCCCGCTTTGGCGGCTTCAAAGAGGTCATCGGTGGCAACCAGCTTGGCCTTGGCCATGTCGCTGAAGGCCAGAACGGCGTCGCCCTCTTCGGTGGTGATCCGCACTTTATTGCCGTCTTCAACCCCGCCCAGCGTACCGGAAAACCGGCGGCGGCCGTCGACCAGAAAGCGGGTTTCCACTTTGGCCTTGAACCCCTTGAACCGCTCGAAATCCAACAGACGCGTCAGCGGACGGTCCACGCCGGCCGAGCTGACTTCCAACGTGAACGCTTCCGAGATTGGGTCTTCAACATCCAGCAGCGCTGACAGCGCCCGCGAGATTTCCTCGCAGTGTTCAACGGTCATCAGGTCGCCATTGGACGGCTCAGCCATCAGTTGCAGGCGCGGGTTCTGCGACCCGATCAGCAACAGACGCACCAGATCGAAACCCATGGCTTCCAGCATGGAAACAATGTCGTCATCTATCTGGGCCAAAGGACCAACAGGGCGCTCAAGGCGTTCCATCATTCAGCAGCAGCTTCAGCAGTTAAAAAAGGGTGGGTTGGGTGTAGAAAACAAAAAAGCGAGCCGGCGGCCCGCTTGTTTCCAAGGGCGTCGCATGAAGCTCAACGAGACATTCACGGGCCAACACCGCCTACATAGGCTCAATCGGACACGCGCTCAAGACTTAAATATAGCGGTCTGCGTCCTTCCCGCACTGCTTTAGCCTCATAGCGGGTCTGGGGCCAGTCCTGCGCCCGCCGCCGCCAATCGTCTGCGCATTGGGCGGTCCAGCGGAATTTTGGGTGCGCCAGGGCAATGCGCGCCATCCAAGGCTGATAGTCGGCATGGTCGGTCGCCAGTCGCAGTTCTCCGCCAGGACGAATAGCGCGCGCCAGTGCATCCATCATGGAAGGTTGGATGATTCGCCGTTCCCAGTGGCGCTTTTTTGGCCAGGGGTCAGGATGCAGGATAAAGGCTCGCTCCACGCTCGCTTCCGGCACGCCTTCGACCAGCACACGACCATCGCCATGGAGGATCCGCACGTTGCTCAGGTTCTGGTCGTGCAGATGACGAACCGCCGACGCAACACCGTTGAGAAAGAACTCCGCCCCGATCAGCCGCACATCCGGGTTTTCTGTTCCCTGCCAGGCCAGGTGTTCACCGGCACCTATGCCCACCTCAAGCCACAGGCGCTCGGGCTCTTTCCCGAACAGCGCAGCCAGATCAACCCGCCCGTCCGCATCCGGCACACAGGCCAGATCCGGCAGCACGTCGGTCATCATCCGCGCCATTTTCGGCTTGAGCGGCCGGCCTGAGAGGCGGCCCCATAGGGTGCGGACACCGTCTCGTGCTGTGACGTCTTTGCCGCGATAGGGCTGAAATTCTGTGGCAGAAGGTGGTTTAGACATAGCCCCGATCTGCCCAAACCCGTTCGGCAGGTCAAGGGGTCGAGCGGGGCGTGGGGCGCAAGACTGGTTTAAAGACGGTTTCCGGAGCGGCTCAAAATGATGGCCTGAACCATTTGCACAAAGGCGCGGCGCAGTTGATTGTCATCGATTTTGGTAAAGCCGCGGACGAGCTCACTGAGTTCTGCATCGCCGAGCTGGTCCACGCCTTCAAAGTTCATGGCGTCTTCTTTGAGGACTCCGGCATGATCTTCGCCCTCGACTTGAGCTGCCTCGTAATCATCGTAAAAGTATTGGACAGGGACGCTCAGAGCCCCCGCAATTTCGTAAAGCCGTCCCGCTGATACCCGGTTCAAACCGCGCTCATACTTTTGAACTTGCTGAAAAGAGAGATCGACGGCCTTGGCAAGGTCCTCTTGAGTCCAGCCGCGCACGAGACGCCTCGTTTTGATTCGCTTACCAACATGAACGTCTATAGGGTTACCTAAGCCGACAGCTGTCGACGGTCTCCCCCGTTTTCGTGGTGCCGTTCCAGTCATGTAGCGCTTTCCCCCGCTTTAATCATGAAATCACGACCCATATTTACAATTTGAATATAATTGTTTCAAATTAATAAAGCATTTATGCCGGGTAATGTGTTGGATTTTTGCGAAGTCGTATCAGGCCTGCGAAGAAGAGCAGCCCACAAATAGTCATCCAGAAATTAGTGCGAGAATGGCGGCCGAAGGGGGTGATCGGCAAAGCATGGGGCAAGGGTAGATTCGCGGCTTTGGCGGCGCCATAAGGAATCCGTTCATGGACGAATCCGGCGGCATCGATCAACCCGGAAATACCTGATCCGCCCACTCGCACCATTGGCAGACCTTCTTCTACAGCGCGAAAACGAGCGTAGATAAAGTGCTGTCTGGGCCCCGATGTGTTGCCGTACCAGCCGTCGTTGGAGATGTTAACCATCCATTCCGGACGCGGACCTCCAGCTTTGATCACGTTTCCCGGAAAGATCATTTCATAGCAGATCAGGGGTGAAACTGGCGGCAAGCCCGGGATGGTCCAAGTGTTCAGCCCCGGCCCTTCCCAGAAGGATCCGGCCGAAAACGCCGCAATAGGGATCCATCGCACGAACCAGGGTTTGTATTCGCCAAAGGGCACGAGATGGGACTTATCGTGTCGCGCGGCGATACCGTCCTTGGTGAGCGCGTAGGCGGTGTTGGTCGGGGTTGGGCTCGTTTCTGGTGAGGCGCCCAGTCCGCCACTGATAATCAGCGAATTGTCAGGAAAATCGCGGATCACCCAATCGAGCTCTTCAGGGAAATAATCGATGAAGAACTGAATGGAGGTCTCTGACCAGATGGCAACGTCGTGACTGCCGTCTCCGCTGAAGGTCATGGATTTGAGGTCGCCGATACGCCGCTGCTTGCCTGCATCATCCAGACGCGCAAGCGAATTGGTGCCGGGTTGAACCAGCCGAACCACCGTATCCGTTGGCGCTGCGGCGCGTTCTTGCACCCGATCGTAGCGCCATAGCCCGAAGCCCAGCAGCCCGATCAGGGGCAGCACTGTCACAGCAATCGCTGGCACGGGGCGGCGCAGGGCGAACAGGGCTGGGCCACCTGCGCTGAGCGTGGTCAGGGCTGTCAGGCCGAATATGCCGACCCAGGCCGACAGCTGCATGGTCACTGGATGGAACCCCCAGACCGTCCCCAACGGTCCCCAGGGCAAACCCGTCATCACCCAACCGCGAAAGCCTTCTGCTGCCATTGCCGTGGCGGCGAACACCAGGATCGCGCTGGCCAGCCCAAGTCGGAACTGCCGAACCGCAAACCACCCCGCCAGCCACCATGGGCTCTGCACCAGTGCCAGAAACGCTGGCAGACCAAGCACGGCAAAGGGCGTCACCCACCAATAGGTCGCCAGGTCCACGCCAACGACCCACCCCAGCCAGTACATCCCCCCAATGATCTGGCCCCACCAGAAGGCAAAGATAAACAGCCAAGAGCCCCGCCAATCGGTACGGCTCAGGATCAGCAGCAGGGCAAGCGGGTAGGCGACCCAAAGGACTGGCAGCACCCAGAGCGGCGGCTGTGCCAGTGCCGTGGCAAGCCCAAGGATAAACAGCAACAGGCCGCCGGGTCCGGTGCGTACACGGGCGAAGCGGTCCACAGGCTCAGCTGTCCGCTGCGTCGGCGGGGGGGTCGCTCAGCTCGGTATTGTTTTCAGAGGATGAGGCTTCATCGGCCTCATCAGTGCTAACGGCCAGCCTTCGGCGGCGGCGCAGCGGATTGGTGGCTGGTTCAATATGCACGCGTCGGATGCGGCGCGGATCGGCGTCCATTACCATGAAGCGCCAGCCTGACTCGTGGGTCAGAACCTCACCCCGGATCGGAATGCGCCCGGCGAGTGAGAAAACCAACCCCCCCAGCGTATCAAAGTCTTCTTCACGGTCTTCGTCCGTCAAAAAGGGCCCGATGCGGTTTTCCAGTTCGGTCAACTCCAGCCGAGCATGCGCCTCAAATTCGTTTTCGCCGACCGTTACGATGCCACCGTTGTCTTCGTCGTGTTCGTCTTGGATATCGCCCACGATCTCTTCAACCAGATCTTCGATGGTCAGCAAGCCATCAATGCCGCCGTGCTCATCGACCACAAAGGCCATGTGACGGCGCTTGGTGCGCATATCCAGCAGCATATCCAGCACGGGCATAGAGGGAGCCACGAAAATCGGTGGCCGCAAAATCGAGTGCAGGCCTTCGTTTGAGCCGCGCGCTTTGGCTGCCAGCAAGTCCTTGATATGGACCAGTCCGTGAATGTCGTCCTTGTCATCGCCGTAGACGGGTAGCCGAGAATGTCCTTCAGCCGCTGCCACCTCGATCACATCATCGATCGAGGCATCAACCTCAACCGCAATGATCTCCGCACGGGGCACCAGCACATCTTCAACCGTGCGGTGTTTGAGCTGCAGGATGTTGGACAGCATCTTGCGCTCATCGGCGCCAAAATCGCTGTTCTCGTCATGGTCCGGAGATTCGAGAATGGTCTCGATGGTGTCCCGGTCGCTGCGCTGTGGGCGCACCAGACGCAGCAGCGTCGCCAGACCGGCACTAAGACGGCTGCGCGCACTGGCCGGTTGAGAGGGCTCAGAACTGGTGGAGGAGGGGTCGGCGGACGTTGTCATTGCGGGTATGAGAGTGTCTGCACACTGAGGCGAAATTGCGGGAGATATGCCGAAAAAGGGGGCAATCGCCGCAGGGGTCTAGAGGTCTAGGCGCCTAGGTGCTCTGTTTACTCCGCGCTTTCTCCGTAAGGGTCAGGGTAACCGAGATCCCGCATGGCCAGCCTCTCAAGGCCCTCCATCAGTTCGGCTTGTTCTTCTTCAATATGGTCAAAACCGAGCAAATGCAAAACCCCATGGATAATCAGATGGCTCAAGTGGGCATCCGGGGCCTTTTCTTGCTCCAATGTTTCCCGATGAACCGTCTCACCGGCTAGCGCCAAATCACCCCAGTAAACGGCGGGTCCGTCGGCCTGCCCCTGTTCCATGATGTCCTCGGGTGTTTCGCCCTCGAAACTGGGCCAGGACAGGACGTTGGTGGGCTCAGGCTTGTTTCGAAAATCCTGGTTGAGTCTCGCCACGCGGGTATCATCGAGAAACGCTACTGAAAGCGCGGCGTCAGCCTCCCAATCGTCAAAGCCGGCGCTTTCTAATCCGACGTGAAAAGCCGTTGCAACGGCCCGGTCGGCCAGGGTCGCGAGGTCATCCTCGGAGAAGGTGGGCCAGGCTGCTGCTGCATCGAGGATGAGCTCGGCTCTCATCCCTGATCCGCATTGGTTTTGTAAGCATCGGCTTCGGGCTTGGGAGCCGCATCGTAGGCCTTGATGATCCGACCGACCAGCGGGTGACGCACAACATCATCGGCATTGAACCGCTTCACGGCGACGCCTTTGACCCCGCGCAGCGTGTCCAAGGCATCGCGCAGGCCACTTTTTACCCCGCGCGGCAGGTCAACCTGACTCAAATCCCCGTTCACAACCATACGCGAGCCTTCGCCAAGGCGGGTCAGGAACATCTTCATTTGAGCGGGGGTCGTGTTCTGCGCCTCATCGAGAATCACAAAGGCTTCTGACAGTGTGCGTCCCCGCATGAAGGCCAGCGGGGCGATTTCGATGGATCCGGCCTCGATCCGCTTTTCCACCTGGTCCCGGGGCAACATGTCGTAGAGCGCGTCGTATAGCGGGCGAAGGTAGGGATCGACCTTTTCTTTCATGTCACCCGGCAGAAACCCGAGCCGTTCTCCGGCCTCGACTGCTGGACGGGACAGGATCAACCGCCGCACTTTGCCCTCAAGCAGGTGCGAAATGGCCATGGCCGCGGCTAGATAGGTTTTGCCCGTTCCTGCCGGCCCCACGCCAAAGGTAAGCTCGTGATCACGCATGGCAACCAGATACTCAGCCTGCCCTGGAGAGCGCGGCGATATCGATTTTTTGCGGGTGGTAATGGCAATGTTGTTGGCGGCGGGCTGACCCTGGAGCCAATTCTGGTCCCCGTCGGTCTGCTCGACGTGATGCCGTCCCATGCGGATTGCAGCATCGACGTCCGCAGGCTCAACAATCAGACCCCGACGGGCCCGATCATAGAGGCTTTCCAGCACCGCAAACCCCAGTTCAACGGACCCTTGTTCGCCATGCAGGATGATTTCATCAGAACGGTTGGCGATGTCCAGGCTCAGGCGCTCTTCGATCAGCGCTAGGTTCGCATCGCCCACTCCGCAAACGTCGAGCGCTAATTTCGCGTCTGCAAATTGGAAGGCGTGCGATGTCGCTTGGGTCATAAAGCTGTGGCTTTCATTAATTAGGCGGCCTGCTGGGCTATCACAATCTGGCCCTTCAATGAGTTGGCGCCCGCGGACAGAATTTCAACGTCCACCATCTGACCTAAGCGATGCGAAGGTGCCATGACATGCACCGACTGCATGTAGGGACTGCGGCCGATCAACTGCCCATCTTCCTTGCCACTGCGTTCGAGAAGGATTGACATGGTCTTACCGACGCAACCGAGGTTAAAGGCGAGCTGCTGCTCGTTCAGCAGAAGCTGAACCGCTTCCAGCCGCTTGGACTTCACCTCTTCGGGCACGTGAAACTCAACATTGGCGGCCGGTGTGCCGGGGCGGGGGCTGTATTTGAAGGAATAGGCCTGCGCGTAGTTGACCTGAGTGATGATCTTCAACGTATCGGCAAAATCCTGATCACTCTCACCGGGGAAACCCACAATAAAATCACCACTTATCGCCATATCGGGGCGGATCGACCGCAGCCGTTCGATAATCGCGATGTATTCGGCCGCTGTGTGCGAGCGGTTCATGGCCTTGAGGATCGGGTCTGAGCCGGATTGTACCGGCAGGTGCAGATAGGGCATCAGCTTGGGATTGTCGGCAAAGGCCTGGTAGAGATCTTCGTCCATGTCCTTAGGGTGGGACGTGGTGAAGCGCAAACGCTCCAGTCCATCGATGTCACCCAGCGCCCGCAGCAGGCTGGCAAGGTTCCAGGTCCCAGACCCGCCATTGGGCGCGTCACCATGGTAAGCGTTGACGTTCTGGCCCAGCAGAGTGAGTTCCCGCACCCCCTGACCTGCAAGCCGCTCAGCCTCGGCCAGAACCGAAGCAACGGGCCGGGATTCCTCCGCGCCGCGCGTGTAGGGCACAACGCAAAACGAGCAGAATTTGTCACAGCCTTCCTGAACCGTCAGGAACGCCGAAGCGCCATTCACCGCGCTGCGTTCTTCGGGCAGATGATCAAATTTCGATTCCGTCGGGAAATCCGTGTCCACTATCGACCGTTCACCGCGCTCAACCCGGTCCACCAACTCAGGCAGGCGGTGGTAAGACTGTGGTCCGACAACCAGATCGACCGCGGGCGCACGGCGCTGTATTTCAGCGCCTTCGGCTTGGGCAACACAGCCGGTCACGGCGATTTTCACGTCTCGGCCTGACCGCTCACGCAGCATTCGCATTCGCCCGACTTCGGAATAGACCTTCTCTGCCGCTTTTTCGCGAATGTGGCAGGTGTTGAGCACCACCAGATCGGCGTCATCGGGGCTGTTGGCGGTGGTATAGCCCGCCTTGCTCAGGCTCTCGGCCATGCGTTCGGAATCATAGACGTTCATCTGGCAGCCATAGGTGCGGATGAAAACGCGTTTTTCAGAAGTCTCAGTCATAGGATGCTACCTATCATCAAGCGTGTGGTGCTGAAAAACAAAAACGGTCGCAGGGCATCTGACCCGCGACCGTTTCGATGATCCGCAATGGGGTGTGTCAGTCGCTGCTGCGACGCGTGCCCAGACCAATTTCTTTTGCCAGCTTGGAGCGCTGCGCCGCGTAGTTCGGGGCAACCATTGGGTAATCTGAGGGCAGACCCCAGCGCTGACGGTATTCTTCGGGGGTCATATTGTAAGCGGTCTTCAAATGACGTTTCAGCATTTTCAGCTTTTTGCCGTCTTCGAGGCAAACAATGTAATCAGGCTTCACAGATGAACGCACCGCAACAGCAGGCACCAGTTCTTCTTCTTCTTCAACAGCTGGCGCGTCAACCGAAGCAAGTGTTGAGTAAACGTCTGCAATCATGCGTGGAAGATCGCCGACAGCCACAGAATTGTTGGATACGTGGGCTGCAACGATGTCTGCAGTGAGAGCGAGCAACTCGGAGTTGGCGTTATCTTTCAACTCTATATTCCTTCCTGGTGAACACCAATGTATACTGGCGAGATTCAATATTCGGTACTTATACCTCACCTAGATATTTTCCAAGGCGTAATGTCACGCTATCGCGCATTTCCCGATGTCATTTTCGAAATCCACCGAAAGGCGCCTGCGTTCAGTGGCCTTTGACTAGCTCATCTAGTGCAAGTTTCATGAGTAGAGCATCTCTATCTCGGCCACCTGCTGTATTATAGTAATTTTCCCGTCGTCCGGTGACCTTAAACCCAAGTTTTGAATATAAAGCAATAGCTCCAAAATTGAATTCTGATACTTCAAGAAAGCAGGAGTGGAAAATATCGAAATATTCCAAGGCTCCAATGATCAGATTTTCTGCAATGCCCTGTCTGCGGAGCGAGGGATTTACGCAAATCGTCGATATTTCTAGTTCAGGCTCTATTACACTCACTAATAGGAGGCCTTGTAATTCGTGTTCTTCACTCATCCAGCCAAAGGCGCGATAGGTGGGCAATCTTAGAAATGTTTCGAAGTCATGTTCACTCCAAGGGACATCAAAGGACAGGGCATGGAGAGTAGCCATCGCCCTGCAATTTTGCAGGGTCAGCTGTGAAAGGCTCATGACGATTTCATGCCGCCAATTTCTGGCGCGCGTAAGTAAATGGGCGCGCTTCTATCGCGCGCTTTTACCAATTGGGCAGAAATTTTTGGGGCACTAGACATGAAACGAGCTAATTTCGCCATGTCAGGCTCCTGATCCAGGCACGCAGGGTCCAGTTTCGAGGCTGCCGATCCAATCACGCGTGAAAACAGACCGGTCTGCATCAGATCTTCTGGAGAGAGCACTGTGTCAGCCAGCGCTAAACCCTTGCCTTGGCGGGCATAGACGCGTGCGAAAACCTCCCGGCGTCGGGATTCAATGGCGATACACAGACCCTCTGGCTCGGGCTCGCCCAACGCGTAGACATCAAAGGCATTGAAGCCATAGAACGTCGCGCCGCTGGAGCGGGCCAGGCCCAACCCGGCGGCAATGCCCAGTCGGATGCCGGTAAACCCGCCCGGTCCCAGCGTACATCCTACCTGATCCAGGTCCTGCGGGCGCAGTTTGTGGCGGTCAAGGAGGTCGTGCAGCGCTGGCAACAAAGCGGCTGGCTGCCCTCGATCCATGTTGAGCGCGGTGGTTCCAATCTGATCACCGCCGCTGGTCGCAAGCGCAGCGCTTAGCCCTTGTCCTGCACACTCAAAGGCCAGCGAAAGCATGTCACAGATAGAGGTTCATGGGCTGACCACCGGAAAGGCGGGACCGGTCGAAGTCGGTCAGTCGGCTGTCCGTCACCAGCGTGTTGATGGTCGCTGAGTAGTAGCTTGGATCTTCGCTGTAGCTGCTCAAATGCGGGATCAAATCGCGCGCGGTCGGCACTCGGCCCGAGCGAGCGAACGTCGCGCGGGTGCGCCGCATTTCCAGATAGGCTGCGTTGGTGTTCAGGTTCATGGCGTAGCTGCGCACGGACTCTTCGAGTGAGGTGAAGGTGCGAACGCGATGGTTCTGACCAGCGTCCCGTCCGCTCGGTGTCATGCCCGGCTGGCTGGCGTCCCAGACCCGCTGTCCAAAGAGCGCGTTACCCTGCTGCACGTAGCGTGACGTCCCCCAGCCGCTTTCCAGCCCTGCTTGTGCGAGGATGAGACTCACCGGCAGCACGTCCACGCGCTGGAGCAGGTTGGTGGTGTTGCTCTGGATGTCGTATTTGGCGGCCAGCGATTGGATGCCAGCCGGTGCACCGGTAATCGGACCACTGTAGCCGCTGCGCATGATGGCGGCGCGCTCTGCGGCGATTTCGTCATTAATCTTCAGTGAAAGCGGCAGCATCAGACGCAGGAACACGTCTTTGTTCATCAGGACGCTGTTGTTCATATTGCTGGGCAGGCGGCGGGCAAAGACCGGCGGAACGGGGGAACCGCGCCGCATTTTGTCCAACGTATAGCCGTTCTGGTCAAAGAACCGTCCGACGCCTTCCAATCCGCCCTGCACGGTTTTGGTGACCGCCGGACCCGATGAGGCCGATGATGCTGGCGTGGTGTAATTGTTGAGAACCGGCGAATTTAGATATCCCGGTGCAGCGGCCAGTTGGCTGCTGCTGGCGCGGGCTGGATCCATTGGTGTGGCACGGGAGAGGTCGATGCCCATGGCGGTGTGAGTACTCACGCTCCCGCTGGGTGCGCCGCCCAGAGAGGCGGCCGAGCTGTTGCCCGTGTTGCGAATGCTGGCAACTTCGGATCGGAGCTCTTCTTCAGCGCGCGCGGCGCGCTCGGCTTCGCGGGTGGTGTTGCCAGTGACCTGCGGGATCCATTCGTTGAAGATGTAACTGACGGTGTCACCCGTGACCTCGATGCCACCGCTACCAACCTTGATCGCCCGTTCTTCATCAAAGGCAAAGTGTTCGCTGAGTTGGTTCGGCATTTCTTCGACACGACGGTCGAGCTCGCGGAGCCCCTCGGCCACTCGAACAGGAGCCGTGCTCAGGTCGAAGGTGCTGTCGCGCGCATCCAAGGTTTCATCCCAGACGCCATCTACAGTCGACGTCGAGGAACAGGCACCCAGAGCAAAGGCAGCGCAACAAAAGGAAAAAGTTGTCAGGCGACGAAATCGGCCGGTCAAAGGAAGTCCCTCACAAAATCACATGGCTTGAAATGCCACGCTTCCTTAATTGTTTAGAGCGCCAATTCCCATGTAAATACGGCGGAATGAGGATTATGTGCCGCTTAGGGGCCTTTGAGGCCCCCTTGGAGTCGCAATTTGCCAGATTATACGGCGGTCACTTCTCTCACGTCTGGCACATAATGCTTGAGCATGTTTTCGATTCCCATTTTCAGAGTCGCCGTCGAAGACGGGCAGCCCGCGCAGGCGCCGCGCATGTGCAAATAGACCACGCCTTCCTTAAACTCGTGAAAGACAATATCGCCGCCATCCATGGCGACGGCGGGTCGGACGCGCGTGTCGAGCAGGTCCTTGATCTGCGTCACCACCTCGCTGTCTTCTTCGCTCGATTCAACCGTCGTGCTGTCTTCACGCATCACCGGACGGCCTGCCGTGAAGTGCTCCATGATCAAGCCGAGGATCGACGGCTTAATGAGGAACCATTCGCGGTCGTCGCTCTTGTGAATGGTGATGAAATCCGAGCCTAGGAAAACCCCCGTGACGCCTTCAACCTCAAACAGGCGCTCGGCCAAAGGTGATGCGCCGGCCTCTTCGCGGGTGTCGAAGTGCGCGGAGCCTTCGCTGAGCACGGTCAAGCCGGGCAGGAATTTCAGCGTTGCCGGGTTCGGTGTCGATTCAGTCTGGATAAACATGGTCAAGGTCCTGTCCTGTATATCCTTAACATGCTGATCTGGAACACATAGATCAAGTGAGTGCGGCGCCGTGCAGGGACGCATTCCGGAAAACATGGGCTCTATCGCGGTTTTGATCGCATGAAACTGAGAGATTTCGTTACAAGGTGACGTGAATGCGCCATAATGTTTCCGCAGTTTTCCACCTAAGTGGGCGAACGATGCTCACGGGTGGCAAGCCTCTGAGCTTTCACTTTTTTCTGATGTTCTGACGAGTTGGTTTGATGACCCGATTTTTCGCGCGTGCCATGACCCTGTTTTCCGCTGCTGCCCTCTGCTTTGGTTTGTCCCAGCCTGCTTTGGCCCAGACACAGACCACGCAGGAGCAGGTCGTCGCCTTCCTCAATCAGGTTGAGGCGCAGATCGAGAAGATCACCACGGCGCGTGGCCGTTTCATGCAAATCTCGGATTCAGGGCAGATCGTCCGCGGTGATATCTCCATTGCGCGCCCCCGGCGCATGCGGTTCGACTATGACGAGCCATCGCCCGCGTTGCTGGTCGCTGATGGTCGATTTATCGGAACCTACAACACCAAAGATGAAACTTCCGCGCACCGGCAGATCAACCAGACGCCGCTGAAGTTTCTGCTGAACGAAGACCCGGATCTGGCCAATGGGGTTAAGGTGCTGAAAATCGAACGCGTGGCTGAATCCGTGCTCGTGACTATTCAAGACCGGCGCAACCCCAATCAAGGCCAGCTGGTCCTTGTGCTGGATACCCGGACGCTGGAGCTGCGTGCCTGGCAGGTCATCGACGACAAAGGCGAGCGCACCACGGTTCGGCTGGAGTCCATGACCTATGGCGTGTCGCTGTCCAACGCCTTGTTCGAGCGGCCCAACTTCTAATGGCCGCCGACCGGACACCCGTCATCGGGGTCATGACCTGTGCGCGACCCAAGCACGAGAAAACCCCCGAATACCTCGAACTGGCGGTGGGTCAGAAGTATCTCCAGCCCCTGCTTGATCGGGGAGCTTTGCCGTTTCCTGTGCCGAATTTTGGCGACCAGACCCCCTTTGACGCGATCATGGAGCAGATCGATGGTTTGCTGCTCACCGGCTCGCTCAGCAATGTTCACCCCGAACGCTACGATGGCGACGTGGGCCCGAACAGCCTGCCGCTGGACAGGCATCGAGACGCCTGCACCTGGGGTCTGCTGGACCGCTGTTTGGCGCAAGGGAAGCCGATTTTTGCGCTGTGCCGGGGGTTTCAGGAGCTGAACGTCTACACCGGCGGCAGCCTTGACCAGATGGTTCATGAAGTGCCGGGCCGGATCGATCATCGATCGCCGACCTCACACGTGCCGGAAATCAAGTACGGCGCCTGGCAACGTGTGGACGTGACCTCGGGCGGCGTGCTGGCTGGGGCGCTGAACTCCAGCGAGTCGATCCTGATCAACTCCTTACATCTGCAAGGGGTGGATCGTGTCGGTGCAGGCGTGACGGTCGAAGCAACCGCCAGCGACGGTCTGGTGGAAGCCTTGTCCATCGACCGGGCCACGGCCTTTTGCCTCGGCGTGCAGTGGCACCCGGAAGCTTTGCCCGATAACCCGGTCAGTGTTGCTCTGTTTGATACCTTTGTGGACGCTTGTCGCCGCTGACCCTTGGCCTTAGGTTCCCGCTCATGAGAATTGTTACCTGGAACGTAAACGGCCTGAGAGCGCGTGCGGCGCACGTCAATCGGGTCATCGAAGAGCTGCAACCTGATGTCCTGATGATGCAGGAAATCAAGATGGACGCCGCCATTTTCCCCGTGGACGATTTCGTGGCCGCCGGGCTGCCGCATACCACGGCGCACGGGTTTAAGGGCCGGCACGGCGTCGCCATTGCGTCCCGCCAACCCCTGAGCGATATCGACAAAACCGTCCTAGGCGGCATCGACGATGGCCGGCACGTCTCCGCCACCGTGGCCACCAGCGGCGGCGATTTGCGTCTTTCCAGCCTGTACGTGCCCTCCGGCGGGGATAAGCCAGACGTCGAAATCAACGACAAGTTCGCCCACAAGATGGCTTTCATGGATGACATGAAGCGCTTTTTTGCCGGCAGTGGTTTTCACGTTGCCGGCGGGGACCTGAACATCGCGCCGGGTGAGCAGGACGTACACGACCACAAGAAATGCCGCCGTCTGGTTGGTCATTCCGACGGCGAGCGCGCCATCATGGCAGAAGCGATTGAGACGGGGGAATGGATCGACACAGGCCGGCACCTGCAGCCCGAAGGGCCGCTGTTTTCCTGGTGGGGCTACCGCTTTCCGCCGGCCTTTGAGCGCAACCTTGGTTGGCGACTGGACCACCTGTGGCTCAAGCAGGGTCATGCGGACAAGATCACGGGCGGTTCCGTTTTTCGGGACAGCAGGGGCTGGGAGAAGCCCTCCGACCATGCGCCGGTCATCCTTGATCTCAACGTCACGGCAGGCGGCTAAAGTGATCCAAACCCGCTACGGTCCGCGTGCCTGGGTCAGCGACGCTGTTCTGGGCGTCGTTGGTTCGCTGCTGCTGGGGTTGTGGACTGTGGTTCTGCTACCCTCGGTGTGGGCGATCCTGCCTGGCCTGGGGTTGGCTGGCAGTCTGTATCTGGTGGTGCGGGCGCTATGGCTGGGGACGCTGGTGTATCGACTGGACGAGACTGGCGTGCTGACCCGCACTGCGGCACTCGTGGCGGACAAGCGGGTTGATCTGTCTGCTATCCGACGCGCCGATTTGCACTATCTTGGCACCCTGATCCGAGGCGCGCGAGGCAAGAGTGGTTTGTTTGTGCTGCACCTCAGCGACACGAGCACCAAGTTGCGGATCGAAAGCAAAGTCGAGGACTTCCATCCGCTCGCCAAGGCCGTACTAGAGGCGCACATCGCCGCTGGCCTGCCTATTTCGCTAGCCACTTTTGATAACGCGCAGGCGCTGGAATTGGATGCAGGTCTGAAGACCGACATGATCTCCAGACCGCTTTAGTCACGGGCGATCCCGTGCGCCTGATTACATCGCCAGACGATAGCCGCCCGGCTCGGTCACCAGAATCGAGTTCTGCTGCGGGTCGGGCTCGATCTTTTGACGCAGGCGGTAAACGTGGGTTTCCAGCGTGTGTGTGTTCACGCCCGCGTTGTAGCCCCAGACCTCGTCCAGCAGCGTATCCCGCGAGACCACCTTGCCGCCGGCGCGGTAGAGGAACTTCAGGATCGCGGTTTCCTTCTCCGTCAGCCTGACCTTGCGGTCGTTGTCATTGTTCGTGAGCATCTTTGCGGCTGGGTGGAACGCGTAAGGCCCGACGGCGAAAACAGCGTCGTCCGACTGCTCATGCGTACGCAGCTGTGCACGAAGGCGCGCCATGAATACGTTGAAGCGGAAGGGTTTGGTGATGTAGTCGTTCGCGCCGGCGTCCAGTCCAAGAATGGCGTCCGCGTCGCTGTCCTGCCCGGTCAGCATGATGATCGGCGCCTTCAGGCCCCGACGCCGCATGAGCTTGCACAGGTCGCGCCCATCCATGTCGGGCAATCCCACGTCCAACACGATGGCGTCAAAGTGGTCAGCGTCGGCCAGCTTGATCGCGTCGGAGCCATTTTCCGCTTCACTGACCGTGTATTCCTCGTGAAATCCCAACTGCTCAGCCAGGGTTTCGCGCAGGGTTGGGTCGTCATCGACGAGCAGGATGCGGCGGCGGTTGGAGTCTTGGGCGAGGCTGGTCATGAACATGATCCTTTCAACAAGGGCCCTCAAACAAGGGCCCTCAAACAGGGGCGGTGCGTCTCAGGCTTATGTTAGCCTTACACGATCTTCTGTCATCCTGTCACAAGCCCATGTTGAGCCTTTGTGAAATTTGTCAAATTGACGTGAGGATGAAAGCGCTGTTTTTCAGTGGCTTAG
>Ga0115564_10001351_pt1 | contig 22604 bp, 16 predicted proteins | sample COGITO_mtgs_1105_7_FD_88680 | JGI IMG/M metagenome (GOLD analysis project Ga0115564, IMG submission 88680) | Pelagic marine microbial communities from North Sea - COGITO_mtgs_110523 | ecosystem: Environmental > Aquatic > Marine > Epipelagic | place: Germany:Helgoland, sampling site Kabeltonne...
AAAAAAGAATAAAAAAAGAATAAAAAAAGAATAAAAAAAGAATAAAAAAAGAATAAAAAAAGAATAAAAAAAGAATAAAAAAAGAATAAAAAAAGAATAAAAAAAGAATAAGTAGCAAAAAAAATATTATAATTTTAATTGTATAGATAAGTTTATATAAAAAATATATTTTTTTATAGTAAGATATATAAAAAAATATATTTTATACAAAAAAAAAATTGTATACTATGTCTAAAATACCAAAAAATGTAATACAAACAAATATGAAAAAACCAGAAAGTCATGTTCTACAACAATTATCAAAAGTTTTTGTAGGATGGAATTATAAAAATTATAAAACAGATGAAGAAATAGTACAATTTTTTTTAGAAAATCCTATAAACGATTTTCCAGATATTGTAAAAAAGTTTAGTATATTACAGGGAGCTCATAAATCAGATTTATTTCGGTACTACTATTTATATTTATTTGGAGGATGTTATTTGGATGATGATGCGATGGTCTATGAAGATATTAACAATATTATTCAAGAGTATGATAGTGTATTTATAAAAAGTAATTTTTTTGCTGATTTTACACATATTTTTAATGGATTTATATGTACAATTCCTAAGAATCCTATTTTATACAAAGCAATAAAACATTTGTATAATATAGATTATCAAATTGCTAAAAAAAACTATCAATTTGCTTGTAAAGAATTATATACTATTATTTTACAAGAAAACCAAACCAATATAAAAATATACGAAGAAACTTTACAAAAATCAGAAAAAAAGAATAAAAGTATTATATATGGAGATAATAATGAAATTATATTAATATATTATTTTCAAGAGAAAAAGATACCCAATTCTATAGTAAGTATTAGTTTGGAAGGTGGATTGGGAAACCAGTTGTATAAAATATTTACATTATTATCATATTCTATAGATACTAAAAAATATTTTTTATTACATAAATCAATACCAAATTATAAAAATTGTGATACAAGATATCCTTATTGGGATTCTATTTTTAAAAAAATTACAAATCATGTATGTAATAATACAATACACTATGAAAATATGTATAAAGAAAAAAGTATCTATAATTTTGATAAAATACCTACATATACAAATAATGTAATGCTTTACGGATATTTTCAAAATTATAGATATTTTCAAGAAAATTATAAAAAAATTATAAATATATTACAAATAGATATACTTCAAAAAAAATTACAAGATACATATATACATAATAAAAACATAATTTCTCTACATTTTCGTAGAGGTGATTATAAGAATATATATAATTATGTATTATTAGAAAATAATTATTATATAGAATCTTTACAATATATAATACAAAATGATACATATTCTTGTAATGAAGTATTATGTGTATATGAACAACAAGATAAAGAGGAAGTATCAAAAATGATTATAGAATTAGAAAATGTGTTTCCAAATATACAATTTACTACCATTTCTTCACAATTACAAGATTGGGAACAAATGTTGTGTATGAGTGTATGTAAGCATAATATAATCGCAAATAGTACATTTAGTTGGTGGGCTGCATATATAAATAATACTATACAAAAAATTGTATGTTATCCAAAAAAATGGTATAAAAAAGAAGAAAACATAAAAAATATATTTCCTAGTGATTGGAAAATAATAAACAATATATAAAAATATAAGTATATACTCTGTATATAAAATATATTATATAATATAATTATGTCTTTAAAAAAAAATATAATTTTAGTTTCAACTGGTATATTTCAAGAATATATTAAAGAAAATATAAATCAATTGCTTAATTTTGATTATAATATTTATGTTATTGTAGACTCTGATTTTTTTAATAAAATGGAAGAATATAAATCATATATTAAATTAATTGACTCTGCTACTTTACATACAGATTTTGATAAAAAATCTAAATTAGACAAAACATATAGGGGTGGTTTTTGGAATAATGCATCAAAACGGCTTTTTCTAGTATATGAGTTTATGAAAATGAATAATATAGAAAATGTAATTCATCTAGAAAACGACGTTTTACTATATAGCAATATGAACTATAATTTTAACAAAAAAATATATATTACCATGGATTCAAAAAATAGGTGTATTCCAGGAATTATATATATTCCAAAATATGATTTATTTACAAAATTGATTGAAAATTATGATTTTACAAAAAACGATATGATTAATTTAGCTAACTATTATTTGAACAATAAAGACATTATAAAAACATTTCCAATTATTGATAATAGCTTAGATAAATGTATTTATAATGAAAATTTTAAAGAATTTAATAGTATTTTTGATGGAGCAGCGATTGGTCAATATTTAGCTGGTGTTGATCCAAGAAATATAGCTGGTGATACAACTGGATTTGTAAATGAAACTTGTGAAATAAAATATGATAAATATGCATTTAAATGGATGAAAAAGGGTGGGAATTATTTTCCTTTTGTTGAAATTAATGGCAAGTTAATAGCTATTAACAATCTTCATATACATTGTAAAAAATTGGAAAATTTTAGAATGAAAGATCCGGTTGAGAATAAGTATATAAAATTATTAAAAACTAGAAAACCAACTATTAATCAAAATAAAATTAACAAAATTATTTTTATAAGTTGCGGAGGTAAAAATGCTGGCGATTTATATTGTTCTCCGCATTTGTTTTATAACTTTAATGATTATAAAGTAGAATATACTAATAATTGGGATTCAATTTATAAATCAAAAAATAATATAATCATATTTGGTGGTGGAGGTATAATAGATACTAATAAAGATAGATCTAAATATTATAAAAATTTAGAAAAAAGTAATTTTTATTTTCATTGGGGTTCTGGTTCAAATAAACTTAATCTTAAAGAAATAAATTGGAAGCCTTCACCAAACGAAATTGATATTAATGATGATATTTTAGAAAACTTTATTTTTGTGGGAAGAAGAGATCATTTAAAAAATTATTATGACAAACATGAGTATGTTCCTTGTGTAAGTTGTAAGATTAAACTATTACAAAATAATTATAAAATTAAAAGAAAAATAGGGATTATTCAACATATGTGGTTGAAACAGATAAAAAATCTTAATTATCCTTCTATTTCCGTGAATCTTGGAAAATATAATATAAATGAAATAATTAAATTTATTGGTGAATCAGAAATTATTATAACAGGAAGTTTCCATGGGGCATATTGGTCACTTTTAATGCAAAAAAAAGTAATTATTAATGGAAACTGGTCATCTAAATTTAATACATTGAAGTACAAACCAATTATATTATCAAGTAATATTGAAAATGATATTAAAAAATGCGTTATTCCACCTCCTGAATATTTAAAAGAATGTATTGAACTAAATGATAAGTTTTATCATAAAATTAAAAATAAAATTACGGAATTAACTAAAAAACCCTTGGTGACACAGCATAGGAAAATAGAATTTATAACTGGTGAAAAAATACAAAATATATGTGATATATTTTTAGGTGTTGAAGAAAATTTTCGATATAATCCAAATGTGTATAAATTAAAAAAAAAACATATATATATTCATCAAATAGATAAATACATTGATAATAAAAAATATATATTTTGTTACAACACTAGTAGATTTAGTTTAGATTTAATGATTCAAAAACTAAAATATATAAAAAATCCATTCATACTTATATTTCATAATTCTGATAAAAATTTTAATGATAAAAACTTAATTTTATTCGCCAAACTACCTTTATTACAACGTATATACACCCAAAATATGAATGTTGAACATAAGAAAGTTTTTCCTTTACCAATTGGTTTAGCAAATTCCCAATGGACACATGGTAATTCTAAAATACACCAACAAGTTTTTGAGATGTATGTTGAAAAAACTAAGGGAATATATTTTAATTTTAGCAAAAATACCAATAAAGAAAAACGCAATAAATGTTATAATGATATTATTAAAAAGGGAATTAAATGGAATGCAAATCTCCCATATAAAGAGTATCTAATTGAATTAAAAAAACACAAATTTGCTATATGTCCAGAAGGAAATGGAATAGATACACATAGATTCTGGGAATGTTTATACATGAATACAATACCTATCTGTTTGAAAAATAAAGTAACTGAGTATTATAAGAAATATTTTCCTATAATCATATTAAATGATTGGCAAGAACTTGATGTTAGCAAACTATCCTATTCAGAAGTTGATTATCAGTATTTAGATATATCGTGGGTTATTGAACAAATTGGTTCTGAAAAAATTGACCATAAGTATCAAGCATTATGGAAATTTAATAGTATCCCAAATAATATATTTGATATAGTAATACCAGTTGGACCAAATGATAAATCAGTTATTGAACAACAAATAAAATACACTCAAAAAAATATTATTGGTTATAGAAATATATATTTGATTTGCTATGATCCATCAATAACAATTCATGGGTGTATTACAATCCATGAAAATATTTTCCCGTTTAATATAGAAACAGTTGCTAAATATCACGGAAAACTTGAGAGAAATGGGTGGTATTTACAGCAATTATTAAAATTATATGCTGGAAAATGTATTCCAAATATTTTAGATAAATATTTAGTGATAGATAGTGATACTTTTTTTTTGAAACCAACTACATTTGTAGAAAATAATAAATGTCTTTATAATTATGGAACAGAATATCATAAACCTTATTTTAAACATATGTTTATATTACATAATAATTTAACAAAAGTTGATATGAATAAATCCGGTATATGTCATCATATGATATTTGAAAAAAAATATATAAATGAACTTATTTCCAATATTGAAAAAAATCATAATGAATTATTTTATAACATTTTTTTACAAGAAGTAACAGATATAAATGGTTCTGGTGCTTCGGAATATGAAATATATTTTAACTATATGTTAAAATATAATCCTGATAAAATAAAAATTAGAAAATTACATTGGAAAAACACAAATACACTAGAAACAAATAATAATTATGATTATATATCATATCATTGGTATATGCGATGAAACTTATAATTTTTCACTAAATAAAATTATATTGATACATTATTTTCAAGAGTAAAAGATGTTAGGGTCTTTTTACACCTTTGAACATTTAAAATACTGACTTTATACAACTAATTTTCTTAAATCATCAGCAAAACAACATTCTAAATCTAATTGGTGAACTTCTTTTAATTTATTTTTATTTACATTTTTTCTTATATAGTCCGCAAATTCACATTCAGGACTTTTTAAAAAATTATATTTAAATTCTTTTAAATATTTACATTTAATAGCAAATAATCCTAATACACAATCATCAAACATATATTTTAGCGTACAAACATTAAAAAATTTAACAAAAGCATCATAATCGTTAATATTCTTTTTAACAAAATTTATGAAATTTAAATTTAATAATTTATATCGTCCAGTTAGTTTTATGATAATATCTTCATCTTTAATGTTATACTGATTTATTACTTCTTTTATATCTAATAATTCATTTCCTCCTTTATGCTTATAATTAATCATATTATTATTTGTATAAAAAATATCACATTTTAAATTATCTAAATATGTTTGTCGTACTCCATTATTTTCAACTATAATTGGTTTAATCTTTGAATCATTATTAATTAGCTGTATTAGATTGTTTATGCATTCAATATATCTGAGTTGTCTGTGAATCTTATTTTGTACACCTGTTTTATTATTTATTGATGTTGTAACTATTATATATATCATACTATATTATAAAATGATATATTAAATATATATAATGATTATTTGTGATAAAAATAAATATATAATTTTATGGTCTGCATTTTAAATGTTCAAAGGTGTAAAACATGTAAATTATAAAATGAATGATTGTGTTACAGGATTAATAGGAATGTCTTGTTTGTATGTAAAACAGATTGAAAAACCTAATGAAAATGAATGTGTTGAATGGAAATGGGGTAAAGTTACAAATTTAATAAATAATAAAAAAATATATATAGTAAATATTTTAGGTATAAATATATGTCCTGGTTCTAACAAATATTTTAAGATTTAATCGGAAGTTCTTTAGTTTTCCATGTTTGAAAAATAATTTTTGGTATCTTTATATTTTCTAATTTTTTTGTAAGTTAACAGGTACTTTTTGAATAGAAGTTATCTTATCTCCGTGTATATTTCTTTCCATTACATCTTTATGTTTTTGGATTCGTAATACAGGAAATAGTAATTGAAGAGGTTCTTTGTTTGTATTTCTTGATGAAACAATATATTTTTCAATATTCTTAGATTCTAAATATGAACTTATAACAATCTCGTCCTCATGTATAACTTCTTTAGGACACCAATCTACAGAATCTTGTAGTATTTTTGTGAAAAAATCTTTTTCAAAAAAACTTCTTTTATAACAAGCAGATTGATAATGTTCCAAAAAATCCACTTTTGTATTTTTATCCACCGGACCAACATATGAACAATCTTTTTGAAGGATTCCAGAAAATCCAAAAGCATATTCTGGATTTTCTTGTATATATTTGTTATATACTTGTAACATTGTAGGATCATATACACAATCATCATCTACAACAACTATATATTGATTTGGATTTGTTATTCTATGTAGTGTATAATATAATCTTGTAATACTTCCAATATCATCTACATAAAAGAACTTTACTTTTTCGTTTATAGAATGTAATTGGTGTTTGTATTTACCTTCTTTTTTATGATACAGCGGAACATTTATATGGATTTCATAATTAGAATATTGTTGAGAAAGTAATGATTCAATACATTTTTCTAATAATGTAAGTCTTGATGGTAAAGTTGTTAACGATATAATAATAGACTTTTCTGATTTATTTTCCATATAAGAAATAACCTTTGGAATATTTATATGTTCTATATTTTTGTATGTAAGATGTTTTTTGAAAAATGCTATATTTTCTGGATTTTTTGAAGAATATTTGTATACTATATCCTTATTTTTTTCCATATACTTTTTTCTATCAAACCCATTCTCTTGTAAATTTTTAATATGTTTAGATGCTGTTTCTGTATCATATTTTTCATAATAGTACCCATACTCTTTTAAAAAAGAACTATTATGAATCAATGGAATACCTAGATATAAACATTCAAAATATAAATAATTTAATTCACAATCTTCTTGAAAACTGATTACTACATTACAATATGTATTCATCATTCTTACAAATGGATATCGTGATTCAAAAGTCATTTTTTTATTTTGAACAAGAGTAGATTTTTTTGCAAAATCTGTAAAAAGTTTATTATCTTTTATAGTATCTGTATTAAAAACATATACTGTATTTATATAAGATTCTGCCTTATCCGCAATAATCATTGGAATAAAAGAAGATTTATTTAAATTAATATTTGACTCAAAAATACCAATACTAATATTGTTTCTGTCAAAAGTTCCTGTAAATTCTTGTAAAAAGGTAGGTTCCCAAATATAAGGAGATATTTCTACATGTTCTGTTTGATGAATATATTTATAATAATCTATCGAATATGCAAAATGTGGTGAAATCCAAACTTTATCATATAATTTACAAGTTTCAATATCAAATGTTTGTTTTGTATTATGAATAATATGATCTATATGAGAAAAACAAGCATTTCCTAAATGTAATTTAATTGTCTCAACATTATTTTTTTTCATTTCTGTAATCATTTTACTTGATGCAGACAATCCAGCACAAATGAAATAATCTAGAGAATTTAGTTCAGTTTGTGTATAAATATTTATATATTGATATTTGGAATTTTCTAGAATCTTACTAGATACAAAATATGTATCATATCCTTGTTTTTCTAATAATGTATATAAAAATAGTATATTTTGATTTATTCCATTATTAAATATCCCTGTTTCTTCTGAAACATTATCACGATTATGTATTGTAATACCAACTTTTATCATTTTTATATATATTTTTATATACAATCTTTTATATAGAAATTTATAAAACTGAACTATTTTTTACAAAAAAATCCATATTTTTTGTATTATGTAAAGAATATTTGTGCAAAATAGTTTTATTTTTTTCCAAATATGCTTCTTTATCAAAACCATTATTGTATAAATGTATAATATGATTAGAAGCACTTGTAATATCATACCCTTCATAATAGTACCCATACTCTTTAAAAAAAGGACTATTGTGTATCAAAGGAATTCCTAGATATAAACATTCTAATAATACATAATTTAATCCCCAGTTTTGATTAAAACTTACTACAACATTACACTTTGTATTCATCATAGGTACAAACTTATGTCGTCCTTCAAAAGATATTTTATTTTCTTTTACCAAAGAGGAACATTTTGCGAATTTTTGAAAAAGTGTATTTTTTGTAAGATTATTGGAACAGAATACATGAACGTGATTACAATACTTTTTTGCTCTATCACAAATCATAATAGGAACAAAAGAAGATTTTTCTAATGCAAAATTGGATTCAAATATTCCAATATTAATATTCTTTTTATTAAAAGTTCCCGTGTATGTTTCTAAAAAAGTAGGTTCCCAAATAAATGGTGATACTTTGACATTTTTATTATTACATATATATTTGTAATAATCTATAGAAAATTCATAATCTCCTAATATCCAAATTTTATCAAATACTTCTTTGTCTTGTAGAGAAAATGTAGAGTCTTTATAGTATAACATATATTTTGTATTCATAATATATGCATTTCCTAAAAATAATTTAATACATAGTATATTTTGTTTTTTACATTCTTTTATATACTCTGTTGGTATAGTATGACCTATTTGTATAATAGTATCTAATAGGTAAAGAGATTGTAAGGAACTAGAGGAAAGAATATTATATGTTTTTGTATAATAGGAAATTGTCTTTTTTTGATAATTAGAAATTAAATAAGGTTGATATCCTTGTTTTTCATATAAGTGATATAGGAATAATATATTTTGGTTAATACCATTACTATATAATGAATTAGGATTGTCATTATCTAGTGTAATACTAAGACCTATTTTTTTTGTATATGTTTGTATTTTTTTAGAACAAAGTTCTTTTTTATAAAATTCCATATTTTTTGAATTATATAAAGAATTTTTGTGCAAAATAGTTTTATTTTTTTCTATATATGCTTCTTTATCAAAACCATTATTGTATAAATGTATAATATGATTAGAAGCACTTGTAATATCATACCCTTCATAATAGAATCCATAGTCTTTAAAAAAAGGACTATTATGTATCAAAGGAATACCTAGATATAAGCATTCTAATAATAAATAATTTAATCCACAATTTTTATTAAAACTTACTATCACATTACATTTTGTATTCATCATAGGTACAAACTTATGTCGTCCTTCAAAAGATATTTTATTTTCTTTTACTAAGGAAGAACATTTTGCAAATTCTTGAAAAAGTCTATTTCCTATATATTTTTTGGATCCAAAAACATATACACTCTTACAATACTTTTTTGCTCTGTCACAAATCATCATAGGAACAAATGAAGATTTTTCAAGAGTTAAATTAGATTCAAATATTCCAATATTGATATTCTTTTTGTCAAAAGTTCCTGTATATGTTTCTAAAAAGGTAGGTTCCCAAATAAAAGGTGATACTTGAATATTTTCATTTTTATGAATATATGTATAATAATCTATAGAAAATTTATAATCTCCTAATATCCAAACTTTATCAAAAATATGTTTTGTATCTAGTCTAAATTCTTCTTTATTATATAACATATTTTTTGTGTGATATATATACAAGTTTCCTAAAGCAAGATAGATACAATATACCCCTTTTTCTTTCATATACAATAAATCTTTTTTTGGCATATTTACACCAACTTCTATATACACATCAAGTATTTCTAGTTCTTTTATATTATATATATCTAGATATTGATACGAAGAATTTGGAAATATTGTATTGGATACAAAATATACATCATACCCTATATTTTTGTATAAGTTATACAAAAAAAATATATTTTGTTGAAGTCCATTACAAAATAACCCATGTTTTTCTGTTGTATCATTAGAAAAATTTATACTTATTCCTACTTTTTTCATACTATACAAATATTATTATAACTTTTTATATGTTTCAATAATTTTGTCTTTTTCTTTTTTTGGTAAATGGTTCCAATTATAGAAAAATGTTTTTTGTAACATATTTATTTTTTCTTGTATTTCTTTTTTTTTATGTTCTAAGAAATCTATTTCACTATCTGATAGTTTTATTCTTGAACAATCAATTTGATTAATTCCAAATAAGTATAATAAAGTAATAATATTATGTGAATCTATAGACTCTTTCGCAATAATAAAATGATTTGTTGTATTTCCTTTATCTGGATGAACATACAATGATAATTTTTTATAAATCTTTTTACTAATATCTAATTCTATTTCTTCATCTACTTGTTTTTCTGTTTTTTTTGAAAAGTCGTCATCTGGATTAAAACTATGTGTGGAAACATTCTCTTTATCATCTTCTTTATCTTTTTTTGTATGATGTTTTGTATCTTTTTTTGTATAATGTTGTTTTGGTGTACCTTGTATAAAATCACTTTCTTGTATAGTGATTTCATCCTTTTCAGTTTTTGTATTTTCTTCTTCTTCTTGTTGTTGTTGTTGTTGTTGTTGTTGTTGTTGTTGTTGTTGTTGTTGTTGTTGTTGTTGTTGTTGTGTATTGGGTTTTTCTGTATCTTTCTTATGTTCTCTAGTTTCTTTTCTAGTTTTACATGTTTCTAACATATCAATTGTTTTTTTACATTTTGTTTCCGTTTCTACAAGAACTTGTATATAATCAAATAATTCTTCTAAAATAGTTCTTTTTTTCTTTTCAATAATTTCAAAATTATGAAACTTGTATTGTATCATAAAGAGATATACAAATATATACTATTAATAGAATAAAAATATGGAAAACTATATCCCATATAGTCTACAATATGCTCCTATTGTATTTACAGATTGTATAGAATCAAGAACATTACATATATTACAAACATTATCTAAAAATTCTTTACAAGAAGGATTGCCGAATATGATTTTGTATGGTTCTAGTGGTTCTGGAAAATATACAAAAATCTATATTATGTTAAAACATTTTGTACATTCATTATGTGATATAACTATATTACGAATGAAAGCAATTGATATTGAAACATATTCTTTTACACAACTTCCTACAAGCAAAAATAAACAGAAAGTTATTTCTGTAATAACAAGTCCTGTTCATATAGAAATAGATAGCTGTCAACCACATATACAAAAAGCATTAATACCTTTTTTAGATTGGTATACAAAAAATACCAATATTCCATACAAGATACATAAGTATGTTATATTACGAAATATAGAATTATTGGATATATATACACAAAAAGCTTTGCGAAAATATATGGAATGTACGACTACAAGATTCTTATGTACTACAAATTCATTACTTTCTATTCAAAAACCTTTACGAAGCAGGCTACTTTCTTTATGTATTCCAAGTCCAAATATAGAAGAAACAAAAAATATTATTGAAAAAATATGTTCTATAAGAAATATAAAAATTACACCTTCTACAATGACAAAAATAGTAGAAATGTCTAGAAAAGGAACAACCGGGTATATTGATTTATCAAAAATGTTTTTAGTAGTAGAAGGAACTATTTATAATTCGAATAATTCGAATAATTCTAATAATTCTAATAATTCTAATAATTCTAATAATACTATAAAAAAAATCTATACACCTAAAAAAGATGAGATTATACAAGAAATATGTAAATATGTTGTAAAAGGAAATGTTCCAGAAATACGAAAATCCTTATACATTTTGTATGAAAAGTATAATTACAATTGTAAAGAATTACTGAGCAACTCTTTATTTTATATTTTGTATAACAAACATTATGTAGAAGGATTGTTGGAAATAGCAACAAAATGGAACCATGTACTTCAAAAATATTCTGATATGGATGTTCTTATACATGCAGAAGCATACTTGTATAAATTATGTGAATTATACAATACATAATATATACAAAAAAAAAAAGAGAAAACATACAATGTCTTGGAAAAAAGTAGAAGAAGCTTCTATGATATTAAATATTTCTACAAATTCTTCTGTACAAGAAATAAAAAAAGCATATAAAAAAAAAGCTTTATTAAATCATCCAGATAAAGGAGGAGATAGTGAAACATTTGCGAAATTAACAAATGCTTATGAAACTATGCTTCATAAAGATGACTATAAAGAAATTCCTATTTTATCCCAATCTTTTTTTTTACATCTACAGAACATGATTTACAAACAGAAGCAAGTGAATTATTCGATATACTAGAAAATTTATCTATTTTTTCAAATATTCCAAATTCTGCAAATATTCCAAATTCTGCAAATATTCCAAATTCTGCAAATATTCCAAAAAGTCCAAATATACAAGAAAGATGTGAAAAGAAAGAGAAAGAAAATAAAAAAAAGTCTTCTTATACAATACGTGTTTCTATACAAGATATATGGAAATATTATGAGAAAAGATGTACTATTGGTACATACAATATACGATTACCTTTGTATTATAGTCATATTCACTTTACTACATATACTAATCAATGTATATATGTTGAAATAGAAGAAAAAAATACAGAGTATTACACAAGAAAAAACAAATGGGATATGCATATACATTATCCAATCGATGTAGAAAAATTATATACTACACATATTATGGAAATTGTGTTACCAGATACAAGTAAAGAACATATACTATGGAAAAAGGATTTTGTACAAAATATTCAAGATACAAAATACAAAGGATTTATTATACAGAATAAAGGATTCTATATACCCAATACAGAAAATAATGGACTTTTAAAAAGAGGGTTGTTGTTTGTAGAGTTTGTTATACAACTACCTTCTACATTACATAAAGTACATAATGATGATACTATAGTATCACAAAGAGAATATATAAATCCTGTATTTGTAGAAGATATAGATTGGAAATATTCTAAATCAAAAAGAAAGAAACTAGTAAAAATAGAAAAATATATATAATACATATACATATTGGATAATGTCTTTTTGTAATAAGAAAGTAGATTTTCCATTTTTTATAGTATCGCGAGTATATAGGGATACTGTACCAAGCCATTATATTTTTATAGGAAAAGAAATATATCAAAAATACAATACATTAATAGAAGATATTCAGAACCATTTGAATGTATCTTTGAAACCTATTTCTTCTATAATTGGAAATTATATTACAAATACAATAAAAGATATTGTAAAAAAGAAAGAGAATATTATTTTTATACAAGACAGAATTTGGTTAGATGAAACGCTGTTTTCTATAAAGAAAAAGATTTTTGTATATGAAAAAAATATTATTCCAAACTACCAACAATTATGGATACGTAATAAAGAAAAAGTTATTGTTCTTGATACGGAATTTATAGAATCTCCTATTACTATAACTCCTAGTGTAGACAGGGAATACGTGAATGAATCAAATGAATTTATAGGTGATATAATTGATAATGACAAAAACGTTATGTTGTTATATGATATTATACATGTAAAATATGATCCTCATATATACGTATACAATTTGCAAGATGAATTGGAATGGATTGAGAAATACCCAATAATAGAAAACAAACAAGAAGTAGAAAAACAAAGGTATATGTTTGGATATATTAAGAAATATTGGCCATTTTATGACAAAATTGGTTTTACTCCTAATATAATACAAGATGTGTATAATAAAACAAAAGAGGCAATAGAACAAAAAAGAGATATTATACATAAAGTTCGCAGTACAAATGAATCTACGATTGATTTTAGCGATTGTATTATTAACAACCTTGTATTATTCTCTAGACCAAAAGAAGAATATAGTTATTATTTACAAAATATATATAATTTTTTACGAACATTATTATCAGAAAAGATTCCTTATATATATTACACTAGTTATGGAGACAAGAAACCATATATAAGTATTTATGAAAAGAGTGTTAATACAAAAATTTCAAAGAAACAACTATATAGTTGGACCTATAAAAATCCGGAAAAAGACAAAAAAAGTAAAAAAGGTAGTTCCGGAACAATAATAGTAAAACTACTATATTACTCTAAAAATAATATATACAAATATTGTACATTAAAAATTAATAAAAATGGTCAATTGGAAGTATATATTAAGTATGACGAGAGTATCATGTCAGACACCAGAGAGATTGAAGGACATTTTTCTATTATTACAAATATTGTTACAAAAATAAATACATATTTACAATCATTAGGAAGAGATTCTTTTACTGTCCCATCTTTACAAATAGATAATGAATTTGTATTATCTAAAAGTACTAAGATACAATTTTTTTCGATTGTTTCCTATTTTACAGTAGAAAAGAATATAGATATGAAAAAATTTATAGAATTTCTTTCTTTTTATACACCTTTTGTAAACACTTCATTGGATAAAAAAACATCTAATAGTATTACTTTTTATTATGAAAGAGTTAGCAATTCTTATAATATTGTAGATATATATAAATATATTGAAAAAGAGAGTTCTGAGAAAAGTTCAGAAGAAATTATAAAAGGGATTGGAAGAGAATTTGGAAAATCTATTATAAAATCAAAAGAAATATACAACGAATGGTCGATATTACAAGAAAATAGGACATCTGCAAGTCAAATTATTAAAAATTCTGGAGTATCAGTAACTATAACAGATGAAAAAAATAATAATAAAAATACATATAAAATAAAATATGATAACTTGAAATCATTATTTATATTACAAAATTGTTATCAATTTTTACAAAAGATAATTCATATATATTTATTTTCAGGAAACAAAATACAAAAAAAACAAATATTTGATGAGTCATTTGATATTCATTTTGGATTTGGTGAGATACAGAAAAGGAATAATCAAGAAAATTACATTAATAATGCTAATAAAAACAATATATTAGATTCTTTAGATAAGAGCAAGGATTCTCTATTTACATCTTCAAAAAATATTGATTTAAGCGACGAAACTCATTTAGATCCGAAAACTAAATTACAATGTCCCAGGGAAGAAAATAAGATAATAGAAAAAGGTGTGTGTAAAGATGTGTGTGATTATCCGAACTTTCATCTAAAAAGACTAGTAACATTTGATCCAAAGTTATTCAAATTTTCTCAAACGTCCGATACTCTTGTGTATCCAAGACAATGTGAAAGAAGAAAAAGACCGGTTGTTGTAACATATAATCCTGATAAAGAAGTTGAAAAAGGAGCAATTACATATTCTTATAAATATGGTTCTAGTCCAGATAAACAATATTATTATATGTGCCCAGAAGCTTGGTGTCCTACTTGTGAAAAACCTATACCTATGGATAAGCTAAAAGATATTCAGAAAAAAAAATGTACGTTTGCAAAGTGCCCTTATGGAAATCATAATGTGCTAATTAATGATAATGGAAAAAAGTACAAGTATCCTGGATTTCTTGAAAAAAGCAAACATCCCAATGGAATGTGCCTACCCTGTTGTTTTTCAAGAGATAAAAGGGAATCTCCATATTATAAAAGATGTTTGTCTATAAAAGATGCAGAGAATAATGAAGAAAATGTAAATGAGAAATATATTAGCAGAAGTGACAAAATAAAAATTAATGAAGATAGATATGCTATATTACCTGTATATGTAGAAAGGTTTATGGGTCAAAAGAACTGTGATTCTGGAACAATAAAAGTAGGTTTCGACTGTTATGTTCGTAAAGGAACAAAGGAACATGAAGAGGATTCATTTATCAATTTGATAATAGATGTAATTTCTGGAATACAAAGAAAGAAATACACATATTCTATGATTATAGAAGATATTCAAAAAAAAATACACAAACAGCTATTTATGTCTTTGTCAGGAGGATTAGTAAAAAGAATGTTTTCTACAATAGAATCATATATTGAATTCTTGGAAAAAAAGAAATATGTGGAAACATTCTTAATGGATATTATATCTAGACCTGGGATATTTTCGAAAGAGGGTTTTAATATTATTATATTTACACAAAATTCTATTTTATGCCCAAAAGGTGTATTATTGGAAAATATGTATTCATTCCAAAAACCAACATTTTTATGTTTGTATATAAATAATATATATCAACCTATTTACAAGCTACAAAATATAGATAACAAAATAGAAGAAATTGTTTTACATTCAAGTATATTACCAGAAATACAGAATATATTAGAGAATACAAAAAAGAAATGTTCCTCATATCATGAAATTGATTGGGAAAAAATTACAGGAAACATGGAAAAAAAAGAAAATGTAACAATCATGGAATATAAAGAAATACTAGAAAAACACTATTCTATTGAAGTACAGGTTGTAGATGCATATAGTAAAGTTACAGCAATAATTCTTTCTAATCAGTTGTATATCCCAATCGAACCAAGTACAATATTATTAGAATACCCATATATGGAATATAATGAAAATGTTCCTATTTTACCATTTAAAAAAACAGTATCTCTACTAGAAGAAGTGTATAAAAGGACAAATGCTCCTATAAAACCTTTGTATTATGTTTCTAAAAATAAAAATATTGTAGGAATTGTAATACAAACAAAACGAATTATCCCTGTTTTACCTATTAATATTAGTAAAGTAAAGACAAAATTACAAGAATCCGGAATGGTATATGTACCGGATACAGATATTTCTGATACACGAAGTAAGAAACGAATACAAATAGTTAATATATTTAACTACAAAAATGAATCTCTTTATAGATATGTATTAGAAGTAAGCAAGTTTTTACAAACAAAAGAAGGTCAACAATACAAAAAAAAAATAATAGATATTGTAGATAAAGTAGAAATACAAAAAAAAGACTATGATGTGTGTAGAAATATTATTGTATTAATCACTAAAAAAATAACTAGACTTATAAAAGAAACAGATAGTTCGATAAAAAATATTATGAATGGTTCAATACAGTATAAACCTTTATTATTACGAAAACCTTGTTTTGAAAAAAAACAAAAAGATAACAATTATCATTGTTCTTGTACATCTTCATCCTGTAAATTATTACTACTTCCAAATAATTTTATAGATAGAGTAACCGATATGATTATTCGATATCCAATACAAAGAAATGATATTATAGAAGGAACTGTATCAACGATTGATGATAAAACAGCCTTTTCTAAAAAAATAGAAAATGAAATACTATTATCTACAAATAAAATAGACAAGGATCTTTACTCATTGGTTAAAGATAGTAATTCAACATACAATATAAATATACAGTTTTTACAACCAACATATGAAGGTATAGATAAGAAAAAATATATACAAAAAAGAAAAGGATTTGAAAAAAAAACTGTAATTGTTCCCGTATCAAAGCTAAGTAAGCATTGGATTTCTATAACTAAGCCTAATTATAGATACATAGTAACACAGGATACGTGTAAGAGTATATATTATATATTTTATTCTATATCTATTGTATTATTTAATAGAAAACATAGAACAAATATAGAAAATCTAGAAAATATTTCACAGGAAAATATTATAGATGTATATTGTTCTTATATTTTACAGTTAGATAAAGGAACAATACATACAATTTTACAATCTATAGAACCAAAAATATCCTCGGAAACTCTTTCTACTATTATAGATGTATCAGATATGTATAATCATATACATAATGATTCTATAAGTTCTCCAGATAATTTGATTGAAAAAATTAAGACAGGGTTTCCTGTGTATAATACAAGTATTTTTGATATTATTATGTTCTCTCACATGTTTTCTATTAAAACAATTATATTACAAAAAACAATATCAGAAACATATTTTACAAACTTATTTACAAGTGACCTATATTGTGTATTATTCTATAAAAAATCTTATACAAATACTTGTAATGAAATATATTTGTTAGAAAAAAATACAAAGCCTTATATAACTCCACCAAACTCTACTATAAAACGGCTTATGTAATAATAAATGATATAAACCATTATACATATATAAGTATACTTGTTGAGAGATGTCTATTTCACATATTTGGAAATCTGTTCCACAAAAGTCATTAGAATGGTTCCAAAAAAGACATACTATGATTACAGCTTCAGATGTTGCTTCTATTTTAGAAGTTCATCCATTTGTATCAGCGTATGAACTTTTACAAAAAAAAATACAACCATTCAGTTCTTCTTATACAAAAACAAGAGCTACAGAATGGGGTGAAAAATATGAACCATATGCTTTAGAAGAATACAAAAAATTACCTATTATACAAGGTAATAAGAAAGTCCATACAATTGGTCTTATTACACATCCAACATATACATGGCTAGGGGCAAGTCCAGATGGCCTTGTTCAAAGTATGGATAATAAAAACACATATTGGTTATTAGAAATAAAGTGTCCATATAAAAGAAATTTTGAAAACAAAGGAACAAAATTACCTATATATATTTGGATTCAAGTTCAAATACAAATGGAAGTTTGTAATTTATCATTTTGTCATATTTATCAATGTAGATATAATGAAGATAATTTATGTGCTTCCAAGCTATCTACTATAGAAAGAGATACTAATTGGTTTAATACTATTGCCTTTCCTAGAATAAAAAAATTTTATGAACTTGTTCAAAAAGGAAAAGACTATTCAAATTTACAAAACCCATACCCAAATCCTGTAAAATGGGTGTCTCTACATTCTTTTTATGGATATTTGCTAGAAGACCCTTTGCTTGATTGGCTAGATTATTATAAATATACAGATTCTATTCAAAAATGTATAGAAAGAAATCCTCCGATGTATAATAAAAAAAATAACCAAAAAACGAATATAACATTCTCATTAATTAAAAAACTACAAGATTTTTCTGAAAAAAACAATTTTACTTATACATATATTAGTAGTCTGGACAATAAAAATTGTGAGAGTTTGTCTATTTATCAATATAATAAAACAAAAGAGGCGATTGAACAAAAATATGATATTATTATTAGACCGGTGTTATTAGATTATACAAAGAAATCATATGGAATAGCAGATTGTATTATTCATAATAAAGTATTGAAAGAATTTTGTAAGGAATATAATATTATAATTCAAGATTTAGACACTATATCTTCTGTAGATGGATATGTTGTGTGTTGCACAACATTAAAAAATACATATCCGTATAACAGTAAACTGAGTAAATGGGATAAAATATTACACAAAATATATAGTAAATACGCTACAATCACAGGTTCCATATGTTCAAAAGAAACAAATATATTGTTATTAGGAAATACATCAGGAATAATTTGTAAAAAAACATTCACTGACACTATCCATAAAGGCATAGAGTGGGTTCATACTATTCGAAACGAAGGGACTGAATGGTTATCCTGTATTGATAAAACAACTGTTCCAACAAATAAAAAAATGATGCCGAATATGTGTAATAAGTATGACAATGTATGGAGAAATGTAAAAAAAGAATTAGCAGAAAGATGGGGTGAAATAACATTGCTATGGTATTGTGGGATACAGCAAAGAAGAAAAGCACATAGTAAAAACATATTTTCCTGGAAATCGGATATTCCTATATCTACATTTATACAATCTATGTATACATCAAGCGAACAATTATATTCTAAAAGGAAAAATATAATGTCTTCTATGATTCAATTACATAGGACAAATCACAAAATATATCATAGTGTTGATTTTGGAGAACTTAGCGAGCCGTATATAGATACAGATAAAGCACTAGAAGTATTTATTGATTTTGAAGTTCTACCAAGTGGAATATTCGTAGAAAAACAAAAAGAAACTATTTACTTAATTGGTATGTACTGGAAGAATCCAGAAACACAAGAATTTGTGAAGAACTCTTTTATAGCAGAAAATATATCTCTATATTCTGAAAAAAAGATGATTCAAGAATGGTGGAAAAATGTAAAAAGTATAAGAAGAAAATATAAAAAAGAAAAAGTTATACTATATCATTGGAGTAAAGCAGAGGAACGATTTTTAGATAAAGCATTCTCTAGACATTCTTTACATTATATGAAAGATTCGTTTTCTTCTGGAAAATATGAATTACGAGACTTAATGGAAATGTATGTGGAAGGAGAAGTTGTAATTCGTAATGTATGGAGCTATTCTGTAAAAGATATAGCGAAAGGATTGCATAAAAATGGTTTTATACCAGAAGTATGGGATGATACCAAAAAAGGAGGTGATATGGTTCAAAATGGCGAAGGGAGTGTGTTTGCGGCCACAACTTGTTATAGAGAATCTAATACCACAGGGTGTCCTATACACGATGTTCCAAGATTTCAATATTTACAAGAATACAATTTGATGGATTGTAAAGTATTATACTATTTGCTATTATTTTTACGAATGTACATTTATACAAAAGACCCTCGGCAACTACGAAGAAATCATAGAAAACATAAGATTACACTTGAAGATAGAAATCCCAAGAAACGAAAATCTTAAGAAAACTTTTTAATGGTTTCATACAAAGGGTATGTTTTTGCTATAAATGAAAGAATGTCTTCTATTTTTTTGGGAATATTATGTATATTACGAGTATAATATATTGTCATACATTCTTTCATAATTTCATTTCTTGTTAGTTTGGTAGTATCAAGGGATGATTGGATTATTTTAGAAATAATATGATTATCTAAAAAAGAAGATTTAAATTTATGACACTCGTGGCATAACAATTGAATATTATCTTTAGAATTTGTCCCATTGTGATACAAAGGTATTACATGGTCATACTCAAAATGATTCTTTTTTTCTAAACATAATTGACATTGTGCATTATCTCTATTTACAATTTCTTTCTTTATAGTATCAGGAATACTTGTTCTTTTTTCTCTTACAGTACTAATAATAGTAGTATTTTCAAATTTTCTTTTTATAGAATTTGAAAATTCTTCTAGTATTTTTGGACAATTCAGCAAAGATTCTAGAGGTTCCCAAGTAGGTTTATCATAATCTTTCCATTGAACTAGATACTTAACACATCCCTTATACTTCTTTTTTTTTAATATTTTTTCTACTTCATAGTGAGTTACATTATCGATAATAAATGTCTTCATTGTTATTTTTTTATAAGTGGTTGTAAAAAAAGAGTATTACAATTATTCAATTTTTATAGTAAAGGTGAACAATGTGTATTCGGATAAGAAGATATATATCGAAAAGGCCAACGATATGGTTTTCTATATCTAGGTTTATTGTAAAATTCTAATGGGTCACTACCTGTATATATATAGTTAAAAGGAAATATTGTATAAGGAACAAAAGACTCTTTTACATAGGAAAATAGCACACAAGATATAATAAGAATTGTAAAAGGTATCAATATAGTTTGAGATTTCATTATATAATATACTATTTTTTTTTTATACTACATATAATTCTACACATGCCATATATATATAAAAGGAGTATATTGACATATAGTTTCTACACATATAATAAAAAGAGAATCTTGCACATGTAATTCTTCTTCCTTGTCTTGAAAATATCCACACACACACTCATTGTCTGTATAACACATAGTAATCAGGACAAAAGAGTAATCAGGACAAAAGAGTAATAATACTTAGTTTTTTATAACTATATACCTATTACTATAATTATTCAATTTTTCTAGAACCAAGGAATATACTCAAAAATGTTATATAACAATTCTTTTTCGAAATGTGTATATTTTGTACTCACAATATTCAATATTGTAAAAACCATTTTTTTGTATTGCGGTGTCCAGTATATATGATTTTCTGGAGACCATACACAGAAACCATACTCGCATTGAAATTGAAGTATTTTCCAATTTCTTCTTTCTTCAAACCATGTAATAAGCTCACGATGATGACAAAATGATGCTTGGTATATACATTTTTCTATATCGAATATAGAATTATGACAAATAAGTAACTGGATATATTCTTTCATACCATAGAACGATGCTATATAAATTGGTAAGTCGTCATGTTGGTTATATATATTTATATCTATATTTTTTTGTTGTATCAGATACTTGCAAATATCCATAGAATCTTTACACCCAAATCCAATCTGATGCATAATAGTAGAAGTAAATCTGTTTTTTTGATTTATATCAATACTTGTATTTTCCACTAAATATTGAACTAATTCTATATTGTTACCAGATAGTGCGTACCCTAATATAGTAAACCCATTTAAGAAATGATATACCATATAGGTATCAAGATACGAGAAAGATATTTCTTTTTCTTTACACGAAATGTGTATCTTTTTTACTTTTTCTAGATCACCACTCATTAGACCATTCTGTAAAGAATGTAATAAGGAATTCAAAAATGTGTCTTCAAATACTCTTATGCTCATTTTTTTTTATACAATATATAAACAAAGAGAGGTGTGTGTGTATTATAAAAGTTCAATTTTTATATGTAGATAATATAGAGATAATATAGTATGGGTAAGCGAAAAGATAAAATGTTCACAAATCCATCTA
>Ga0115564_10001354_pt1 | contig 22569 bp, 16 predicted proteins | sample COGITO_mtgs_1105_7_FD_88680 | JGI IMG/M metagenome (GOLD analysis project Ga0115564, IMG submission 88680) | Pelagic marine microbial communities from North Sea - COGITO_mtgs_110523 | ecosystem: Environmental > Aquatic > Marine > Epipelagic | place: Germany:Helgoland, sampling site Kabeltonne...
CAAGATAAAGCGCTATGATCTGATGCATCAGGTGAACGTACGAGGGACCTTTTTGTGCTCTCAGGCGTGTATACCCCATCTGTTGAAATCAGAAAACCCACACATTTTGAATATTTCACCTCCGCTGAACCTTGATCCCAAATGGTTTGGTCGTCACGTGGCGTATACCATGACAAAATACGGAATGAGTATGTGTGTTTTGGGTATGGCTGACGAATTCAAAGGAAAGATTGCCATCAATGCTTTGTGGCCTCAAACGGCGATTGCAACAGCCGCAGTAGAGTTTGCGTTTGGTGGGAAAGCGATGATGCAACGTTCTCGCAAGCCAAGTATTATGGCGGATGCCGCACACTGGGTGTTGTCGCAAGATCTGACAACAACGGGTGAGTTTTTCATTGATGAAGTGGCTTTGGAAAAGGCTGGTATTACAGATTTATCAGACTATGCCGTAGACCCAACTATGGATTTGTTACCGGACTTCTTTGTATAAGCAAAGGAGAGGACAATGACCAACGCATGTCAGAAAGCCAATGTTTGGCATATCTGTTAACAGGTCATGTAGTGAAATTACGAGACGTAGAGTGACGTAGTTTAGAATATAGAGGAGGCATAAAATGCTGGTATTGTTGTTGTGGTTGGGATGTGGTGAGAAAGACACTGGTGTGGACAATCCATTGATACTCGATGTAGATGGCGACGGATATTTTTCAGATGTGGATTGTGATGATGACAATTCTGCGGTGTATCCAGAAGCGATTGAAGTCTGTGATGGGTTCGACAACGATTGTGATGCGTTGATTGATTCAGCGGATGATTCCTTGGAAGCCGATGCATGGTTTGCGGACTTGGACAGCGATGGATTTGGTGCTGGCACCCCCACGTTGTCTTGTGAAGCCCCAGAGGGTTTTGTGGACAACGCTGCCGACTGTGATGACGAAAGTGCTGAACTGAATCCAAATGGTCTTGAAGAATGCGATGGATTGGACAACGATTGCAATGGAACGGTCGATGATTTGCCTTCTGATTTTGAAGACCCGTTCTTTGCGCTCTATCTCGACAATGATGGGGATGGTTTTGGAGATGAAAGCACATTGTTTTACGCGTGTGACGTATCTCCAGGGGTTGTTGATGTTGCTGACGATTGTAATGATTCCAATGTAGACGTGTATCCAGATGCTGCTGAGGCATGTGATGAAATCGACAATGATTGTGATGGAATCATCGATGAACAAGAAGATGGTCTTGCTCAGTGTGATGAATGTACGGATGAAGTCTTGCCAAGTGTGACGGGGGCGTTGAGCAACACGGTCTTGACTGGCGACGATGTGCAAGCCTCTTGCTCTCAAGTGGGTGCTGCAGATCGAGTCTTCCGCTGGATTGCACCAGCAACCGGGACGTTCTTTTTTTGGTCAGGTGTTGAGAGTTTGGCGGTCTGGAAGGATTGTGGAACAGAAGAGTTGGCGTGTGGAATATCTGGAATCGCCCCTGCAAACGCAACAGTGGATGTTGTGGAAGGCGATGTGTTGCAGCTGGTTTTGGAGGGTGCTGAAGGCAGTGTGTCTGATTTGGAAATCTGGGCCATCGAAGAACTGGTGTGTGATGATGGCAATGATGATGATCAAGATGGGTTGATTGATTGTGATGATGAATCCGATTGTTGGTTTGATGCATCGTGTGCAGCGACGCAATGTCCCAACTTTAGTTTGGTGGATACCATTGATTATGTGACTCCTTTGAATGGAGACAGCATCACGACTCAGTCATTGGGGGACTTTACGGACACTCAGGAAGCCTCTTGTTTTACTGGGGGTGCCTCGGATGTCACCTTTTCGTATGAGGCGGTCAGCAATGGGTGTGCACAACTGTTTGCAGCATCGAATGATGTGGATGTACAATTGGCTGTCTTTGACTCTTGTGGCGGAACTGAAATCGAGTGCAATGCAGGTTCAAGTGCTGCAACGACCCGATTTGGAACCACATATGGTGCCTATGTGCCCTTACAACTGACGACAGGTGAGGAGTATACCATTGTCATCAGTGGTCAGTCAGTGACAGCAGATACTGTAACTCTGCACATCGACCGCAACGATGAAGTCGATTGTGCAGGTACAGCCGTCGAGTAATTATTGGTCACTCAATATTTGAGCGTGTCAACGATTTGACAGGCTGTGACAGACTGGACATAGCCTTAAGAAGGCTACCCCTTAAATGCGTTGAACGCCAAGCGTGGCACACTTAAGATGGACTGGCTGGCCTCAAAATTGGTGAGCGCACGACCCATGTTGGGTAGGTTTTTGTGATCACAGAACCATGGTGGTGTTGGCTTCATCAAAAATGGTGCATAGACTACGGACTTTTCAGGGTGATCAATCAACAGGGCATTGTGTACGATGCCTCTACCAGAACGGATGTCTTCTAAGGTATGACCAGGGTGTGCACCCCATGTTGTGGTGACCAATCCATAGACTACACCGGCCCAAACGTTCACACCAATCCCACCATACTTGAGTTTGGCGATGGCATCATCAAACGCACCACCCATGGACTTCCGTGTACGGTCATCGATCAGCATGGTCATTGAGAGGGTTCCCCAAATGTGCTCATTGCAAAAGTCTACTGCTTTGTTCAAGTAGTCTGTTGCATCGGTGTAGCCATCAAGGTGTGTAACGGCTAAGACTGCACAGAATGCTTCTGTATTCAGAGCGTACTCTCCTTCTTTGGCAGGTACATCTGGAAAGATGGTCCACGGCACGACATTTTCACTGCGTTCTCCCAATGTCACAGCATTTGGATACTGTTTGAGAAAAGCATCGTATCGTCCTTGAGCCCCTGGATAATAGGCTTTTCGAACAGGGGTATTTTTGAAATGGTGCTGAATGCGTTCCATGAACTTTTCACGGAGGTTCCAATCCTTTGGAAGAACAAGCACTTTACCAGCATTGCAATTGAATGAAGCATTGTGGGCAACCATCGAGACTACATGACGCGCTTGATAATCCAATTCCGCAGCACTCCAGTCACCAGGAACAATCAGCATTGGAGTGACACATCCCAATTCCGAAGAAATTGGTTTTGTGTTTTGGCGTTCTCCTTTTTCCTTGTTTTCCTCTGAACCCCAAACAATGGCATCGTGGGTGTGGCATGAACCGGTAATGTGGATGGTATCCACCAAGTCATGTGCACACACATATTTGCCAACATCAGCCCCACCATAAATGACCGACAGATAATTGCCTTCTATTAATGCTCGGAAAGCTCTAACAATATAGGGCCCCAGATATTCATTGACGGGATTCATTTTCAGAATGACGACTTCATTTTCGACAAACATTTTGTAGAGCATGTCTAAGGGACCAATGCTTCCTTGGTTTCCGGCACCGAGAACAAGTGCGATTTTACCAGACTGTTGTTCTCTTGCAACTCGATAAATGCTTCCCTGTGTTAAGGGCTTTTCTTTTTCCAACCATACTTCGGCTGTGACATTGGCAAGGAGAACCTTTTCCAAAAAGTTTCGAGGGTACACTTCGGCAACGATTTGACCATCGACACGTGTTCTGGTGCTTGGGATTTCTGGTTGCCCATTTGCTTTGAGGGCATCTATCATCAATTGGATCCCTCGGACGACAATCGAGAATGAACCAACCCATTCTTCTCCTTCCGCAACCGATCCTTTTTCCAGTCCTTTGCCTTTACAACTTTGGCTGACCCATTCTTCTGAAAGTGTCATCATGTCTTTAAGGCATTCTTGCAACAGAACCACACGTTTTTCTGTACTGACATCCAACCATGCATCTTTCTTTTTGTGGAGGCGATGCAATGCATTGTCAATGTCTTCATTGGACGTTGTTGGAAGTGCTCTTGGTGGTTCTGGAAAGTTGGGGGATGCCATTGTGTCCTCACAATATCTTGGATGGTCAGTAAACTCAAAATGGGTTTCTATATGCTTCGTATCGCAACAAGAAAATATCGTCCAAAGTCAGCAGTAGAAAATTTGGGATTGTTATGAAGACGATGTCTTTTTCTGTATGTGGCTTTGAATCGCGGTTTTCTCTGCTTCTTCATCTCCACCAGACCATGCTATGTTTTGTGCCACACGTAGCAATTCTGCCATCATCGGTCCCTTTGCGACTTTTAGTGTCAGCAAGTACTTTCCTGTAGTGACACGGTTTCGGTGTCTACCAGTGTCCACCCACCAGTGAAGCAAGGGAAGGAACTTCGGATAGAGAGTTTCAAGCAACAACCACTGTCCTGTAGTCGTTCCATTGAGTGCCAGTCCTATTTTGGCGTACATTTCAGGGTTGGACTTTTCAATATCAGATAGTAATGCAACCATTTTTGCAAGGTGCACTGGTGTATTTGTCCACAACTTTAATCCGTGTTGACGGATGCCAACAATGCTTTTCCATTGACTCTGTTCTTCTATTGGTATGGCTACGCACAATTGCATCCACCAACATGTCGCCCACTCTTCTTGGGTTGGGTGTATCGACAACGATGTATTGTGGTGCAGATCTATTGAATCCCAATGGGGTAGCCAGTGAGTCCAAACATTCCATTGTTGAAGTCGTTTCCAAGCATCATTGGGTGCATATTCTTGAAAGATCTTTTCCAGTTCAATACCGACCCTTTGCAATGTCAGCATCGTTTTCAGTTGGATGGTGGCAAGTGCATGTTGGAGTTGTTCTGTTGTAGTGTCTGACAGTCTCATGTTGAAACGAGCACAATACCGACTGGCTCTAAAGATTCTTGTGGGATCTTCTAAAAAAGACATCGAATGAAGGGTGTGTATCTCTTTGGATTCCAGAGACTGTAAGCCCATAAAGGGATCGATGAACAAGCCAAATTGTGCCCCGGTTAGAGCAAGGGCCATCGCATTGATATTGAAGTCTCTTCTGTGTAAGTCTCCGTCGATATGTGTTTTGGATACAATTGGGAGAGCAGCAAAAGAGGTGTATTGTTCTTTTCTACATTGTGTAAAATCCAATGTGAAAGTTTCAGAAATGACCCAATGCACACCACCAAAATTGGTGAATTCATGGCATGTACCTCCAAAATGCTCAACCAGTGTGGAAACAAGCCCAACGACATTTCCTTCAACGGCAAAGTCCAAGTCTGGACTGGGAGTCTCCAGTATGAAATCTCGAACCCATCCTCCGATTAAGTACACAGGTATTTCTAGTTCACTGGCAATCGAGGCAACAGTTGAAATCCAATGGTTTTGCATGACAGAATTTTGTGCCGTTTTATTGAGCATATGTCGCATATGTGTTCGAGAGAGGGCTCCATTGTCCAAGTACCCTATGGGAGTACCCACAGAATTTGTGACAATGCTGATGGGGTTTTCATACCACCAGTCTACTTGTACGCCGTCCTTTAAATACAATTGATTCAAGGGTGTTGTTTCGACAATGAATGTGACTTTGGTTTCTACAACATCTTCGAGCGTCTGTGGCTCAAGTGATTTTTCTAGAATTGCTTTCAGGGTATCTGTGCGCACAGCCCCTATAATATGACGGTCTTGTTCATGGTGGATCAAGACCCATGTATGTTCCCAGTTTGTTAAAAATGGATAGAGTGCATCCAACTTTGTATTCTTGTTCAAACTCGAGATCACACGTGTGCACACATTACCTACTGTTAAAACATAGGTTGCATCAAACTTTTTAAGGTGCGTTGAGTGCATAAAACCATCCAAATTCATTCTGCAACGGTTGTAAAATGGGTTAAGATAGTGTAACGGAATTTGGAAAGGATGTCCCAATGCAACGATGCTCTAATTGTAACCAACCAATGTTGGGTACACTCGAAGGTGAACCATGCGGTCGCTGTGGTTATTTAGAGGGGCTGGATGTGCTTGATGAACTACCAGAGGGAGATCCCACAGGAACCTCTACTTTTCGTCGACTGGTTTGGTGGATGGCGATGGTCTTTGTGGCAGGACTTATGGCGGGAGTCGTCTGGATTATGCTGCGGTTTCAAAGTAGTCTTGTCAACATGACACAGAATTTTTGAGGAAGCGATGAAAGGTATGTACATGTGGACAGCATTGTTGTTTTGTATAGTTGGATGTCGGAGTACAAACGAAACTCAAGACACCAGTGTAGAAATAGAAACGCGTCCTGATGATACGCCAGAGGACGACGAAAATGACGATGCGCAATCAAATGATGAGTTGCGAGATATTGATGAAGATGGGTTTCTTGAAGATGTTGATTGCGATGATTGGAATCCAAATATCTATCCTGGCGCCGAGGAATTGTTGAATGAAGAAGATGATGATTGTGATGGCTTTGTAGATGTAGATGGTGTGCATTCGGGTAGTTTAAGTCTTGAAGCAGTGGCCATTTATCAGGGGCAACCATACAATTTTGCACAGGAATGCACAGGTGAACTTGAACGAATTGAAGGACAAGTCTCTATGTTGGTTACCTGTGTTGTCGATCAAACTCAAGAACGTGCAGATCAACTTTTGGGTGGTGTATTGACAGTTGATGCCAGTGCCATATTTGTATTTGAGTCGACGGGTGAAAGTTCTGCAGAATTTGTATCGGTCGATGGAGAAACAGAATGGGATGCCAACGGTACAGCACAGTGGTCATGGTCGTCGTGGGAAGCAGACAAAGCAGATAAAGTTACTGTTCAGCTTCAACTCGATGCCTTACATTTGGACATTTGGATGACCGGAGTGTTGTCTCGAGATTAAAGTATTGACTTGTCAACTCGTTTTGGATATTGTTATAATTACGGAAGAGCCCATGAATAAAATAGTTGTTGCCATTGCTGTTGTGATTTTGTCTGCTTTTTTGGGGTTGTTTATTCTACCTCGAAAAGTAGAAACCACCCGATGGGTTAAAGTCGACGTTCCCCAGGAAATTGTTTGGAAAGAAGTATCCAACACTAAAAACTGGAACACCTGGCAGCCTTGGGCCACCGATGCTTCGGGCACAGCGATTCCATGGGATGACGGTGTGTTGAGCAATGTTGTTGTTGTCGATGATGGAGACACTGGTGTCAAAGAAGTCCGTTTTACGGTAGAACCAGATGGAGAAGGGCGAGTGTATTTGGAAAAGGTGCCCGAAGGATTGTGGATACGTTGTGAATACATTTATCAAGCACCATATGCCCCGATTGCTCGTTTACAAGGATGGTTCCATCGAAGTGAAGTGGCGTTAAAACTGGATGATGGTCTGTTAAAATTACAGAAAAGACTTCAAAAAATACAAGACAAACCATAATGTGTATGTTGTTGATAAACACTGGAGAAATTTGATGTGGATGTTTATGACATTGTTGTGGGGTGTGCTGGGTATCGTAGATGTTCATGCACAAGATTTGCTGAGTAGCAAAGTTGATCCACGTGTTTTGTTGACTGGGCACGAGCAAAGTCCTGCAGATGTTGAGAAGGTTACAGAAACCTTGACACGGTACGCAAAAGGCTCAAAATATGTTGTCATCGGTGAGGTATTGCACATCAATCGCTTGTCGTCTGGTAGTCAGATGGACAGAGAAGCGTATCTCGAGGTTATCGGATGGATTCGTGGTGAAGGGGGGATGAGTATTCAAATTACCATGCCGTACAATGCTCCCTACATTCCCGCAGATTGGTCTACGGTCCCAGGAACCTTGGTCAAAGGCTACACCGTTGTTGTATTTTTGGATGATCAGCTTCGAATTGTGGAAGGCAACGGGCTTTTTTATACTGATGGTGAGTATTTGTGGCGCAATAAACGTTCGGAATTGTTTCTTCATCCTCATTATGACCGAGAATGGCAAAGCGAAGGCCAGAATCCTTATGACGATTATGTTGTAGTTCCCATGCCTCAAGTTTTGGAGGTCTTAGAGACTCAACGACCGGCCAAATGGCTTCGATGAGAAGTGGTCCAATGTGGTCCAATGATCTGCCACTGTTATTGTTGACAGTGCATTTGTACTCAGGCATTCACAACGGTTAAACGTTCTTTGCTGTAACATGTGATTCTGGAACGGATGGGCACAATACGGATTGCTATTGATCGATGCCCGCCGTGTTGTCTGCATCACACCATAAGGGTATGTCCGTGGTGGTCATGGAGATGGCTCCTTCTGCGGAATGCAACGAATTTACATTGAGTGTTCCCCAGACAATTCCCGTATCATCTATATTCAATACGATTGTCGCACTGTCGCCTTGTTCTGAATCAACGGCATAGTATCGTCCTTGTCCACCCGCTTCTTCTTGTAGGGTCACCAAGAGTTCATTACTGTCTGTACTGTATGTTCCGGCTCCTTCGTACTCACCGCGTAGCATGACGCGCAGTACAAATACATGTGCACCACTGCCATTCCTCCAAAATGCATTGAAATTGGGTGCGGCAGAGGGGATTTGACAAGAAGGTGTATCAAACATCAAGGCTAGAGATTCCGAACCCGTTGTTTCAATCGTAATGGAATCTGGTTCTGTTGGACCGGTATCGTCTGTTTCTACAGTGGAGGTATCCATAGATGCAGTATCACTTGATTCTGTTTTGTCTCCACACGCTGTTGTTAGCATCCAAAATGATAATGTTAGCATACGGTAACTCCTTGATAAATTTGATGTTGTTCTTGATGACAAAATGATACCTTAGTTGTACACAACACGAGAAGTAGAATCAATAGTGTCATGGAGTTTTCATGGAAAAAGTGGTTACCACAATGCAATCGAGGGGATCATTAATCTCTAGAATGAAAGAGAATACTCTATTTAAGGGATTGCCTTCAGAGGTTTATCAGTATTTGGCAGATCTTTCAGAAGTCTGGTCGTATCAACCCAACGAGGTCATCGTTGAACACAACGAGGCAAGTCACACGTATTATCTAATCGTTGAAGGCAGTGCGACTGTATCTTTGGAAGGAGGACAAAAAGTTGCTACCTTAGGTCCAGCAGATGGTTTTGGTGAGATTGGGATTTTGTTGGATACTCCACGAACGGCTACGGTATCTGCAGATTCTGCAGTCAAAGTGATGTGTGTACTGCGTACCCAATTTTTTCAATGTTTCAAACGGTTTCCAGAATTTGGAAAGTTGTTGTCCACCTTGTTGGCTCGACGTCTGTCGGACACGTTGACACAGGTACCCAGTCTTGCTTCAGAGACAGAACTTCCGGATGTTGAGGTGGTGAATATGCTTCCTCAGCCTTTTATGCAGCGTTTGAGGGTACTTCCACTATCGGTGGATGACAATCGTTTGACGGTTGGTTTTGTGGATGAACCACAGCCAGAAATTGTAGAACGCATACAACAATTTTTGCCTTCTATGGAATTGAATGTCTGTTCGATAACCAGCACGTATTTTAATCAAACCCTTCAAAGCATCAGTGGATTGGGTGATGAACCCGACATTGAAAGTGAAGAGGACGAACCCACGTTGGAAGGAATGCTGCCTTCAAAACTGAGGACTTTGTTAGAACGCATGGTCTCAGAAGGTGCGTCAGACCTTCATTTGTCAGCACGTCGGCGTCCTCATTGGCGTATTGATGGCATTATGAAATCGATGCAGGATGTTTCTAAAAGTGGTGTTCGTGAAGTGTATGAACTTCTCAAACCCGTAATGCGATCTCAATCGATTGAAGATTTTGAAAAACGGAATGAAACAGATTTTGCGATCGCCTTGGAGCAGCACGCTCGATTTCGCGTCAATCTGTTTCAAGACAACAATGGCGTATCCGCAGTGTTGCGATTGATACCCAGTCGTATTTTGACGGTTGGTCAATTAGGGTTGCCACCAGTAGTGCTTGAGTTGGCCCAGCAACCCAAAGGGTTGGTATTGGTGACAGGGGCTACAGGTTCTGGGAAGTCCACGACGTTGGCCGCTATGGTCGACTATCTGAATCGAACACAGCCCATTCACATCATCACACTCGAAGATCCGATTGAATTTGTTCATCCGTCACATCGTGCATTGGTGAATCAACGGGAAGTGGGGACCCATACAGATACTTTTAAGGCTGCCTTACGATCTGCATTGAGACAAGATCCAGATGTGGTTCTGGTTGGAGAATTGAGAGATCAAGAAACCGTACAATTGGCACTTGAAGTAGCCAATACAGGACACTTGGTGTTTGGAACGTTGCATACTATGAACGCTATTTCTTCAGTGGATCGCATTATTGATATTTTTCCTGCGGGACAACAAAATCAAATACGGTCTTCGCTTGCAGAAGTTTTACGAGGGGTTATTTCCCAGACGCTCTGTAAAAAAAGAAGTGGTGGACGTGTGGCAGCAATGGAAGTCTTGGTCGTGAATCAAGCGGTGACAGGACAAATCCGGCGTGGACAAACCAATCAATTGGAAACGGCTATGCAGACTGGAAAAGGGCTGGGGAATCAATTGCTCAGAGAGTCCTTGGGAGATTTGGTCAGGCGAAATGTTATCACCTATGAAGAAGGATTGAAGAAGTCCATTGACAAAGTCCAGTTTGCCAAGATAATTGGTAGATCATAATCTGCATGTGTAGGAGGCGATGATGCCTGACAGTACTCAATTTAAAGTCCATCGTCGATTTGATAGAATCGCTCGTTTAACGGGTGTCAATGGAATGGAATCTTTGCACAACGCCCATGTAATGGTCATCGGACTTGGCGGTGTGGGTTCTTATGCCGCCGAAGGCTTGGTTCGTTCGGGTATTGGTCGGATATCGATTGTGGATTTTGATATGGTGTGTGTGACCAATTCCAATCGTCAGATTCAGGCGATGAAAGGCAAAGTTGGGCATCTTAAAGCGAATGTTTTGGCGGAACGGCTGCAACAAATCAATCCCAAAGCCGTCATCAAAGCAATTCCGTTGTTTTATGACAAGAGAACCTCTGATTTGTTGTTGAAAGGCAAGAACAAACCAGACTTTGTCGTGGATGCGATTGACAATGTTACTGCCAAATGCCATTTGATCAATGCGTGTCGAGAACTCGAAATACCGATGGTGGTATCTACAGGAGCCTCCGGTAGATGGGACCCAACACAAATTGCGACGGCGGATTTAACCAAGACCAAAGTCGATCCATTGGCATCGACTGTTCGCAAGATTTTACGCAAGCAATACAATTTTTCCCGCAATGGCAAGTGGCACATTCCTGCGGTGTATTCTGCAGAGCCTTTGCAAACACCGGTGGTATTGCCCTATGACCACAATGGGGAATTTCAGTGTGTGTGTCCCAGCGGTGAAAATACTTATCACAATTGCGAAGAGCGAAATGTAATTTGGGGTACAGCTGGTTTTGTCACGAGTGTGTTTGGTATGACGTGTGCCAGTGTGGTGATTCGAGAGTTGGTGGGCAGTTGACTTTTGAGGGGCTCTATGCCGACGTTTATACGGGTGGTGAGTCACTCTACTTATCCCTAGACGAAATAGAACATCGTTTGGCCTTGGGGCAGATTGGTCTGGATGCGCAAATTAAGTGTCCATCCTTGACTGGTGATGAAACGAAGCCAATTTGGATGATTGAGCGTTTTGCAGACTGTGCCAATACACCAGAAGCCAGAATGATGGCTCACATGCGAGGTGCACCAGTCCCTGTCTTTTCGATGCTGTTGTTGTTGTCCATACTCTGTGGTGGATTGTTGCAGCAACGAGGCTGGTTTAATCCTCAAGACATGGCGATTGGCTGGAGTTCTATTTCCATTCACAACAATTGGTGGGCTCCATGGGGGTATTGGCTTGTTCATTTGGATTGGATGCATTGGGTTGGGAATGGTGTATTGGCCTATTTTTGTGCGCAACGAGTCGAACGTATTGTCGGTGGTCGTTCGTTGATGCTTTATGTTTCCAGTATTGTTCTGGGATCTTCAATGGCCGTTTGGATGTGGGAGTCAAACATTGTCATTGGTGCATCCATACTGGTGTTTGGGTTGTGGGCAATGCAAGTAGTGCTTGGGTTTCGTTTGGCACACAGTCTTCCTCCTAGGATGCAATCTAATTATGGTTGGGGAAATTTTCTTGTTTTTGTTCCCACATTGTTACTGAATACGTTGTCCGCTGATGTATCTCACGTGGCACACTGGGTAGCCATGGCGATTGGTGCAGTGTTGGCGGTGCGATGTTGGCCAACAACCAGTCGAGTTCGTTCAGAACCAACTTGGGGAGTGTGGATTTGGATTGTTGGGGTACATGGTGTTGTCTTACTTTGCTCTGGACTGCTGTCCAAAGCAGAAATTGAATATGATGGTACCATTTATTCAGATGCAGGGTTTGTCTTACCGGTATCGGAACAATTTTACGCCAAAACGTGGTGTGAAGGTCCTGTATACTCAACACAGGGACTGATGTTTTATACGTCTGGTGAATGGATAACGGATTCAACAGAGTCCTTGTCCGCGTTGGTTACAACAGGATTGCATGATTGTCTTGTTGATCAAGTGACTTGTTTTGATGAACATCAGCATGATATTATCTTGGCCGAAGAATTGGAAGTGGCAAGCGGTGTACAATGGCATGAAGTACGATGTGAGGGAGATGCATCGTTCTTAGAGTATGTCGCTCAACGTGGGGAATTGTTGTTGAGAGTCGGTTGTAAATACGAAGGAACTTCAGCAAAAGAAGAGTGCTCAAATTGGTTGCGAACCATTCAATTAAAACAAAGTAGAATGGAGATAGAGGCTTTTCAACGTTGGAAGTCCGATGATCAACGTGGTTCATTCGCATTGGAGTATGCAGAAGAATTGATTCGGTATGGTCGTATCACCGAAGCAGATGCTTTATTGAAAGAAGTGGAGTCTCGATTCGATGAGTATCGATGGAGAGGATCAGAGGCTCGATTGAATCTGCATCGATCGTATCCCAAAGATTGGCCTGGGGAGAAGCGTTGGGTGACCGATATTGCCAATTCGCTACCAGTAGATGAGTTTCCAATACTGAGAAGGGTTCTTCTGTTGTCAAAAGAACGAAAGTGGTGCGACATATCTGAGAGTGCATGGGCCCGTTGGAGAGAGATGATGCCTACAGGGTTAGATGAAGTTGGTGCCCTAGTCGATCAGTGTAATGGTGACTAGGGTTGGGGGCTGATCTTAATCTAGCGGAGTCTTCATGAGTGCATTTCAACGTCTTTTGTCTTTGGCCAAGCAAGAATCTACTTCCTTGCTGTGGGGCACCTTGTTTTTACTGATATCTTCGGGACTGAATCTGACATATCCAATGCTGATTGGTCGATTGATTGATTCCGTCAAAGAGGGTGGTGGTCAAGAGTCCGTTGATCAGTATGCTATTTGGATGATTGGTATTTTTGTATTGGTGGGGATTGCCACATTTTTACGTTCCTATTTGTTTACCGTAGCTGGAGAGCGAATTGTTACTCGATTGCAAGAGAGGCTGTTTCTCCAAATTATTTCGCAAGAGATTGGATTCTTTGACCAAAGACGCACAGGGGAGTTGCTCAATCGGCTGACATCGGATGCGACCGTTTTACAAAAGGCCGTCACTGTAAACGTATCGATGGGGCTTCGATTTGCCTTGTCAGGAATCGGTGCCATTGGGATTTTGATTTGGACCAGTTGGAAATTGGCTCTGTTGATGCTTGCGGTTGTTCCAGTGATTGCCATTGGAGCAGGGTGGTACGGTCGTATTTTGCGAAAGATTTCTCGATCTGTTCAAGACGCATTTGCGAATGCCAATGCTGTGGCTGAAGAGAGCATTGGTGGAATTCGAACCGTTCGTTCGTTCGCCAGAGAAGATCATGAGCATGAACGGTATCAAGAGGGTATCGAAGAGGCTTTTACACTCGCTAAAAAACGAGCGTGGGTGGGTGCTTGGTTTTCAGGACTTATTTCCTTTGCGGGCTATGGTTCAATCGTTGCAGTTCTTTGGTATGGGGGACATTTGTTGGCCAGTGGAGAAATGGATTTTGGAGAATTGACCTCTTTTATGCTGTACACTTTCACGGTTGCTTTCTCGTTGGGTGCTTTGAGTGGTTTGTATGAAGATTTTGCAAAAGCCATTGGCGCGAGTGATCGTGTCTTTGAATTGTTGGAGCGCGAGTCGGAACAGGTTGATGGGACAATAGAGATTGAGGATCCTGTGGGTGCGTTAACGTTCTCTGATGTGTCTTTTGCATATCCAACTCGGCCAGATGCGATGGTTCTAAATGGTGTGTCTTTTCAGATTTCCCCAAATCAAGTAGTGGCTTTGGTTGGTCCTTCTGGAGGTGGGAAATCTACGGTGGCTGCATTGATTAGTCGTTTTTACGATGTTCAATCGGGAAGCATTTTGTTGGATGATATTTCAATAGAAACGTTGCAAGTGAATTGGTTGAGAGAGCATGTGGCAGTTGTTCGGCAAGAACCGATTCTTTTTGCGACCAGCATTTTAGACAATATTCGCTATGGTCGTCCAACAGCAACTTCTGAAGAGGTCTTTTCTGCAGCCAAAGCAGCGAACGCACACGATTTTGTAAGTGCATTTCCAGAGGGGTATGAAACATTGGTTGGAGAGCGAGGTGTTCGTCTCAGTGGTGGACAAAAGCAACGCATTGCGATTGCACGTGCGATTCTCAAAGACCCCGTACTGTTGATTTTAGATGAAGCAACATCAGCATTGGATGTGGAGAGTGAACACTTGGTTCAAGAGGCCCTTGAGCGATTGATGGAGAACCGTTCCTCTTTGGTGATTGCCCATCGATTAAGCACCATTCAACATGCAGATCGAGTCGTGGTGTTGTCAGAGGGAAGGGTTGTTGAAGAAGGTCGTCATGATGAACTATTGGAACAAGAAGGGTTGTATCATCGACTTGTACACAAACAGTTTGTTGTCTAAGTACAAAGGCGAAGGATTCGCGGAAGAGATGTACAGTAGAGGAATTGTATTGATCAAATGCAGCAGTAAAGATTGAAAGCATCAATTTAACGGGAAAATTTGATACATTGCGATAAAAGTACTGCGTTGGCTCATGATTGGATAATGATTAGACGATGCTTGAATAGGTAAGGAGTAGGGTGTGCGACAAGAGTTTGGGTTTGAAGATCCGACATTCAGTGTAGAAACAGCCATCCGGATGCTACAGTCTCAAATGAGTTTTTTGGGATTGATGTGGTTGGAAGGAGAGATCAGTGATTTCACGGTTTATCGTGGGGTCAATTGGTACTTTACCATCAAAGATTTTGAGAATGTGAAGGTGACCCTTCGGTGTGCGATGTTTCAAAAGCATACAAAAGGAAGCCCACGACCTGGATTGGGAGACCGTGTATTGCTCAAAGGGGAGTTTAAGCTTAGACGAGGAAATATTCAGTTTGTGGTGTCCAAAGTTCAAAAAATGGAATCTCGTGGATCGCATGAAGTCCGTTTGGAACAATTGAAACAAAAATTGTTGGCAGAGGGTCTTTTTAAGGAAGATCGGAAGAGGCCACTGCCTTTGTTTCCGCGTCGCGTTGGGATTGTAACGAGCAAAGAGTCTGCTGCTTTACAAGATGTGTTGAAAGTGCTGAGACAGCGTATACCATCTGCATTACCGGTATTGTCTGATACAACAACCGAGGGCGCTCACGCAGCTCCGGAGATTCAAAGAGCGATTGAAAAATTGCAGTTGGATGGAGAGTGTGATGTCATCATTGTCACACGTGGTGGTGGATCCAGAGAGTCATTGATGGGATTCAACGATGAAGCCGTGATTCGGGCCATCGCCAATTGTGATGTTCCAGTGGTGTGTGCGATTGGACATGAGACAGATTATACCCTTTCAGAAATGGCTGCAGATTTACGGGCGAGTACCCCTACAAAAGCGGCTCAAGAAGTGGCCGCCATTTCTGAATTGGACATTGGGGAACGGTTGTCTCAGCTGCGTATCCGTTTACAATCGATGGTGTTGATGAGGGTTCGTCATCAAAGAGAACTCTTAGAACACATGAAACTCAAAGCTCCTCAGCATCTAATAGAAGGTCATCGGCAACGTTTATTGTACATTCGCGAACGGATTATGCGAGCAGTAGCCCATCGATTTGAACGCAATCGACAGCAACTCTTGTCTTTGTCCACCCAACTAGAAGCGGTATCTCCACAGCACATTTTGAACAAAGGATTTGCTGTTGCACTGCACAATGAAGAAGCATTGATCAATTCCAAGCAGGTTCAAATTGGAGATCGACTGGTGATACAACTCGCAGAAGGAACCATTGAGGTTCAAGTAGTTTCTCCAGAGCAGAACACTCCCAAAGAGGTTCAACTGTCTCTCTTTGATTGACCGAATCAATAGAGTCTAGTTGTATTTTGTACGTCACAAAAATATTGAAATCTTCACCACATACCATCGTATGAGAGTACAGAGTACTCTCGCTGATCGAATCTGATTTGAACACCATTGTCGATTACCGTAAAAAGTACTCCATGCTGTTCATAGCCTCGTATCCCAAGGACGATACAGCGGCTCCACTGCTACAGGCATTGGCAGACGTATTTCCATACAGATCTGCTACAGAGTCTATGTAACTGGCCATGGGGCGTGCGGGACTGTAATAGCTGCCTGCAAATGTAGGGCAGGTGCTACAACAGCCTGTATAGAACCATGGAACCGCATTGTATCCACCGGTACAATTGGAGCCCATACCCAACGCATCAAAGGAGCCATCTGCAAAGAAGGATACGGTAGAAGAAAATGCGTTGATGGAAATATTCAAAGAACTGGAGTTTAGTGTAAACCCACCATTTGTTCCAACATAGTAGAGTGGATTGCAATCGGCACCGGTGCTGGCATCTCGTGCAGTGTGAATCAACATGTGATCCAAATCGACATTGAGTTCTGTCCACAAAGGTGCTGACAATCGATACGCATCATTTGGTTGTGGTGTACCTTGTGAAGTATTGTAAAAAGTACCGAAGGCTGTCAACAGTGTACTGCTTTCTGCAAAGTCCCATACGGTTCGTTGAACCAGTGTCCAACCACCTCCATCGGTGTTCATGTCACAGTAGGCATCGATTTCACCAGCCCAAGTGGTGTCAATGGCATAGATCCCATCTCCGATACTGTCCGAACCCACTTGTTTGATTTCCAAACAAGAAGAACAGGCGGCCGGTGGTGATTGATCACAGTTGTAGTCCTCTCCAGAACAGACTTCAGTTGCACCTGGATAAAAATCTGGGTCTGTATCATTGCAGTCATCTCCGCCGAGAATGCCAATCGTTCCATTCCAAGTGTTTGTGTCAATAGTACACTCCACGTATCCATCGCCATCATCGTCGATTTCTTCAATCGGCAAGACACTGTTGTTGCAATTGTTTAAGAAACCATCACAAATCTCAGTGGCATTTGGATAGGATGCTTCATTGGTGTCGTCACAATCTGTACCATCTAGAACATATCCATTTGGTGGAGGGACGCATACTGCAAAGCCTGTTGTTTGATCGCCATAGCCATCGTTGTCGCTGTCAAAGTACCAATCTAAGAGTTCATAGTGGTCTGGGTTTGTGTCGTCACAGTCCTCTCCACCGATTACAGAGGCACTTCCATTCCATGTACTTGGATTGAAGGTACACTCCACATATCCATCGGTATCATCGTCGATTTCATCGCTGGGTAGTGTGTTGGTATTACAATCGTTGATGATTCCATCACAGAGTTCAGGTGCGCCAATATAGATCGTTGCGTTGGTGTCGTCACAATCTCCATTGGTTGAGACATAGTCCGTTGGTGGGTCACAAGATACTTGACTTTGTGAGTTCAGTCCAAATCCATCTCCATCACTGTCTTGGTACCATGTGGTGGCGTTGATTGCGCTGGCTTCATCGCTGACCCCGTCACAATTGTTGTCCAAACTGTCTCCACAGACTTCGTCTTCTCCTGGATTGATTTGCGACGCAGCATCATCACAATCGCCTCCAACAAGACTGAGCCCTTCAGTGAGTTCACACGCTTCTAAGGTTGCACTGTCACCATATCCATCAAGATCGGCATCAATGTAGAATAAGGACAGTAAGCCCTCGTCAATGTCGCCATCACAATTGTTGTCTACAGAATCACAGATCTCTTCTGCTTCTGGAAAAACAGCACCATTTGTATCGTCACAGTCTCCACTGATTTCTACATACCCTTCATCCGGCAAGCAGGTTTCGACTTGTTGGGCATCATCACCAAATCCATCCCCATCTGCATCAAAAAACCATTCACTTGGAATGTCTTCATCGATTTCTCCATTGCAATCGTTGTCCAATCCATCACATCGTTCACTGTTTGCTGGAAAGACAGTGGCTTCGGTATCATCACAATCATTGCCGTTTGGAACAGAACCTTCAGGGGCGTCACACGCCTCTACAGTGTTTTCAGGGTCGCCAAATCCATCCCCGTCGTTGTCGATAAAGAAAACGGATTGAACCCCTTCGTCTACTTCGCCATCACAATTGTTGTCAATCCCATCACAGGTTTCTGTTGCGCCAGGGTATACTCCAGCATCGTTGTCGTCACAGTCATCACCCTCTAGGTATCCATCTCCGTCCAAATCACTTTCCGTTACAATAATATCGTCTGTATCGGTTGTCGGTGTTTTGACTTCATTTCGACACCCGACCATCAACAAACCAATCGATATGATCATTCGCATAGTAGACTCCTAGATACTCTATATTCCTTGATGTTAGCACACTATCAGCATCAATACATGCGTTTTATTCGGAGTTGTGCTCCTTCTCGTCCGGCAATGCTGTTTAAGGTTGGCGTGATTTGAATCTGATCATCGACTAGGTCTGGGTTGATCCCACCAATAATGGCATGTGTAGAGCGTAAGCCTCCTAGCCAAGCACGTGAATCACTGATGTATAGCAGGTCGCCCTTTTTGGCCGTAAGGTTGGTTGCAACTGTACTGGAAATGTAGGTGACAGGTCGGTCCCCTTGGTGTTCTTCTTCTCCGATCTGGAAGTCAACAACCATCCAATCACTCATCTCTTCGGTTCCTTCAGACCCTTTGTAATTGCGAATGGCATCTTTGATGGTGCCCCAAACCAATCCTTTGATGGAGTCGTTGTTTTTGTTGGGGAACAGATATCCTGTGACCAATCCAATTCCCAAACAAATGGTCATTCCAAAGAATCCTCGCATGAATTTGTATTGATCTTTGCCCGCCAGAAAGCCTTCTTTTGCTTCTTTCATGGGGACGCCATGTGCAAACGGTGTGATGATTTCGGGTTGTAGAATAGACCAGAATATGATTGCGAGTCCGACAGTCATGGTGATAATGGCCGCTTTGTTTGAGAATCTTCGCCAGAAAACACCCAGCAACAATGTGATCACCAATGGAGGTGTGATGGCCGCTGTAAAAGCACCATGGGCAGAATAGATGGATCCAAAACTTTGAAAAACAGGGACCAACAATACACCAACAACAGCAATTGAGACAGACGATATACGTGCCATCTTCAGCATCGACTTTTCAGACGCATCTGGCTTTAATGGTCTATAGATATCATTGACGACAATCGCAGAAATGGCAGTGATTAACGTGTCGACGGTGGACATCAAGGCTGCGGTCAATGCTGCCATCACCAAGCCAAAAACCCCGGGTTGTGAAAGGAAACTTGAAGTGATGAAAAATGCTTCTTTGGGTTCCATATCTGGCAAAACTCCCGCAGAAGTCAATGCTTGTCCAACCCAACCACCAGATGCAACAACCAATGCTGCAATGGGCATCAGTACAAGCAACATTGTCATGACTGCTTTTCTAGAATCGTCAACGGAACGAGCTGCCATTAATCGCATGACCATTCCTTGATTCAAAAAGTAGAACATGGCAGAGTTGGCCATGGCATCTTGCCAAAATATTCCGACAGCTGGATAGGATGCATCGGCGTTAAACTTTGGGAAAGCCATTCGATGAGACCTGGGTAAGCTGGTCCAGAACATATCAAAACCACCCAAATACTCAATTCCAAACAACAGCAACAACAATCCTGTAATCAACAACATGACGCCTTGGAATAAATCGGTCATGATGACAGATGTTTGGCCTCCAAAGGCCACATACGTTGTCGAGACTGCAGCCACGATCATCGCAGATGTGAAAATCTCCCAACCGATTAAAATATTGAGTGCCTGACCCATCGTAAATAAATTGATTCCGACATATCCAATGAGATAGGCAAGCAGAAGATACGTGGCCACATTCCGTGCTGCTGGACTAAATCGACGTTGGAAATACTCAGGGATGCTAATGACCTTAGAAAAGTACAGGATTGGCAACCATCCGAAGAGCAACAACGGGACCCAGAACCAGTCATTCATATAGGTTTGAGAAGAGGCTATACCGTATGAGTAGGCAATCTTTGAATATTTAACAAAAGATGAAGACCCAATTGTCGTGGCAACTAGAGAAAAGGCAATCAACCACCAAGAGAACCGTTGACCACCAAAAAAGAAATCTTTTGTCGTGCTTTGCCCACGACCAAACCACATTCCAATCAAAATCATAAATACAAAATATCCAATCATAATTCCATAATCTAGATCGGTACCCAACTTCTCTCGTTCTTTTTTAGGGTGAAGGATTTGTTCGGCAGTTTCTTGGATTTTTGAAATCTCAGCAGCAGACTTTGTTTCTAGAAATCGAGGTGCAGGGTAATCTGTTGCCAATAGTGCATCGTTGCTTTTGGGCTGTCCATTCTCGTCAACAACCACATATGGAGATTGTTCTTCCATAGGGGCATACTGTAAATACCCTTGGATACCTGCAAAAAAGAACAAACCGGCAAACACAATGATGAGATTGCGTAAGCCAGAACCTTGTGTACCAAAGTACGATTGCCGAAAACCATAGACCAAACCGATGGCAAATACCAAACCACCGACCAAGTATTGATAAATAAATGGATCCATATTGAAGCCCCATGTCTAATGCTGTCACACAAATGATGTGGGCATCATAACACAGTGGGGAAAGTGTGTGCTCCTCCTTTCAAGAGGAGCTGTATACACTGATCAACAATCAATAATCAATTGATCCAAGAAAACAGTATGGTTTCCGTGAATTATTTGATGTTGTCGATGGATTGTGCCATTTCCATATCAAAAGAAGTACGAAGTGTGAGCAGAGAGCCTTCTCGAGCTGGCTGCCAAGCAGTGACAAAAGACATCTGAGGTTTGACAACATTTCCATCTACTTCAGCACCAATAAAATCAACAATGGTTTCTTTTGCGTACTCGACGGGCTGTGTATTTTCAGGGGATTGTGCAAAGGCAAAAGTGCTAAGGATGAACATGAGCATGGTTTTCTCCAGTGTGTAAAAGTATTGATCTCAGTACTCAGTGTAGACGATGAATTGGCCTTTGCTCAGACATTTCTAGAAAAATAAGAATGCATATTCAAACGCTGTGGGTTTTATTGGTGTGCACTTGTAAGTTTAGTATGCGATGTGACCAACCAATCCACGAGACTGATTGAACTCAAAATCTTGCCAAAAGATATCGTTGAGTCCATCCCCATTCATGTCTGAGTTTATCGAAACATTACCACCCAATTCATCAAAGTGGTAGAGTGCTTGGCCAAAGTCTACGTTGAGCCATCCCACGCGTGGGAAGGTATCTCCATCCATGAGGTACAATTGATTTCCGTCTCCAAAGATGTAGTCAGATTCTCCATCGCCAGTGATGTCAAGGAGGGTTTCAAAGATTTCTCCAGTGATATCAAATCCATAGGCGCCTGTGCGGATTCCACCACTACCCATTCCAATGCGAATTCCATTGTGAATGTACGCTTTGTCTTCATTTCCATTCATTCCAATCAGCAAATCATTGAACCCATCGCGATTGATATCACCCGCAGACTTCACAAAACCAACTTGATCACCTTCATATTCTCCAAAAAGGTGTGCATCCCAGTCTGCAATATCTCCTGCTATCAGAATGGTACTCGCCATTGTTATGTAGACTCCACCTGAGTTGAGATACGGTGTTTTGACGGCTTGTACACCCATGGCGACATCATCTCGACCATCACCATCCATATCCCCAATATTTGTCAAGTGAACGCCCTGAAGGGCAACATCTGTAGAGAGTGGATGAGATTGAATTACGGTTCCTATATTGTCGAGTGAATACGTTCCTGGAGCGATGTTTCCCATTCGAATTACATGACTTTGTGCGATGGGTTCGTCCCATTGGTTTGTCGTGAGGCTTGAAATGACAATATCTCCCACGCCATCGTTGTCCAAATTGACATTTCCTAGGATGGCAAATCCTGCTTGTCCTCCGACTTCAACACCTTCAAAGATATAGTCGGCTTGGTTGGTGGGGATGACGGCGACATTTTGTAAAGAAGATCCCAAGAATAGATATACAGCTCCACCATCATCTACATTGCGATCACTTCTGGGTGCCGAGAATAGAATGTCATCCAATCCATCGTTGTCAATATCGCCGGCAGATGCCAAGTCCCATCCAAGTAAATCTCCGTCGTCTTCACCTCGAAAGGCCACATCGGAAATCTGTGCAGAAATAGATTGATCGGTGTTTAAGGTACTGGCAAGATACAGCATGACTTTCCCATTGTTTTGTCCGTTTTGGGAAGAGTTGGGTGCTGAGAAAAGATGATCATTCAATCCATCCCCATCGACATCTCCAGCATCAGAGCCTTTAAAGCCAAATCGAGAAAAGG
>Ga0115564_10001358_pt1 | contig 22453 bp, 25 predicted proteins | sample COGITO_mtgs_1105_7_FD_88680 | JGI IMG/M metagenome (GOLD analysis project Ga0115564, IMG submission 88680) | Pelagic marine microbial communities from North Sea - COGITO_mtgs_110523 | ecosystem: Environmental > Aquatic > Marine > Epipelagic | place: Germany:Helgoland, sampling site Kabeltonne...
AAATGGTGCCCAGGGGCGGAATCGAACCACCGACACGAGGATTTTCAATCCACTGCTCTACCCCTGAGCTACCCGGGCACGGGTGACATTTACTGTCGGGGTGCGCGCGTTCTAGGATGGCTGGCGGGGCGTGTCCAGAGCTAACAGACCATTCAATGCAGTTTTTCGTCCGAACTGTTTTCGCCACTTTGCACAGCTTGAACCATTGCATCGAACAAGGCCTCCGCATCGTCGGGATCATTGGAGGCCAACGCGTAAGATCCGCTGAGCCATTTCGCCAAGTCTACATCTGCGCAGCGCTTGGAACAGAAGGGCTTATACGCGGCATCCATCGCTTTGTCGCAAATAGGACAGCTCATTTCAGCAACTCCGTGACGGGGAGGCGCGCGCGTTTGCGTTGTAGCTCAACATGGCCAAGCGGGGTCCAGCCAACAAAGACAGTTTCTATGCTGTCATTTCGCAGCGCGGTTTTCAGCGCGCTTTCAAATCCGCGTCGGTCTTTCTTCGGCATTGGCGCAAGGTCCAATACAATCTGACCACCAAGGCCCCGCAAGCGCAATTCACGCGGCAAGCCTTTGGCAAGAGCAAAATTAGCTTTCGTTCCAGCCGTCATCGAAGTGTCTTTGCCCGTGTTCACGTCTACGGCGACCAAGGCGCGGGTTGGTTCCACATAGGCAAACGCGCCGGCGCCCAATTCGAAACGAGGGCTTTCCAGTGCGTCGATCGCGTCCAGCACCGCGTGAGTTTCAAAGCCACCATCGTCTGTCACGATCTCCGCCGGCTCTACCCAATCACGCCATGCGAGCAGGTGGGGTTTATCCCCCTCAACCAGCTTTTCGCCGCCTGTGCCATCGTCGTTCAGAACCTGATCCGCCAAACCAAGCATTGAGAGAAGATCGTCAGCGATATCCTCTGCGTCGGCATGTTCGCAGGACGAGCGTATGATGATGCCATGTGGCATGTTTTCAACGGTATCATGCACGACAGCCAAGATTTCTTCACGCCGCTCATCATCGCGGATTGAACGAGACACATTAATGCCAGGGGCATTGGGGGTGACGATCACATAGCGCGACTTGAAGAGAACGCGGTTCTGAACGGGGATTGCTTTGCCCTCGTCTGCGTAGCCTGTTACTTGCACCAACAACTCATCACCTGGGGCCATTCCTTTGATCTGACGCAGGAACGCAGCGCCGTCAGGGGTTCTTAAGAACATCCCACCTTGGCCCTTAACGGGGCGATCCGCAATGGCGCGATAGATCGTGCCGGGGGCAGGGGCGTCGGTGGCGATCAGCAAATCGTCGAGCTTGCCGTCTACCACAAGCGCCGCCGCTTCGCGTCCGTTCAGGTGGTCTAGAATAATGGTGCGACCAATCATCTGTAATCTCCAAATACGGGGTATCCCGTTGCTTGCAACAGGGCTGCGGTTTCCGCCAAAGGCAGGCCGACGACAGCGCTAAAGCTGCCGCTGATCCATGGGATGAACGCAGAAGCGGGGCCTTGGATCGCATACCCGCCCGCTTTTCCACGCCAATCATCAGTGGCGAGATAAGAATTGAGCTCAATATCTGAGAGACGCTTCATCTTGACTTTTGTTACGACATCGCGCGCCCAAATCTGGCCGCCCTTTTTTAAAGCAATCGCTGTAATCACGCGGTGACGACGGCCCGACAGGGCGAGCAAGAATTCTGCCGCTTGGCCCGCATCGCTCGGTTTACCCATGATCCGGCGGCCCAAAGCAACCGTAGTATCGGCGCAAAGCACAACTTCATCCGCACCAATCGGCACAGCCGCGACCTTTTCACGAGCCATACGTGCGCAATACGGGCGGGGTTGCTCGGCTTTCATGGGGGTTTCATCAATGTCAGGCGCGCGGATTTCGGCTGGCGTCAAACCGATCTGCGCAAGTAGTTCAAGGCGTCGCGGACTGCCGCTTCCAAGAATAAGTTTCATAGCTCCCTCAAAGCAAAACCGGCCCAAAGGACCGGTTTCATTCGTCTGATTGTCGTTGCGTTCAAGTTACTTAAAACGATAATTAATACGACCTTTCGAAAGGTCATAAGGGGTCATTTCGACCTGAACCTTGTCACCTGCAAGAACACGGATGCGGTTCTTGCGCATCTTGCCCGCCGTATGCGCGATGATCGTATGGCCATTTTCTAGCTCGACCAAGAATGTCGCGTTCGGCAGGAGTTCCTTAACGACAGCGGGAAATTCGAGCGTATCTTCCTTGGCCATGGTATCTCCATTGTTACCTTATCCGCGAACTTGCGGGATTGGCGCTTAAATGAGCGTATTTTTCCAAGATTTCAAGGTATATTCAACGCAGATCGCAATATGTGACGGGTAGGGCACTGGAATGGGCCTGCTTTTCGCTCCAATGGGTGCAATTTCGCACGACTCCCTCGCGGCGTACATGTGCGATTGCACTGCGCGGCGCATCCGCAATTGTCCAACCGGCTTTGCCGATTTCACCTACCGCAAGGACGCCGTCACTGGGAAACCCTGTATCGGGCGGCGCATAAATACCACCCATGCCAGTCGTATCCGTTACGCTCGTAGACCAGTCCACATGGCCGACCAGTGAGGCCATAGCACTCACACATTGCCCTTCAAGTGCGCGCGACATCGCACCAAGACGTACACGCCAATACCCAGCAAGCGCCTCCGTGCAGGAGGGCACAAGAAGATATTCCACACCTGCTTCGACAAGCGCACGCCCCAAAAGTGGGAACTCGCTATCGTAACAAATCAACACGCCAATTTTTCCAAGGTTGGTGTCAAATATTGTCAAAGGTGCGCTTCCTGTCGCGACGTCCCACGGATCGCGTTCGAACATTGTCATAATTTGCTTGTCTTGCACCGCGCTCTTGCCATTGGGGGCAATCAAACGCGTGCGATTGACGGGGCGGTCTGGATGCATATCACCATCAAAAACAGGCGCGGAAGGGGTGAGGATATGTACATCAAATTCGTTGGCTAGCTTGGTGTAGACTGCATCTGACTGAGCAACGCGATCAGAAACCGCGTGTAGGCTTTGCTCCAAATCCATTGACACGTTGCGTCCTGCGAGCGTGCTCAACTCCATCGCGCCATATTCCGGGAAAACCAGTAGTTCCGCACCTTGCTCTGCAGCATCGATCACCCAAGTACGAGCTTTGGCTTCAAATTCGGCCCAATTATCAAACCAATCCAGTGGATAAGCAGCAGTCGCAATTTTCATTTGATCTCTCCCTTGCTCAGCGAACACTCTGCCGCCCTTTCGCATCAGATGAAAGCAGGATAAGCAGCGCCATGGGATTTACGCTCGATAATCTGCGCCGTGACGCGCTCTCGCAGTTTGACACGGTAATCGATGTGCGCTCACCTGTGGAATTTGCTGAGGACCATGTGCCTGGTGCGCTCAACCTGCCTGTGATGAGCAATGAAGAACGCGCCGAAATTGGCACGATCTATGTGCAAGACAGCCCGTTTCGGGCTCGCAAATTGGGGGCTGCGATAGTTGCGCGCAATGCCGCCGCGCATATCGAGAATGAGCTGACTGAGAAAGATGGCGGCTGGCAACCTTTGGTCTATTGCTGGCGTGGTGGACAACGCTCTGTCAGTTTCGCCTCCATCTTAAGCCAAATAGGTTGGCGCACCGAACTTTTGGCAGGCGGTTATCGCAGCTATCGAACACAAGTCGTCAAAGCGCTCTATGAAGATCCCTTGCCGCACCGCTTTGTGCTGCTTGATGGGAATACAGGGTCGGGAAAAACCGCTATTCTACATGAACTTCATGCTCAGGGTGCGCAAATGCTCGATCTGGAGGGTTTGGCTAATCACCGTGGCTCACTTCTAGGGGCGATGCGTGGTGCGCAGCCCAGCCAGAAGATGTTTGAGACCCGTTTGGCTCTCGCGCTTTCAAACCTTGATGCAAGCCGCCCTGTCGTGGCCGAGGCCTAAAGCAGCAAAATTGGCGAACGTTTGATCCCCGCATCCGTTTGGAAATCCATGCGCGCCGCCCCCCGTATTGATATTGCGGCAAGCTTGCCAGCGCGCGCCAAATTCCTCACGCGCGATTATGCGGATGTCCTTGAAAACCCTGCCCACATGGCCGAACGCCTCGACAAGTTGCGCGCGCTGTGTAGCAACGCACGCGTCGATCAATGGTTGGCGTTTCTGAAGGACGGTCAGCTTGAAGACTTGGCTGCTGAATTGATGCAGCGCCACTACGATCAGGGCTACGACCGCTCGCGCGCGGCGCGTGAAACTGCGGTTCTGGCAACGCTGCAAACCGATGGGCTGGAGGCCAACGACATCGCGCGCCTTGCCGCACAGGTCAGTGAACTACTCGATCAGTTTTAAGCGCATTGGACCCTCAATGATCCGCCCGATTTGAACCGCTTCAATACCAAGATCTTGCAAATCTTTAAGCGCGTTCTCAACAGCATTTTCAGGCAAGGCCGCCAGCAATCCCCCTGCCGTTTGCGGATCCAGCATAAGACGCCCGCGCGCTGTTTTTGGTGCATTCATAAGGGGCAGAGCATCGGACAGATTGTCAGGATAAAGGCTTGACTGCACGCCTGCCTCGCTCATCTCCAGCGCTCCGCTGAGCAGCGGCACGACGCGCGCATCAAGTTCCGCACCGACGCTGGAGGAACGACAAATATTCGCGAGATGTCCAGCCAACCCAAAGCCTGTCACATCGGTCATCGCGTGGGCACCCGCCAAAGCCTCCGCATCACGTGCTAAAGGACGAGACATGCTCTCAAACGCGCGCGCCACGTCGGTCCCGAGCGCGCGCATTTGCATCTCTGCGGCAAGGATCACACCTGTGCCAATGGGCTTGGTCAGGATCAATACATCACCCGCTTGCGCGCCGTTGAGCGTAATCGGTGCCGCATCAGCAATCCCTGTCACGCTAAATCCAATGGTAAACTCAGCACCCATGCTCGTGTGCCCACCAATAATCTGCGCGCCAGCGGCCCCCATAACCTCACTTGCCGTTTCCATGATTTCCGCGAGCGTGCGCTCTTGCAGATCCGCGCTCATACGCGGCAAAATTAAACTCACCATAGCCGATTGCGGCGCGGCCCCCATGGACCAGATATCACCAAGCGCATGCACCGCTGCGATACGCGTCATCACGACGGGATCATCGCAAAATGCACGTAAATGATCCGTACTCAGCACCTGTCGCAAACCGTCCATTTGCAAAAGTGCCGCATCATCGCCGGGCAGGGCGACGACATCCTCGCGCGCAGCCCCGTTGTGATCAAACGCCGCTGTAAGCGCGCCGCGCCCCACCTTTGACCCACATCCCGCGCAAATCGGACTGCGATGGGCTTCTGACCCTCGTGCATGCTCGCTTGGCAATTCCAAAGCGACCATCGGCTTCAGGTCATCAAACTGGCGCATGAACTTGCGATCAATCTGGTCTTTCCAACGCCACATCATCGTGCCTGATACAGCAAGCCCGCGTTTTTCTGCCAGCGCCTTTTTTCCACCAAGCGAGATCAGCTTTAAATAATCCGATTGCGGATGATACTCTTTCATTGCGCCACCCGTCAGCGCAGCTCGTAAATTGTGAAATAAAACAGGGGCTTCGCGAACGGCAAACACACCCGCTTTGGGGCGTGGCGCATGGCTGAGATGGGCGCAATCACCAACTGCGAAAATACTCGGATCGCTCTCGCTTTGCAGGGTCGGACCGACTCGCAGGTAGCCGTTTTCCACAGCTAAGCCCAGTTCAGAGATCCAGTCATACGCGCGCGCACCAGCGGCACCCAAGGTCAGCTGCGAGAGCACGGGAGCGCGCCCTTCAATCTCAATGTGATCCGACTCGACCCGCAAGACTTTCGCGTGCTCGATGAGATCAACCCCCAGCGCGTCTAAACTCGCCAACACTTTCTTACGCGCTTGCGTACCCAAGCGACCTAAGGCGCGCGATCGATCAATCAAACTTACCTGCGCAGTTCGCCCCAAACTCTGCAGATGATGTGCTGCTGCCATCGCCACTTCCGCGCCAGCAACGCCAGCGCCCAAGACGGCCACTTCGGCATCACCAGTGCCTTTGCAAAACCCGTCCCAAATGCGCGCAAAATCATCCAAAGGTTTGGCCGGTACCGCGTGTTCGCTAAAGCCATCAAGCTCGGGCATGCCCGATGTGATCCCGATATCGACAGAGCACACATCGTACCCGATTGGCGGACGCCCTGCGACATGCACTTGTTTCAACGCGCGATCAACATGGCTCACCTTGCCCAAGATAACCCGTGCGCCTGCAGCCCGCGCCAAACGCACTAAATCGATATACAGCTCTTCACTGGTATAATGTCCGGCCACAAACCCGGGCAACATCCCACTATATGGGGCGCTGGGCGCAGGGTTGATCAATGTCAGGCGCGCGCCCGCCAAAGGGGCCATCGCCCACATCTTCAATAAGATCGCATGGGCATGGCCACCGCCCACCAGAACAAGGTCGCGGGTGTAGGGAAAATCAGTCTTCATAAAAACCTGCTACACCGAGACTGCGCCAACCGCCACTCACACTCTCGCGACTCCACTTTCGTTTCTTTGGTCCTAAAATACCTCGGTGGAGGCTGCGTAGCAGACGGGGGCAGGGCCCCCTAGTATCCTGTCATCTCTAAATACCCAACGCCAGAGTGGCTTCCCTCAATCGAAATTGGCCCTTCCCAATAAGGTACAGAAGTCGCCATCCAAGCCTGGGTGTTCAACGCACGCACTGTCACATCTAAACCGTGCTGAGGTAGCGACAGCGCCCAAGTCGTCGGAATGCTGCGCCCTTTCACATCAGTTTGCTCGACCGCGCGCGCTGTAAACGCACCGTTGGGCAGGGGCGTGGGCGTTCCATCCGGCGCAATCCAAGTGGCAGAGGTGTATGGCGCTTCGGTGTCAGAGCGCAAAACAAAACCCATCATGCGCGCGCCATTCTCAAAACTTAGCGAAAACCAATCCCAGCCTGTTTGATCACTGGCCAATGGCTGCGAGGACCACTCGCGATCAAGCCAAGCATGGCCGGTGACCGCAATATCGCCCTCGGGCAAGGAGAGCGTACCGGTGATGTCATAAAACGGCTGCGAATAATAATAGCTCGCTTGCCCCGCCGCGGATTTCACTGAATAGCCAGCGTTGCCCTGCAACACCAAAGGTCCGCGCGCGCTCAAATCCATGTCATAGGTGAAATCATTACCGACAGCGCGCATCACTAGCTCGTCCATATTGTTGCTCCCGCGCAGATGCCAATCGTCAATCCAGGCATCGAACTGCTCATCAACCTTCACACCTGCTTGTTCAATACCGCCGCGTCCAAGCCGTTCGCTGACATAATGCTGACCCGGCGCTGTGACAGCTGCATGGCCCATCCATAGTTGCGGACTGTGCCACGCCTCACCTTCGCCAAGGTGCAAGGCGGATCGAAACAAAGTCCACTGCAATCCATAGAGGGTGCCATTTGCAGCTTTGAGATTGGCGGTCAAATACCACCACTCGATCCTGTAATCCTCATGCGCGCCGTGATCTTGCGGAAAAACCAAAGCGTGATCAGGGTTTGGCACGGAAAAGCCCTCAGCATCCGAGCCAAGCCCAGCAAAACCCTGGGCGTGCGACGCAAATGGTAACCAAAGAAGGATGAGGAAAAGCCATTTCATGACAGTCAACCTAACCTTCAATTCCAAAAAAGAAACGCCCCCGAAAACATCGGAGGCGCTTTGTTTCGAAAAAGGCCTGCTCTTACGTGATCGCAGCCGCTTTAACGTCATCATCAATGAATGGAACATACTGTGCGAAGTTGTCGCTGAACATGCCCACCAGCTTCGCAGCTTGGCGATCATAGGCCTCTGGATCATTCCACGTACGACGTGGATCAAGTAGAACCTCCGCGACACCCGGCGCAGAGACCGGCACGTCAAAGCCAAAGTTCGGGTCTTTGCGGAACTCCGATTGTGACAAAGACCCGTCCAACGCAGCGGTCAACAAAGCCCGTGTTGCACGGATTGGCATGCGAGAGCCGGTTCCATACGCGCCCCCCGTCCAACCAGTGTTGACCAACCAGCAAGACGCGCCGTGCTGTGCGATCTTCTCTTTCAGCAGGTTTCCATAAACTTCTGGGCGACGGGGCATGAAAGGTGCGCCGAAACAGGTGGAAAAAGTTGGCTCCGGCTCGGTCACGCCGCGCTCTGTTCCGGCCACTTTAGAAGTGAAACCGGAGAGGAAGTGGTACATCGCTTGTGCAGGTGTGAGGCGCGAGATTGGAGGCAGAACGCCAAAGGCATCACAGGTTAGCATGATGATGTTCTTCGGGTGCCCGCCAAGCGCGCTTTCAGATGCGTTGGAAATGTAGTGCAGCGGGTAAGCGCAACGCATGTTGGCTGTTAGGCTGTCGTCCTCAAAATCCAGCTCTTTGGTTTCAGGATCATAAACCATGTTCTCGATAACCGTGCCGAATTTAGTGGTCGTCGCGTAAATTTCTGGCTCCGCTTCTTTGCTAAGGTTGATTGTCTTCGCATAGCATCCCCCCTCAAAGTTGAACGTGCCGCGATCGGACCAGCCGTGTTCATCATCGCCAATCAATGTGCGGGCAGGGTCTGCTGAAAGCGTGGTTTTTCCGGTGCCGGACAGGCCAAAGAACACAGCCGTGTCGACCGGATTACCATTTGCGTGGTTGGCAGAGCAGTGCATCGGCATGATGCCTTTTTCTGGCAGCAAGTAGTTGAGCAGTGAGAAGACAGATTTCTTATTCTCGCCTGCGTATTCTGTGCCGCCAATCAAGATCAACTTTTTCTCAAAGTTCATCGCGATGACGGTTTCAGAACGGCAGTTGTGACGCTTGGGGTCGGCAAGGAAGCTTGGGCAGTTGATCACAGTAAAATCAGCAGTGAAATCGTCCAGCGTGTCGCGCTCTGGTCGGCGCAGCATCGTGCGGATGAACAACCCGTGCCACGCAAGCTCTGTCACCACACGCACGTCTATAGAATGCGAAGGGTCAGCACCGCCCACAAGGTCTTGCACGAAATAGTCGCGCCCCTTCATGTGCTCCAACATATCAGCATAAAGCGCATCAAAGCCTTCAGGGCTCATCTCTGCGTTGTTTTCCCACCAGATCGTGTCAACAACATCAGGCGTCTTCACCACATGTTTATCTTTAGGGGAACGGCCAGTGAATTTACCGGTGGTCACTAAGAAAGCACCACCCTTTCCCAGCTCGCCCTCACCCTTTTTTAGGGCCGCTTCGATCAGAGCGGGTTCCATAAAGTTATAATAGACCGAACCAAGCTCCGTGATGCCTTGATCTTCAAGCTTGAAAGAAGGGTTCACCCGTCCAGTAGTCATATTATGCTCCTGTGGCCGAAAGAATTTGGCCTATCTTGAATATGCAGCCGACGACGTGGTGTCGCGTGACTGATCGCGCATCAAAATGCTGCGATACCCCTTGGTAACATGATGATTTTGCGGGTTAACAGGACGCTTTGACACTGTTAGCGCAACCATTTTGATTTTAGCGCAAACAGTTTCGTTTGAGCGATCTTTGATTCAATTTGATTGAATGAAGTTACGGATCTTGAGGGAAATTAATGCTTTGTGGTGACAAATGAGTCACGCATTTGGAGCTGATTCGCCTCTGGGGATTGATCTGCGCACAGAAACACGCGAGCCACGGTGAAAAAAATAAACTGTTACTTGAGCAGTAAAAGGAAGCAGACATGTCCAAAATCGCTTTGGTGGACGACGATAAGAGTATCCTGACGTCGGTCTCTATGACTCTCGAAGCAGTAGGCTTCGAAGTCGAAACGTATAATGACGGTCAATCCGCGTTGGATGCATTTAATCGCAAACAGCCTGATATGACTGCTCTCGACATCACGTCAGAACCGCTTGGTGAGCGCTTTGTCGTCGGTCTTCCGATCTAAGGCGTGACCCAGCAAACGACTGTCTGCGTGCACGCCACCACAATCGCTTGGGAAGGCCATGGAGCGCTGATCTTGGGCGCATCTGGCAGTGGAAAATCCACGCTAGCCTTGCATCTTATGGCTTTGGGATGTGATCTTGTCGCTGACGATCAAACGCAACTTTCCTGTGTGGACAAGCATTTGATCGCGCGTTGCCCAGACGCGATCAAAGGGCAAATCGAAGCGCGCGGTTTTGGTATCTTGAACGCCAATTCAGTTGAGAAAGCCCAAATAATCTGTGCTATCGATCTCGATTTGAACGAGGAGCAACGATTTCCAGAACTAAAAACCATAGAGCTCTGCGGCCAAAACATCCGCCTTTTTCACAAACCCGGCATTGAGGTTTTGCCCTTCGTACTTTTGCAATACCTTAAAGGCATCCCAGTTTGAAAGAAAAGGTGATATCGTCATCGCATGATTAAAGACAGCCCGACAGCATCCCAAAAACAACGCTTGATTTTGGTCACTGGCCCCTCGGGGGCGGGGCGTTCAACCGCGATCAATGCGCTGGAAGATTTGGGTTATGAGGCAATTGACAACTTGCCACTCTCGCTGCTGCCGCGTCTCTTAAATGGCCCTGCGCATGAAAAACCCCTCGCACTCGGTCTCGATACCCGTAACCGCGAATTCTCTACCTCCGCGTTGATGGAGGCGATCGAGGATCTAAGCGAGAGGCCGGAATACGATTTCGATGTGCTCTATACCGACTGCTCTGATGACGTTTTGCTGCGTCGCTTTTCCGAGACCCGTCGCAGACATCCTATGGCAGGCACTGATGATCCTTTGCGTGGAATTGCACGAGAAAAACAAATGCTGCACACAGTGAAAGACTGCGCAAGCATTCTGATCGATAGCTCTGAACTGAGCCTGCACGAACTACGTGCTGAGATGTCGCGCCTGTTTTCCTTGGAACTCCATCAAAAACTTTCCGTCACGTTGCAATCCTTTTCCTACAAACGTGGCTTGCCGCGCTCTGCTGATATGGTGTTTGACTGCCGCTTCCTGAGAAACCCCCATTGGGAAGCCGACTTGCGTGCGCTTTCTGGATTGGACGAAGCCGTTGCGCGCTATGTCGCGGACGATCCGCGCTATGCTGCGTTTTTTCAACAAATCGCCGATCTCTGTGCCACGCTGTTACCTGCTTATCTGGAGGAAGGAAAATCGCATTTTTCCATCGCGTTTGGCTGCACTGGTGGGCGTCATCGCTCTGTTACCCTAACGGAAGCTACGTCACAGATGCTTGCACTTGCAGGCTGGCAAGTGTCATGTAGGCACCGAGAGTTGCAGCGCGCTTCTGGTATGCTTCAATGATGGTGAAAATTCAACTTTTGAACGTAAGGCTGACGGTTTGATTGGAATTGTGATCGTTGCACACGGTGGGCTTGCGCGGGAATACGTCGCTGCGATCGAACACGTGGTCGGCATGCAGAGCGGTATCAAGAGCATCGCGATAGATGCTGATCACGACCGTAGCCTAAAAGAAACAGAGATTTGTGCTGCGGCAGAATCTGTTGATACAGGCGCTGGCGTCGTCATGGTGACGGATATGTTTGGCGGATCTCCTTCGAATTTATCACTGCGCGCCTGTCGTCAGGATGGACGACGCATCTTATATGGCGCAAATTTGCCGATGCTGGTGAAGCTCTCGAAATCGCGCAGCATGCCAATAGCGGATGCCGTGCGCGAAGCCTTGGATGCAGGGCGCAAGTATATCGACAGCCAAAACATTTCAAACTCCTGATTCAAAGGCACTTTTACTATGTCAGAGACGAACCTGAGAACGCTTAAGATCATAAACGAAAAGGGTCTGCATGCGCGTGCATCAGCGAAGTTTGTTGAGGTTGTGGAAGGGTTTGACGCCACTGCGGAGGTCAGTCTCGACGGGGTTAGTGCGTTTGGCGATAGTATTATGGGGCTTTTGATGTTGGCAGCTTCGAAAGGAACCAGTATTGAAGTGCAAACGAACGGTCCCGATGCTGCTGCTTTAGTCGAGGCACTTGACGTGCTTGTTGCGGATCGTTTTGGAGAGGGATGCTAAGCGCCTTAAACATGGCGACGTATCACCATGCATGAGGAATTGGGCTAAGCCATGGCTGACAGAGTGCAAAAACCTGCCGTTATGACGATCCCTGTAAACGGTCCAAGTGATCCAATTCCCTATGACAAGCGCAAGCTGTCTTACGCGAATACCTTCACAAATCCTTGGAAGTCCACAACTATTCGCGTAATGGAATGGTTGACTGGCAAAATCCCTTTGATCTGGCTTGTGCGACGTTTTGAGCGCTCAGGTGCCTCTGACGGTCAAGCCTTCTGGTCGCAAGCCTTGACCCATATGGGGATCGAGCTGGACACGCCCGCGTCCCAGATCGAGAATATTCCTGAAAAAGGACCCGTTATCATTGTCGCAAACCATCCGCATGGTTTGGTGGACGGGATGGTTTTAGCGGAACTTATTGGCCGTCGGCGTACGGACTACCGCATTCTGACGCGGTCCCTTTTGACTGGCGTGAGCGAAATCGAAGAATTCATGATCCCCGTGCCGTTCCCGCATGAAGGGAATGCGCGCGAGCAAAGCCTTGATATGCGCCGCCGCGCGATGGATCACCTCTCAGGCGGTGGCGTGATCGTGCTGTTCCCATCTGGTGCGGTCGCGTCTTCTCACACGTGGTTCGGCCCCGCGATTGAACAGCAATGGAACCCGTTCACCGCGAAAATGATCCAACGGTCTGGCGCGACGGTGATCCCGATCTATTTCCCCGGACAAAACAGTCGGGCCTATCAAATCGCAAACCGGATCTCATCGACATTGCGTCAGGGTCTGTTGATCCATGAGGTGATGCACGCCTGTGGCAAGCCTCAAAAACCTGTGGTCGGCAAGCCGCTTGAAGACGCAAAGATCAAAGAGTGGTCCAGCAATCCTCGCGGTTTTGTGGCGTGGCTGCGCGAACACACGATGGCGCTTGGCAAAAAGTAACCCGCGAAGATCAGCGCGTCGGGACCGGAACGTCCCCACGATAATCGTAAAACCCACGTTTCACTTTACGACCAAGCCATCCCGCTTCCACATATTTTGTAAGCAACGGGCAGGGGCGGTATTTTGTATCAGCAAGCCCGTCGTGCAACACATTCATGATCGCGAGACACGTGTCCAAGCCAATGAAATCCGCCAGTTCTAAAGGCCCCATCGGATGGTTTGCGCCAAGCTTGAGCGATTGGTCAATAGAGTAGACGGATCCGACTCCCTCATAAAGTGTGTAAACCGCTTCATTGATCATCGGCATAAGGATGCGATTTACGATGAAAGCAGGGAAATCTTCGGCAGAGGCAGCGGTTTTGTTCAAACGCTCAACCACGCCAAGGCAGGCATCATATGTCGGCTGATCTGTCGCAATACCACGGATGAGTTCGACCAATTGCATTAGCGGCACGGGGTTCATGAAATGGAAACCCATGAAGCGCTCAGGTCGATCCGTTGCAGCCGCGAGGCGAGTGATTGAAATAGATGAGGTGTTCGACGTCAGGATTGTATGCTCTGCAAGATGCGGCAAAAGAGTTGCGAAAATTTGATGCTTAATATCTTCGCGCTCTGTCGCTGCCTCGATTACCAAATCTGTTGGCCCTAATTCGGTCAGCTCAACGGTGGTTGAAATACGCGCGAGCGCGGATTTCTTTTCGTTGGCGCTCACAGCGCCTTTTGAAACTTGCCGTTCAATATTCTTCTCAATCCGCACAAGCGCAGCGTCAAGGGCTTCTGCATTGATATCATTGAGTAAAATATCATAACCCGCAAGCGCTAGAACATGCGTGATACCGTTGCCCATCTGACCGGCACCGACCACACCAATGCGTTTGATATCCATGACTTTCTCCTGCAGGAATTTGAGGGATACTAAGCCGCGCACTCGGAGGTCTGCAAGGGCAGGTGGGTTGAGTTTGTCACAAGTCTTAACATTAGCAGTTTGTTTGCGGAATCGCGTCTAACTCAGAATTGGGTGAGAATAGAGGTGATTGGCATGAGTTTTGATGGTGCAGGCCTGAATGGCTTGGATTGTGACGTTTGCGCGTATGATGGATCCCGCTTAATGTTTCGTGGATCGAAGATTGACGTCGATAAGCCCTATGTTGCTTTTTTGGGCGCGACCGAAACATTTGGCAAATTCGTCGCGCAACCGTTCCCGACCTTGTTGGCAAAGCATTTGCTGGCGCAATCGTTGAACTTGGGGATGATAAACGCGGGTGTAGATGTCTATTTGGGTGATCCTGCGATTGTGGGCTTGGCGAAGAAGGCCAATTTGCGTGTGGTGCAAGTGCTAAGCGCACTTAATCAATCGAACCATTTTTTCAAAGTACATCCGCGCCGCAATGATCGGTTTATCGGAGCGAACGAAGTGCTGGTGAGGATGTATCCTGAGGTGGATTTTATTGAATTTTATTTCATAAAAGCGATGCTGGTTGCTTTGCATGATTGCTCTGGACGACGCTTTAAGATCCTGTGTTGCGAACTTCAGAAGATCTGGTTGAAGCGCATGTCACAGCTCTTAAAGTACATCGGTTCGCCGACTGTCCTTGTGTGGTTCGCAGGATCAGAGCCGCCGAAAAACGGCCTGAAGGATCCAAAAGATCCGATGTTTGTCGATGCGAAGATGATCGAGAAAATCCGTGGCACAGCATCAGCTTACGTGCTTTGTGTTCCGTATAAAACGGCTCTTGCGCAAGACAATGCGGAGTTACTGCGCATCATGGCAAGCCTAGTCGCCGCGAGCCAGAACATGGGGCCAAAAGCACATCTTCAAGCGGCTCAAACATTGCAAGAGATTTGCACAGATCTGATGAGTAAATGAAAAGGCCCGCGCAATTGCACGGGCCTCAGCACAAATAATAGTGCGATTAAATCAAAGCTTAGACGTCAGATCTGGAACTGCATCAAACAGGTCCGCAACAAGGCCGAAGTCCGCAACCTGGAAGATTGGCGCTTCTTCGTCTTTGTTGATCGCAACGATGATCTTGCTGTCTTTCATACCTGCCAAGTGCTGGATCGCACCGGAGATACCAACAGCAACGTAAAGATCAGGTGCAACCACTTTGCCTGTCTGGCCAACTTGCCAGTCGTTCGGCGCGTAGCCTGAATCAACAGCAGCGCGGGATGCGCCAACAGCCGCGTTCAGCTTGTCCGCCAATGCTTCTATGATTTTGAAATCATCTTCAGAGCCAACACCACGACCACCAGACACAACCACGCCCGCAGACGTGAGTTCTGGACGATCAGAGGTCGCAACCTTGTCTTCAAGCCAAGAGCTAAGCGCAGGATCAGCTGCGGCACCAATGTTCTCAACAGCGGCGGAACCGCCTGTGCCAGCTGCATCAAACGTTGCGCCACGGAAGGTAATAACCTTCTTGGCATCGGATGATTTGACTGTCTGCATCGCGTTACCTGCGTAAATCGGACGCTCGAATGTGGAACCATCAACAACAGCCGTCACATCAGACATCACCATAACATCAAGTAAGGCCGCAACGCGGGGCATGACGTTTTTGGCGTCTGTTGTCGCAGGGGCCACGATGTGCTCGTAATCGCCCGCGAGGGAGACGATGAGATCCGCCACCGGCTCTGCCAAACGCTTGCCATAGATTGGGTCTTCGGCGCAAAGCACCTTAGCAACACCGTTGATTTTCGCCGCTTTGGCGGCCGCATCCGCGCAGGTTGCGCCTGTCGTGAGAACCGTCACGTCGCCCAAGGCGGTCGCTGCGGTTACTGCTTTCGCTGTCGCGTCCAGCGCCAATTCGCCGTCGTTCACTTCTGCAAGTAGGAGAACAGCCATTATACAACCCCCGCTTCTTCGAGTTTTTCTACCAGCTCATCAACAGAGCTAACCTTGATACCTGCCGCACGTGCCGCTGGTTCAACCGTATTGACGATTTCCAAGCGCGGGGATGCGTCAACGCCGTAATCTGCGGGTGTCTTCTCATCCATAGGCTTCTTTTTCGCCTTCATGATGTTTGGCAGGGACGCATAACGTGGCTCGTTCAAGCGCAAATCAACCGTCACAACAGTGGGCATTTTCACTTTGATCGTCTGCAAACCACCGTCAACTTCGCGCGTTACTGTCGCGCTGTCGCCGTCTATGTCGATCTCGGATGCGAAGGTCGCTTGGGACCAACCCATGAGTGCAGAAAGCATCTGGCCCGTTGCGTTCATATCGTTGTCGATTGCCTGCTTGCCACAAAGCACAAGGCCTGGCTGCTCTTCGTCAACGACACCCTTGAGGATCTTCGCAACTGTGAGTGGCTCGATGTCGTTGTGCACATCATCCACTGCAACCACGAGGATCGCGCGATCCGCGCCCATCGCCAAGGCAGTGCGCAGTGTTTCTTGCGCTTGCTTCACGCCGACAGAAACCGCGATGACTTCGTCCGCTTTCCCAGACTCTTTGAGGCGGATCGCCTGTTCGACTGCAATCTCGTCGAACGGGTTCATGGACATTTTTACGTTGGCGAGATCAACACCGCTTCCATCCGCTTTGACGCGAACTTTCACGTTATAATCGATCACGCGTTTGACAGGTACGATGACCTTCATTTGCACAAGCTCCCTTTTAATGCGCTGCACTGCGCGGAATTACACGGTCTCAATACGCAGGTGCGCGTCGAATCAACAGGCTAAAACCGACGCGCCATTATGTCATGACGTCACGTTCATGAAAAAATTCCTAATTTTTTCATGAAGTCAATAAATGGTCTTAGCGGTTTGCTCCGGGAACCCACAAAACATCATCCTTGCCGCTATTGTTGACCACACGACCAGCCACAAAGAACCAATCCGAAAGGCGGTTGAGATATTTCACCGCCGCAGGGTTCACTGATTCCATCGTGGCCAGCTCCACCGACAAACGCTCCGCACGACGTGACACTGTACGGCACAAATGCATTTGCGCGGCCAAAGGCGAGCCACCGGGCAAAATAAAGCTGCGCAACGGTTCAAGATCACCGTTCATAGCGTCAATTTCTCTCTCGAGGCGGGCCACCTGCGCGTCTGTCATGCGAAGCGGCGCGTATTCCGCGTCGTCGTCTTTTTCCATGTCGGGGCGGCATAGATCCGCGCCAAGATCAAACAAATCGTTCTGGATCATGCCCAGCATAGCGTCGATTTCGCCGCTTGTGTGTTGGCGTGCGAGACCGACGGTCGCATTGGTTTCATCGACCGTCCCATAGGCATTCACACGCATGGAATGTTTGGCAACACGCGCCCCATTACCAAGCGCGGTTTCACCAGCATCGCCGGTTTTTGTATAGATTTTGTTGAGAACAACCATAGTTCAGCCCTTTGCGAAGTAGACGACAGCGAGGATCAGTAGCACCGTTACGAATTGCGCGTAGATGCGATAGCGCATGATCCGGTTCGCGTGTTTGCGGTTGAAATCGCCACCTTTCGCAAAGCCGCCAATGCCAACCATTAAAATGCCGAGCACTGCCAGCATCGCGACAATCATTACGATAAAGAGCGGGTCACTCGCCATTTTCATCTCCTCACTGAGTTCACTGACTATCTAGGCGCGATGGCGCGAAAAGCGAATGATAATTTGCGTTGTTATATCCTAGAGATTACCCAATCGAGGGCACGTGCGCTCAATACGCGCCGAAGAACACCCATCAGATAGGTGGGTTTAGTAACATAGTAGCGCGGCTTTGGACGCTTGGCCTCGCACGCATGCAAGAGCTTTTGGGTCACGGCGCTCGCAGGCAACTCGAACGGATCTGGTCCTGAACTTGTATACAAACGATCAATTAACGTGTTCTCGTATTCCGCGTAGCGCGCAGAGTTTTTCCAATCGATCCAACGTTCGAAATGCGGGATGGAATTGACGCGAATGTCCGACGTTATCGGGCCGGGTTCAATCAGGATGATATCAATCCCTGTGCCGCGCATTTCGAGTCGCAGCGTATCGCTCAACCCCTCCATAGCGAATTTACTCGCCGAATACGCCCCGCGCCATTTCATCGTGACAAGGCCAAGCACGGATGAGCAGTTGATGATCCGCCCATGCCCTTGAGCGCGCATCACTGGTAAAACAGCACGCGTCAGATCGTGCACGCCAAACAGATTACACTCGAAAATTTCGCGCAAGCCCTCGCGCGGTAAATCCTCGACTGCGCCGGGTAGGGCAAAGGCCCCATTGTTAAATACCACATCCAACGTGCCGCCTGTTGCGACCAGAACTTCGGCTAAGCCATTGGAAATACTATCAGGATCTGCATAATCTATCAGTGGGCTGTCATAGCCTTCGCCTTGCAAACGCGCGCAATCTTCGGCCTTACGACAGGATGCAAACACCTGCCATCCAGCTTCGCGCATGCCCTTGGCGCAATCGTATCCAATGCCTGAAGAACAGCCTGTGATCAGTATCGATTTTTGCAAAATCGTCGTACTCATAAAAAAGCCCGCCAGTTGTGTGCGGCGGGCTTAGCAGCATGTGATGAAATAGAAAATTAATTGTTTGACGTGGTGAGCAAGAAATCGGCCATCCAGCCCTCACGACCAGTATCGTCGACACGCAGTTTCACCCAGCCGTCGCCAGGATCTTGCAGAATCTCGACCTGCTGGCGGTTGGTCAGCTTTGCAATCACATCGAAATTCGGGCCGGGTCCGTCACGCATGTTCACGCGCGCTGCGGTGACTTCACGCAGATCGGCGATGATTTCAGGCTCAACGACGGCCACCTCGACGACGCCTGCGACGCCCCCTTCAATCTTCTCCGCATCCAAGGCTAAAGCCTCAGAGTTTACCGCTATGGGTTCAACAGGCTTAACAACCGCACTTGTCATAACTACAGTGGGTGTCACGGCCACAACAGGCTCAGGCTGCGCCGCTAAGCGCTCAGCTTTTTCAATCGCAGCGATACGATCTTCTTCAGCTTTTACAACTGCCGTCGATACGCGCTTTTCATCCGCGATAGACACAAAGTCACTGCCGTCGCTCAATTCATAAAAAGCAAACGCCATGAATGCGAATGTGATAATGATGATTTTACCCATATCCCCTCCGGATACGCTAACTTATTCGCAGCGACTTCGCACTGTTGAGTATTTATATCGCTGATTCTTGTTGTCTGTGAGGGGTGAAAAGACAAAAACTTTCCCCGTTGCATATGTGTATATTCTGGCGAGCCAAACGCTTCTCATCTTGCCGCTCTCCAGAGCTGGGGCTAGAAGCATCTCATGAGCGACGATACCACAGATGAAACCCCAAGTGTTCCCGACTTAAGCGAACCGCTTCGTCGCGCCCTTGGTGATCGCTATTTGACCTATGCGCTCTCCACGATTATGCACCGCGCGTTGCCGGATGCGCGCGATGGCTTGAAGCCCGTGCATCGCCGCATTCTTTATGCGATGCGCGAACTTAAATTGTCCGCAACTGGCGGCTTTCGTAAATCGGCAAAGATTTCTGGCGATGTGATGGGCAACTATCACCCGCATGGTGACGCTGCGATTTATGACGCTATGGCCCGCCTCGCGCAGGACTTTAATGTGCGCTACCCGCTTGTGGATGGGCAGGGCAACTTCGGCAATATCGACGGCGATAACCCTGCGGCGGCGCGCTACACGGAAGCGCGCATGACTCTTGCGGCGGAAGCTTTGCTGGAAGGTCTCGCTGAGAATGCTGTTGATTTTCGCGAAAACTACGATGGCACGCTGACGGAACCTGTTGTTCTGCCTGCAAGTTTCCCCAATCTGCTCGCGAATGGCTCGAGCGGTATTGCGGTCGGTATGGCGACGAATATCCCGCCCCACAATATTGCGGAACTCTGCGAAGCTTGCCTGCATCTGATCAAAACGCCAGATGCGCGTGACGACACGCTTTTGAATTTCGTGCCCGGCCCTGACTTCCCGACAGGCGGCACGATTGTTGAACCCAAGGAAAACATCGCCGAAGCTTATCGCAAAGGGCGTGGCTCGTTCCGGTTGCGCTGTAAGTATGAGGTCGAGGACCTTGGCCGTGGACAATGGCAAGTCGTAGTCACAGAAATTCCCTATCAGGTTCAAAAATCCAAGCTGATCGAAAAGATTGCGGATCTGGTCCAGACCAAGAAAATCCCGATCCTTGGCGATATTCGCGATGAATCTGCCGAAGATGTACGCATCGTGCTGGAGCCACGCTCTAAAAACGTCGAGCCCGACATCTTGATGAGCATGCTATATCGCAGCTCTGACCTTGAGGTGCGTTTCTCGCTCAACATGAACGTGTTGATCGATGGTTTGACGCCTAAAGTCTGTTCAATGAAGGAAGTGTTGCGCGCCTTCTTGGATCACCGCCGCGATGTGTTGATGCGACGTTCTACGCACCGCATGGAAAAGATCGACCATCGTCTTGAGGTGTTGGAAGGCTTGATTGTCGCCTTCCTCAATCTTGACCGTGTGATTGATATCATCCGATATGATGATGATCCCAAAGCGGCGCTGATGCGCGAAGATTGGGGCCGCACCTTTACTCGTGCGATGAGCGAAGCGGACTATGTCGGCCCAATAGCAGGCGAGGGTGAGCTAACCGAAGTCCAAGCTGAAGCCATTCTCAACATGCGCCTGCGCTCTCTGCGCCGCCTTGAAGAGATGGAACTTAAGCGTGAGCGCGACGCGCTGATGGAAGAACGTGCAGGGCTTGATGACCTTATGAACAGCGTTGAGTTGCAGTGGAGCAGCATCGCCGATCAGATTCGTGAAACCAAAAAGCAATTCGGCAAGGATCACCCCGCGGGCGCGCGCCGCTCGCAATTTTCAGAAGCGGGCGCAGTCGAAGAGGTCCCCCTTGAAGCGATGATTGATCGCGAACCGATCACGGTAGTCTGTTCCGAAATGGGCTGGATCCGCGCGATGACGGGCCACATTGATCTGACGCGCGAGCTGAAATTCAAAGACGGCGATGGTCCACGCTTTATTTTCCACGCAGAAACCACGGATCGCCTGCTTGCCTTTGGCTCTAACGGACGGTTCTACACCGTGTCGGCGGCCAATCTGCCAGGTGGTCGGGGCATGGGCGAACCTTTGCGCTTGATGGTTGATCTTCCGAATGAAGCAGGGCTCGTTGATCTGTTTATTCAAAAACCTGGCCGAAAACTGCTCGTGGCTTCCTCCGCAGGGGATGGTTTTGTGGTGCCCGAAGACGATGTGGTGGCACAAACCCGCTCAGGCAAACAAGTGCTGAATGTGCGTGGCGATAATCGTGCCTTGGCGTGCAAACCTGTGACTGGTGACAGCGTTGCGGTGGTCGGCGAGAACCGCAAAGTTCTGGTGTTCCCGTTGGATGAGCTGCCAGAAATGGGTCGTGGCAAAGGCGTGCGTTTGCAGAAATACAAGGATGGCGGCATGACTGACGTGGCCACCTTCACAATGGCCGACGGCTTGTCGTGGCTTGATCCCGCAGGGCGCACACGCACCGAAGTCGAGCTGGCCGAATGGACAGGTAAACGCGCAGGCTCTGGCCGTATGGCACCGCGCGGTTTCCCACGCGACAACCGATTTACTTAGACGTTGGATTGATCTTGCGCGTGCGCTGGGCTAACACGACGCGGCGGCTACAGGGGTTATCCATGTTTCGATTCTCTGCACTACTGATTGCTATTGTAAGCCTAAGCGCTTGTGAAAATATAGATGATATCTCTGGAAAGCCGGCCCCGATTGGTGAATTCGCCTTGGCACATAACATTGTTATCGCGCCGAATTTGGTGAAAGGTCCTGTGTCGCGCGATGCCAGCAAGGATAAGTGGATCGAAGCGGTCACAAAAGCCATCGATACGCGTTTTTCGCGTTATGACGGCGATCAGCTTTATCACTTTGGCATCTCTCTAGAGGGCTATGTGCTTGCTCAGCCGGGTATTCCATTGATCTTGTCGCCAAAATCTCTGCTGATTTTCAAGCTCACGGTGTGGGATGATGCGGCAGGTAAAAAGCTCAACGAAGAACCAAAGCAAATCACAGTTTTGGAAACTCTAGACGGCGATACAATTGTCGGGTCTGGCCTGACCAAGTCAGCGGGAGAACAGTTGGAAACTTTGTCCGAGAACGCGGCCAAGATGATCCAGCGTTATATCACGCACCAGCATCGCCAAGAGAAATGGTTCAAGCGCCGTAAGGAATTGGATCCAAAAGTGGTTGAGACGCCGCAAACCCCAGAAGCGACGGACGAAACGTCTGAACAAGCGAAAACCGACGCACCAACGACGGCAGCGACAGTGGAAAAAGCGCAAGATAAAGCAGCAGAAGCGCAGGACGCTGTTGAGAGCGAAACAGCGTCGAACTGACGCTTGATTTTCTCTCAGTAAGCCAATATGTGCGCGGTCAGAGAAATTCGGGTTCGAGATTGAATCCCCCTAATCTGATGAGGCGCCAAGATGGCTAAGGAAAAGTTTGAACGCAATAAACCGCACGTCAACATCGGCACAATCGGCCACGTTGACCACGGCAAAACGACGCTGACAGCTGCGATCACGAAGCAATTCGGTGACTTCAAAGCG
>Ga0115564_10001366_pt1 | contig 22399 bp, 21 predicted proteins | sample COGITO_mtgs_1105_7_FD_88680 | JGI IMG/M metagenome (GOLD analysis project Ga0115564, IMG submission 88680) | Pelagic marine microbial communities from North Sea - COGITO_mtgs_110523 | ecosystem: Environmental > Aquatic > Marine > Epipelagic | place: Germany:Helgoland, sampling site Kabeltonne...
ATTACTGGAGGAACTGGCTCTTTGGGGCAAGCGTTGGTCCAAAAACTGCTATCTTCGTCAAAGCCTTCTAAAATTATTGTCTACTCTCGGGATGAAATGAAGCAATGGGTTATGGCCCAAAAATTTCAAAACGAGAAAAAACTAAGATTCTTCATCGGTGATGTACGGGATAAGGAACGCTTAGCGAGAGCGCTGGATGGCGTTACGATGGTGATACACGCAGCAGCGACAAAGATAGTCCCTACAGCTGAATACAATCCATTTGAATGCATTAAAACGAATATATTTGGCGCGATGAACGTCATAGACGTATCCCTTGATAAAAAAATCAAAAAAGTTGTGGCACTTTCGACAGACAAAGCTTGTAGTCCAGCCAACTTGTATGGCGCAACAAAGTTATGTAGCGATAAACTTTTCAGCTCAGCTTCAGCATATGCTGGCGAACAACAAACAAAGTTTGCAGTAGTCCGATACGGCAACGTGATGGGCAGCAGAGGCTCAGTGATCCCATTCTTTTTAAAGGTCTTAGAAAATGAAGAGTACCCTGTCACTCATCCAGAGATGACAAGATTTATGATAACGCTAAATCAGGGAATAGACTTGGTGGTCAACGCCTTTAACACAATGGTGGGTGGCGAGATTTATGTGAAAAAAATACCTTCCATTAACATATTAGACATCGTTAAGGCAATTAATCCCGAAGGAAGTGTGAAAACTGTTGGAATTAGACCAGGTGAAAAAATTCATGAAAGCATGATAACTGCAGAAGACGCACATTTAACTTACGAGTTTGAAACGTATTTTAAAATACTTCCATTAACAAGTGAGGCTGAAAAACTTAACCTTATGAAAGTAGGAGGTACGCCTGTAGCTCCAGGATTCGCATATAGCTCAGACAACAACACTGACTGGATGTCTGTTGAAACCCTTAGGGACTGGATAGCGGATAACAAAAACGGATTCATAAACATATGAAAAATAAATATGGCTCTCAGTTAATAAGCGCTGACGATATCGAAGCGGTCACATCTGTTTTAAAGTCGGATTTTTTGACACAAGGCAGAGGCGTGCCAGACTTTGAGAAAAAAGTCGCAACTTATTGCCAAAGTGGTTTTGGTGTAGCTTTCAATAGCGCAACGAGTGCGTTGCATTCCTGTTACTTAGCCTTGGGTGTAGGACCGAACGACATAGTGTGGACTGTACCCAACACTTTTGTTGCTACAGCTAATGCAGCTATAATGGCCGGAGCCAATATAGATTTCATAGACGTAAACTCTAATACACGCAATATTTGTATCGACCAGCTACGAATGAAGTTAACGGAAGCAGAAAAGGCAAAAAAATTGCCAAAAGTTGTCGCCGTAGTCCATTTTAGTGGCATGAGTTGCGATATGAAAAAGATCCATGAATTATCAGAACAATATCATTTCAAGATTTTAGAAGACGCGTCCCATGCGTTGGGTGGTACATACGATCAGAAACCAATAGGTAATTGTCAATATTCTGAAATGTGCGTTTTTAGTTTTCATCCTGTTAAAATGATAACAACTGGTGAGGGTGGTTTAGTAACGACAAATGATAGTAAATATGTTGATAAACTAAGGCTTATAAGAAGTCATGGAGTTACCCGCTGTTCCAGAATGGCTAATCGGAAATTATTATCGCATGAATATGACCAAATCATGCTGGGTTATAACTATCGAATGAGTGATATTGCCGCTGTCCTTGGCACTTCTCAAATGAAAAAAATAGAAGATTTTGTTGAGTGTCGCAATACATTAGCAAACCGGTACTATGATAATCTTCGTGAATTGCCGCTTCGCTTGCCTCAGAAAAGTACTGCTGACCAAATAACCAGTTTTCATTTATATGTCATTGAGACCATGCCCGAAACGGGTAGTGATAGAAATAAATTGATGAAGTATCTGCAATCCGAGAATATTGGTGTAAATTTGCATTATAAACCTGTTCATTTACAACCATATTATCAGCAATTCGGTTTTGCGACGGGAGATTTCAATACTGCTGAGACTTATTATAAAAATTGTCTGAGCATACCGTTGCATTGTAAATTAACTCTTTCTGATATTGATGAAATCTCCGACTTAATCTTAAATTATTTTCAGAAAATATTATGATATACTGCCATAAATGTCTTCAGCCAGACACTAGACCTAATTCAAAATTTACGGCTGATGGACTTTGTCCAGCTTGTAGCTATCACAACCAGCTAAATGATGTAGATTGGTCAGAGCGATCCACTTATCTAAATTCCATTGTCAAATTCGGTAAAGCAAATCAGTCGAATGGTTATGATTGTATTATAGGAGTATCGGGCGGTAAAGATTCGACGAGACAAGCGATATTTGTTAAAGAAGTTCTCGGTATGAATCCTTTACTTGTTTGTTTAGCACCGCCACCCGTCATGGCGACACAATTAGGTGTAGATAATTTAAGAAACTTGGTAGCCAAAGGCTTTGACTGTATAAAAATAGAACCTTCAGTTACTGTTTGGAAGAAACTGATGAGGTATTCTTTTTTCAAATACCAGAATCCATTCAAATCGACAGAGTTGGCTCTTTTTAGTAGCGTACCAAGTTTTGCAATTAGATACCAAATACCGCTAATTTGGTGGGGTGAAAACTCAGCCCTTCAACTTGGCGAGACTGGAATAATGGGAACAGATGGTGCCGACGGTAATAGTTTGCGCAACATGAACACTTTATCAGGAGGTGATTATACGTGGTTAATCGACGCTGGTCTCAACGAGAGAGAGATCCAACAATATAAATACCCTTCAAAAGAACACATCGAAAGGGCCAATATAAAAATTACATTTTTAGGCTATTTTTGGAAAGATTGGTCGATGCTTAATAATGCTGAGTTTTCAATGCTCCATGGATTAGATATCAGAAATGAAAAACCGCAAAACATTGGTGAGCACTATGGAATTACAGCTCTAGATGAACACTACACACCGTTTAATCAAATGATAAAATATCTAAAGTATGGTTTTGGTCGTACTACTGACTACGTGAATGAAGATATTAGAAATGGCATCATAACGCGCCAAGAAGGTATAAAAATCGTTGAAGAGTATGATGGATGTTGCTCTCTAAAATATATAAAGCATTTTTGTGATTTTGTTGGAATAGACTTGGATAAATTTTGGGAGGTGATAGAGCAGTCTGCATTGAACAAACGTTTATTCGAAAAAGATGGAAGAGGCCTCTATCTAAGAAAATTTAAAGTCGGGACTGGTTTATAGATGATTGGTATACTTGATCTTGGAATTGGAAACGTTGGTTCCATTAAATCCGCTATATCTTCCCTATCGGTCGAGCCAAAATTAGTTAAAACACCACAAGAGATACAAAAATTAACACATCTCATTTTGCCAGGCGTAGGCTCAATTTCAGCATATTGGAAATCACTGTGTATAAACAAAATTAATGAGGCAATAGTAGGTGAAATTGAAACGAAACAAACAAAAGTCCTTGGAATTTGTATAGGGATGCATGTTGCATGTTTGAGATCGCACGAGGATTTAACGCAAGAAACTATGGGCCTTATAGGAGAAGAAGTCATCTCCTTAAAACACCATCATTCAGCAGTAATTGCCCCTCACGTGGGCTGGAACGAGCTCACAACCACTAGACCAACTGGACTGCATTTAGAAGGTGACTATTACTTCGATCACAATTACTGCTTGAGGCCCGATATAAAAAGTGCCATTGCAAAAACCCAGATCGACAATGAAACCACTATTTCATCGGTTGTTCAATACAAATCATTTACTGGGTGTCAGTTTCATCCTGAAAAAAGTGGCTTGAATGGACTGCGTTTTTTAAGATCATTCTTGGATACAACATGCTGAAAAAGAGAATTATAAGTAAAATAGTCGTCCGAGATGGTATTCATGTGCAATCACACGCTTATCATTCGTATTTGCCCATAGGCTGTCCGGCTTATAGCGCCGAGTATGCGTCTAAGTGGCTAGCCGACGAAATCCTTATAGTAGATATAAGCCACCGTTTCGCCAAAACTGAGATCAACATTCCGATGCTGTTGAAAATCAGCCAGGCAGTAAATATTCCAATAACATATGGTGGTGGTGTTACTAATTTGGATCAAGCGGGTAAATTATTTAATCTTGGCTTTGAAAAGATATCGCTCAATAAATCTAATTTCGAAAGTCCAGAGCTAGCAAATGCTATTTCCAAGCAGTTTGGCGCACAGTCACTCATACTATCGATAGACCTTATTCGCCATAAGGGCGATTATTATGTTTATGATTATATGAAACAGACAGATACCATCAAACTTGATAATTACTTATCAAAAATCGATTTGGATTTATATGGCGAAATTAGTTTTTCGTTTCCTACTCGTGATGGAATTAAATGTGGCTATGACATTGAATTTGCTTCGACTTACAATTTTCATAAACCAGTGATTATCAATTCAGGCTACGGTACGCCAAAACATATAAGTGACGTTTTAAGATTAAATGAAAATTTATCAGTCGGCATAGGAAACAGTGCCGCATATATTGAACACCCATTTGCAGTGGTAAAAGGCGCGCTTGATGATCAATCTCTTTTTAGATCGGAAAAATCTTTTGCAAACTATTACCACTTAGTTGATCAGCAGGGTCGCGTTACAATGCCCTCAGAACGTTATTTAGATGACTTGATATTTAAAAAGGTTGAGTACGAAATAATATGAGACAATGCATTCGCTGTTTATATACTGAACGACATCCTTTTAAAATAACGATTAACGATGATGGACTTTGTTCGGGGTGTCGTGTCCACGACGAGAAATTGACTATTAATTGGACAGAGCGTTTTGAAACTTTAAAGAAATTAGCTGACCAGTATCGGCGTCAAAATGGAGATAGCTATGATTGCATTGTACCTATTACCATTGGTAAAGAATCATACTACACGCTTCACATCGTAAAAAATGTATTGGGCCTAAATCCTCTCGTAGTTATTTATAACACCCAATTTACTAACCGAGTTGGTGCCCGAAATCTCGCTAATTTAAGAGAAACGTTTGACGTTGATCTGTTGACAAAAACTCTTGACCCTGAGTTTATAAAAACAGTTACACGTCTTACTTTAAGAGAGTTCGGCAATGTTTACTGGCATGTTGTTGCCGGTAACTCTGTGTACCCTGTTGAAGCAGCTGTTAATATGAAAATACCGCTGATTATCTGGGGCGGGCACCAAGGGATGGAACAGACTGGAATGTTTAGCCATTTTGATATGGCTGAAATGACGCAACGTTATCGTGAGGAGCATGATTTGTTCAGTGTCTCGCCGAAACACCTAGCGACTTTTGATCCTGCTCTCTCGATAAACATATGTGATAAATTTACTTACCCTCAATACCAGTCTATAGCCGATGTTGGTGTGAAAGGTATCTATCTGAACAACTACATAAGTTGGGATCCCTTAAAATTTCAAAGACTTATTACCTCCACATATGGATATGAAAATTACAACCAAGAGCGAACTTTTGATAATTGGAGCGATATAAACTGTACAGTATATAATGGGGCACACGATATCTTAAGATTGGCAAAGCATGGTTATTCAAAGGTAACAGATCACCTCAATCGTGAGATACGTTGGAATCGAATTGACAAGGAAACAGCTCAGAGTATTGAGCGGCTTTACCGTTTTCAAGAAAGCAACGACATCACCCCTTTCTGCAACTGGCTCGGAATTAGTGAAAATTCTTTTTGGTATTTTGTCAAAAAACACCTAAACAGAGATATTTGGGGCTCAAGTATTGAGACATACCAATGGAACAATAAGTTCTCTAACTTCAAAGAACAAATCTCAAAACATCAGGTACGTATAAATCCCTTACAATGTCCAGCGGAAGAGGTCGTTACTAGCACCGACCTTTCCGATAATATGCTACTGTTTACTCGCGGTGTGTGTGATGAATGATATACGCCATTTATTTCCGAGATCTGCCAAATTACTAATGATATGGGTTGTTTTTTTAATTTTTGTAAGTGCCATTTTTGAGGCAATTGTTATTTTGTTAATCCCTGACATAATTCAAAATTTAATTTTTGGAAGCGAAAGTGACATTTTAACGAAAATTTCTCAACTTTTCGGTATAGGCTACGAAAACTTGACGCTTTTTGCATCTGCATTTTATATAACAACAAGCATTATATCAATATTATCAATCTATTCAGTCTATCGATACGGTCACTATCTAGGTGCTTTCATTAATGGAACGCTATTTAAGCGTTTAATAACTGGTCATTTTCTTTATTTCTTAGAAAAGCCAATGAGCGAAGTTACTAACGAGCTTTTGATTGAATCTAATCGTATTTCCAACCAAATAATAATACCTGCTTTGTTACTTGTTCACCGCTCAACATTAGCTGTAGCGATAGTTGTGTCACTTCTAATACACGATTTTCTAACCACTTTGATAGCTACAAGTGCGGTTATAATCACTTACTTGACAATTATACGTTTACTTAAAAATTCTATCATCAACGCTGGCCGGGATATAACCGATCTGAATGAAAAAAGGGTGAAACTTATACAACTAAGTTTCTTACATATAAAAGAGGTAATACTTAAGGCTAGGCAGCCGTTTTTACTTTATGATTACTCAAAACATACTAAAGAATATGCAAAAACGTTAGCATTTCTTCAGTTCGCAGCAATTAGTCCAAAGTACATTCTTGAAGCTATATCCATTTTAACCGTCATCTTGTTTTTATTGATAGCAAATAATAACGGTAATATTAATGTAGAGGCTTTTATTGGTACGATGGGAGCATTTGCACTTGCTGGGTTAAAGTTGCTACCGGCATCTCAACAAATTTATAGTAGTTTATCATCGCTGCGGGGAAACCTTAACGCGTTTCGGAACACAACGGAATTAATCCGCGCCAAAAGCATATCAGAGGTGCGGGATGTTTCTTCTGTCGAATCATACAGCACGATAGACGCTTCCAATGTGGTTCTTAAATATCCTTCTGGAAAGAAAGTAGGCCCTTATAATTTTCGGGCTCAAAAAGGATCTTTGACGGTTATTAATGGTCCGTCCGGATCAGGTAAGTCTAGTTTGTTATATTTGATTAGTGGATTGTGTTCGCCTCAAGAAGGGGAAATTAAGCTTGATGGCATCAGTCAAAATGGCCTTTACTATCATACGCTGTCAATATTGTTTCAAGAATTTTATCTGGATGAAGAGTTTGGGAAAAACAATCTGAATGAGATAGATAAGGAAAAATTATATCAATATATTACGTTGTTAAATTTGAAAAGTTTGGTTGATGTTGAGACATTTGGCGAATTTAACGTGATCGAAAATGGCAAACTTCTATCCGGTGGGCAGCGACAACGCCTTGGAATACTTCAAGCCGTTAGTCAATGTAAGAACACATTAATCCTCGATGAGCCGACAAGCTCCTTAGATAAGGAAAATGCCCTCACTGTATGTAAGCTCCTGCATGAGCTGAAAGAACGATACATTGTTATAGTTATTTCACACGATCCGGTGCTGATAGACACTGCTGACACTCTCTTTTCACTCGAAGGTTAATATGAATTTAGTGCTTATACCGATTGAAATTCCAGATCGTGAATTTCAAGCCAAAATTAAGATTTTGGCACAGTTCTTAACACAACATGGCTTCACGGTTCTATTCGGTGATCAAAACTATTTACTGAAACTATTCCCTTATTGTACTAATACCGTTCTAATTTGGAAAAATATAAACTGTTCTAAGACCAAGAGCGTCATAAAATATGCACAGAAGAACCAGTATGTTCTGCACCATGAGGAAGGATTTATTGATTGGCATGATGAGGTGATCAAAAATGTCGATCCAGATCTTTTCGACAAAGCTAGCTATATATTTACATGGGGAGATTACCAAAAAACGATTTATGATCGTGAGTTTAAGCAAAACAGTTCTAAGGTATTTACGGTTGGGCACCCGCGGCTTGATCTGTCGGTTGAACATGCCAGGCCTCCTATCGGCAACAAAAGAGTGCGTTCAATATTGATAAATAGTCGTTTTGCAAACATTAATCACAGGCTTGGCGTTGATTATTTTACGAAAAGCTTGGGCAAATATATTGGCAATCATGATTTAGCACAGCGCATTGTTAATCAAGCCAGCCGTGATTTTGAAATTTTTAAAAATATAATTCAATATTTAGATGAAAAATCGAATTTAGACGTTGTTATAAGACCGCATCCATCAGAAGATCCGCGTATCCTCAGAAATCGCATTGGTCCACTTAAGAACTGTCGTTATGAATCGGGCGGAGATGTAAATACCGCGATTCATAAAGCCGATATAGTTATAGCTAACCAATGCCATACTCAATTTGAGGCAGCATTGCAGGAAAAGACAGTGTTGGTAATTAGGGACCCAATGGTGGATGAAAAAACGCTAACACCTTGGATTGATGAAATATCTGGGCATCTAGTAAGCTGTGCGGCTGATGTCGAGAGCTTTTTAGAGCTACCACTGGCGCCAACCATAAATAAACAAATTATTATTGAAAATCCCACGATTTGCACAAGCGCGTTATTCGAAACTGCAAACATTAAATCATCTGTAAATGAGATGCTAAAATACTTTCAAAAATTGGCTGTGACAAGTAATTTCGAACCTAGTCAGAGATTACGAGTTTATTTGTCGTTGGTTTCATTTATTAATAAATTAAGAAAAAAATTAGCTGGAAAAAATGCTGAATATTATAATTCCTACACCAATAAGCGTATTCGGAGAGAGTTACCTACCTCTAGAATAGATACTGTAATTTCCGGTCGAGTTTGGCTTATGAGCAAGCCCCAAATTAAATGAATATTCTTTTTCGCGTCGATGGTGGGGACCTCTTAGGCTCAGGTCATGTTCGTAGGTGTCTTAACCTTGCTTTAGAATTGCACAAATTCGGACATTGTTGTGTCTTTTTGTGCAGAAAGCACAATGGAAATTTAATTCTAGAAATTAAGGAATATGGCTTCACTGTCTTTGAGGCTGAATGTGTAAGGCTCGGAGCGATTACAAGCGATCCCCAAACGTGGCTTGGTGACAGTGTGCATAACGACGTAAATTGGACGATTGAGGTTGCAAAAATTTGTCAAACAGACATTGTTATAGTTGATCATTACGCAATAGATGCAAACTGGGAAAGCAAGGTTCGTTCATACATTAAGAACATTATTGCTTTAGATGATCTGGCGAATAGGGCGCATAATGTTATGGCAATCATTGATAGCAACTTTTCAGCATGCGCTGATACCTACAAAAAACTTTCATTATCCGACGAATGCAAGCTGCTAATGGGTCCATCATATTGTATAATGTCAGCGGGCTTTAGAAGTGCAAGAAAAAGCTTAACTGATTGGAGTGATAGAGATAATATAGCCACGCTATCTATTGGCGGTGGAGATGTTTCCGTTAAGACTTACCAAACGATGCGCCAAATAGAGCAGTCACCCGTCCTTCATCAGCTTTTTTACTGGCATATTTACTTCCCAACTATTTCCTCCATAATTAACGATAAAGTTCAGAATTTGCAATTAATCCAAAATTCTGCTTTTATCGCATGCCAGGATTTATTTCGCTCACTAGCAGTATCTAAACTTGCTATCGGTGGGTGTGGCACATCTACTTACGAGAGAATGTGCCTTGGGGTTCCTTCATTTCTATGTATCCTTGCAGAAAATCAAAGGAAAATAGCATCCAGCGCCGTTGCTGCTGGAGTAGGGAGTTTATGGTACGACTACAAAGCAGATGATGTTCAGAATCACGCACTCCGTGAGTCTTCTTTGGGGTTTGCCATGAACGTAGGAAAAATGAAGCGCGCATCAGAAGCATGTTTAAAACTTGTTGATGGCTCAGGTGTAACAAGGATCTGCGAATATATAGGCCGGTTAGAATGACACCCGTAAACATATTATTTGGCGACGTTCATCATCCAGTATATAAATTCTTCTTAGAGCGGCTTCATGAGCTTCCACCCAATTCAAGTTTGAAGACTGAGCTATCGGATTGTGTCGACGGTGCCACTCTTTTTCTCGTGTCATACTCCAAGATATTAAAACCTTCGGATATTGAAAAATATTCCAACGTGATAGTCCTGCACGCAAGTGATTTGCCATCCGGAAGGGGCTGGAGTCCGCACGTCTGGTCAATTTTATCAGGGCACAACAAAATTACAGTATCTGCGGTATCAGCAGCTGTTAAGGTAGACACCGGTGCAGTTTGGAGTAAAATTAGTTTTTTTGTTAAATCAACAGACTTATTCCATGAAATAAATGAAAAGCTATTTCGTGCGGAATTAAACTTAATTCAAGATGTCTATAGTTTAGTTGTTGGTTCGAAAAAGCCCAAAGAGCAGGACTTCAACAGCCTCATAACCGGCGGCTATTGGCCTCGTAGGTATCCCAAAGATAGTAAAATTTCAATAGATGACACCTTTAGAGCCGCATTTAACCTATTGAGGGTAAGTGATCCCGATCGTTTTCCCGTATATTTCGACTATGAGGGCGAAACATTTGAAATCCTCATTAGAAAAAGAGAACATCATGATTGAGAAAATATTTAGTGAAAATAGAAGACCCTATATTATAGCAGAGATATCGGCTAACCATAACGGCCGCATAGAAACCGCTTATGAGCTAATAAATCAAGCTAAAGAGGCCGGAGCAGACGCAGTAAAGTTTCAAACCTATACTGCAGATACTCTGACTGTAAAATCTGATCTAGATGACTTTAAGATAAAAAGCGGTCTTTGGGCTGGAAGTTCACTCTACGATCTTTACGAAAAGGCTCACATGCCATGGTCTTGGCAAAAAGAATTGTTTGCATACTGTAAATCTATCGGTATTGAGGCTCTATCAACACCGTTTGATGATACTGCTGTAGACTTTCTTGAAGATATTGGTGTTACAGCTTATAAAATTGCCTCATTTGAGTGTAATGACCTTGAATTACTTGAAAAGGTTGCAAAAACGCGAAAGCCAATAATCCTATCTACGGGCATGGCAACAGAACGCGAAATGCAAGACGCAATTGATTGCTTGCTATGTAATGGGACTACACAACTTGTCCTGCTGCATTGTATATCTTCATATCCCGCTAAAACAGAAGACAGCAACTTATTAGCGATGATGAAGAAAAAAAAATTTGGTTTTCCAGTAGGTCTATCTGACCACTCAGAAAACTCATTTGCTGCAACTTTAGCAACTGCCATGGGTGCACGAGTGATTGAGAAGCATTTCACTTTGGATAAGACTGGAACTGGCCCTGACGATAGTTTTTCGATGGAACGTAGTGACCTGGTCCGACTTATCAAGGACACAACGGACGCCTTTATCGCGCTAGGTGACGGAGCTTTAGGGCCCGCTAAAGCTGAAACTGATAATTTGATTTTTAGACGATCATTATATTTTGTAAAAGATGTTAAAAAAGGTGCTCAAATCAAACGTCAGGACATTAAATCGATTCGTCCAGGGTTTGGTCTGGCGCCGAAACATATTAATGATGTAATTGGGTCGACTGCTCAATCTGATATAAAAAAGTATACGCGAGTTACACTAAATAGCTATGAAAAAAAATAAATTAAGCATCATTCGAATTGTGGGAAACAATCTTGGCGGTGGAGCGAGGATTAACGTCTATATGGCAAACCAAGTGCTAAAGAGCTTTGACCTGATTGAATTTATCACTTTCATACCCAAACCAAAGTTCCACGACGTCTATACATCCGAATCCTTAGTGCCATTTAATTATGTAAATAGTATACATTTTTTTACAATCTTTAGAGAACTAGTCAGTAGAGCTATTTTTAGGAAAGAGAGCGTCATACTTTTTTTACATTTGCGCAATGTAGCAATACTATGGGGATTATTTTGTATACTCTTTAATTTAAAGTACGCAGTTTTTGTTCATGCGCCAAATTTAAATAAGTTTGACGTTAGAGAGAAATTTCTAAGAATTTTATATAAAATTGTATTAGAGCGAGCAAATAAAATAGTATTTGTTTCCAATTTTGTACGTCAATCTATACAAAATGAAATGAATATTTTAAATTCAAATATAGAAGTTATTCCAAATGGAAGCGATAAAGTTAACGCTAAACCAAGCAATAAACATGACGATATATCTTTTGTAATTGTCGGTGAGTTAACGCCTAGAAAAGGTATTTTCGACCTCATCACGCTAATTGAAACTATTGCCAAAAAATCAGAGTATAGTTCAAGAGTTAAATTTCATATATACGGAGAGGGTGAATTGGCACCAAAAATTTCCGTCCTTCACGCGCAGCACAGTTTCGTTCACTATTATGGCTACGAGCCAAACACTTCTGTTATTTATAATGGAAAATCCCATTTATTAATGTTGTCCAAGGATGAGGCATTCGGCCGCGTCATTACCGAAGGTGCAAGCATTGGCTTAGTGCCCGTACTCAGAAAATCCGGAGGTTTCATCGAAATAAGTAAAAACCTTGAAGGAACATTTGTATTCACGGACGTTCAAGAAATACTTCATATTATCGATCAAATACTTGGCCTGGATCAGACACAGTTGAAACATATAAGACGAAGTGTAATTGAAAGTTACCAGAAGCACTATTCCGCTGATATATTTGAACACAATCTAAAATCTTTTATTCGGAGTTTATAATGTACATTGTCCACAATCCAATGATTGGGTCTGATAATACAGGCGACGAAATTATCATGAAAAGTATTGACTCCCAAATGGATTGCTTATCTCTTTCTGGTCAAAGAATAGATATACCAAGCCACTACTATCAAGGAAGGTTGGGTCGAAAATACCAGAAAGATGCCGCCTTCACAATTGCAGCTGGGTCTAATATGTTAGGTTTTCAGGGATATCTGCGTCGACAGTGGAAAGTGTCTGATTTAGATTTGATATTCGGTAAAAACAAAACACTGTTATTTGGCGTTGGGTGGCAATCGTATCATACTCGAGCAGGTTTATTTAATAAAATCTCATTACGACGATTATTAGATATCGATGGGCCCCATAGCGTTCGAGATCAGTTCACAGCTGACAAACTCCACAGTCTAGGATTCAGTAACGTCTATAATACGGGCTGCCCTACCATGTGGGAGTTAGGAGGGGTTCAGGAAAAGATCAATCTGAATAAACGGTCACAGCGCGTAATATATACTATCACCAACTACAATAAAGACATTTCTCGGGAGGTAGGTTGGCTTACTAAGTTACGTAATTTCTATAAAGAATTAATTTTTTGGCCGCAGTCATTTGAGGATGTAGCTTATCACGAGGAAATTGAACAAAACATTGAACTTAAACCTACTAAGTTGGAGTGTAATTTAGCTTCTTTTGAAGCAGAGTTACTCAAAGGTGATTTAGATTATATCGGTACACGCCTGCATGCTGGCGTGTTTGCTATGCAAAAGGGTAATAATGCTTTAATTAACGCGATCGATAATCGTGCTTATGAAATTTCGAAAGACACCAACCTCCCGATTTTCAACTTCACGAATCTTGAAGCTATCGATAAGTTTGCACTGAGGGACACTGTCCTAAGCCTTAATCTAGATCACTCAACAATATTAAAATTTCAAGAAGCGTTTAGGCTTCATGTCACTTGACTTAAGGGTAATTTTGCTGTGGTTAATCAGCTTTCCATACTTGCAGGTTGGGTTTTCAGTCTCTGATGTTAGCCCATATTGGCTGATAGTCGGTTTTGCTATCGTAGCTAAGGGCCTACGATTTAGCGTAGTCGAGGCTGTATTATTCATTGCTGTTCTCTCCAGCATCACGTTTTCTGGTACCTTGTCATTTGCTGACTTGCGTGGCTTAATCCCTGCGATTGGTTTTGGTCTCGCTTTGGCATTGGGCTGTCGATTAAAGATGGATAATGCGATGTTAAGGCGACACTTGAGATTAATTGTTATCATTTATATTATGGCCGGGTTGATACAATTATATATTAATCCTGATGTTTTCACATTCGCTACATCACGCGACTTTGGCTACGCTGGACGAGGCGGCCGAGGCGTCGAATCGTTAACGGCAGAGCCAACGTTTTTAGGTTTTATATCATTAATTTTTATATTTATTAGTTATGTTGAACAAGATAGAAGATTAATGTGGCTCTCGATTTTTCTGCTTTTCTTTATATCAAGATCATCGTCAGCAATAGCTTCATTCTTTATTATCTTAGCTACGTTCCCTCTCACAAATATTGTGAAAATAATAGTGAACAGCTTCGCGCTAATGAAAATTAGCCGTCGTCAACTCAAAGTAATTGTTGTTAACACACTAATTTGTTTTTTAATGTTTTTCATATTTAGTCGATTATTCCAAAGTTTAAGAATTTCATCAATACTGAACGCAGGTTTTAACATTGATGCTTTATTAGCGTTCCCGAGTATCAATGACAGAATATCACACATATATGCTTCGCATTACCTCGCCTTTCAGAATTTACTGATGCCGCATGGCTACAATTCTTTTTATAATGAAATACAAGTTCTTAAGACTCAAACGCCTTGGATGGGAGTAATTGGTGGTGCAAATGGCCGCATTATGTCATTAAGTGGTTCGTTTCTTTATGAACTTGGAATTATAGGTGGATTTATTCTTTGCTCATTTTATTATTTTTTTTATAAATCAGTTGTCCAAATAAACAGAGATGTGAGTATAAGTTTAGTGCTCACACTTGCCGTTGCTCTAGTTACTTTACAGGCAATACCAGTCGGTCTTCCTACATTACCGTTTTTTGTTGCGCTCTATAGCTCGAGGTATAAATCAAATGCCAAATAAATTAGCTTTCATCGCTGACATGCCCTTACCAGTGCATGGCATGTCACTTGCAAATCTGCATGTATTTAATAGAATATCTAAATTCACGGAACATGATGTTATTTTATTCAATACCAGTCATGAAAATAGGATATATAAAGTATTTTACTATTTTTTTGTATTTTTCAAATTTCTATTTCAACGATTTGAGGTTACGTATCTTTCTCTTTACGGCGGTCTAGGTCTTTTTCTTCAGCTGCCAATTATCATATTTGCAGTTATTTTCTCGAAAAAGATTTATATACATCATCATTCCTATGCATACATTACGCGTTACAATATATTACATAAGTTCTTACCTAGTAAGCGCATAACACACATCTTTCTATCGGCGCAGATGGCTAAAGCCTATATGAAAAAATACTCTGTTGATTTGGAATACAAGATACTAGATAATAGCATATTTGTCCCTGTTCGGTGCGTCAAAACAACTTGCCAAACACTAACGATACAGAAACCTTTCAAAATTGGATTTATAGGAGCTGTATCTATCGACAAAGGGATTCAACGATTTATTGAAGATACGGATCAATTACTTAACACTGGCTATAGCATCGAAAGATACATTTGCGGAAAAGTCGATGAGACCCTAGACAAAGACCTGTACACCAAAATTGTATCCAAATGTAAATATTTAGGTGTGAAATACGATGAAGATAAGTTTTTAGAGTTTTTTGAACAGATTGATCTATTGTATTTTCCAACTTCGTATGCAAACGAGGCTCAACCTCTAGTGGTTTATGAAGCGTTATCAGCTGGAGTGCCAGTTATTGCATCAGATATCGGGACGATCCGTGGTCAATTGCAGGACCCAAGCCTTGGCTTAGTTATGAATGATGTTTTTTGTAGTACTGAAAGAATGAACTTGCTGAAACGTCATCTAGATAATCATCACTTACTCAGAAAAGACATCATAAGAGCTTCGTACCAAAAACATTGCGATCAAAAAATTCTAGCTTTTGATAATTTTTTATTGGAGGTACGCAATGAACTGGGAGCTTAAAAATTACCGCAATCCACCGGGCTATCGTGGTCGAAACATCTTTTGGGTTGTTGTTTGGTCTCTTGTTGATGTTACTCTATTTCGATGCTCACCGAAAGTAATGTATGGTTTTCGCAATGTGCTGCTTAGAATTTTTGGAGCAAATATTGGCAAGAGTTGCAAAATAAGACCACGAGTTCGAATATTATTTCCGTGGAAGTTAACATTAGGGGATTATAGTTGGATTGGCGACGATGTCGAAATTTACAACATGGATGATGTTACTATAGGAACAAATACCGTTATTTCTCAAAAAAGCTATATTTGCACTGGTTCTCACAGTGTTTCGGACGGAACTTTTGGTTTAAAAACTAGGCCGATCGAAATTGGTGATAATGTTTGGCTATGTACTGACGTATTGGTTTTGCCAGGCACCGTTATTCATTCTAAAACCATTGTACCTGCAAGAACTATTATTGAACGATCTTCGACATGAATATTTTGAACATAGACGTTATCCGAACGATTGCGTTAGTATCAGTGGTTGGTTTTCATTTGTCAGCTCCCGGTTTTTCATTTGGCTACCTTGGTGTAGACATCTTTTTCTGTCTGAGTGGATATTTATGCGCTTTGATTTGGTCGCAAGGTCGAGATGAATTTAACGCGAGTAGGTTTATCATTCGGAGATATATTAGAATAATTGGGCCAAGCCTACTTACAATAATTTTGTTTTCGTTACTATTTATCATATTGTTACCACTTCGCGATTTGAAAGATGTGGGGCAATCTTTAATATCTCAGCTATTGATCGCATCGAATATTCTATTCTTTATTGAATCCGATTATTTTGATGTAGCAAGCGAATATAAGCCTTTTCTTCACTATTGGAGCTTAAGTCTTGAATTACAATTCTATGCGATATTGGCGATGGTACTTGCTCTGTCTCCATCTGAAAAGGTGATGAAATTAACAATTTCGTCTCTTTTTTTGATATCTCTTCTTATATGGCTTTTAGATAAGAACATTAATCGAGACTTTTATTGGGCAACGCACCGGCTATGGCAATTTTTATCAGGATTTTTGTTCTTTTATGCTACTAGATCAAATAAATATTTATTAGAAATCAGGAGTGTATTATTTGTAGCTTCGATCTTTTCATTTTCTGTAGAATACCAGAATGTATTCGTGATTTCAGCGACATGTTTGTTGTTAACTATAAAAGCGCCGAAACAATGTTTAAGAGTAACCAGGCTGCTTTTCTCCCCTATTGCAAGTCGCTCGTTTACAATCTATTTGGTGCATCAGCCAATAATTGTACTTTCGCGATACCTTGGGTTTGAACCACCTCAATATTCCATTTATTTAGTTACCATAATTTTGCTTGTTACCTTGCCTTTATATAGGGCAGAAAAATATTTTCATATTAGAAATTTTGGACTGGAACTTAAGAAGTTTCATAAAATTGGCTGGCTTTATTTGGCTACAATAACAATTGGATATGTTAGTATTGTTCAGCCTGTCAGTTTGTTTGTAGAAAGGCATCGCAGTCAAGCAGAGCTGACAAGCTTTGATAGCTCTAGAGAGTGCCTCAACATTACTGGAGTTTTTGATCCCCTTAAAATTTGTAATGTCATCAGTTCTGAACCAAATAAGCAAGAATATTACTTCTTTTTAGGCGACTCTCACGCTAATTCTTTATTCAATGGCTTTGAACCAACGCATGGTAACGCTTGGGATCTATCCGTCAGCGGGTGTCCGATGATTTTCAATGCACAAAGAATTGATCAAAAAGATCCAACACGTTGTTCCAAATATCTAGGGCAAATTAAGACGTTTCTTGAGAATCGTGCGTCACGGAGTGAAACTCTTGTTATTTATGCTCGATTAGATCAATATTATTGGGGTAAGCGATTTTTCAATAAAGTTAACGGACAAGAACCAGGTCCAGACACCTGGATTGACACACAAGGATCACGTCCGATTGATAGTGAATCACGGCGGCAGGACTTTAATAATGATATTATAGAAACCGTCGAATTTTTGTCTGAAATTGGATATAAAATAGTTATTGTTCTCCCGACGCCCTCATCAGGTCAACCGGTGCCAGTATTGATTAATAGGAAAAAAATATTTTCATCTGATGATGGCCTTCCCACGATCTATATCGATGCTGCTGACTATCGACGTAGGATCAAACCGGTCACAGATGTGTTGATTGATTATGTCGAGAGTGCCAATAGCGTGTCTCTGCTTGATTCTTCGGAAGTTTTTTGCAAAGAAAGTAAGTGTTCATTTAATAATCAGGATCATCTTTACTTTTATGATTCCCATCATTTAACAAAAATAGGAGCGGAATTGCTTCTAGAGCATATGTTCAATCGGCATTATCAATGAAAATTCTTGTTATCGCGCTTAATTACGCGCCGGAACCAATTGGCTGTGCCAAATATACATCTCAACTTTGTGTTGAATTGGCGAAAAAATATTCTCATGATGTCAGGGTATATAGCGCAGCGCCTTACTATCCGGATTGGAAAACCTATCAGGAATACAGGGCATTTAGAGCAAAAAACGTTTATTTGAATAATGTTTTAGTTACGAGAATGCGCATATACGTTCCAAAGCGCCCAAATGCCTTTAATAGGCTTATTCATTTATTATCATTCTCAGTACGCCTACTATTTCAGGTGCCAAATATGTTGCTCTTTAAACCCAACGTGGTAGTTGTTATACTCCCAACACTAGTTAGCGTGCCCATAGCTAAACTCATTTGCTTTTTATCTAAAGCAAGACTTCATATTCACGTTCAAGACCTAGAGTTTGGTGTAATTAATTCAATTTCCAATACACAACGCAAACTCTTCACTCTGAGGGCGCTGACTAAAACAATTTTCTCCACTTTAGAACGGTCTCTTATTAAGATGGCTGATAGTTTGTCTACTATTTCTAACACCATGCAAAGGCAAATTCGAAATATTTTAGATGAGCCTAATCGTAGGATACCCATTGTACGTAATTGGTATGACAATCCTACGATTGATAAAACAGACTACTTTTCAAAATTGCGCGCAGGCAGAAAGATAGCATTGTATTCAGGGGCCTTAGGCAGGAAGCAAGGATTAGATATTATTCTTCAAGCAGCACGAGAGCTCCAAACGAATAAACACTGTCATGATTGGCTGTTTATTATTGCTGGGGATGGAGCGGCAAAAGAAATGCTTGTTCGAAAATGCAAGCAGTTTGCGCTAAAAAATGTTATTTTCTGTGATTTGTTTCCAGATGAACATTACTTATCTGCATTTAGTTCAGCTGACATTCATATAGTGCCACAGCTATCTGGAGTGAGCGATTTTGTTCTTCCCTCTAAATTATCTACCCTTTGGGGGCTTGGTTGTAAGACTATCGTTGCTGCATCAGCAACATCCGAAATCAGTTCAATCCATCGTGAATTTCCAGGAATTTGTGACGTTTACGAACCCGAAGATTTGACATCCCTTTTGGGGGCTATTGATGCGGCGCCCGATAAACACTTTGATAAAGAAGTTTGTATTAGTTATGCTAGGAACTTTTTAGACAAAGATAAAAATATCAGAAATCTACATAGCGAGATTAATTATCTTAATGAAAAATAGTGAATTACATAATGGTTTTCCATACACCGCTCCTAGTTGTGATCTACTGAAGCGGTTCGATTATTTAGATCAAGAGGATGCTTATGACTCACGTCGTATGAAACGTGCAATTGATATTATATTTAGCGTTTTTCTGTTGCTTATTTTTGCACCCGTATTCCTTTTGGTTTGCATCTCATACTCCTTTGAGAAATTGATGTCGATGCGTGCAAGAGGTCCCATTTTTTATTTTTATTGGTCGATTAGTGCTGGCAAACTGATAAAGAAGTGGAAGATACGACAATTTTATTGGGACACAGTGGATGACGATGCACAGGAGATGGCAGTATGGGAAAAATTTCAAGCTGAGTGGGATCCAAAATCTTTGACCTTTACTGGACGGATTGTAAAAGCTTTTTATCTCGACGAAATTCCACAATTTTTCAGTGTGTTACGAGGTGACATGTCAATTGTTGGTCCCAGACCCTTAGCGTTAATCCATTACAAAAAAGATCTAGAACAAGGCAATTTTACGCGCAAACTTTTGACTGGTGGGATCGTTGGTTTTGGGCACATACGTAAGGGAACCACTGACTTTGGCGACCCATCTTTTGAATTTGAGTACGCTGATTTGTATGTCAATGCTAGTAATCTCAAACTGCTTAAAACCGATCTCTGGGTAATGAAGGAAGCAGTCAAAGTAATTATTAAGGGAAAGGGGCTATAAAAGAAGCGCTTATTACTGGCGGCTACTTCGGGGAGGATGACATCATGAAAAAACTTTTTGTACAGAAGACCGTCCAAAAGCTGGGTGCTGCACTCTGCATTTCTCTGATGTGCACGACAGTTGGTAAGGCCGATGGTGCCTCACTTCAACTCTCCCTCGGCGGGGGGGGGAAGTCCTCAATAGTCGGCAAATATATGGGACCGGGAATAGGGCCGCTCTACGTTTTAGCTACGCAAAGTCTCTTGGCAAAATTGATGCGGGGCTGAGCCTCGCCGCTGAAGATAATGCTCAGACATTTAATGCAGACGGCTCCTACGTTAACCTAAATTTTGACGACTGGGTCATCGGGGCCGGCGCCGTAGACCGCAACTGGTCCTACTCTCCAAATACCTCCCTGATTTTGTCATCAAACGCGCGGTCAATGCCCACGGGCTACATTCGTAAGACCTTGGGCCAGTCCACGTCCCCCCTACTCTCCTCGATTGGGCCATGGGGCGGCGAGTTCTTCTTAGGCGAAGACAATTCAACCAACTTCATGGGCGCGAGATTAGAGCTACAACCCCTGGCCGGCCTGAAACTGGAACTCCTCCAGACCGCCCAGTTCACAGGGGGCTTGGGCTCCGTTGGGACGGCCCTCATAGGCAATACGAATGAGGGGTCTGGCGCAGAGATAAGCAAGATGGCAGGTTTCGGGCTATCCTATGCACGGAATAACAACAGGCTCTACATGCAGGCAATTGGTGAAGATGAGGCGGGCGGCCTGCCCTCCTGCTGGATGTACCTGGTGGGACTTGAGAACAAACTAGATGTGGGTGGTACTCGTACCTCCGTTAACTTAGAACTAGTCGACACGCGCATCAACCGCACGGCAAACGGATGGTGCGGGCCAAATTTCGCCTACAATAACCAGTACCATCGATATACAAATGATGGGGTTGTCATGGGCGCGCCAATCGACAGCGAGGGCCGCTCGATCACCCTTGGGGTAAGCCACAACTTCGGGTCGTATAACCTTGAGTGGGGGCTGGGGCACTACACAATCAACGATCAGGCCTCAGCCTCGAACAGGCTCTCGAGCACCCGTCAGAGCGGTATGTCTTACGACGTTGGAATGAGCCGGCAGCTTGCCCAATTTAAGATCTCTGGGCGCGTTACCTACCAAAACTTTGAGCTCGACCGGAGTGAGATTACCCGCGGCGTCGCGATCGGCATAATCACTGAGTACAGCTTCTAGAAGTATGCCTTTTGACAGCTCATTGAAGCATCTGCTCTGCTGATATAGCACAACTCTCACTTTGCTACGTTCCAATAAGTTAAATATATGTGTAATTAAAATTATTAACAATTTACTTAATACGTATGATAAATTATTAGTGAAGATATAGAATCTTATTAATTTTTTAACAAGGCGACTTCTCAAGCAAAGGATTAGTTAAAATTAAACCAAAGATTCGAAAAGCAGTTTTTCCAGTAGCAGGATTAGGTACAAGGTTTCTGCCTGCGACCAAGGCAATGCCTAAAGAACTTTTGCCCATTATAGATAAGCCACTTATACAATATGCTGCTGAAGAAGCTATTGCTGCAGACTTAAATACATTAATATTCATTACTGGCCGTAATAAACGTGCAATTGAAGACCACTTTGATGGTAATAATGAACTTGAATTGGCTTTGCGTTCAAAGGGTAAAAATGAAATGGCTAACATGGTCAAAAATATTTTACCAGAAGGTGTAGAGTGTGTTTTTGTACGGCAAAAAGAACAATTAGGGCTTGGCCATGCAGTTCTATGCGCTGAGCGAGTTGTGGGTAATGAGCCTTTTGCATTACTCTTAGCTGATGATTTTTTAACGTACAGCGGTAAGGGTATTACGTCAGATCTTATCAGTGAATATGAAAAAACTGGTAAATCTCAACTTAGTGTCATGAAGGTTGATGGTCTTGATATATCAAAATATGGTGTCATTGCACTAAATAAAGAAACAGGATTGGTCACAGGTTTAATAGAAAAACCAAACTTTGAAAATGCACCTTCAAACTTAGCCAGTATTGGTCGATATATCCTTACACCTGATATTTTTGATATATTAAGAAATCAGCCTATTGGTATCGGAGGTGAAATTCAGCTTGCGGATTCTATAAACACGCAGGCAGCAAATAATATGGTTGAGACAGTACTATTAAATGGTAAACGTTTTGATTGTGGTAG
>Ga0115564_10001371_pt1 | contig 22366 bp, 17 predicted proteins | sample COGITO_mtgs_1105_7_FD_88680 | JGI IMG/M metagenome (GOLD analysis project Ga0115564, IMG submission 88680) | Pelagic marine microbial communities from North Sea - COGITO_mtgs_110523 | ecosystem: Environmental > Aquatic > Marine > Epipelagic | place: Germany:Helgoland, sampling site Kabeltonne...
ACCTTGGGCGGCGTTGGTTTGACTGTGGATGGCGACACAGGCAGGCCAACACCGGGATCCTCCAACGCCCCCTCGCAGTTCAACGTCACGATCCCCGCTGGCTCCACCCCGGGGGAGGGGAAAATCAAAGACGCCTGCTCTTATAAACCCGCGCAGAAATTCTGAGCAATCTTTGACACTCGAACATAAAAGGGCCCACCCATTGCTGGGCAGGCCCCTGTACTCAACTCGTTGGAGAAAACGTTGAGTGGACTTGAGCTTAGAAGGACAAGGTCGCGCCGATGGAACCACCATCGTCGTCAGCGTCGTAACCTGCATACAGGGTCAGACCGCCGAGGTCGTAGTCCACACCGATAGATGGCTCGAGGTCTTCATCGAAGCCGATGGACAGACCAAAGCCATTCAGAGACGTGCTCGCCGATACGGAGTAGGTGATGCCAGACTTTTCATGGTCACCCGCAGAGGATGAACCAAAGGTCGTGCTGACGCCAAAGCCAGCGATAGCCATCGAAGCAGACAGACCCCAGTCAGAGGAAGAGTCTGTAGCGAATGCCAGCGATAGATCACCCATGGCGTAAGTCGCACCCAGATCCCAGGCGGCGATGCCAAAGACATCGGAAGGGTTGTCTAGCGCAACGTCGATCGATGCGGACAGGCCGCCCAGATCAATCGTACCGCCGGTTATCACCTCAAGGCTGCCCAAGGGGTTACCTGCGTTCAGGTCCAGAGCGATGTAGGGGTTGGCACCCAGAAGGCCCAGACCCTGTGCGATCACCACCAGGCCATCAGCGTCGATGTCAGCGACATCACCAGCACCCGCGATGGCACTAACGCCTCCAGCGTAATCGCCGGACTGCAGGGTCAGGCGACCGAAGCCACCTTCGATGAAGATCGAAGCGTCAGAAACGGTCATCACCTTGGACTTGTTGTCCAGGAAGAACGAGGTGTCGGAGGAGCTAACGCCCGTCACACAGGCTGCACCAACAACCATCTTGGTCTCAGAAGAAGCCATCATGACTTCCATGAACGGGCCGGCGTAGATGGCGGCGCTAGTGACATCTGCCGAGCCAGTGCCATCAAAATTCACCGCGCCCTTGTCGCCGGTCACAAACAGGGAAGCGTAGGTGGTCTCGGTTGTATAGATGGCCTGTGCAGTGCCCCGCGTAATCGCTGCTGTTGCGCCATGGGATGTAGCAAGCCCAGTCAAAGGCGAACCGACGAAGGTAACTGTAGAGGTTGTTGAAGCCTCGGGTGAGGTCCCGAGGGAAAATCCGGTCGAGAAACTGCTCACCTTGAACTGCCCGGCTGGAAGATAACCGCCAGAGACGAAGGCAGCCGGGTTGTCACCAGCCCACACCATGCTTGAGCTTCTCACACTGCCGCGTCCTGCCAATTTACAAATGTTGGACGAGGTGAACGATGCCAGCGGAACCTGGTGCAGCGTCTGTGTGCCGTCGAGGCCGCGCCATGCAGAGTTAATCTTTACCGAGACAACGTTACCGCTGTCGATCGCACCACCACCGGATACCGCCCAAAGCTGGTTCTCGATGTTGGTCTGACCCGTGACGGTTGCCTTGACCAGCATCTTGCCGCCTGCGGCAGTGCCGTTGGTGTCATAGGGTGCAAATTTCAGCTCATCGGACGTGCCCATTGTGAACCCGCCACCAAAGGCGAGACCGCCATCGGTTGTATGCGCTGCATTAATCGACAGGGACACTTCGTTAAAGGCGCTGCCCATCTGAAGGTTGCCGTTGGCTTTGCCCAGGCCGTAGTCAACACCCATATCGATCGAGCCGCCGAGCGTGACTTCAACAGCGCCAGCAGACCCAGCAGCCGCAAGCAAGCCGAGGCTTGAGCCTGCAATCAGGAACTTCTTCATTTTCTCATCTCCAACTCGACGCAGTTTTCTGCGTTCTTAGTGGGTAAGAACTAAATCAGCCCTTAATGACCCCATAGCGCATAATGGATTACCCCGTTATGCGCCTACGGGGTGTGTCCTTTTTGCCGAAGCACCCTGTTCCGCTGCGGTGTGCCAGCCTTGGAATTGCGCTTTTGACTGCTTGTTTTGAGACAAAACTAAACGCGCCAGTCCGAACCCCCAGGACTAAAGACCCCAAATTTAAGCCGGACGAGGCCCTGGTATCCGCGCTATTTCGTTGCTGATTTAGATGCCCAAGCTCTCCAAAGCCCCCATCAGTGCACCCTCAAGTCTGAACGCGACGATCTCTGAAAGCGCCCATCGCGTGTCCGCTCAGACTATGGCCCAGCGTTCATTGCGACGGCCTTCGCCGAAGGGCTTAAAAGGGCCAGGCACTAAGGCCTTGTGCGTTGATCCAGGATCGCCCGGCCTGGTTGATTTATCTGCGGATCTGCCGTCACCAGAGTTCTGGTGTCGCCATACGACCTCCCAGTTCACGCAGACCGTTTCGACCTCAATCCGGAGCATCAGGAAGATGAGAGGCAGGGTCGTTCCGTAGCAAAGCCAGGGAAATCTATCTGGCACGACGAGCGCCGGTCGGCCCAAGACCTCGGGGCGCAGGCCATGGGGTTACGAGGGGCCTCGTCGAGCATTTTCAGGCAGCCACGTTGCCAACTCTGGCCAAACAACCAGGATGACAACCATCACCACCATCAGTCCGACCATTGGTATCGCCGTCATTGAAATGTAGCCAATCTCGTGGCGTGTCATGCCCTGGAGCACGAACAGATTGAACCCGATTGGCGGCGTTACCTGCGCCATTTCCACGACGACGACGATAAAGATACCGAACCAGATCACATCGATCCCTGCCTGCCGGATCATTGGTTCGACTATGGCCATGGTCAGAACCACCGATGAAATACCATCCAGGAACATGCCCAGGATGATGTAAAATACGGTTAGCGCTATGATTAGGACCAGCGGAGACATGTTCATCCCATCGATCCACTCCGCCAGAGCCCGTGGCAGACCCGTGAAGCCCATGGACAGCGACAGAAACGACGCTCCCATCAAGATCAGCGCAATCATCGCCGAGGTTCGCGTTGCCCCCATCAGAGAAGCACGGAAGGTCTCCCAGTTCAGGGATCCCTGCACCGTGGCAAGAACCAGTGCACCAATGACACCGATGGCAGCTGCCTCGGTCGCTGTGGCCCAGCCCATGTACATGGATCCGATGACGACACTGACTAGGATGATGACCGGTATCAGAAACCGGCTTTCGATAAACATGCGGCTCAAGGGCATGGAAGGTTCACGCTCGGGTCGTTCGCCGGGACGGAAGAAATGCCAAGCGATGATGTAGGTCATGAACAGACCGGCCAGCACCAGACCCGGTATCACCCCGGCCATAAACAGTTTGGTAATCGATTCATTGATGGTCACGCCATACACGATCAGCGTCAGTGACGGTGGGATCATCAGGCCCAGCGTCGCTGCGCCCGCCAGAGTGCCAATGATCATATATTCCGGGTAGCCCCGCGAGCGGAGCTCAGGGATCGACATTTTCCCCACAGTTGTCAGCGTGGCCGCAGAGGATCCGGATACGGCTGCGAAAATCGTGCAGCCGGCGATGTTGGTATGCAGCAGGCCTCCGGGCAGTAACCGCATCCAGGGTGCAAGCCCCCGGAACATGTCCTCTGACAACCGCGTTCGAAACAGGATTTCGCCCATCCAAATGAACAGCGGCAGGGCTGTAAGCGTCCAGCTCGAGGCGCCTGTCCAGATGGTCGTGATCATCGCGTCACCCGCAGGGCGTGAGGTAAACAACTCCATCCCCACCCAAGCGACGCCCATCAGCGCAAGCCCAACCCAAACAGACGAACTCAGCAGTGCAAACAGGACAAACAGGAAGATGAGGGTGGCATAGATCTCAGTCATTATTCAACGGCCTCCTGCACGATCGCCGACTTCCGTGTTGCAAGCAGGCGGAACAGGTTATCCCAGACTGCGACGGCCAGTAGGACGGTCCCTAAAGACATCACAATCTGAGGCAGCCACACAGGCGTGTAGACCATCTGGGCGCTGGACCCACTCCACAGCTCGACCCAATTCCAGGGCCAGGTTCCGAACATACTCACCAACGTCAGAACGTGGGTGGGCACTTGATCCAGACCTTGCGTCCGGTCGTTCAGCATTTCAGAGACGAAGTTGGTTTTGATGGCATATCGCGCGAAATACGTGGCCGTGATTGCTGCGATTAACATCGCAAAGGCATCCAGCCACAGTCGCGAAAATGATGTGAGATTAAGAAAGACAGAAACGCGGATATGCGCGCCCCGCGTTAGGGCGTAGGCCAGCGCAAAGAAGGAAGTGCCCGCCATGGCATAGCCGGCGAATTCAGTGCCGCCGGGAAATGTTAACCCCATCCAGCGCGACGCCATCTGGGCCACGATCAGCAGCAGAATGGACACCATGAATACCGCCGCCAGCGCACCGGAGGCGACATAAACTGCATCCAGAATTCGCCAGACCGGCGTCAGCAGCCGTTCCATAAGGGGGCCAAACCACAGACACACGAGCGCAAAAGCACTTGGTAGAACGAAGAGCCACGCCCACAGGGGGAGTCCCAGAATTGGTTGCCAGTCCCGCATGGTCAGCCTTCCTCTTACTGTTGGGGGAAGCCGGTCGGACCCAAAAATAGGGCTCAACCGGCTCATCACAAAAACCCCGCGAGCAGCAGGGTCGAGGGTTTAGTTCGCGTTGTAAGCGTCCAGGATAGCCTGACCGTCTGCGCCAACGGTTGCAAGCCAGTCAGCCGTCATTTTTGCGCCAATGGCCTGCAACTCGGCGAGGAACTCCGGGCCAGCGTCTTCGACACTCATGCCGTTTGCTGCAAGCTGCTCGAAGTACCAACTGGCCAGTTCTGCCGACTTGGCGGAACAGGCTGCGCCAGTCTCATCGGCTGCCTGCTGCAAGGCTGCCTGATGATCGTCTGCCAAGCCTTCCCAAGCGCCCTTGTTTACCATCACGTAGTTTCGTGGCAGCCAGGCGTTGACTTTGTAGTAGTGCGTCAGGTGCTCCCAGACTTTGCGGTCATATCCAGTGGAGCCAGAGGAGATGAAGCTTTCCGCAACACCTGTCGCCAGTGCCTGACTCAGTTCAGCGGCTTCGATTTGTACCGGGGTCATGCCCAGTTCCTCAGCAAAGGTCGCCGTTGCCGAGTTGTACGAGCGGAACTTGATGCCCTGAGTATCTGCTGAGGACGTCACTTCTTTTTTGAAATAGAAGCCCTGTCCCGGCCAAGGGCAGGTGTACAGCGCAACCAGGTTTAGGTCAGAAAGCTGTGCGTTTACGAGGTCCTTGGCGGCCGCCCAAAGACGGTCGTTGTCTTCGTAGCTGGTCGCAACGAACGGCAGGTTATCCCAGCCTAGCAAGGGCGCTTCATTGGCGTGTGCGGACATGAACCGCTCACCAATTGGTGCCTGGCCCGTCTGGATTGCGCGTTTGATTTCGCCACCCTTAAACAGCGAACCACCTGCATGTACCGTGATGTCGATGTCACCACCCGTGTACTCGCGAACCTTGTCTGCAAACACAACGCCCATCTCAGAGTGGAAGTTGGTGGCAGCGTAAGCCATGGGCATATCCCATTTTTCCGCTGTTGCGACACTCGCTGAAACGGCCATCGCCACGCCAGCGGTGGCGCTTAAGAATAATGCTGATTTTTTCATGTCTCTCTCCAGACTTTTCATCATGAGGTTAATGATTTGGTTGGTTGGATTGAAGTTGACGGCTCAACGTCGTTTGTTGAACCGCTGGGGGTGAAAGGGTGTCATATCGCAGTTAGGATGACGCCCCGCGATGAGGTCAGCGACCAGCCGTCCTGTTTTTGGACCGCCGGTGAGACCAATGTGATGGTGACCAAATCCAGTGAAGATACCGCTCTGTCCAATCTCTCCGATCAGGGGCAGGCTGTCTGTCGGTGCCGGCCGGAACCCGAGCCATTCCTCTGAGTCTTCGGCGCGCAAATCTGGAAAGAACGCGTGGACTTTTTCCCGCAACAGCTTCAACGGACCGCTGGAAGCGGTCTCAGAAAGTCCACCAAATTCAACCACTCCGGCACAGCGAAGCCCCTGCTCCATCGGGGTTGCGACGAACTTGCCTTCGGCGAGCATCATCGGGCTTCGTGGGGTAATGCTGGGGTTCTTGTAGACCACGTGGTAACCGCGCTCAGGCTCCATGGGTACGTTCAGTCCCAGCTTGTCCATCAGCGCCTTCGACCATACGCCGGCTGACAGGACGGCCGCATCGCATTCGATCCGCGTTTGTGTGGTCTCCACGGCGCTGATACGGCCTGTCGAAATGTCAAAATCCTTTACCTCAGCCTCAACCAGTTGACCTCCCATGCCCACAAAGACCTCCGCTAGCGTGCTGACGTAGGAACCGGGGCTGAGGATAAAGCCGTGCTGTTTGTTCACCGCGAGGAACTGGTAGTCACTGGACAGGATTGGTTCGACCTCCTGCACCGCAGGTCCTTCGACCTGCTCCGGCACAAACCCCGCTTGCCGACGCAGGTCCCAGGCGTATTTGTCCGCGTCGAATGCTGAGCGGTTGCGGTAGACGTAGCTGTAGTCGCTTTCTTGAATCCAAGTCTCTGCTGGCGTATTCGCGCTCAGGGCTTTGTGTTGCTCGACGCTGTCACCCACGATGTCTCGAAGGCCCAGTGAAATGCGCCGCGTGTCGCGGTCGTTGGCGTTGCCCAGATAGGCCATCAACCACGGAAGCAGCCGCGGAAATTCTCGCCAGCGCATGAAAAGTGGGAAACTCGGATCCAGCGCGTAGCCGGGCGCTTTCTGGAGCAGTCCAGGTGTTGTCACAGGAACCACTGAACACGCAGCCAGTATGCCGCCATTGCCGAACGAAGCACCTCGACCGGGAGGTTGTCGGTCAATGAGCGTCACCTCCAGGCCCGCTCGCTTGAGCCAAATAGCCGCGGCCGTGCCTACGATACCAGCACCCACAACAGCAACTTTCGTATTTTTCATTGCCTCTTTCGCCCTATTCAGAAAAACCATCGCGCACGCAAAGTATCATTTCAAATATTAAAATCTTCCATCCATATCATTTTTTGTGATAGTGATTCGGTATGAAACTTCGCTTCCGCCAACTGCAGGCTTTTCACGCCATTATTGAAACTGGCACGGTAACCGGTGCTGCGGATTTACTTGCGATTTCGCAACCGGGCATATCGAACCTGCTATCTCAACTGGAAAATCAATCGCCGGTTAGGCTGTTCGAACGGCGCAACGGACGCTTGATCCCGACGCCCGAGGCGAACGTCCTTTTTCAGGAGGTCGACACGGTTGTACGCAGCCTCGACCATGTTCAGCAGACGCTGTTACATCTGCAGGATATGCGCTTGGGTCAGTTACAGATCGCATCGCAACACTCGCTTTCATTCAGCTTCATGCCGCGCCTGATCAGTCAATTTGCCCGTGCGCATCACCCGGATCTGAAGATCGAGTTCCAGTCCCAGTATTCGCCCAAAATTCAAGAATGGGTCCACGCGGGTCTTTATGAGCTGGGGGTCTGCGAATTGCCGCTTTTGACCGATGGTTTGGAAGAGACCCGCTTCGCCATCGAAATGCAGCTGGTCATGCACAAGAGCAATCCGCTGGCTCGCCACGAGGTGCTCACTCCGAACATCGTCAAGCAAGAGCCCTTTATCGTGACGGGCACTGATCACACAGTGAACCGCGCCCTACGGAACCATTATCAGGCAGCAGGCGAGACGCTGAACATCCGCGTCCAGTCGCACTTGTTTAAGAATTTGCTCAGCCTGGTCAACGAAGGAATGGGCGTGGCGCTGATCGATCGTCTGTTCCTTGAGTACGAACCGCCGGGCGATTACGTAGTCCGTCCTTTCAGACCACTGATATCGTTACCCATGGCAATCATCACGTCCTCCCGGAAGCCCTTATCCCAAGTCGGACATGCCTTCCACGAAGAGTTGGTGCAGGCGCTGACGGATCATGATTGCAAGCTCCTGACCCGAACGGATCCACGTGGCCTGCCAAAGACGTCGGAACCCCAGACCTCAGCTGGACTGACGGGTTGATGCGATATCCCGGAGACCCCAGCCTCAAACGGCAAAGCCCCATCGGGATTCTCATGCTCGACACTCAGTTTCCCCGGATTCTTGGCGATATTGGCAACCCGGAGACCTGGCCCTTTCCTGTGCTGTATCGCGTGGTTGCCGGCGCTAGCCCGACGCGAGCGGTGGAACAGAACCCAAGGGCTCTGCTCGCCCCATTTATCGAAGCGGGCCAGGACCTTGTGGACCAGGGGTGCAGTGGGATTGTGACCACCTGTGGTTTTCTCACACTGCTGCAGGATGAACTGCGTGCAGCGCTCGACGTGCCGGTTGCGACCTCATCGCTGATGCAGTTTCCCATGGTGCAGGCGCTTCTGCCCACGAACCGGCACCCGGGTATTCTGACGATCTCAAGACCCGCCCTTACACCCGCGCACTTACAGGCGGTTGGCGTGCCTGCTGACGCCCCTGTGGTGGGGACCGAAGGTGGGCGCAGCTTCACCCGTGATATTCTGAATGATCAACCAAGCCTGAACCTCGAAGACTGTCGCCTGGACATGTTGGACGCGGCACAGGCGTTGATCAACACAGACTCGCAGGTCGGTGCCATCATTCTCGAATGCACCAACATGGCGCCCTATGCCGCAGAGATCGCGGAGGAAACCGGATTGCCGGTGTTCAGCGTCATCACGCTGGTGCACTGGTTGCACGCAGGATTGATGCCGCAGCGGTTTTAAGGGGGTCGTCCTGACTCTTAGCCCTCAAAAGCCATCAACTTTGGTCATCTTTGAACTGCGCAAAGCTCTTCTTGTTGCGCCCCATGATGTGCTCTCCGGCGCGCACGGGGGCGTGACGGCTTTCAGCCTGAGAGACCCCAAGATCCACTGGATCGATGATGGTGTCGGTGTGGGGGTCAAAAAACACGGGGATGGAAAAGCGCTCGCGGCCTGAGCGGTTGATGACCCGATGCACCGTCGATACAAACCGGTCGTTGCTCCACCGCTGGAGCAAGTCACCGATGTTGCAAACAAGTGTGCCCTCAATCGGGGGCGCTTCCACCCAGTCGCCGTTTCGGGTTCGGACTTGCAGCCCGCCGCTGTTATCCTGCAGCAGCAGGGTCAACACCCCAAAATCCGTGTGCGGCGCGACGCCAAAGCGGTGTTCGGCCTCATCAGCGTGCGTTGAAGGTGGGTAATAAACCAGTTGCCCCCGTGCCAGAGGGCGTTGGTACGCCTTTTTGAAGATATCGGGCGCCACACCCAAACTTACGGCAATAGCCGCCATAAGTCTCTCTCCCACACCGCAGACGGCCTGGTAATAGGGTTTTAAACCAGTCTCAAGCTGTGGGAACACCGCAGTCGGCCACAGGTTGGGCGCAACCAAGGGGCGATTGGCGGCCAGATCGGGATCGTCGGCTGCGACTTCGCGCCCCCAGAAAAATACCTCCTTGAGATCGTGCGCCTTTGCCCCCTGCATCTGACTCATGCCCGTCGCCATCCAGCCCCGCTGATGCTTGTTCACGGCAATGGTTGCTTTCTCGTCCCCGTCGAGCGCGAAAAAGCCCTTGGCGACAGCCCAGGCGCGAATGATTGCATCCTCTGGGATTCCATGATTGCGGATGTAGAAGAAGCCCGTATTCGTGGCAGCGTGCAGGATGCCTTTAGCGAGGTGGTGCAGGTCGCCGGACCGGATATCTGGACCTAGATCCAGAATGGGGATGGCGTTGGTATCCAACGGCTTCGCCTGGGCAAAACTCACATTTTTTCGGTCAGCGTTGGTCATGGGCATGGTCCTCTTGCTCTGAGCCCAGAGTTACAGCGGCCCAAGCGACAGTCCAGACACCCGCGCCGCAGCGCTGAGCAAAAATAGGGGTACGAGGCCGCGTTTGCAGCCGACTCAAGCGTCGCTGATGCAAGTCTTGCCCAGCTTTGATCAGAGGTCGAGGACGATTTTGTCACTCTCCAGCCGGGTCCAAGGCGACCAGCCCCACATCGGCAATACCGAAGTCACCTCGGGAAACGAAGCCGTACCGCGTTCGGACCAGAGCGGGCTGATGCCTTTATCTTCCAAAACACGACCGAAGACGGAGAGATCTTATCCTCCCAGGAATCAGGCGCTCAGCAGTCGCCGTAGGCCGTTAGAAAAGCCGCCAGTTCGCTAATCTGCGCCTCAGTCAGCAGCCCTTCGTAGGCTGGCATCTGGTGCGTGGTCGCTGCGTATCCCGGCGTCATGTAGACTGTCGGCTGCGCAATGCTCTCCGCAAGGTATTCCTGAGCGCCTGCGGCGCCCCCGGTATACCCCGGATCGTCAATGTAGCGCGCAGCGACAGCGGCCGCAGCGTCATGGTTGGGCCCAAACATACCGCGGGACTCCACAACTGAAAAACTGTGACAGTAGCCGCAGTAGTTATCCAGATAGACCGCCTTGACGGAACCAAAGCGGGCGTCTGACCAGGGTTGCCCTGTTCCCGCACATGATTGGTTCAGAGCCTCTGCGCGCAGCACCGAAGGTACCAGAAGCAGCAGCAATGCAACGATGAGGTAGATCATCGATGCTGCTGCATCCGGTGATTTCTGAGGCAAAGAGGAGAGGGGGCGGTGCATCGGGTCGCGTGCCTTACATGAACTGTTCGAAGCGAAGCACTTGCCCAGCAACCGGCATGACCCCGTTGATGGCGACAAGCATGGCACCGTCAGAGGCAAACGCGATCGATGTTGCAAAGGAAAGGCCATCGATCACCATTTCCGAGCTGCCATCCTCATGAATGCGATGCACCGAACCACTTGCAGGGACCGGTCCGGTGGGCTCAAACAGGCCGAAGCTGAGCACGTACAAGGTGCCGTCCGCTGCCGTTGCCATGTCCACGGCCATGGTCAGGCCGGTTGCGTAATCAGAAACCGCGCCATCTTTGACGCTGACAATCTTGGCTGAACCGGGAATAAACGGCGCGCCTGAGAGCAGCGAGACCAACACGCTACCGTCCGGACCGTGAGCGATCCCGGTGGGAACCGGATCGGCCATCGGCTCATTATTCCGCCACGGATTGGGGAACACGCCAGGCATGGCATCAAACACCGCCAGCGTGCTGATTTCACCCGTGGAAGGATCCAGCGAGAGCAGGGTGTTGGCTGCGGCATCAACGATCAGTACGTCGCCGGTGGGCCCCTGCATCAGGTCGTAGGGATGGGTTTCCTTGTTACCCGTTCCATCCGGATTGTTGACCAACTCGTGCGCCCAGGTGTCACCGACAACGGAGACAGCGCCGTCGCTGTGGATTTCCAACACGCCGGGGTAGTTTTCTACCGTGCTGCTTGCGCCCAGAGCTTCCTGCCAGGCACCGATTGTCACCATCAGGCGACCATCCAAATCTACAGCCCGGGCGGCGCCGATCAACTCATGCTCAACCGCAATCGATGGTAAGGATGCCAGCACCCGCACCTCACCATCCGCGCTGACTTCGTGCACGCGGGAGGACAGGCCTACTTTGGCGGCTGAGGCTGCGTAGGATTGGGGGTTGAAGTAATCCAGATCCTGATCGCCGCCGGCCCCGCTCTCCGTAACGATGACCGAACCATCGGAACGGACCAAAATGCCTTGCGGCGCGTGCAATCCTTCAAGAAACACCTTGCCGTCCGCAGCAGTAAGGAGTTCAGCATGCGCCGGCAGCGCCGCGAGCCAAACTGTACTCAAGGCCAACATAATCTTTTTCATGATATTCCACCCATTTTTGCGCCCAACGGCTGTGCTGGCTTCGCCAGTTCACGAGTTAATTTGAACTAGTGAAAGGCTTCCAACAAGTCATTCTTGATCGCCATGGCAGAATGTTTCCAACCTGCCCCTCAAGCCGCGTGCAAGATTGCAGACGGGCCTGGCTCCAGCCCGCGTACCTCTGCAATAAGGTGCTTACATCATTCACGGCGGCAGGCGCCGTCCTGACAAGCCAAGGATGGCAATGATGAACGCACGTTACGGACTGGAGTGCCCTTTGAGGGAGAATCCTCTATGTGGGGGATATTCTCACAAAGGCGCGTCTGACCTAGACGAGGAAGCCTGCAGGGCCGGAGATCGAGTGGGGTTCGGCGAAGGCGAGAACACCGTCGAAGCCCATGTTCCGGCCGACACCGGAGTTCTTAAAGCCACCAAACGGCCCTCGTCCGTCTTGCGCCATGGGGCCGTGGCCATTGAGGTACGTGTAGCCAGCCTCCAACTTCTTTGCGATGGCCACGGCGCGCTCAGCATCTTCTGTCCATACCGAGGAGCACAGGCCAAATTCGCTATCGTTGGCGAGCTGGATGGCTTCGCCGTCGGTTCGGAACTTCATCAGCGGCAAGGCGGGACCAAACTGCTCGTCGCGCACGACGGAAAGCGCTGGATCGGCATCGTAAACCAGTGCGGGCCTTTGGAAATAACCACCGCCAGAATACAAAGCCTCGTCCGGTACCTGTCCGCACTCGCGCACCTCGGCGCCCTTGCTCCGCGCTTCAGCGATCATTTGGGTGACGACGCTGAGCTGCTTGGCGTTGTTGACCGGGCCCATGGTCGTTTCTGGCAGCAGTCCGTCGCCGATTACGGCGCGCTCGCAAGCGGCGGTGAAGCCATCCACCACTTCGTCGTAACGGCTTTCGTGGACGTAGAGCCGTTTCATTGCCATGCAAATTTGCCCCGATGAGCCAAAAGCCCCCCAGTACATTTTGTTGAACACCTCTTCATTGAGCGTCGCGTCTTCCAGGACCAGCGCTGCGTCGTTGCCGCCCAGCTCCAGCGTGACCGGCGTGAGGTTTTCAGCCGCGACCTTCATCACGTGACGGCCGACGGCGACTGAACCGGTAAAGTTGACGTTGCGAACCAGCGGGTGACCGGTCAGCGTATCGCCGATTTCGCGCGAAGAGCCCGTCACGATATTGACCACGCCAGGTGGCAGCATCGCCGCGATTTTTTGCAGCGTCAGCACAGGCGCCATCGCAGAGTTTTCGGCAGGCTTGACCACAACCGTGTTGCCTGTGACCAGCGCTTGCGGCAGCTTTGCGCCCAGGATGGACAGCGGCCAGTTCCAGGGAACGATCAGCGCAGCCACGCCGCGCGGCTGCCGGGTCACGATGGTATCCAGCTGCGGCCCTCCGCCTGCTGGCCCCATTATCTCGTCCACCATGATCCGCTCGCCATAGGCCGCAGCCTGACGGAATCTGTCACCGAGGCGGCTCATTTCCATCAGCGTTTCTCGGGCGATTTTGCCATGCTCCCGGGTGAACAGGCGGGAGCGGTATTTGATGTCTTCTTCGTCGCTTGCGAGCATTTCAGCGACCTGAAGCATGATCTCGATCCGGGCCTGATAGCCCATTTCTGCCCAGGTTGGAAAAGCCCCGTGGGCGGCGCGGACGGCGGCGTCGACATCGTCTCGGGTCGCTGCGGCCGCGTGGCCGACCAGTTCGGTCGGTCGGGCAGGGTTGAACAGGTCATAGACCGCTCCGTTGGACGCGGGTCGATTGCTGCCACCGATGAAGATATCCGTGGTGATGACTTGATCCATGTTGCTCATCGCTTGCTCCTTGGCTGTATCGGGCCGCCCGGCGTAAAGAAACGCCCGCAGAATGAGCTAACGCTGAAAGCTGCAGCCTGTCAAATTTGTTGACGTGTCATATAGTTGCAAGTCAGCGAGAACACCAGCGATTCAGACTGGTTGCTGTGGTGACCTTTGCCGCCAGCATCTTCGCCTCAGATTGTCAGCGAGATGAGCCGATCAACGGCTGGCAACAACCATACCGGACAAACTGCCGGTTCAAATGCCAAGCGCTGTGAGCCCGGTAACGCCATAGAGTTTGAACGACCCGTACCCGCTGTGCATGGTGATTGTCGTGTGGGAACCATCATCGGTCAGATCGTAGGTGGTGGGCAGGTTGATGCTATCTCCGTCTGCAACGTCGAAGTCGTAGATTGTCATCGACCCACTGTTCTCGGCGACCGTGCCGGTGAGCGAAACGCTATCCGCCGCGCTGTCGCTGCGCAGGTAAATTTTCACATCTCCACCATGGGCTACGCCGGTGCCAAAGGTCAGACTGTCAGAACCAGTCCCGCCCATGTACGTGATCTCCCCGTCTCGCCCGGCGAACGTCCCAGCAGTCAGGGTATTGGTGCCGCCTGCGTTCATGTCGAAGTAGGCATCGCCACCTTTGGCCAGTTGTGAACCGAAACTCAACGTGTCAGAGCCAGTGCCGCCCACGTAGTCAAGGTCGCCGAACTTGTACGCAGCGTTTGAGCCGGCCTGAAAGTAGTTGTTTCCATCGCCAAGGTCGATCACCGCTGACCCGCCTGAGCTGGCTAGCGAGGACAGTGGACTGTCTGTTCCCTTGGTGCCTGCTTGCATGTAGCCCACGAAGTCGTCGCCGTCCGTGCCATAAATGGCAGTTTGGGCAGAGTTTCTAACCTCGGCGTCGGTCCAGACATTTTTCGGCGACACGTTGCTGATGGCCGCCTCAAGTACGGTCTCCGAGAACCAAACGTTGGTTTCCAGCTCGATCGAGCCGCCGCCGTCCAAATGGATGAATGCGGGCGCGCCAGCCTCAACGATAAAGTTCTCCGCAAGTTCAATGGTGTCATCAGCATAATCAAAATTTGCGATTTTGATCGTACCGCTGCTTCGTGAATCCCGGAATTCATTGCCAAGCGTTCCACGGAATTGAATCGTATCCGTCACGCCACCACTGACGGTGTCCGGTCGTAAATTAAGCGACACAGAGCCCCCATTAAAGGCCAGATTCTCTCCAAAGGACAGATGGTCGGCGCCGCTGCCCCCCGTGAAGTCTAGGGAGCCACCGCTTGAGGCTGCATTGTCGCCAACATAAAAGTGATTGGTGCCACCCTTGAGATCGATGGAAGCCGAGCCGCTTTTGCCGAGGTCGTCAATCACGCTGATGGCGCTCGTATCGGCGCTTGTGTAGCCGAACCAATCATTCTGTTCCGTGCCGACAACGGAGTAGCTGCTGGGATCCGTCACGCTGCTGACGATCAGAGGAAAGACAACTTCCGCGACGGCGTGCTCGTCCGTGGCGGCTGTCAGATAGATGTTGGACGCGTCCTCATTGATCACCAACTCGGAACCGTTTTGCCCCGCTTTGATCAGTGATTGACCACTTCCCAGAGATTCTACAGTCACCTCCGAGAGCTTAAAGGCCAGAAACTCGATCGCATCGCCGGGGTTGGCATTGGAAATAGTGACTTTGTTACCAATGGCCTGCCCGTCGCCGTCGTAATTCTCGACACCGAAAGCGCCCTCAAACACAACCTGATCGAAAGCCCCATCGTCGCCGAGATCGATGTCAAGGATAGCGGGCAGACCAAGCTGGTTTACGGCGTTTCCTGCGGCTTTGTCGCCCAAGAGCATCCTATCCGACCCTGTGCCGCCAGAGTAGGTGATCGTGCCGCCGTTCGCGGCAGCATTCTTGCCCAAAACCATGATGTTGGTGCCGCCCAGTGTCATGTCGAGCGTGATATTGCCGCCATCCCCCCCCGGCATCCCGACCCAGATCGACACGGTCCGAATCCGGGCCACCTGTGTAGTCGAGTTGTGCGTATTTGGCGTTCGCGTCCAGTCTGTTATCGCCACCGAGCGCCATATTGAGGTTCACGATTGGGCTGGTCGATTTGGTTGCCAGGTCCTTGATTGTAAGGTGGTCGGCGTTCGGCCCGCCCTGATAGTTCATGGCGCCAGCGTAGGCGCCACTGTACAGGTGGTTATCACCCCCAGCTGTCATATCGAATGTAACGCCCTCAAACTGTCCGTCACTGCCGGAAAGGGGGTAAACATTGGGTTCCCGGGTGCCATCTGGACGATAGCCGATCCATTCGTCTTTGGACGTACCGGTAAAGGCCCCCGCAGTGAGGAATTCGTCTCGGCCGATGTATTGGTTGACGTCTTCAACCTCAATGATGAAGCGCTCCGAAACACGTTTGCCGTCTTCATCCTGAACAACAACCAAGATGTCGTACGAGGATTGCTCCTCGAAATTGGGCTGCTCTTTAAACTTCAGGAACTCATTGCCCTCGATCTCAAAGTTAAGTCCGGTGTCCCACCCCAGACTGAAACCCATGTCCACCAAAGCCGATTCCTTGTCTTCCGCGGTCAACCTGCCAACGATCAGGCTGTCTGCATCTTCCGCGATGCTCGTGCTTGAGAGCTGGATGTTCGTGGGTGGGCTGTTCTGCGCAGCGGTATCGACGGCATTAGGGTCCACCAGGGAAATGGAACCGGGGTCATCCGTTTCCGATGCTAGGATGATTTCGTGTCGCAGCACATGCAGCAGGCCGAAGGTGTTGGCGGCATCTTCGGTGCGCAAGTTCGTATCGGAGATCTCGCCGATCTTTGCATTGACGTTCTGGATGGCTGTTTTGGTGTTGTCGATGACGCGGCCTAGGACGCCGGTGTCGGTCCCTGTCAGGACGTTGGCTGCTGTGATGAAGTTGCTTTGAATGGCGTTCAAGTCGGTGGTGTCGGCCAGGTCCAGGGCCTCGCCGGATGACCGTTTGCTGTGCATGACATCTCCCACAGCGGAGACGGCGGCGGCAAAGGCTTCGGCTGGTGGAGCACCCGCGCCTTGGGCGGCTCCGGCCATCGATGCTATCGCGTTTGTCACTTGGAGTGCTACTTTCTCCATCACCAAAGCATCCTGGGGATCGACATCAGCGGCAAAGGGGTTGAACGTCAGGGGGTCAACATCATCGGGCAGGCCCAGGACGGACTTCACCTCATCTGCGCTCAGACCCGTGTCTTCCATAAGGGTTGTCAACGGCGTGACCACGGTTGAACCGGCTGGCGCACGAAAGGTCATGTCGCCCATGGTTGTGCCAGAGGCTTCGTCGATGGTTGCTTCAAAGGTCCAGGCGATCAGGGGCCCTGGCGCAGTACCCTCCGGAAAGCTGAATTCACCGTTCTCATTCGTAGTGGCGCTGGGCTCATCACCCTCAAAATCGCCATCACCGTTGTAGTCGATAAACACAAAAGCATTGGACAGCGGACCTTTGGTCAGCACGCCTGAGGGCCCCGGAGTGCCCGTGGTCGGTACTTCTGCCGCCGCCTCAGCTTCGCTGCCCGACAGGAGATTGAGCAGGATCGCGACCCCCGCGCTCAGGGCCAGACCGCCTGCAGCGACCCCTGCAACGACCGAGGTGCCTGCGGTCGTCCCTTCACCTGCTTGTGCTTGCGCCAGTTCGTAGCGGTCAAAACTGAAATTGCTCGACAGGCCGCCCGGCTCACCTTCACCCGACCACAGGGGCTCAGCGCTGGTGATCCGAACAATATCGCCGGACGGTGACGAGACGGGGCTGACATCCGCCTCCAGCCGTGCCCGGAATGCACCGATAACTGGCAATGTCGCGATGGCGTTTTGCGCCACCTCGTCGATGACGATCAGAACACCGTCCTCGAGAACCAGATACTGATCTGGCGAGAGGCGGATGGTTGCGCCGCCTTCCACCGCAAGAACGACGTCGCCTTCTTCCTGAATTGTGAAGTGGTCGTTGGTCAGCAGCGTGTGGACCCCGTTTTCGCCTTCAGCAAGCATGACCGATGGCGTGACCGACAGCAGGCCAGCGGTGGCCAGACCAGCAGCTCCAGCGGCTTGTTGCATCGTTAATCGACGGGGAAACGAGAGATTGCGATTCACGCAGAAGAGGGCGGTTGTCATAGCTGCTTTCAACAAGTACTGGCGATAAACGGATGACACCAGCTACGGGCCCTGAAGTCATTTGCCGGCCAACGCTAGGAGACGACCTCGCATAAAACGAGGGCGACTCGGAGCGGATGAGACAACTATTTATAATTGAAAAATTTTTATAGACTTGAGCTCCTATTTACCCCGGAACTGGTGGGTATTGGGACGTTTATTGGGGAGTTTTGCTTGACGACGCCGGGACGCCATCGTTCTGATTCGTACAGCCTAAGCGCGAGGGCCGCTGAACCGATCTCCAAGGGCCTTCGGTTTCCTTCCCGCATCTCAATTGAGGCGCCCGTTTTCAAGGCGGCACCTTGAGCGCCCCACAGGACGCGACGCGACCTTCCATCAACCCGAGCCTTGCGCCCCATTCCACGGACGAGGAGCCGCCGGTCAAGGGTGTCGCTATCAGTCCAGACTGCGACTGTGTTTGCGGTAGACCGGGCGCAATGCATGCACTAACCCTGTTAAGAGAGGGTTCGGAGGTTCTGAGCCCGGATTGTCGGATTCCAAAGGCATCGTTGGTCGGTGCCTGCTGTCGATGGGATAACTTGCATGAAATATTCTCGGCCCGAGAGCTTAGAAGCTGCCGCTCAGGCGCTTTATCAAGAGCCCGGCCTGACCAGAATTCTGGCAGGCGGGACTGACGTACTTGTCCAACTCAAGTCTGAGGTTGTCGAACCGGATTTGCTGGTCGATCTTAAGCACCTCGCAGGCATGCGGGAAGTGGCGGAAGAAGCGGGCGGCTACCGCGTTGGTGCCGGCGTTCCCGGTGCCGTCATGGGGGAGCATGAGGGCATCAAATCGCTGTGGCCCGGTGTGGTCGAGGCGGTCGAACTGATCGGCTCCACCCAGGTTCAGGGGCGTGCGACCATGGTCGGCAACCTGTGCAATGGTTCCCCGGCAGCAGACTCTGTTCCCGCCATGATCGCAGCGAATGCAACTGCGAGGGTGCAGGGACCAGACGGTGCGCGCGAAGTGCCGGTTGCTGACATCCCGACTGGCCCGGGAAAGACGTCACTGTCCAAGGGGGAATTCGTCTCCTCAATTTTCCTGCCTTCCCGCCCGGAGCGAGCATCTGACGCTTACTTGCGCTTCATTCCCCGGACAGAGATGGACATTGCGGTGTCTTCGGCTGCTGTCAGCCTCGTACTCGATGCCGAAGGGCGCTGCACCACGGCGCGCGTTGCTGTGGGTGCGGTGGCGCCTACGGTATTGCTGGTTGAAGACGCAGGCGCTGCGCTGGTCGGTTCCAAACTGGATGCCTCAGCGCTGGCCGCTATGACTGCAGCAGTCGAGGCGGCTTGCTCCCCCATCAATGACAAGCGCGGGACCATCGAATTCCGCACTAAAACAGCAGGTGTGCTGGCGCGCCGCGCCGCGCTCATTGCCTACGCTCGCGCAGGAGATCGGACATGAAAGCGATAGCTGTAGCTACCAAAATTAACGGCGATGACACCGAATTTCTGTGTCAGGCCGACGAAAGCTTGCTCGACGTCCTGCGCGACCGCCTGGGCATGACCGGGGCCAAGGAAGGCTGCGGAACGGGTGATTGCGGAGCCTGCAGCGTAACGCTCGATGGCCGCCTGGTCTGTTCTTGTCTGGTGCTGGGTGTTGAAGCTGAGGGATCGGAAATCGAGACCATTGAAGGTATGGCGGACGGCCAGGTGCTGCATCCGCTGCAGCAGGCCTTCATCGACCATGCAGCCTTGCAGTGTGGCATCTGTACGCCAGGCATTCTGGTGGCAGCCAAGTCCTTGCTGGAGAAACACCCGGACCCTAGCGAGACTGAAATTCGCTACTGGCTGGCGGGCAATCTGTGCCGCTGCACGGGTTACGACAAAATCATTAAGGCGGTGCAGGCCGCTGCCGTCGAAATGCGGGGGGCTTAACCCATGAACATTCATGATCCAATCAAACGCGATTTCAAAATCGTCGGTACCCGACTGGCCCGTCCTGATGGCCACGATAAAGTGACCGGCAAGGCGGCCTACGGGGCCGATATCGCTGCGCCGGGTATGCTCCACGGCCGCATTCTTCGCAGCCCACACGCCCATGCACTGATTACGTCCATCGACGTCAGCGAGGCGCTGCGACTGCCGGGTGTCAAAGCCGTTGTGACGGGGGCTGATTTTGCAGAAACCGATGATGAAGACTTTGCCGATATCCGAGACAACTGCCTGGCGCGGGAAAAGGTCATGTACGACGGGCACGCTGTTGCAGCCGTTGCGGCGACCAGCAAGTCCGCCGCGCGGCTGGCCATTCGTCTGATCAAGGTTAACTATGAAATCCTGCCGCATGTGACTGACGTTGACGAGGCCATGAAACCGGATGCCCCTGTTGTCCAGTCAGGCCGCGCGCTGGAAAGCGTTCCCGCCGGACTGTCGGAAAACGTCACGTCCTACTTCGAATTCGGGCACGGCGATCTCGACGCCGGTTTTGCAAAAGCCGACAAAATAATCTCCCGGAGCTTCAAAACCGCTGCCACGCACCAGGGGTACATCGAACCCCACGCGTGCATGGGCAGCCTCGGTGCCGATGGTCGCGGAGAGCTTTGGTGCTGCACGCAGGGGCAGTACATGGTTCGCGCGAACTGCGCCGAGATCCTGGGCATTGATGCCAGCCAGCTGCGAGTAACATCTTCGGAGATTGGCGGCGGTTTTGGTGGCAAAACTACGACCTTCATCGAGCCCGTGGCGCTGGCCCTATCGCGCAAGGCGGGCAAGCCGGTCAAAATCGTGATGAGCCGGGAAGAAGTTCTGCGCGCCACTGGCCCGACGGCGTCTTCCTCCATGGATGTCAAAATCGGCATGACCAAGGATGGCCGGATCACAGCCGGGTCCGCGCAGTTGCGGTATCAGGGCGGAGCCTTTCCATCCGGAACGGTGACCATGGGCGCACAATCTGCCTTTGCCGCCTACGACCTCGAAGCTGTGCAAACCCAGGGCTGGAACGTCATGACGAACCGCCCCAAAGAAGCCGCCTACCGCGCTCCCGGGGCGCCCATGGCGATTTTTGCGGTGGAAAGCGTGGTTGACGAGCTGTGTCAGGATCTCGGCCTCGACCCGCTGGACATCCGCATCATGAATGCGGCACGCAAGGGGACGCTTTCCTCCTACGGACCGACGTTCGATGAAATTGGTCTGGTTGCCACGCTCGAAGCCGCCAAGGCGCATCCGCACTACAGCGCGCCACTGGGCCCGAACCAGGGCCGGGGCCTGTCCTGTGGGTTCTGGTTTAACTTCGGGGGCAACACCTGTGTTTCCCTGAATCTGAACGATGATGGCACAGTAGGTGTCGTCGAAGGCAACCCCGATATCGGTGGATCGCGCGCGTCGATTTCGATGATGGCGGCTGAAGAGCTGGGTATTGAGTACGACAAGGTGCGCACGGTGATTGCCGACACAACATCGCTGGGCTTCAACGATGTCACTGACGGCAGCCGCGTCACTTTTGCCGTTGGTCTTGCCACCATCGAGGCGGCGCGGGCCGCGATTAAGGAAATGTGCGGTCGGGTCGCAAAGCTTTGGGGTATCGATGAGGACGCGGTTTACTGGGAAGACGGCTACGCCAAACCCGCCGGGCCCAATGCCGGCGAGCACCCCCCCATGTCGCTCAAAGACATCGCTGCTATTGCGGGTTCAACCGGCGGTCCGATTGCCGGACACCACGAAGTCAACGCCGATGGTGCGGGTGTCAGTTTTGGCGTGCATCTGGTCGATACCGAAGTTGACCCGGAAACCGGCGCTACGACGGTCCTGCGCTACACCATTTTCCAGGATGCGGGTAAAGCCGTGCACCCGGACTACGTGGAAGGCCAGATGCAAGGCGGCGCGGTTCAGGGCATCGGCTGGGCGCTGAATGAGGAGTATATCTACGGCGATGATGGTCGTCTCCAGAACCCCGGTTTCCTCGACTACCGTATCCCGGTGGCTTCTGACTTGCCGTCGATCGAAACCGTGATCCTTGAAATTCCAAACCCAGGCCACCCCTACGGTGTTCGGGGGGTCGGGGAGACGCCAATCGTGCCGCCTTTGGCAGCGCTCGCCAACGCAGTGTCGCGCGCGGCAAACGTGCGAATGACCGAACTGCCGATGTCACCGCCTCGCTTGCTGAAGGCGCTGGCAGACCAGGCGTGATCCGGGTCAAGCTCTGGGGATCCCTGAGGGTTTTTGCCGATGGACGGGAGTGGGTCGAAGTGGAGGCCCGCACGTTCAAACAGATGCTGGACCAGCTGGTTGTGCAATACCCGGAGCTCAAGCCGCAGATTGACCGTGGTGTGTCGGTGGCCTTGGACGGCGTGATCTATGGCAACGCCTGGTTTACGGAGATCAGCCCTGAGAACGAAGTGGTGCTTCTGCCCTACATGGTTGGTGGCTGATTCTCATCCGGTCAGGGGTCCGAGGCCGGGGGCACCGAGATACGCTTGAAAGCCCCGGATGGGTCTGACACCCTGCGGGCTCGCGATGGCCGTCCATGTTGGATCCTAGGCCACGGATCAACAACCAGGGACTCACGCGCGTGCAGGCTGAACCAACCGACTTTGATCCTCTCCGTTTCTGGTCTGAACGGGCATCTTTGCACTGGGGCGACCGACCTGCGTTGCGGACGCTTTACGGTGAATACGACCTCAATTTTCACGCGCGC
>Ga0115564_10001375_pt1 | contig 22336 bp, 18 predicted proteins | sample COGITO_mtgs_1105_7_FD_88680 | JGI IMG/M metagenome (GOLD analysis project Ga0115564, IMG submission 88680) | Pelagic marine microbial communities from North Sea - COGITO_mtgs_110523 | ecosystem: Environmental > Aquatic > Marine > Epipelagic | place: Germany:Helgoland, sampling site Kabeltonne...
CGAGTCATTAGATTTTTCGACGTGTTACTTTCCTGGCTTTGGAATAAATTGTACGCAGGCATCGAGGTTAACCACATTGAAACGGTCAAACGGATGGCCCAGTCCCACGAGATCGTTTACACGCCCTGTCATCGCAGCCATATCGACTATTTACTACTGTCTTACGTGCTCTATAACAATGGTCTGGCCCCTCCCCATATTGCAGCCGGAAAGAACCTGAACCTGCCCTTTGTTGGTCCACTGCTACGCCGAGCAGGAGCCTTTTTTATGCGCAGAAGTTTCCAAGGTGACGGCCTATATAGAAAAGTCTTCGATGAGTATTTGCACCAGGTCTTTACCCGCGGATTTTCGGTGGAATACTTCATAGAGGGCAGCAGGAGCAGAACCGGTAGAACGCTGCAGCCACGAACTGGCATGCTCCGTATGACAGTTAACAGCTTTCATAAGGATGCTACCAAGCCCATTGTGTTTATGCCCGTTTACTTCGGCTACGAGAGGGTGCTTGAATCATCAACTTATATGGCGGAATTGTCCGGTAAGGATAAGCAATCAGAGTCCATATTCGATATTTTTGGGATATTTCGTGCCCTGAAACGCGATTTCGGGCAGGTTACCGTTAACTTCGGTGAACCCCTGCCACTTCAGCAATTTATGGATGAACAGTTGCCGGAATGGCAACTGTTAAGAGAAATCCCATCGATTCAATTATCCGCGACGTGTCTGAATCTGGCCGAGAGACTTGCAACTCGCATCAACGAATCGGTTGCAGTAAAAGCAACAAACCTGGTTGCTGTGGCTTTATTATCAACCGCCAAGCAAAACATCGAGGAAAAATACCTATTGCACCAAATTGAACTTCTACGTGCCATCGCCCGAAAATGTGGCCCGACAGGATGTTCAATCACGAACCTGAGCCAAAATGAGATACTTGAGCAAGCAATAGCCATTAGCGGCTTAAGCTGCACTGAGCACCCGTTCGGGACCATTGTTTCTGCGTCTCCAGAGCAGTCAATAACCCTGACTTACAATGCCAACAATGTCGTGCACGTGTACGCGCTACCGTCACTGGTTGCCAGGTTTGTACGAACCGAAACCACAACCGACAAAACCGCGTTAGCCGAATTTGTAAGACCCCTATTCCCCTTACTCAAGTCCGAGATGTTCCTTGACTGGGACATTCGTGATCTGGAACAGGTATTGGATACCGTCGTCGAAACATTATCTGAGCTAGGGCTCGTAACATTAAATGGCAACCAAATAGCGCTTCCATCGCCGGAGTCATCTGAATACAACAGTCTTCAGGATATCGCCAACATCACGGGCCCAACCCTGGAAAGGTTCTACATCGTCATCGCTTTACTGCAGCAATCCAACGTGCTATCGCTGCAAGCACTTGAGTCAGCATCCGCGAGAATCGCCGAGCAGCTTTCGGTCATCTATGGCATCAACTCGCCTGAGTTTTTCGATAAATCGCTGTTTTCCAATCTACTCAGACAGCTAAAAAGCGAAAAGATGGTCGATATCGAGCTTGCTGTCAGCGAAAACTTCACTGCACTGGAATCCGCCGCTGCTCAGTCTCTTGATGCCGATGTCAGATACAACATTTTGCAGGCCGTCAGAAATTCAACGACTAACTCGTAAACACCTCGTAACGGCTATTTTTGTTTTTGAATACATGCGTCGGCTGGATGGGGGAGCGCCAGTCACCATGAGGTGGCCGCTTAAGCACAACGCGGGCACAACCTGCCTGCAAAGCTACGGATAACAGCGCCAGGGCATCTTCGTCTGTCCCTAGAAACCGCTGTAGATGCTGCATTGGGCCTCGCACTGCCGCCGCGCCTGGCTTCTCCGGGAACATAGGATCGATGTAGATCACATCGTATTCCAGACTAGCTTGGGACATCACCGCAAGCGAGTCAGCGTTCGTCAGCTTAATTCGATTGGCGGCGGAACAAAGCTCGGGGCGCTGCCTTGCCCTCTTTAATCCATCTAGAAGCAATGTAGAGACAACCTTTGATCGCTCAACCAGCGTCACTTCGCAGCCAAGCGATGCCAACACAAACGCGTCCCGAGCCAGACCCGCGGTACAATCCAGAACCCTGACGCCTGCTCCCGCTTTTACGGCACGTGCCACCAGTTCGCTTTTTTTTCCGGCGCCTCTTAACCGCGTCAAGAATTCCGGATGTGAAAAATTGACCCTGAGCGGATGCTGACCGGAAAAACTGTCTTCAAGGTAATACCCTTCCTTGTCACAGCCTACCCTGAACCGACTCATCTGTTACCTGGCAACGAGGCAACCTGTTCTCGGAGGTAGACGGGCGTGGCCTGCATCGCGCCAACCGACTCGCCACGACTAAACTTGAAGGAACCAAGAGACAGCAAGTTGTGGATAGTCGGAACAGCGTCACTAGAAATATGGTCAAAGAAAACACCCGTTGACTCTTGGATTTTTGTACTCAACCCAGGCATTGCGTTGCCACATCCGACCCAGTCAGCAACAGGTAACTGTGGCAGTTCAGCGACGTCAACAACCCCCTCGGGAAGGACCGGCACCGCGATGCCTTGTTCAAACTTATAGGCACCGTAGTAAATTTCTTCCAAGCGCGCAGTTAACCCGACAAACACGAGCGGAGGATTGACCGGTAGAATACAAGACTGCGCAATGCAGGCCATGGAAGATACTGGAACGACAGGAATACCCAGCCCATAACCCAGTCCCTGGACAACCCCGACGGCAATTCGCAAACCCGTAAAAGAACCCGGACCTTGACCAAAAACGATCGCGTCAAGGTCCTCTAGACTGATTCCGACCTCGGTCACCAATGATTTTATTGATGGCAGTATTTCCCGACTGTGTGTATCGACGTCCAAAGACGTCCGGTCTACTACCTCTGAACCGAGCTGCAAGCCCAGAACAGTAGCGCGAGTAGAAGTATCAATTCCAAGGAAATTCACCGGGTAATTATCTCAAATAAGTAACATTGCAGTTAACGCTCGTAGTTAACACTTGTAGTTAACACTTGTAGTTAACAAATTGTGCATCATCGCTAGCGAGTCATAGTTTACGCATCCAAGCGACCGCGTCTTCTTGTTTATCAACCCAAATCATTTCGGGTAGGTTTTTGATCACATAGTTGCGATACGAGCGACTGTTGATTCTAGAATCACCCAGCACAAACAATCCCATGTCACTCGCTTCACGCATTAGTCGACCAAAACCCTGCTTTAGCGACAAGACGGTCTTTGGCAATGCCAGTTCCGTAAAGCCGTTACCTCCATTGCCACGAATCACCATGGATTGAGCATTGTAGATGGGGTCTAGTGGATTTGGAAAAGGTAGTTTGTCAATGATCAACAGCTTCAACCCTGCGCCCCTGACATCCACCCCTTCCCAAAAGCTTTGCGTGCCTAACAATACACTACGCGGAGAAGCTTTAAACTCTGTAAGCATTTGGATTTTGGACTTGGCACCTTGCACAAGTAGTGGTCTTCCAATATTTTTCAGTTCGAGCGCGGCTAACTGTAATGCCCGATGACTGGTAAACAGGAAAAAAGTCTTTCCTTTGTTATTCGCGATCAAAGGCACACAACGCGCCACAAGTTTTTTAGTATGCGCCTCGTTACCCGGCTCAGGTAAACCAGCGGGTACGTAAGCTCGGACCGATATTAGATAATCGAAGGGGCTTTCGAAGATCGCTGAAATTTCATCGGTCACACCCAGTTCTGACTCGAAGTGGTTAAAAGAGCCATCTACCGATAATGTCGCGGAGGTGAATATCCAGCTGGCCCCAGAAGCTTTAACAACCTTTTGGAACTCAGTGCTAATCTCCAAAGGAGAAAGATGAATTGTATAACTACCCTGAGTTCTCTCAATCCAGTGAACGCAACCTTTATCAGGATCGGACTGTTCCGTGAGCAGTACGAATATATCGGCCATGCCCAGTGCTCGTTTAGCACATTGCGCCAGGCCGTCACTTCTATCAGCGACATCCAGAAGACGATTACCTAACTCTGCCAAGGCTTGGTCAACAGCAAGAATAAGCAGACGAGACTTTTTGTTCAGCCATCGTTCAAAGTGCGGGTCAGTACCCGCAAGTATCACCTGTTTCAAGGCCACCAGTTGGGTGGCAAGAGCGTTCACATAATTCAAACTGTGTGCGTCATCATTACCCAGGAGTGCCAACTCAGCTCTAACATCCCGTAATAGTTCAGCGAATTGACCGCTGGATAACCGTTGTCCGAAAAAATGGCGAGCAATGTCCGGTATCTGATGCGCCTCATCGATCACCAATGCGGTGACATCAGGCAGGAGTGACCGAATGTTGTCCTCCCGTTGAGCGAGATCAGCCAGTAAAAGATGATGGTTCACGATAACAATGTCAGCCTGGCTAGCTTTCTCTCTTGCACGGTACAACGGACATTCGTTAAATTCAGGACACCTGCTACCCAGACAATTGTCTCTGCTGCTGGTCACCAGTTTTTGCAGGGCTGCATTTTTCTCCGGGTCCAGGATTTCAGTCAGGTCATTGGTGCGACTACGAGTTGACCAACTGCGCACTGCAATTAATTCGTGTGCAAGAAGTTCATTTCTGTGGTCTATCTTTATGTTGGTCTTTAACCGCTGCGGACAGAGGTAATTAGCTCTGCCTTTTAACAACGCGACTCTCTTTTTAGGAAACATCTTCTGTAAAACCGGCAAGTCTTTCTGAAACAATTGGTCCTGAAGGTTTTTTGTGCCTGTAGAAATAATCACGGGACCGGAAGCCATAAATGCCGGCACAAGATAGCTCAGGGTTTTCCCGGTACCGGTTCCAGCCTCAAAAATCCCGACTGTTCCACTGACCATCACCGACTCTATATTAACCGCTAACTCAAGCTGGCCCTTCCGTACCGAATATTCCGGCCAGGCGCGAGCGAGTGAGTCAAAAATATCCAGGAGGTTTTGCATACAACTAATTTGAATCTAAAGTGTACATAAATGATGATGCCATTAGAGGAGCAATAAGCCATGAATACCACCGCAATCGTTCTAGCGGGGGGCAAGGGATCAAGAATGAATTACGCAGAAAAAGCCTGGATGTTACATCACGGAAAACCTCTCTTATCTCATGTCGTTGATTCGATCCGCCCACAAGTAGATTTGATCCTGATCAGCAGGAACAACACCAACGACCCTAGGTATGACAAACTACCCTACCCCTGCATTGCAGACATCGCGTTTAACCCTAATGATAATGACGGTGAAGCGGCTGAACAACAAGGTCCGCTCTCCGGGATCCGCGCCTGTGCACGACACGTAAAAACATCGCTGACACTTGTGGTCCCCTGCGATACTCCACGTTTACCCAATAATCTTATGCCTAAATTACTGGAGGGCCTTGGTGACGCATCTATTGCGGTAGTACACGACGGGGTAAATGAACAGCCGCTAATTTTTCTTGCACAAACCGTAGCACTTGAAGGGATAGACCTATACCTGAAGGCTGGTCGTCGTTCAGTAAAAGGATGGCTTGACGGGATGAATCGCAATCGAGTCTATTTTCAGCACGGTTCCGGTCACTTCGAGAATTTCAACACCGTCGATCAACTAGCGTAGCCGTCCAAGTCGCTAACCCCTGGCCCAAAGGACCACTGGGATCCGTGAAAGGGTGCTGAACCTACCCCGCACCCTGCTGAAAAGCGACACAGAGGCTTTGATATTTGACATTTGAGAAAGCCTATCCGCAAAAGGCCCTCATATAAGAGGGCTTTTTAATAATACCGCTGCTACTTCTATGCAGCTTTTTGCTAAGCAGGCTTCTTCTTAGCCGCTACTTTCTTCTTCGCAGCAGGCTTCTTCTTAGCCGCTACTTTCTTCTTCGCAGCAGGCTTCTTCTTAGCCGCTACCTTCTTCTTCGCAGCAGGCTTTTTCTTAGCCGCTACCTTCTTCTTCGCAGCAGGCTTTTTCTTAGCCGCTACCTTCTTCTTCGCAGCAGGCTTTTTCTTGGCCGCTACTTTTTTCTTCGCAGCAGGCTTTTTCTTAGCCGCTACTTTCTTCTTCGCAGCAGGCTTTTTCTTAGCCGCTACTTTTTTCTTCGCAGCTACTTTTTTCTCAGCAGCTACTTTTTTCTCAGCAGCAGGTTTCTTTTTTGCAGCTTTCTTTTTTTTCGCAACCACTTTCATCGCTCCTGTATTACGTTGAAAAGTTCTTCTCTATATCGATTTGTATTTTTCCGTTCGCTGAGTTTAAGCATACTCATCACGGCTTTAACGCCAATACAAACTAAAGTTTAGAAAAAAAAATTTCAATTTGCACACTTTTTTCAAAATAATTTTATTATTCAACAATTTAAACGTGCCACTTAAGACAGAATTTAGAAAAGTGAAGTAACGAAAACTTTAACCGTATGACCTTTTCATACAAAGAAGATTTCCTTTAGTCGGTTAGTGATCAAGGATACCGAAGATGACTTGCTTAATGTCGTCACTGTTACCGCGCCCATCCGTCGTGTGGTAAGTCAGTTTACTGTCCTGCTGCTGCGACATTTTTTTATAGAACGACACTAAAGGTTCTGTTTGTTCTCTGTATACACTGAGACGCTCAACAATTGTTTCTTCTTTGTCGTCTTCGCGTTGAACCAGCGGGTCACCAGTTAGGTCATCAACCCCCTGAACATTTGGCGGATTGTTGTGTACATGATAGACACGCCCCGATTCAAGGTGCAGACGTCTACCCGACAACCTTGTTACTATTTCGTCATCAGGAACATTTATCTCTATGACGTGATCAATTTCAATGTTTTGTGACACTAGAGAATTAGCTTGTGGAATGGTTCGCGGGAACCCGTCAAACAAGAACCCGTTCGTACAATCATCTTTAGCAATTCGCTCTTTTACCAAATCAAGGATGATTTCATCAGTAACAAGAGCGCCGCTATCCATCACTGCCTTAACTTTATTACCTAGCGCTGTGCCATCTCGAATCGCTTCACGCAACATATCACCCGTTGATATCTGCGGAATGCCGTATTTTTCTACGATGTACTGCGCCTGTGTCCCTTTGCCCACCCCTGGGGCTCCTAGCAGGATCAATTTCACGATTTAACTCCCGGATCTACCTAAATAAAATTCTGAACTAATGTAGTCATTACTCACGATGATACTGTACGCCTTGCGCTAGTCACGTTGGGAAGTTGTTTTATCTTTTCCAGCGTCTGTAATAATTTGTTTAGCTGCACCACCTCGATAACCATTTTGATCGATACGCGATTATTTTGTCTATCTGTCAACGTAGTGGTCGATTGAACATTGGTGTGCTCACGCATCAATATACCCGTGATGTCGTGCAGCAACCCAAAGCGATCGTAGGCAAGAACCTCTATACTAACAGGGAAGGTTACCTCCACAGATTCTTTCCACTCCAAGGTCATCAGGCGCCCGTAGACATCTGCTTTCAATGCCTGCAGGCAATCATGCCGATGAACGTGCACACGGTCTGCATCATCTACCACGCCTACAATAAGGTCGCCGGGGACCGGCTGGCAGCATTCAGACATCTCATAGCCAAGATCACCCTGACCTCTAATGGTTGCTTTATCTTCAGCAGCCCCAATATCCAGCACCAGCTGATGATCCGAAATATCCAGCTGCACCAGGTCCGCCGCTTCTTCAACCACGTCAAACGCCGCCAGTTCGCCAACTGCGATCGCGTAAAACAGTTCGTTGGGTGACTCGTAATCCATACGATCAACCAGGTCAGAGAACTCAAAATGTTCGACACCCAGATGACTCAGTTCTTCGACCAGCAACTTCTTACCTTCTTCTACGTTCTTTTCTTTTTCTCTTCGAGCAAACCAACCCTGGATCTTGGCACGGGCCCGCGAGGTCGCCACATAACCAAGGTGCTCGTGCAGCCATTCCCGCCTGGGCTCTGGCTCATCACCAACAATAATTTCTATTCGGTCTCCCGAACTCATGACAGTGTTTAGTGACACAACACGTCCGTTAAGTTTTGCACCGCGACATTTATGTCCGATTTCCGTGTGCACCCGGTAGGCAAAATCTATAGGGGTGGCACCAGGCGTCATGTCTACTACGTCACCATCCGGCGTAAAAACGTATATACGATCGACCGACAGAGTGCTGAAAAGATCTAGCTCGCTATCGCCTTCTTCATCCTGTCCTTCAATGATGTGGCGCAGCCAGGCAATCCTTTGCTCGTATGACTCCGAGCCTTTTAGATCGCCAGCGTCCTTGTATTGCCAATGTGAACATACACCGAACTCAGCTTCTTCGTGCATATCCTGGGTACGAATCTGTATTTCCAGTATTTTCCCTTCAGGACCGATAACAGCGGTATGAAGTGACTGGTAACCATTTTCTTTCGGATTCGCGACATAATCATCGAATTCATGAGGAACATTGCGCCACAAATTGTGAACTACGCCCAATATTCGATAACAATCACCTTCGTCGCCAACCAGTATCCGGACTGCACGAACATCATAGACCTCGGAAAAAGGAATACCCTTCCGACGCATCTTTCTCCAAATGCTATAGATATGTTTTGGTCGACCATCTACCTTACAGTCAATACCAACTTGCTTAACCCTGCGATTCAGTTCGGTTACCACATTGGCAATGTACTCCTGCCTGACGGTTCTCTTCTCGTCTAGCAACTTTGCAATGCGCTTGTACGAAAGTGGTTCCCTTAGCCGAAACGACAGATCTTCTAATTCCCACTTAAGATGACCGATACCTAGCCTGTGGGCGAGCGGCGCATAAACCTCAAAAACCTCCCTGGCCAACCTCAGCCCCCGGGGGGTCTTGCTTGCCACTGCATTCCTAATGGCGCAAGTTCTCTCTGCAAGCTTTAAAAGCGCTACACGCACATCATCGACCAGAGACACAAGCATTCTTCTTGCCTGCTCTATTTGGTCCTGGCGCTCACCAAACAGTTTCTTGGTTGCACCAAACTGGATGTCACTAATGGCCGCCATCTTTAACGCGCCTTCGACCAAACGAGCAACGTCCGCCCCAAACTGTTTCTTAACGTGGTTGATCGTCAACTGATTTTCACGAACAGCACGATAAATTATCGCGGCCACCATGCCATCTTCATCAACATACAACTCGTTAAGGATTTCCGCCATCCCAAGGCCCATACGAAAGCTGCTGTGCCCTTCGGCCCAAGCGCCCCCTGTGGTTAATGCTTTTTCTTCGGCCTGCTCTGAAAGATCGCAGACCTGACGTAGGCGGGACAAATTGAGTTCAGGACGCACATCGCCGATCTTAGACAGCCACATTTCAATATTGACTGAACCATCAGCCAGTAATGGTTGTTCTTGTCTGACTTTAACCATGAAACAATCGTTAAGTATTGGCGGCTTATTGGGGTGACCCCTAACGGACGAGGAGCGCTATAGATTCTACATGGGTTGTATGAGGAAACATATCAATTATTCCCGCCGATTGGAGCTCAAATCCCTGGTTTTCCAGGATTGCTATGTCTCGAGCCAGCGTCTCTGGGTTGCAGGAAACGTACACCACCCTGCTTACATCGCTACCGGCAAGCCTTTTGACCATCGCTTCCGCACCGCTTCGGGGCGGATCAAGCAGGACTTTATTGATCCCTTTCAAACTGTTGCTTTCAGCCATTTCTGACTGCAAGTCTTCAACGAAAAATGACACATTTTCCACACCATTGAGTCGCGCGTTTTCACGCGCCCGCGCAATACTGCTGGCGGATTGTTCTGCGCCCGTGACTTTCCTGGCAAACCGGGATATCGCGAGCGAAAAATTGCCTATTCCGCAAAAGGCGTCAAACACCTGGTCCGTCGGATCGATATCCAGCAGCTCTATCGCCTTGGCCACCATTAACCTGTTTACCGGAAGGTTCACCTGCGTGAAATCCTGCGGGGAGAATTGAAAAACCAGGCCGTAATCAGGCAACTCATAATGCAGCACGTCAGTGTTGTCCTGCGGAAAAATTTTATGGGTACTATCGAGCCCCTCCGGTTGCAGAAACATCTGGACAGATTGCTCATGCCCGAATGACTGCAGTTTCTGCAGATCATCCTCCGACATTGCCGCCAGATGGCGAAAGATTAACGCGACATCACTGTCGCCGCAGGCAACTTCAATCTGCGGAATTGTCGTTGGCTGGCTCAAGCCACTAATGAGTTCTATCAAAGGCTCAATCAGATTTGAAACCGGATCGACAAGTATCGGACAATTTTCAATGTCGGTAATATAAGGCTTCATCTTTTCCCTAAAACCTACCAGCACTCTGCCTTTTTTGTCCACATACTTCACCCCAAGGCGCGCTTTAGTGCGATAGCCATAGGGAGGCGCAAAGATAGGTTCCATCCATTCCCCGGGCACAATCTGATCAAATGTTTGTTGAACCTGGGCCTGCTTCAATGCCAACTGATAGGCATGGCTTGCATGCTGGAAACTACAACCGCCACAAAACGACGCTGCTTTACACAAGGGCGTTACCCTGTGACTGGATGAAGTAACGACTTCAGTCGATCGCAGGTACAGCCGCTTTCGTTTTCTGGCAACGGGCACCGCAATAACTTTTTCTCCAGGCAACGCACCAAAAACAGCGTGCTTTCCGTCTGCAGTATAGGCGCAGCCATCCTTTGCCACGGTTTCCACCGTGACCTCAATAGGGTCGTTTGATTTCATTGAGAACTGTTCGATTAACCGTTGCTAAATACACCGGTGGAAAGGTACCGATCGCCGCGATCACATGCAATAGCCACAATGGTGGCATTGGTCACTGCGTCACTTAGCAACAAAGCACCTGCCACCGCTCCACCCGAGGAAACACCGGAAAAGATGCCTTCCTCTTTCGCTAATCGCCGCATGGTCACTTCGGCAAGGGTTTGCTCGACGTCAAGCACTCGGTCAACATGTTCGCTGTTGTAAATCTTTGGCAGGTAAGCTTTCGGCCATCGACGAATTCCCGGTATTTGTGAACCCTCAACAGGCTGCAATCCAACAATCTGGATATCCGGGTTCATCTCCTTGAAGTATCTTGAACATCCCATAATAGTACCGGTCGTACCCATCGAACTAACGAAATGCGTGATCTCGCCTTTTGTCTGCCGATAAATTTCCGGCGCGGTTCCTTCGTAATGAGCAATCGGGTTGTCTTCGTTGGCGAACTGGTCAAGGACATGGCCTTTCCCTTCTAACTGCATTTTTTTTGCAAGATCACGCGCGCCCTCCATACCTTCTTCCTGGGTGACTATTACAATCTCCGCGCCATAAGCCGCCATCGAAGATTTACGTTCCGCACTCATGTGAGCGGGCATAATCAGCACCATTCGATAACCCTTAATCGCCGCAGCCATGGCCAGCGCTATGCCTGTATTGCCGCTGGTCGCCTCAATAAGCGTATCGCCGGGTTTGATAGCCCCTCGTTCTTCGGCGCGCTGAATCATACTGATAGCAGGTCGATCCTTAACCGACCCAGCGGGATTGTTGCCTTCCAATTTGACCAAAATGGTATTACTCGTGTCACCAGGAAGACGTTGAAGCCTGACGAGCGGTGTTTCACCAATGCAGTCTTCAATGGTGGGATAATCAGTCATGAACGGGCGCCTACTTACAGGAATCGACATCATAGAAGAAGTTTGAAGGTCCAGATAATACCAGGATTGTCTATTCAAATTCATTTCAGGCATAAGCTACCACCTCAGTGTATATTCCCTATACAAGAATAAGCTGGGGAAATAGAAAAGGATGCGATTCTCTTCCGAAATCTTCCTGTTATTGCTTCTCGCGATATCCCCGCTCCTGATACTGGGGGGGCTGTCTTTGAGCTTTACGATGCTTGATGAGTGGTTCCTTTTAGCCGGCGCCATGAGCATCATGTTCGCACTGACCGCGATCGCTCGATTACACCACAGATTGTTTCAACCCCTAAAGACGCTTATTGAAAACCTTTATAAAACCGCTGAAACACCAGAAAACCATCAACCGCCGGAGTTGCGACAATTGCTGCAGGCGATTCGCTTTTATTCAGCAGCCGGTAACGTTGATGTAATGAACCGAATCAGGGAACTTGAACTAGTGACGCGCAACCACATCAGCGCACAAATTGCGTACGACCTGTTACTAAAACAGGAACGTGAAGTGCTCAGGGAAACAAAACGTGACCTGGCTGATGCCAATAAAAAGTTCATGGTTCAAAAACTACTGGCGCGTGAGACGGCAAAAAAAGTGTTTGCGTTGGCCAACAGCAATCCCCTTGGCCCCGAGACCGTCACAGAACTTGAAAACCTTCAGTTTCTGCTCACAGATTCACATCACTTTTCTGCAACGGAAAATCACGATCTCTTAATGTTGATTGATCGCGTCATCGACATTACAGCACCCCTTTCAAGAATGCGAAATACCGCTTTTTATGTTGAATTTGAAGCGGATTGCCCGCGCCACTTTGACATGGACAACCAACGATTTGGTTTCAGTTTTTTTCAGTTGATCATCGGCTACCTGACACCCGATGACCAAAATCAAGACCAAAAAGAACAGATTTTTCTTAAGGTCAAGCAAACTACCAGAGGCTTTTCGTTAACTTTCCCAAAGGCATCAAACCCAAAGCCGAATGCAGCGCTAGAAAAAGGTTTGAAATCCGCTGGCGCCACATGGAACCATAAAACGCTGAACTTCCCCGCCACGATAACCTACCAGCAAATGCCAACAAACACCGATCTCACCGCGATTGTAGTCGCACAGAACAAACACGAACGGGCAAGTCTTACTAAAAGGCTAAATTTTCTTGGGGTCCAGTGTATTACCGACTTCAAAAACCAGCACTTGGATATCTGTATCGTTGCCGATGAAACAAGTGAGGTGTTCCATGCGATCAAACTCTACCTGCCAGAGACAGCCTTTGTACTGATGCTAAACAACCGTCAGTATTATCACCAGCCACGATGGATCGCCCTGAATGACCCCGTGACACAAAATCAATTGAAGAAAGTCGTCGCCAGGGTTGCCAGCACAAAAAAGATCTCTTACGACAAGAATATTCTTGTGGTTGATGACAGTGAAGTCAATATTCGATTGCTTGAGATACAACTTAATGAGCTGGGTCACAACGTTACTATCGCTGGTAACGGTGAGGTAGCAGTTGCCCTGGCAACGAAAGATCGATTCGAGATGATCTTCATGGATATACAAATGCCAGGCATCGACGGGTTGGAGGCAACCCTCAGAATTCGCCAACAAAATCGAACTGTCCCCATTATGGGACTGACTGCTCACGCCACAGCAGAAGAGCGAAAAGAGTACTTGAGGGCAGGCATGAACGACGTCCTTATCAAACCAGTCAGCATAGAGCGCCTTCGCGGCTTGACGCAGCGACTGGGCCGACCCGATGCTTTTCCTCCCATGGCGGCATCTGGCACCAATGCCCTGCCAGCATTCGATCTGGACATGGCGCTAGCAAACGCGGGTGATCGCCGCGACCTTGCAACTGAACTGTTTGACCTGCTTCTGGCAACCCTCCCCGAGGACCTTAATGCCATAAACGCAGCATCGAGTAATACTGACGAACTTAAACGCACTGTTCACAAGTTACATGGCGCGGTCCGTTATTGTGGGGTTCCAAGACTTGCAAAGGCTATCGAAAAGCTGGAATTAGCATTGAAGAACGGTAATGGTTCTGAAGTCCAGCCGCTGCTAAACCTGCTAAACGGTGAAGTGACTGCTCTTAACACCTGGCATCAGGACAACCCCGATGTTTTAAGTTCAAAAGATCAACAACTCAAACACCATTAGACGCGATGACATAAGCGATGGCATAGTCACGCTCATCAGACAGGCTAATATGAATATCAGAGATGCCAAGCTCTTCGGCTCGAGATTTCGCTTCCCCTGTTAACCTGACAAGAGGAGCACCGCTTTCCATTCGAGCTATTTCGATATTCCTAAAATGCACACCTCTACTCATACCCGTCCCAAGCGCCTTGGAAACAGCTTCTTTGGCAGAAAACTGCCTCGCCAAATAAGCCGCCAGTCGGCTACCAGTGAGTGACCGATGTTCACTGGTACACAGAATTTTGTCAGTAAAACGTCCACCAAAGCGCGCAAGGGATCTTTGGATCCTTCTGATATCTACAATGTCGGTGCCTATTCCAACGATCACAAGCGAGCACCTTTGAACAGGCTGCGGCTTTTGAGGGGTTTATCGCCCAGCAACTCTGCGAGCGAAAGCCTTGTCAGGTTCAACAACCGCCTACTATCCACTCGCTCGAGATCACCCGTGGCGATTCTGAGCACTTCGACGCCAGGAAAGGTTTCTCCCTGAGGCTCTTGTATTGCATGAAACCCCTCATGGACCACAAATCGATAGTCCTGGTCAGCAGAAATCGGTTGCCCGTCACGTGAGTCGTAATCAAAATTAATCCCGTAACCCAGTTCCTGCAATAGGCATAGCTCGAACCTTCTGATGGCTAATACCTCGTCAACCGACGATTGTTTTGAGGGAGCTTGTCCTACTATTGAGTGTTCAGGTAACACCAGTTCTGAAAGAAGATTCTCGTACCCCTGATATAAGCCAGTAATCGGTTCGAATCGATCCAATAACCTATAGAGCAGTTCATTGACATACAGACCAAGCATCAACGCCTTGCCAGTCAGGCCGAACGGCTTCTCAGGGAAATCTATCGTCGTAGAAGTCTTTAACTCACCACGGCCGACGGAGGCAATCAGCAATGGTGAAAATGGTTGCAACCGGTTCCTTATCTTCGACTTGGGAGACCTCACACCTTTCGAGACTACTGAGTATCGCCCTGAATCACGGGTAAACAAGTCTAGTATTAAGCTGGTATCACGATAATTTCTGGCATGCAGAATGTAAGCAGGTTCAAGTGTTCCAGCTTCATACATCGTCGTAACCAAGACTCCTGATAGCGCGCTCATCATCAGACCAACCCGACTTGACCTTCACCCAAGTATTCAGCATAACTTTTACGCCGAGCACCCTTTCCATGTCTTTCCGGGCATCTGTACCGACCCGTTTTAGTCGCTCTCCTGATTTCCCAATCAGAATACTTTTCTGGCCATCCTTCTCAACAAAGATTGTTGCATCGATGTGGGTTGCCTTCTCTCTTTCCTCAAACTTCTCAATTTGAATGGTAAGGGCGTAAGGAAGTTCATCACCTAACTGACGCATGAGCTTTTCACGAATGATCTCAGAAACAAGAAACCGTTCGGTGCGATCCGTTACCTGCTCCGCGTCAAAATAAAATGGTGATTCCGGCAACGCTTCACAAATCACTTTTTCAAGCTCTTCAAGATTGGCGTTCTTTTCAGCCGATACGGGCACCAGGTTCGTATCAGGATATTTCTCCTGAAGCCCGGAGAGCATAGGGAACAACGTATTCTTGTTTTCGATCAGGTCAATCTTGTTAACGACAATAATCTTCTTGGCTTTCGATTGATTGAAAAGGCGGGAAACTTCCTGATCGTCTTCACCTATTTTTCCCCTGTCGAGTATGAACAACAGCACATCCACATCACGCAGCGCGCTTTTAGCGCTCTTATTCATGTAGCGATTCAGCGCCTTGGGCTCATTCAAGTGAATACCCGGCGTATCTACGAAAAGTATCTGATGAGAACCCGTCGTCTTGATGCCTAAAAGATTGTGCCGAGTGGTCTGCGGCTTTCTGGAAGTAATGCTGATCTTTTGGCCGAGAAGCGCATTCAATAACGTCGACTTACCAACATTGGGACGACCTACTATAGCGACATAACCACACCGCGTATTCAATTGATCACCTCCAGGTGCTTAAGGGCAAGTTCGGCGGCCTTCTGTTCGGCTCGCCTTCGTGAAGTTCCAATTGCTCTGATTGTGCTGTTAAAGAATAAAGATCGACACTCGATCTCAAAATATTGATTAGGAGATTTGCCCGTCATACCAACCAAAATATAATCCGGCACTGGCTTCCCTGCAGCCTGAAGGTGCTCCTGAAGTTGAGACTTGGCATCTTTCGCTATATTCGAAGTCGTTAGTGCTGCCAGCCGTTCTTTATATAATCCCAGGACACAATCCGTTGCTTCGTTGATTCCCCCGTCCAGAAAAACTGCCCCTATGATCGCTTCTACCGCATCTGACAGGATCGAGTCCCGCTCGAAACCGCCACTATTAAGCTCGCCACTTCCCATTGTCAGGAACCCACCAAGATCCAACTCCCTGGCAATTTCTGCAAGTGTTTGCTCTTTGACCAGCCTAGCTCTTAGACGGGACAAGTCACCTTCTTTTGCCTCGGGAAAACGCTTGAACAGCGCCGAGGCTACGACAAAGTTAAGGATTGAATCTCCAAGAAATTCTAGACGTTCATTATTCCGCTCACCGAAACTTCGGTGCGTTACCGATTGATCGAGTAACGATGCATTTTTAAATGTGTATGCAACACGCGACTCAAGTTTCTTTAAATCGGACACGCTGACCCGCACTAATCTCTAAGGGGAACTTTCTTGTCGAAAACAGCGATTAAGCTCAAGTTGTTAACCAGATGAACCCGCTCCTCGTAATCCAGGACTAATTCGGTCCCAGCTTTGCTACGAACAACTGTCAGATGCTTCTTAAGGTCAAAGTCACGGATATTATTTATCTTCAACCGTTTACTCATGGTCTCTCTGATACGAGCCTCTCTCTGGAGAGCCAAGCCGTTTTCCTTCGACATCTTCTCCATGACGCTGCCCATAGTGTTGTGATCCAGATAAAGCGGCACCAGTCGCGAGCCCACTGAGACCAGTGACGCGATGATCAGGAGGGTAATCATAACGCTACCGATGCTCCCTCTCTGTCGGTGCTTGCCTAGCAAGGTTCCTCTATTCATCCTCTGACTCCTTACTGTATCCAACCATTGCGCGAAAACTCCGGCAACCGAAGTCCCGGCTTTTTATGCAGCCAGATCGCTACCGCCCTGCCAACGATATTATGTTCTGACACTAGCCCCCAATATCGACTATCGCTGCTCTGATCGCGATTATCTCCCATCATGAAATAGTGGCCTTCCGGAATCACCCATTCATCAACACTTGTTTCACGATAGGGGTTCCTTTGAATCAAGTGCTCAACGGCTCCCAGCTTCTCCGTATATTGCAGAACCGTGGGGTTCACGGGAGGTATCTGGGCAACAAAAGTCTGATTCTGTCGCTTGTCGTTGATATACACGGTCTTATCCTGATACCGAACGACATCACCGGGTATTCCCACCACCCGTTTGATGAAATATTCGTCCTGATGGGGGGGGATAAAGACCATCACCTCGCCGTTCTTTGGCGCTGTAATATCAACAATTTTAGTACCAACAACAGGCAATCTGATGCCATAGGTGAATTTGTTAACCAGAATAAAATCACCGACAGCAAGCGTCGGAATCATCGAACCTGTGGGAATTTGAAAGGGCTCAAACAAAAAAGAACGCAATACTAAAACAATAGCAAGCACAGGGAAAAATGAAATTGAATATTCAACAAAGATCGATTCTTTGAGCATCGCCTCACGAGATTTTCCGTCGATATCACCGGCTGCAGCAAAACGGTTGAGCCTCTTTGGACGAAACACCAAGTGGTCCACCAACCACACAATACCAGTTAACGCGGTGGCAAGAACGAGGATAAGGGGGAAATTAATACTCATTTTTCTACCTTCAGCACCGCCAGGAATGCTTCCTGCGGAATCTCAACGCTACCGACCTGCTTCATTCTCTTTTTCCCTGCTTTTTGCTTCTCTAGTAATTTTTTCTTTCGGGTAATGTCGCCACCATAACATTTGGCAGTGACATTCTTGCGCAATGCCTTCACCGTCTGTCTCGCAATAATCTGCCCGCCGATGGCCGCCTGAATGGCAACATCAAACATCTGCCGTGGTATTAGTTCTTTCATTTTTTTCGTGAGTGAAAAACCTTTCCCCCTGGCGTCGTCCCTGTGAACAATTACTGCCAAGGCGTCTACGATATCACCGTTAATTAGCACGTCGAGCCTGACCAGATTGGACGCTTCGAATCGATCGAACGAATAGTCAAGCGAAGCGTATCCCCGAGAGACTGATTTAAGCCGATCAAAGAAATCGAGTACAACTTCATTCATCGGCATGTCATAAGCCAAAGAAACCTGTTTACCGACAAACTGCATGTCTTTTTGAACACCTCGCCTTTCAATACAAAGCGTAATGACACTGCCCACATGTTCGGATGGCACCAAAATGTTTGCTCGCACTATTGGCTCGCGCATCTCTTCTATCGTAGATGGATCAGGCAATTGAGAAGGATTATCAACCTTAGTGACATCACCGGATTTAGTCAGCACTTCATAAACTACCGTGGGAGCCGAAGTGATCAGGTCGAGGTTATATTCCCGCTCCAAACGCTCCTGGATGATCTCCATGTGAAGCATGCCAAGGAAACCACAGCGGAATCCACTTCCCAGCGCATCTGAGCTTTCCGGCTCGTAAGCAAGAGAAGCATCATTTAAGGTAAGCTTTTCAAGCGCGTCCCGGAAGTTGTCAAAATCGTCCGAACTAACCGTGAACATCCCTGCATAAACCTGCGGCTTTATTTTCTCAAAACCCGGCAGCGTTGGCACAGATTCCTGATTAGCACTCAGCACAATCGTGTCACCGACAGGTGCGCCTTTCACATCTTTGATACCCGCGACGATAAAACCAACTTCACCACTACTAAGACTGTCTGTTTCTGTTCTTCTTGGCGTAAAAACCCCGACTGAGTCCACCTGGTGAACTTTCCGCAGGGACTTCGCAACGATTTTGTCTTTTTTGGAAATTTTCCCTTGCATAACTCTGACAAGAGAAACGACACCTAAGTAATTATCGAACCAGGAATCAATAATAAGCGCCTGAAATGGTTCCTTGCGCAGATCCTCCGGCGGCGGAATGACCGCGACTATCTCTTCCAGCAGGTCCTCCACACCAAGACCGGTTTTCGCACTGACCTGCAGGGCACCTGTCGCATCAATACCGATAATTTCTTCAATTTCCTGAATGACACGATCGGGTTCCGCCTGGGGCAGGTCGATTTTGTTTAGGACAGGTAGCACTTCCAGATTCTGCTCTATCGCCGTATAACAGTTAGCCACTGACTGGGCTTCCACGCCTTGGGCGGCATCCACTACCAGCAAAGCGCCCTCACAGGCTGCCATCGACCGTGAAACCTCATAGGTGAAATCCACGTGACCAGGCGTGTCAATGATATTGAGCTGATAGGTATTCCCATCCTTGGCGTCATACATAAGCGTCACGCTCTGTGCCTTGATGGTGATACCCCGTTCACGTTCGATATCCATCGAATCCAGTACCTGGGCCTCCATCTCGCGATCAGACAACCCTCCACATAGCTGGATAAAACGATCAGCCAGCGTGGACTTGCCATGATCAATATGGGCAATAATAGAAAAATTTCTGATACGTGCGGGCTCTGTCACAAAAACTCAATCTTAGGAAATCAGTGAGGGGGTTGGGGGTGTTTCGCGCGCAAGAAGTCTATAGTAAAGCGTCCCCGCGCGCCATTGGCCCCTACATAACAGGCACCTTCAGCGCCAGATACTGGGGCAGTTTATTTCGGACAATCCTGATATGAACCGAAATATCACCTGGCAGAGCCGCAACGAGCCTCTCCAACTGAGCTACGCTGGTAACAGCTTCACCATCAACGTCAGTTAACACATCGCCGGGTTGAATTCCTGCGTCACGAGCCGGACCAGCGTACACCTGACTGATAATGACACCTTTCCCAACGTCCAATCGACGTTTATCTGCGTCTTTTAGGTCAACGATATCAATGCCTATTCGGTTTCCATTGACTGCCGAAGGTGAGCTGTTACTCCGCGGATCAACACTCCCATCATCCAACTTACCGATAGTCACTGCTATTTCCTGGCGTTTACCACTGCGCATTACGTCAAGGGTCGCAACTGATTCGGCTCTGGTCCGGCCAACCAGATGGGGCAGGTCCGACGAAAGATCGATGATTTTGCCATTGAAAGACAAGATGATATCGCCTTCACGCAGCCCGCTGTCTTCAGCGGGGCTATCGGCGAATACCTGAGTGACAAGCGCACCCGCAGGCCTATCCAGGCCAAAGGACTCAGCCAGATCCCGATCCACTCGCTGGATCAAGACCCCAAGCCATCCGCGGGAAACCACACCCTTATCTTTTAGCTGTTCCGCAACTTCCATCGCGACATCAATTGGAATGGCGAAAGACAGGCCCATAAAACCGCCGGACCGAGTCAATATTTGTGAATTGATCCCAACGACCTTGCCATTTAGATCCAGCAAAGGTCCGCCGGAATTACCTGGATTGATCGCCACATCAGTCTGAATAAAAGGAACATAGTTGCCATTGTTTTCCGGCAAACTTCTGCCTGTTGCGCTGACAATACCCGCCGTCACACTATGTTCGAAACCGAATGGTGAACCGATCGCAACAACCCACTGACCTGCTTCAAGGCTTTCAGACGAGCCCATTTCCAACGTCGGAAGGTTCTCACCTTCTATTTTTAACAACGCCAGATCCGACAGGGGATCCTGCCCAACAATCACTGCTTCGCGCTCTCGCCTGTCGCTAAGGGCCACCATAATTTCGTCCGCGCCATCAACAACATGATTGTTAGTCAAAATGTACCCATCTGACTCGATAATAAAACCGGAACCCGCACCGGGGCCTGGTTGCTGGCGCTCTGGCATCTCGCGAAAGTAGCGCCTGAACATCTCTGGCACATCCTGCTCCTTTAAGCCCTCGAACCGATCAACTTTTGCCCGGGTTGTTCTAATGTTAACGACGGCCGGTGATGCCTTTTTTACCAGCTCTGTGAATTCAGGATAATCGGCTCGCACCGAGAATAGAGACAAAGTACCCACCACGAGCAGCATTGCGACGATGATTAATTTCTTCATGATAAGTTTTCCGATATTTTTAGCGCGCTCTGTGGCACCGAGTAACAAACAAGAAATCCGGCCAGGAATGCCGTCAGGGCGATACCAACCGTCAGGACTTCAGAAAGCCCAAGACTATCGCATACTACAACCGCAATAACGGTTGCGAGAAGGGGCTTGATCCAGCTGTTCCAGAGCATTCCCCACTGCGCGTGGAGCGACAGTTCAACTATCGCTTTGTCGCCGCGAACCTGCGGCAAGTTAACGACCTTAAGCCTATCTGCACACCCAGAACACCCGCTGCAGGCTGGACCTTGAGACGCAAAATCATCCCTGTCTGACGAAATGCGATTTACATTAAGTAAGGTCATAGCGTTAGGATCATCCAGTCGAACTAATAAATAACTGGCTCAACTGATTTAGCTACCCGCCGAGCGGTTCGCACAGGAACCTCTCCAACGACCGTTATCTGTCGGCCGGTTTTCTGGTGGCGGCGAGTAATGACAGCGGTGCCGCCTTCCGTCGTTGCAAGGTCGGGCATCGGCGCGCGGCCGGTTGTTTCGATGAAGACCGAAAATGTCGCAAGACCATCGGTGAAATGGAGACGATTACCTTGAATTCGAACGGGCCTGAAGCCATCAGGTAGCCAATTAACTTTCCAAACAGGCTTCTCTTTCCTTTCACTGACATCGAGCGCCAAAGGATGTGAGATGGTGCCCCCCCTTATTGCCGTCTGCATGCTTGATTTATTAACAGATTCGCCCACTTCGATGTGTGTGAATTGGAATATTTCTTTAACTTTGCCGCGCTCTATTAAATGGGACTGCAGCAGCAGCCCGGTTTGCTGATCCAGCCAGACTCGATAACCATATCTATCATTAAAACTGGGTGAAACCGTTAAGACGACCGCAGGACGCCCCGCGACTCTACCCTCACCTTGCATAGCAAGGTTGTATAAATTTTGGGTCGATAAAACCCGATCTGAAAATGCAGGTGTAAATGGGCCAATATGTACATCGTGATCTGACAAGTCGTCCGCAGATAAATCAGACCTGGGATGGTAACAATGTGCCTCACCATCTTCGCGATAGAGCTCATGAATATCACCATTCAGGTTATAGAGCCTTTCAAGTTCCTTACCCTGTTCTACCACATGGACGATACGAACATTATCAAAACGGCTGCCCCGAATGAAAGTGAAGTTACCCGCATAGTTTTCACTGCGAAGCGCACGACCCATCTTCTCCAGCCACGCGGTCGGGGAGGAGCCTTCAGCGGATAAAGAGCCTTCAGCGGATAAAGAGCCTTCAGCGGATAAAGAGCCTTCAGCGGACGCAGAGCCGTCAAATTCAGCATAGACAAACCCGGGTAACAGCAATGCAGACACCACACTTAAGGTGCCCGCAAGCCATCTTGTTGCGATATATGCTTTCATGA
>Ga0115564_10001383_pt1 | contig 22196 bp, 31 predicted proteins | sample COGITO_mtgs_1105_7_FD_88680 | JGI IMG/M metagenome (GOLD analysis project Ga0115564, IMG submission 88680) | Pelagic marine microbial communities from North Sea - COGITO_mtgs_110523 | ecosystem: Environmental > Aquatic > Marine > Epipelagic | place: Germany:Helgoland, sampling site Kabeltonne...
TAGAAGTCAAGTCCTTTAGAATTTTCTTCAACACAATATTTTACCATAGTAAATTCTGGGTACCACTCTGCTTTGCAATATACAAGAATGTCCGATAATACTTTTGCTACTTCTACTTCCATAATAGTTCTCCTTTTGATAAAAAAGGCCACCCCTGAAGGGATGACCGATTAGTTCGATTCTTACTTGTTGTTCAATACATTCCAGATGATTTTCTGATTAACTTTGTACATATTAGCTAACGCTCTTTGAGAGTGCTTACCGTAAGCATACATAGTCTTGATTTCATCTTTGTCTTTAACACTAAGCTTCTTACTACGAAGTCCAGTGTCATAAGCATGTTGAAGGTTGTGTGAACGAGAACACCACTCTAAGTTTTCAACAGTGTTGTTTTTCTTGTCACCGTCTTTATGGTTAACAAAGTCAAGGTTATCTGGATTAGGTACCCAAGCCTCTGCAACTAGTCTGTGAACAAGTGCAGTCTTCCCGTTTATAACAACGTACAAGTAACCTGCGGAGTGGTTGACTAAAGATAGTTCCTTATTACTGATTGTAGAGAACACCCTGCCATCCGCAGAGGCAAGGTATCTCTTATCAGTTAAGGTTTCGTTAAAAGTCAAGGTCTGAGTCGTCAGGGCCACCAAGCATGTCAGCGTCAACTTCTTGGTTGTCAGCAACTTTGTTTACTTTAAACTCTGTAGGAGCGAAGCCACCTTGTTGTGGACGAGGCTTATACTCATTAAGAGTAGTAACCTGAACACCCATCAACATAGAAGCAACACCTTCTTTACCAGCCATGCTGTAGTCATACTGGAATACAGACAGGTTAGCAATAGAGCCGTTACCTACAGTTGCAGGGTCTACAGGTGACAAGTCACCAGCAACAACGTTTACAGGTGCCATATCGGAACCATCACGCTTCTTGGATTTCTTCTTGAGGTTTGCACGATAGAATACACCATCGTCATTCTCGTCAGGTGTAACACGCAAGTTCTGGTCTTTCCAGCTCTTAGCTACAGCCTTATCCTTAGTACGAATTTGAACTTCCCATGTTGGGTTCTCTTTGTCGAAGCGAGAGTTAGGGTTTGCTGGGTCCAGTTTAGCAAAGAACAGTTCAACGTTGGACAAGATGATTGTATTGTTAGCCATGATATTTCTTCCTTTTGGGATATATTTTGAGATTTGTATTGTGTGTGTTTCGACTAGTATTAGTCATTATTCCGCCCTAATTTGGGCCTTGTTTTAATCGACAAAAGACCAATCACGGCCCATGTCTTCGATGTAGAGTTCTGCATAGAAGTCATCATTAACGATAACCTCAAGATACTCGATACCACCTCCGTCAAACAGACCAAGGGCAGTAACTCGTACTGCATCAACTACATCATCGAATTGTACTTTGAATTTGTCACCTACGATAATCTTTTGCATGATTCTCTCCTTATGCAAATGCGAAGTCTGAAGCGATAATATCAGCTACGTTCAGATTTCCCTTGTTGGGTATTAGTGGTAAAGCACCCATCTGTTCGAAGATGTGCTCAAGTGGGTTACTATCATAAAGCTCTACAAAGTGATTACGTACATCATAGAATGCCTTATTCATGTTACCTGCGTGACAACCGAAAGAGTCGTGCACAACAGTAACAGGGTAGTCTGTATCGTGTATAAACATAGACAAGTGTACTGCGTCAATGCTATGCACAATGTTAGGCGGAGCCGACTGTGTTTGCTTATCTTTATTTAGTGTAGCGTTTTGCCAGAGAGTAAACTCTAGCTCCATGCGTACACCGTTATGTGATAGCTTAACAGTTCTATTTTCACCTTTACGATAGGCATGAACAAAAGGTAAACCTGTTATGATTTGCCGAAAAGCAATAGGTTTATCTTTCTCATTCTCTTGTTCACCTAGAGCCTCAAACATACGCAGCATTTGTGCTGGTCCTTTGAGTTCACGATAGCAGGTTTCATAAACCATATCGCCTAGGTAAGCAGACCACGACTTGTGTTTATCTCTTAAGTAAGTAGAGATGTCTCGTGTATCATCGTGTACTTGTTCTACCATGCCGTACTTAACAGCACCGTAGCCCAGCGTCATGACAGGGCGTTTAACAGTCTTACGCCATATCTTTTTCTCTTTGATGTTGTACCAGTACAAAGGAGCAAACTTCTTTAACAAGTCTCTCTTTGCGTTACCAAACTCACTACGGCGTTTAATAGCCTGTGAGAATAGCTCTGATTTAGGGTTTACCGAGTGTCTATTAACACTCTGTTCTAGAGCAACAAAGTCATCGTAGAGTTCTTTAAATGCTTCAGTCGTACCTTCAACACTTAAAAGCTTTTCAGCATCTATCTTTACTTGTTCAATAACCTTATCAGCTATGAACATGTAGACATCCCCCGGTAACTCTTGTGGTTTTAAGTTAACCAAAGGAGCAACCGCCTCATCTTTAGACATAGCAACGAGGTGCTGAACACCGTTGTTAGAGCCATCGATGTATATAGGTAGGCATGAAGGAAAGTCTTCGGGGTCTTTATGAACACCCCACTCAGCTAAACTATTAAGCTCAAAACAGCAAGCAAGGAAACAAAAGGGTTTGTCTGCATCCATCCACCCTGTATTCTTCATAGGGTCTCCCACATAAGAACAAATGTCGAAGAAGTTGTCTTGAACCCACTGAGCACGGTCATCAAGAGAGACCTTATCGTTACCCCACATGTTAGCTGTGTGTACTGATAGCCAGTAGAAACCATCTTCCCCTAGAGGTACGGGGTTGTCGAGGAGTAGAAGCCCCTTGGCGTTGTCTGAGGATTGCTCATGTAGAAACGCAGTGTTAGGGTATATGCGACCACGAAAGTCAACATTATACAGATGATAGAAAGCATTGTCTTTGTTCCTTTCAGCGAGCTTCTCAATAGCCCTTGCTTCTATTTCTAAGGAAGCCCTCTTAACAGGGTCTACCTCTTTCTTAAACTTAAACGGAGTTTTATCTGAACCTAAGAAGGTACACTTCTTAAATGTGTCAAATATAAACGGGTTAATCCGCCAAGCAGTCTTGTTTAGTTTGTTTAGCGTTTCCACTAAGTACTCTGTGCCACCCAACTTACAAGCTTTAACCGCATCTTCATGTGGGTTCTTCTTAATTAATGGGTATCCACTTTCATGGTAAAACTTCCCAACTTCCCAATCAGCAGGTGCTACAGGAGAAGGAAACATTTCTGTATCGTTTGTGTCTATTTGTTCTAAGACACTGTTAAGGGCAGCTGCATCTTTTACCTGAACATGGTAAGAAGAGTGTTTACTAAGCTTGCCGTTTTTCTTCTTCTTGCGCTTACGATTGATATCTACGATACCTGTATCAACATAGGCCAAGAACACAAACCAACCCAAGTGGATTGAGTCTACCTCGTTTAGTTTTAGTTTATATCGTCTGTTGATAGAGCCACCTACTGAAGATAGGATAGTGGTTAGTTCAGCCAATATCTCAATCTTACTTAGTATATGTCCGTAGGTAAAGCTAATCATTTCTTCTGGGTCTTTGTCATATAGATGCCAAGCAGTGTTTCGCTTGTCAGGTTTTTCACCTTTTAAATCCATAAGGTAGCCTTGCCGTTCACGAATGTTTTCGCAAAGTATTTCCATTGAGTTCATTCAGCCATTCCTTCTATATGTGGACGGGGTATCTTTCGACACTCCACTGTTAAGGACAATTTAACTATTTACTTAGCCACCCCTACGAAATGTAAGACAAGCGCAGCGCAAATAAATAGTGTGATGTTCATAATGTGAACCTTTCAAAAAAAATTATTAGATTAAAAAGCCCCACCACCCCGAAGGGCAGCAGGGCGATTAAGTTTATTTAGTCTTAGCAAAGCCCTTACGAGCAATCAAGGACACAAGGTAGCGACCCCGTGGGGTTTTAGTCGAGTAGTTAATTACTTTGCCTGAACCATCAAGCCAAGTTTCACGAACATTTGTACCACCTACCGTGTAAGTGAAAGCTGCGGAAGTTGTTGCGTGTGTAATAGTTGTCATGTGTATTCTCCGATATGAAAGATTTATTAGTTGGTTTAGAGGTATTAGTTACCCATGACGATAACTGCACCAGTAGTCATTCCGCCAAGGTTCCAACCAAGGTTTTCGTCATGAAGTTCTGCATATGATTCACATTCAGATACTTGAGCTTGTGTGAGTGTTGAGCGGTCACTGTGGATACATAGTTCGGCATTTTCAGCTGCTGTTGTTGCGCCGACAAGCATTACGATTGCAAAGATAATTCCCATTTTATTTCTCCTATAGGGCTAAAAGAGCGTTAGTGCTCTATGATGCCCCTCCGAAGAGGGACACTGTAGAATATTAACGAACCTCGTTACCTTGGTCATCTACGTCTCCGTAGGTGTGTGACCATTTGGCATCGATTGCTTTTACGAGTTCTTTGAATGAGATTTCTTTCATGAACTCAGGTGATTTACGTTGTTGTGCTTTAGTCATTATGCTGATTCTCCTACGCATGTACCTACGAACAATGGGTTCAAGAGGCTACCGTCAACATCTTTACCTGTAATAAAAACAATCTCAAGCATGTTAGCGGCGACTGCTGGTGTGAGGCCATTTTCAGTTAGCAGTTCATACACTTCTACCGGGGAAACACCTGCGTCACGAAGTGTAGCTACGTTCTCAATTAGGTTACCTAATACCTTACAAGTAGCCATAGGTAGTGCTGCACTTGCTGGAGTTACGAAAGTTGCTGTTGCGATTACTGCTGCTGCGATGATAGATTTAAACATAGTATGTCCTTTCAAGACTTTGATTTGTTCATTATAGAGGGGTAGTTTACCCCGGTTTACCAGTCATCACCAAGATTGACTTCTTTCTTTTGGGCTTTAGCGTTTGCTATTTGAGTACGTAGTAGCTCAAGTTCTAAGCGTTGCTTTTCAAGTTCCATGCGTTGTCTAGATACTTCTAGGTTATACATGGCAGAACAGTCAATCTTCTTTAACTTATCACGACCCAACTGGATGCTATAAGTAACAGAGAAGTTGCTTTCATTTGTGTAAGTATTAACATCAGCACCGAACTCTACAGAACGACCTGTGTTTTCATTTTGTGAACAACCAGCACCATTGCTAGTTTGTATATTGTAGCTATTCGCTGTTGCCATTGATGATAAGGCGACTGCAGACAACACTGATAATACTAGGCTTAACTTCTTCATAACCGACTCCTACAAGTTTTGAACATACAAGAAGCTTTCTTTGACCAACAGACTTAAAGTCTATAGATACTTGATTCTTGCTTTTAGGTTTCATTTTATAAGTTTCTTTGTCAGTCCTCCAACCTACAGCTGGAGAACCATCTTTGTTTAGCACATAGACTTCCAAAGTAGCTGGAAAGTCATAATGGTTCTCAAGCTCGTAAGTCTTTGTGAAGACAGGAGCGGGAGCATATTCAACCTCAAACCCCGGCAACATAGAGTGTGCCGAGGAAAGAGTTGGTAACAGCATTAGCACCATAGCTACAATATACTTCATATTACTGTAGGCAAGTTACTGTGTGGTTGATTTTGTAAGCAGTAGTGCTAGATAGTTCGTCTGTGTTAGACATTTCAGCAGTACCTTTAAGTTGGATGTTAACAACTTTAACACCGTTACCTGCTGTTAAGTTGCCGATAGCAATCTCTGTTGGATTGATGTTAACAACAGCACCGTGAGCGTTACTAACTATTGTTCCTGTGTAGTTAACAGTAGCACTGTCAACTTCTACACCCGCAGTAGTGCGTAGTTTGTTGTCAGATACAATAGTAAGGTTGCCAACATTGCGTGTTTTAACCTGAATCAAGGCAGGGTCATCGACTGTCCAAGTGTTATTAGTAAGAGACATTTGACCAGCAACATTTTGTTGAAAGGTACAGCCTTCAGCGAAGGTACCTGTAGTACCACCCCAAGTAGCTGTTGTTCCAGCGAAAGTTGCCGTTGCGGTTGCAGTTGCAATGATAGATGCGATTACGAGAGTTTTCATAGTATGTCCTTTCAAGACTTTGATTTGTTCATTATAGAGGGGTGGATTTCCCCAGTTATTTGCAGCTATTCAACATGAATTCTGTTGCGTTATTTAGGCCACCTGCGTTAGCAAAGCCACCTCCAAACAGAATACCATAGTCGAACTTTTCGCCCATGCGTTCTTTAACAGCCTTGGTTGTTGCGCTGCCCATGCCTTCTGTTGTAGCCTCTTCAAGTTCGAAGAGACGGTCAAAGCTAATGTCAACAATAGCTGTGAGTTTTTCGTTGTTCCATTTGTCAGACAACATGATATCAATCGAGAAGTTGTCTAAGATTGTTTGAGCAATGCCAACACATTTACCAAGGCTCTCTGCTTTGGTCAAGGGGTTAGCTACTACTGTAGTTGCGGATACTGCGATGATTGCTGCTGTGATAAGAGTTTTCATTTTGGTCTTCCTCATTTATAGGGGGTTTCATTAGTATAAAAGATATGGTTGCCAATCCGACCGTCAGCCTCGTAGTGAGACTTCCAAAAGGGCGAGACTGCCACAGAGTGGTAGTGTGTTGATGAGAGGCCAAGAAGTATATCCTGACCATCTAAAATGTCTTCTGATAGCTCTACGATGCTCTCCCAGGCTCTCTGGTCCAGGTGGGACATACGGGTAGGGTCATCGTGTTTACCGTCATGAGTCCAAGAGAATTGGTTCTTCTCCCAGACTACATCACATACGTTATTAGGGTAGCGCTTATCAGCAACACGGTTAAGTGTAACTTCGGCTACTGCTATTTGTCCTGTTATGGTCTCGTGCCTAGCCTCGAAAAAGACATTCAAAGCTAGGCATGTCACTGCTGTCATTATCATTAGATTAGATTATCCTCTACTAGTTGATACCAATAGTCACGTAGTATATCATCCATTGACTCAAGTAGTTCGCTATGAGGGCTCCACTGATTGCCAGCCTCATCAGTAAGTGTGATGTGAGCAAACTCTGGACCTTCGATAACTTCATAGTCTCCGTCAAGGTCTTCTACTGTACCTGTATGACGAATCACAACACCATAGTCAATCATTTCAGCGTCAAGTTGATGCTCAACATTATTGATGTATAATTCAAGTTGTACTTTCATAGTCCTGACTCCCGTAAGCGTTTTAGATAGGCTTCGATTGATTCATAGTTCATTTTGCTACTCCATGTTTCTTTTCGATGTAGTTGATAATCTGTTTAACAGTCTGACCACGCATGGGCTTGACTACAGCCTTACCTTCTGGCCCTTTAACACGGACCTCTTTAACTTCACAATCCTTAAGGATGATGTCACCCTCTTGGTTTTCCCATGCCGTAATAGCATAAACAGGTTTCTGACACCACATAACCATTCTCTCAAAGAGAATCTTTTGGCCTGTAGTGATAGCACAACCCTCACGCTTAACTTCGATAAGCACAAGAGCTTTACCTTTAACGTCATATACAGCATCGATGTCTGTGAAGCCACCTACAGAGCTAGCACCTTGAAAGATGATAGCACGGTTGAAGTATTCACGGTTACGGATAACTTGGTCGTCTGTTGATTTAGTTACATGTGTCATTTCTATCTCCATTCAAGGTTTAGCTTTGCTCCCACAAAGAATAAGTGTTGTCAGTATAAGGTCTGACATAAAGAAACCTACATGTAAGGCTTCTACGTTACCCCAGACAAGCGCCCACATGAAGTAAGCAGCACCCATTAAGTTTACAGGTGTGCAGAACAACAGTAGGTCTGTCTTGAGCAGGTTTTGGATAAGAGTGCCAATCATACCTCTCGCAAGGAATCCGATAAACACCATTACAAAGATACTCGTTTCCATTTTGGTCTCCCTTTCAGGTTTTATACGCAGTGTACAGTTGCTTCTTCTACAAAGCAAGATGCACGGTTTTCAAAGTAATCACGGGGTAATACCCACTCAGCAAATGTGCCGTGTGCTGCATCACCTTCACATACGCCACGGTATGCGTTGAAGTGTGGTGGTAGTTCGTCAAGTTCAATTTCTACCACAGCACCTTTAGAGTACTTAGCAGCGTTAGAGAAGGAATCAGTCCAGTGAGATACTTCACGAGTCTGAGTGTCGTTAGCAAGTTCGTGTGCTTCACGTTGGCATGTGCCACGGTAAAATTTAAACATTGTGTTCTCCCTTTGGGTTTTAGATTATCTACGTGCTTCGATAGCTTGTTTAGCTTTCTTGTGAATGTCTTTTCTGACATATCCGCGTTTTAGAAGTCGGTTCATGTGAATGTCAACTTCGATTTCTTCTTGTATTTGTTTTTCTCTCCATCTCAGTTGTGCTTCATAGATAAAGTTCCCGTATATCATCTTAGATAAAAGTAACAGTCCGATTGCAAGTCCGAGAGCTACTAGGAGGTGGCCTTCAAGTGCAGTTAACACTACTATGAGTGTAAGGGGCAACATTACGATTGTCCACAGCACTCTTAATATTTTAATCATAATAACGTCTAACATTGTTTTGGTCTCCATTTAAGGTTAAGTTCTTTCGTTCTTCTATTATAGAGGGTGCAAAACCCCCACTTTTTTGGGGTAAAAATACTTCTAGATTTGGTAAAAAAAAGGCCACCCCCGAAGGGATGACCATTTAGTTTTATCGTCTGTAGTTAGACTCTTTGTTATTCATGTTAACACCGCTAGTAATTTGTGGAAGCATCTTAACAATCTCTTTACGAGTCTGTCGTGACACATCACCAGATACATTGATGTTAAATGATTGTTGAGTACCAGACTGGTTGTTGTTCATATTGCGAACATCATTCTTAGAAAGAACAACTTCACCCGGCATAAGCATTGCAGGAACAGAGTCCTTACCCGCTTGTGAGCCCGGTATGTTCGGTACAACACCACCTTGAGAGAACCCAAGGAAGCCAAGACCCGCAGACAAAAGTCCACCGATACCTGAGCCACCGCCCATAGAAAAGCCTGAGCTAAAAATATTACCAAGACCATCGAACATAGAATCAAAGTCAATGTTCTTAGTTATGCCTTCTGCAAGGCCATCAGCAAAGTTGTTGATGATAGTGCTTGTTACAGAGTCAAGGAGACCGTGTAGAACGTCTTTCCAATCACCACCATGCATAACAGCAGAAATAGCACTAGAAAGCTGACTGTTGAAGGATGCCCTAAGGTTATCAATTTGAGTTTGTTCTTCTTCAGAACGACCACCAACATTAGCAACCTTCTTAACTTCTTTCTTCATCTCATCAGTGAGACCGTCCAGAGTCTCATCTAACTTACCGAGTTGTTCAACTAAGGAAATCATTTCCATAGCTAAGCCAACATCACCACGAGCGAAAGAGTCTCTGATTTCTGTTTGAGCACGACCTACGATACCACCAGTGGCAAACTTAGGAAGTATACCTTGGTTCAACAAGTCTAGTTTACCTTTACCCAACTTGTTAACAGCAGCAGCCTTAATGACATACTCACCGTTAGAAAGCATAGCAGGAATAGAGTCAGAGGTGCCTGTACCTGCACCAGAGACGTAACCACCTGTGTTAAAGTTCTGAGCACGTTTCCTGTACTCTTCATCTGTTTCACCGGGTTGTTGTCCGTAGCCAGCAAAAGATGCAGGTAGTTGTGATGCGTCAGCTTCAAACTCTTGTGAGCCTCCGAAGCCTTCTTTAGCACCAAACAAGTCCTTAAGCCAGTTAGGTGTCCAATCACTAGCATACTCTTTGAAAGCATCCCAAGCAGAAGTTAGACCATCTAGTACAGCATCTTTAACAACATGGAACATATTGATGATACCGTTCTTTTGTTCTTCAGATACGAAGATACCTAGAAGAGCGCCACCAAGAGCACCTGCAACAGCGCCCCAAGGGCCGCCAACAACAAACCCCGCAATGGCACCAGATAGCGCATCGTTGAACAAGTCAAACAAAGTTGTTCCAATGCTGCTAGTCTTTATTCCATCACCGAACTCATCATAAGAGATATTTACTTTGTTAAGTCCAAGAGCGTCACCAAGCATGTCGCCTATGGCATTTGCAGTAAACCCTATAGCTATCCCTGCAATTAGCCTTTTACCTAATGCTTTAGCAGCCGACAAGAACTTCTTTGCCTTACCTGCACCTGTCATAGCTGTAGACAGACCAGAAACTATTTTTGGTGAAGCCATATCAGCAGCAAATAACAAGGCAAACATGCTAGTACGTAGCTTGGTAGTAGCAGCGATAAACGCAGCGCTAGTAGCAACGCCACTAATAGCAGTGCTAAACGCAGAAGGAGCAAGAAGCATACCTCCGAGTTTAATGCCAAACATAGCAGCGGCTTTAGTTAAAGTAGGGGCGACAGCTAGTGCAACAAGAGCAGCACTTAAGGCAGTTGCACCACTATCAACAAAATCACTTTCGAAGTCTTCTCCGAAAAGACCATCAATAAAGCTTGTGCCTATTGTAGAAAATACGTTACCAAGACCTGTCAAGATGTTAGCAACAACATCCCCATCACCTGAAATTAAGTCTTTGAAGGTTTCACCAAAAGACTTAGCTGTTTTCCCTACAGCCGCCAAGAACTCTGGACTGTTACCTAAACCACCAACAGCAGATAGAATAGCAAGAGGTATAGCAAGCTTGAAAGTAGCACTACGAAGACCTTTGCTGAAAGCAATTGCCATACCAGAAGCAATAACTGTAGTTAGGTTAGCCTCATTATCTTTAAAGAAGCCTTTAACACCGTCAGTAATTTCAGAAAAGTTTTCTGAAGCTGTATCAAACGCTACTTTAGCTGCAACTACAATAGGAAGCTCATTAATCACACCAATTGTCTTGTCGTATGCTTCTCGCATAGAAGTTAAAGTCTCATTCCAACTATCTGTTATTTCGTTAGTTGTGGGAAGCTTAATTTGAGTGCCTAGACCACTTAATGCAAATCTGTTGTAAGCATTGCCAATCTCATCAAACAATGAATTAAAAGCTTCTTTCAAAGGGTTTACAATTCTTTGTGACGCAGTAGTGGTAAAACCTTGTGTTTCAACATCTGTAACAAGCAACTGCCAAGCGTCTAAAGCCTCAAAGTGTAATTCTTCAAATACTCCTGCGATACCTACTGCCCAGCCAGCAATATAGTTTCTTGCTTTATCTAGGTGTTTACCCCAAGACTGCACGTTACCTATAGACGCTTTACCAAGCTCTTCGTGTGAAGGGTCAAAGATACCTGTCCACCAAGAGTCACCTACAATGGCTTTCCATAGACCTACAAAGATGTCCTTAACTTTAGTAGCAAATCTTGTAAGGGTTGATAGGATTCCTCCTTCACCTTCAGGAAACATGCTCTTAATCAAGTTATACTTTTTAACTGAAAAGTCAAGAGCGATTTCTACCTTTTGAGCACCAAAAGATTTAGCGTCTTTAAATGCTTTAGTAAGACTTTCACCAAGTCGCTTACCAAAAGCAGCTGCGTCAAAGTCAGCACTGAACAGGTCTGTAATACCTTTAACAAAGTCTTTAGCCTGTGACTCTACAATCAAGAAAGCCAGCTGTGTGTTTAAAGACCATCTCTCAATATTCTTTCCAACAAATCTGAAAGCAGTTGTTAAGCCAAGTATACCTGCTTTAAAGGCTTCACTGAAACCTGTGACCCTATCGAACTCAGAAATAGCCCTAGTGAGCTCGTTCTTCATTACGGTTGCAAGGTCAGCAGTGGTGAATTGTAGTGTACCAAACTCGTCATTAATCTTGCCAGCACCATCTAGTAGTGCTTGGAATACTGCTTCAGCCGTAATCTTACCCGCCATAGCTTCTTCACGTAGCTTACCAAAAGGAATCTTCATACCTTCTGCGATAGCTTGTGCAAGCCTTGGCATCTGTTCGAGTACCGAATTAAGTTCCTGACCACGTAGCTGACCAGAGGCAAGACCCTGACCCAACTGTACGATAGCGGCTTTAGCTGATTCTGCACCGGAGCCAGAGATAATAGCAGCCTTTTGTACCGCTTCGGTAACAGTTAGTAGTTCATTAACTGACTTACCGGAGTCCCGTAGAGCCAAACCAAAACGGTTAAAGGTTTCTGCTGCTGCATCAATACTACCACCTGAACGAGCGGCAATGTCAAATAAGTCGTTAATTGTCTTTTGTGTTGTCTTTGCGTCTTTAGTAACCAGTTTGACCCGGTTGTTAAGACCAATCATAGCGTCAGCTGCGCTGTTAATACCTCTAGTAATGCCACCACCAGCAAATACAGCTGTAAGACCAATAGCCATACGGCGGAAAGTCTTTGTAATATCGGCGGCTTGAGTTTCTAAACTCTTTAAGCTTTTGCCTGTCTTTCTAATTTCATTCTGAGCCTGCTTCGCATTAGCACGTACTCGAATCTCTACACCACTCATGTAGTTCTCCTTTTAATAAAAAAGCCCCTAACAGTTAAACTCGTATTTCGAGCTACCATCAGGGGCAATATATTATACAGGGGTGATTAAACCTATTTTAGATAACGTTTGTTCGATAAAGTAAGTAGGGGCTTGTTGTGAATGCCCGTTATTTAGTCTATCAATATAGTCTACATCGTTATAGATGGTAGCACCAATAAAGGAATTAGTAAAACTAACTTCTATATCACGTTGCCAACCACGTCTTGCGTTACCTGTATCAACAGGCGTAACAACCCTAAGTTGTTGAGTACCGTACTCTACTAGTGCGGCAATTTCTATGTTTCCAAGCGCAACAATTTCGTCTTCGATGCGCTTCATTTCTCGTTCAAAATTTACTACTTCCAAAGAGACTTGTGTCATTTATTCATCCAAGGTGGGTTCCAACCAGAGTCGTCCCCGTCTTTAGCTCCCATCATCATTTCTAGGAACTTACCTTTTGGAAGGGCTTTGACTTCAGCAGGAATGTTTTGTTTAAGTTGTTTAAGAGTATTAAAGACATCTTCAGGTTTACCTTTGTAGCCTTGTGCTTGAAGCAGGACAGCAGTCCTCTGGTCTTCACGCCAGCCATAAGGTCTTTGTTTGAAGTATTGTCCCCATTTAGATAACTCTGTTTGGGGCATCTCTTCCATAATCTTGTAAACAGGCATCCCAAGAATGAACGCTAATTCATATAAGTTCTCTTCGGAATGTGTTAGTTTCCCTCAGTACCACCAAGACCTGACAAGCGCATAATCTGCTCTGACAGTCCAGTTAGTTCTTGAATAGGGAAGGTATTAAAATCTTCATCGGTAAGTTCTTCTGCCCCGATAACGGCAATCTTAATGACGTCACAAAGGAGTTTGAGTTGAGCTTGTTCATCTTTAGACTTTGCAGCCTTTTCGATTACTTTCTGTAGGCCCATAACTTCGCCAACAGTCAACTTCTTAACTTCTACTTCGTCACCCATAAAGGGTACTTTCTCTGTTACTAATTTTCCAACAAGATGTTTCATTGTTATTGTCCTAACTTATCTTTTTCTGTAAATAGCTCTGGATTTGCTGCTTGAAAGTCATCTAGCATCTTCCGAACTGTATGTAATACTGATAGGGTTTCCATAATTTCTTTACCAGCTTTTGTGTTCTGGTCGAAGTCTTGGAACCTCTCGAAGCTTTTACGTATGCTGATATCTACACTACGCCGCATGTGGCGAAAGGTAGTACGCATAACGAATGCTTTACTAAATGGTTTATCCATAATATTCTCCGGGATGGGAAGGAAGCCCCCAAAAAGGGAGCCTCCAACTATTCTTAGCTAGCAGCCAAAGTTGCTGGGCCAAAGAAGTCTGTTTGTGCAGACAAAGTAACAGTCGCAGTTGTAGCGTCTGTAAGTGCTGGGTTTACCAAGATGGCTTCTACTTTTCCGAGGAAATAGAACTCAGTGTTCTCAGTAGCCATAAGGGCAGCTGCGCCTTCGTCTTCAGTTGTAGCAGTTGCGCACATCATGAAACGGAATGCCTTTTGGTTTCCGTCGATGAGAGCGTGGATTGCTGTCATGTCGTCTGCAACGTAGTTTACAGTGATTTCCAAAGATGGAGCATCAGACTGACCTTGGACCTGCGAAGAAGTCTTTTGGCCGTAAACAGGAACGTTAACGATGTTAGCAGGTGTACCGATAGATGGGAATTCACGAACAGATGGCATGCGAACATGGTCTGCGTCAGCTGTTCCGTCAACGGTGCCTACGAAAAGAGCAGCCATTTCAGCAGAGGTATCAGTACCCGCTGGGATGGTGCCTTTGAAGATGTCGAGGTATGTAAAGATACCCGCACCCAAGGATGAAATGTGTGCCATATTAATTTTCTCCGTATAGCGTAAATGGTATGAAGTATGAACCGCTATAGAACGATTCATTACGAGGGTCTAGCCCCTCTACGTTAATGTAAGAACTATCAAGCCTAGTCCCATTAGATAAGGTTTTGTATTGTAGTACGTTGTCAAGCAAGTCTCCGATTTCCATTAGGCGGCGTTGACCGTAACCCGCAGGAACAAAGATTTTGACAGCAACAAGGCCATTTAACTTTCTATCAACACCAAAAGCCAATAGACTACTACTGGAAGGTAAGACAGAGATATGTACATACTCAGAGGAATTAGACATATCCCCTTCAAAATTGTCAGGGATAGTTTTAATGTTGTTAGCAGTCCAAGCGGAACTACCGAAAACACTTTCAACGGCGGTTAAAGTTTGTGTAAACATTATACCTCCTTCTTAAGTGTCAAGTCAACAGAAAATCCATTATCAGAGAAATCTATAATGCTGTACTTATCGGTACCTACTAAAATAGAGTCATAGTTGTCCAAGGTTGGACCTGACTTTATAATAGCGGTGGCAGTGTAAGGTTGACCAGCAGATTTCTTTGTGTCAAGTATGATTATCTTAACTGATTCTTTCTTTGATGTAGAAGCTGTTGCTCCACTAGAAAAGTCGTAACCAGTCGCAGTTATGTTAGTTAATGTCCCTGTAAGTACCAAGTCTCCGGCAGCAGCAAACGCCTTGTCTACTGCGCCTTTGAGTTTAGTTTTTAAAGACATTAGTTGGCCCTCCACCAAGAGCCACCCATACCACCAGCCCCGCGAATAATCAGAGGCTTAATGCTTCTAAGTACTTCGACAGGTCTTTTAGGTATACGGGTAACGTCTCCGTTGGAGTCAGACAACGAGATAGAACCGATAGAGATAGACTCAAAAGTTTGAGACTGACCCATCAGCACATCTTCGTTGTTTACTAAGTGCAGTGCTTGTTCGTATACTGCAACCTTTACCTTGTTAGGGATTTCTGAGTCGGCCACCGTAATATTGGTTCCCATACGGTTATCGTAGTAGAAAGCATTCTTACGGGGCCAAGCCAGTGCTTGAGAGGAACTAACAGCAGAACCAATCCAAGAGTTGTCATCTACCATATAAGTAGCAGTGACAAGTGCTTGTTCTTTGATTTCGTCTTCAGCGTCAAGCCAGTTGGCACTATCAATACGAGTCTCAAAGTATGTATCAGCGTCTGCTATCAAAACGTAGCTGTTTGTATTGAGTACAAGTGCCATTAGTTCTCTCTCCTATAGTTTTATTAAGCGTGGAAGATAGGCAAGATGCCCAAGTTCAATGCGTCCATTTTACGTGCGTAAGAAGCAGAAGCGCCCATAGTTGTGTTAGTTGCGAAAGCAGTGGTTGCACCAGCCCAGTCGTAACCCATTGGGTGCATTGCGTAGCCCCAACGATACCAAACGTTAGTAGAACCGCCACCCATGTAAGAAGCAGCCGAACGGTCAACTTCAACAGGTGTTGGGATAGGCATAGAAGCAGAAGCAACAGAACCTGGCTTGATGATGAAGGTAGTCTTTGTGGACACAGCGTTTACTTCAGCTTCAGCGCCCAAGTTACCTTGGTTAGCACGAGTCATGATGAGGCGGAATTTGCCACCGAAGATAGTTGTGAACTCGATGTTACCTTCAGTAACAGTAGTTTCGTCAACCAAGTTAGCAGCACGCATTTCAGCCATCACTTCAGGAGAAGTAACCATGTACATGAAATCAGGCTCATAGTCTTTGAATGCAGCGCCGATAGAGCGGAACAAACGTTCGCCACGGGCAGCGCCCATTGCAGAAGCGTCAAACAATTTACGTGCATCGCCAGCACCAGTTGCAGCAGCGCCGTGAAGGCCAGCAGCGTTAACGTCTACGAAAGAACCAACACCAGCAGTGTCAGCGTCTGTGTCGAAGTCCAAGATACCAGAAGTAGTACCAAGGCTAACTTCGTGAGCAGCAACACCTTTAAGAACAGACAAAAGAGCGTCATGCTCGTCTTGTGCACGTACTTCAGCGAAGTCACGAGCGATTTTAGCAAGACCATCGGCTTTGCTTACAACTTCTTGCATGTTAACTTGCTCTGCACCGAAAGTACGAACAGTCTTAACGAAGTCAGCAACGTCTGTGGACATGCCAGTGTATGTACCGTCTGTAGCAGAAGCCAAAGAAGCAACGTTTACAGTAGCTGACAAAGGCTTGTACCAACGGAATTGACCGATAAAGCTTTCACCGGAAAGGTCGATGCGCTGGTCGGAAGCAACGATGCCTGTGCCGTTCAGTTTCTTAGCTGTTGTGTAAGCTTCGTCTGAGTAAGCGGAGATTGCCAGAGCGATGTTCTGGAAGTCTGTGTTTGTAATAGCCATTTTAATATTCCTTTATAGCTGTATAATAGTAAGAGTTATAGGTTAAAGTTACCTAGTTTACCTTTTGCTGCAAGAGCAAGGATTTCAGTTGTAGACATTTCACCAATAGATTTGGCCATGTCGGTTGAAGGTGCTCCTGCAGGAGTACCTGTACCTGCGCCCGAGTTAGATTTAACACGGAACAGGAATGAGTTGTCTTCGGATTTAGCGTAGGACTCAACAAAGTCTGCAATAGTCAGACCTGAAGAATGTACCCAGCCACCCTCTTCACCTTGTGTCAGTTGTTCTACGATTTCACGGCGAGCCATGTCGCGTGATTTATCGTTACGGAATTCCATACCAGCTAATGCTTGGTTCAATACGTTGTCACGAGTCAGTTTTACATTCTGCTCTTCGAACGATGCCAGTTTAGCACGAGCGTCTGCGAGTTCCATTTCTAAAGCTTCTTGGAGTTTACCTTCTTCTTTCATACGGGCAATGGCGTCTTCTTTCGCCTTAGCTTCCATGTCAGCTTTCATTTTCAAAGCGTCATCACGCTCTTTAGACATACGGTCCATGTTCTCTTTCATCTTCGCCAAACGGTCGGCTACCAATGCTTCAACTTCGTCCGCAGGTGTTACTACCTCTCCTTCTGTTTCAACAACAGGAGCTTCGGCTTCGGGTGTAGTTACTTCTTCGGTTACTACTTCATTCTCTACTTGATTTTCCATGATAATTCCTTTCCTAGCACAGCTAGAATATAATATGATTATGAGCCACAGACTCGTTTAAATTCTTCTGTATCAGCTTAAGTACAACTTATGGGCCGATACCATACCAATCATTCCCAGACTCAATTGGAGCAAGGATTTCATCGTATGTTAAAGCATCAGGTCCGGACTGCAGAAGCCCATCATCTTTTGCTCGTTGTAAGTATTTGCGATATGTTTCTCTTGACATACCTGACTCTCGCATTGCTTTAAGAGTCTTATCAATGGTGCCTGATTTCAGTGCATCTGCATACAACTGACGTAAAGCCCATTTCGCATTAACTGCGTCACCTAAGTTTGTAAAGAACGCATCGTGGATAGTTCCAGTGTCTACGTTATTCTTTCTACCCCAAAGGTGGAATCTTCTAACAAGCACAGCATCATTACTGTGATTGCCGTTAACACCAAGACCAATAGCAGAATCTTGTATTGATTGTTCTGACATTAGCTTCCCATTACGAGAAGGTGCTTCGTATATGTTATAAACTTTCTGCCCAGTTATCGGGTCTGTAAAGTCTATTCTTACTTGCTCCTTAACACGGTAGCGTTGCATCATTGTCTTTCCATCAAAAGTCACCCAAGGGATATCTACTGACTCAGATTCACGAACATAATCTTTCGCAACATCTTTCCAGAACTTAATGAACTTACCTGTTACAGGAACTTGTTCTTCTAGATGACCTGACATAATCTTAGATATCTTCTCAAACACACGAGTACCTACAAGGTCTCCTGTCTCATCACGAAGTTTATACAAGAATGTATGCATGTCTTCTGAACTCTTAATACCATCCTTAAACTCTGACTTAGCAATGTCGTGTAAGGATTCGGTAATTGGTTTACCCTGCTTAGAGGATAGAACCACATCTCTTTTGATATCACGCAATTCGTCTATGCGTGTCCAATTCTTTCTGTCCATTTCGAAGCTAATCTTAGCATCAATGGCTTTCTTAAACTTATCTACTTCCTTTGAGGAAATAGTCACTTTACCCTTCTTAGCTAGTACTTTAGCAAAAGCGTTAGCAACGTTAGCCGACTTAGTAGCATCACCAGCACCATAGAATGTAACCATGTTCTGGTTCTTAGCAGCCTTCATCAAGTCAGACCAGTCTAGGTCTAAGTCTTGAAGTTCAGGAATAGCAAGGAACTCAGGGTCATTAACAGTTAACTTAGCAATCTCATCGTAGAGACGCTGTTTCTCTGGTGTCTGTATAACATTAGATAGGTTAGCAGCAGCTTTATCACGAGTAGATAGAGCAATAATTTGAGCACCAGATGAACTAGCATCGTTCTCAATCATCATTCTTGTCTTGTAACCAGCAAGCTTCTTAATATCAGCAGGACTCCATTTAGTCTTGTCAGTATACATCTTACCATCCATGTGACGGTATATACGAGTGTATTCTAGAGCAAGACGAGATACCTTACCGATGTGCTCATCATCAAGACCCATCTGGTGAGTCTTAGCAATAAACTTTCTAACCTGACCTGCACGTTGTGTTTTCTTGTCTAGCATGTAGCTACCAAGTTCTAGCAAGTCTTGTTCAATGTCTTTAAACGCTTTAAGTCTACCTTTAACAGTTAGTACGTCAATTGCATTACCTGTAGCAGCGCCAATCTGTGTCTGCAGTTCTTCTAGAACATCAGGGTTAACTGATACTGCTCTAGATGTATTCAAGAACGGACGTACTGTCTCACCTTTAGTAGGTGTGAGTAGTCCACGATGATATACACGACCACGGAAGTCAATTGAAGCATCCACTTGGAAAGCTTGATTACGTTGTCTATGGAACTTAGCTGTAGCTAGTACACCACGACCATCATTACCACGAGCATCAATAAACAGTTTCTTCCATTCATTCTGCTCAAGCAACTTAGAGTCACCTGTACGTTTAGCTTTAAAGTAAATTACCTCTTCAGCAAAGTCAAAGAAGTCGTTGTCAACAGAGTACTTAACAGAGTTAGCATGATTAAGCATGTTAGCTATATCACGGTCAATCTGTTTAGCATCGTAGTCAGCATAAACCTTTTCAGATACAACTGGCATGTTAGTCTTACGACCACGGGCATCAAAGTATTCTTTTTGACCTGCACGAGCATAGACCTTATCACGGTTGTTGTATACACCAAAGCGTCTAGCAGCACGAGACTTAGCGTTTGCTATCTGTAGTTGCCGTAGGCTACCATCAACAATCTCAATCTGCTTAAACACACTTGTGCCACGCAAAGATTTATCTGCCGAGGGTCTACCTGTAGCTAAGTCAATAGGTGAAGTTGTTCCAGAGTCTCTGAATACACTTGTACGAATTAACTTTTGCTTTTCCAGACTAGTAATAATCTTTGCACCATCCTTGTGGAACTCTTTAAGAGTCTTAGAACGGAAGGGGTTTAAGTTACCCAGCTCTTCGTCGAATATCTGACCAATCTTAATAGCCAGCATATCGTAGTCTGCACCATCAGCAGCAGCAATAGCTTCCATTGATTTAGCAAGAGCCTTAGTAGACTTGTCATTTAGTGTTGCAATAGCTTTCTTACGGTCTCTAGCAAACAGAAACTCACCATCAAGTATCTCACGAGCATTACCACGTAGTTTAGCAATCTGCCTAGTAATCCAAGAGTCTGTTGGACCTTTGGCTTCTAAGAGTTTGTTAACCGATTTCCATTGTGTATAACCCGGTATCTTATTAAGCAGTGCTTGTTTAGCATTCTTCAAAGAAGGGTAACGACTAATGATAGGTTGAGTATAAGCAGAGATAGGCGCTGTACGATTATAGAAGGCTCTCCGAGCTAACTTAGCACCAGCTTTACCTCTCCATGTTTCGATATAACGGTTGTCTGCTATTTGGCTATCAACAATCTCTGAAATAGAATATCTCTTGTTGAAGATAAATACATCAGGGTCATCTTTAAGTCTAGCACCAAGTGGACCAAACATTTTACCACGGTCAACACTACGGTTAAACAAGGAAGTACCATTGTCTTGTACAGCGTTAAGCATAAACTTACGGAATACAGATACAGGTTGCCCCCAAGGTTCGCCAGTCTTGTTAGCACGAGAAAACGTCTGACGCATAACATCAGTTACCGCAGCACGTTGGTTAACAGATAAAGACTTATCTAAGTCATTTACAAAGTTAGTAATGTAGGCCTGTTGCTTACCTGTAAGCTCATACCGCTCATAAGACAACATAGCAAGTCTGTCCTGAAGAAACTCAAGGTCAGGTGCTTGTAAGTGTTTATAAGGGCCAGCATTATAGTCAGTACCATCAGAGCTAAAAGCAGAACCATTACGGTCTGTTTTAAAGTAACGCCTAGAGCCTTGTTTCTGAGCCAGAGAGTTACCCTTGTAGTCTACGAGAGACAAGGCTTGAGCGTTCTCCGCTGCATCAGCTTTAAAGAAATCTTTCAGAGCTTCAGTGTTAGCTTTAGAAGCAAGAAGTTCATCAGGAGTATTAAAGCGAAGCGTAGTGTTAGAAACGTTATTAGCTGTAGGACGCTTAACAGTTGTGTTAGCACGGCGCATAAGGCCACGAATACTTAGAGCCTTACCTTCAGGAGAAACAAACTCACTAGCCTTCAATAGACCACGTTGGAATAGGGAAGCTTGACGCTCACCACCAAGCATTTTAGACTGTACGTCTGTGTGCTGTCGGCGTAGCCAATCACTAAAAGTTTTAATCTTAGAAGGTGTACCTGTCAAGTCTGCACTATGCATCTTCTTCAGGTTACGGGTCTTAATATTCTTAGATTTTAGTTGTTGAAGGTCGTCTTTAGACTTCACTACAGGGACCATAGTAGAACGACAGTTCCAGTGTAGAGGGGGTTGAAAACGTCTGTCATCAACTTTATACACTTGTCCATTGTGGTGAGTACAGATAGGGCTTGTTCTACCATCGAGGATAGCAGTAAACATATAGCCATCTAAGACTTCTTCGTTAGCTTTCATCACTTGATTCATCGCATCAGATTGCGTTGTAGTGATAGATGTTCTTGTTAGTGTTCTAGCTTGATGTTCTGTTATCTTGGTTGTCTTCAAGACATCTTGGATAATCTCATCTTGGGTTAAACCCTTAGCTAAGCCACCTTTGACTTTAGATTGTATACGTACAAGTTCACCAGAACCGATGTTCTTCATGTTACCTTTAAGTGTACGAGTACCTTTAATCTGTGGGCCAGTTATTTCTGCCAATAGAGCGTTTGTCTTTGGCTTTTGTGTTCTATAGAACTTCTTGATTTCTGTGTCAAGATTGTTCTTATGAAAGACCTTCTGTGAGTTGGAGAACTCAGACAGACTCTTCGTATTATGAGACTGGAGTTCTTTCGTGAAGCGAGTTACTTCAGGTTTCACATCAGCTCGAATATCCCCTTTCAGGAGGTCTCTTAAGTTATTTCGGTGTTTCTTAAGAATGGTACGATTACCTTTTTGTACACCATTCTCGTATAGACGGACGTCACCAGCATGGTCAACAATCCTGTCAAATATCTTTTCATTGATAGACATTAGTCTCTCCATTACTATAATTCGTGGATAGGCAGTTTATAGACTTACCTAGGTCTTATTGGTGCTGCAACGAGGGTTCGAACCCCGGACCTATTGATTACAAATCAATTGCTCTACCAGCTGAGCTATTGCAGCTTAAACTTACTCTTCGTCTAACGAGATGTCCTCATCAGGAGTCTGGTTAGTTAAAGGGTCTGTTTGTATTGCTTGTACCGCTTCTTCATCATTGTAGTCTGCTGGTAAGAAGTCATTGTACTTAGCAGTAGACACAAAAGTATCACGAGAAATAATACCTGACTGGTACCACTCTGAAATGAGACGCATAGAACCTTCACCA
>Ga0115564_10001388_pt1 | contig 22157 bp, 21 predicted proteins | sample COGITO_mtgs_1105_7_FD_88680 | JGI IMG/M metagenome (GOLD analysis project Ga0115564, IMG submission 88680) | Pelagic marine microbial communities from North Sea - COGITO_mtgs_110523 | ecosystem: Environmental > Aquatic > Marine > Epipelagic | place: Germany:Helgoland, sampling site Kabeltonne...
ATGAATAAATTAAAAAAATATAGTAGCATTCTACAAATATAATCAGTAAGTTTAATTTGGATTATAAAAGTTGGTTTTTTTTTAAATTTATTCTATGAAAAAAATGATTTTAGCTAGTACTTCAACCATACATGGAAGTACTTATTTAGATTATATTAAAGATGAAGTTAAAGTATTATTTAGCAATTCAAAAAAAATAATTTTCATTCCATATGCTAGACCTAACGGATTAACTCATGAGAAATACACAAAATTAGCATCTGATTTTTTTATCAAATTAGGGATTGAGGTTAATGGAATACATGAGTACAAAGATTTAAAGAAAGCAATAAAAAATACTGATGGAATATTTATTGGTGGTGGTAATTCTTTTTTACTTTTAAAAAATTTAATTGATAATGATCTAATAAATTATTTAAAAGAAGCTATTGAGTCTGGAAAACCATATTTAGGGACTAGTGCAGGAATTAATATTTGTGGACCTTCAATTGGAACTAGTAATGACATGCCAATTATACACCCAACAAGCTTTAAAGCACTAAATATAATTCCTTTTAATATCAACCCGCATTATATCGATGTAGTTACCGGTAGCAAACATATGGGTGAGACTAGAGAAACTAGAATTAAAGAGTTTCACTTTTTTAACCCTCAAATTGTAATTGGATTGAGAGAAGGTAGTTATTTATCTGTGCTAGGTGAGAAAATAATTTTAAAAGGCAATAAATCAGCTAGGGTATTTGAACAAAATAAAAAACCATATGAAGTTGAAATAAATTTTAATTTAAAGGACTTATAAGAAAAATATTATTGGGCTGTACTAGGCTCGTATAAAAATTTGATGAAAATTCAGTAAATTTGTTTAGATTTTCGAAATGAATAAAAAAGTAATTTTAATGATATTGGATGGGTGGGGCAACTCTCCAGATCCAAAGGTTTCAGCCATTGATAATGCTGATACAAATTTCATTGATAGTTTATACAAAAAATATCCATACTCCACACTAAGAACGGATGGCTTACACGTAGGTCTTCCTGAGGGTCAAATGGGTAATAGTGAAGTTGGACATATGAATTTAGGTGCTGGTAGAATAGTCTATCAAGATCTTACTAAAATTAATATTTCTATAGAAAAAAATAAGCTCAAAAAAGAAAAAGTAATTGCAGAGACATTTGAATTTGCAAAAAATAATAATAAAAAAATTCATTTTCTTGGACTAATTAGTGATGGAGGAGTTCACTCTCATACTAATCATTTAAAAGGGTTAATTGACATCGCAAAAGAATACAATATTGAATCTTATATACATGGTTTTACTGACGGAAGAGATGTAGATCCAAAATCCGGCTCTGGATATATCTCAGATTTAAATGATTATATAAAAAATAGCCCTACCCAAATAGCATCTATCACAGGCAGGTATTTTGCCATGGATAGAGACAACAGATGGGAGAGAATAAAAATCGCTTACGATGCATTGGTAAATGCAAAAGGGGATAAAAGTTCAAATTTAGTTCGTAGTATTCAAAATAATTATGATAACGGATGTACCGATGAGTTTATAAAACCTATAATTAAAATTGACTCTAACAATCAACCACTATCAACAATTAAAAATGGTGATGTAGTAATATTTTTTAACTTTAGAACAGATAGAGGAAGAGAACTCACAAAAGTACTATCACAAAATGATAATTTAGAGTTTGATATGAAGAAATTAAATCTTCATTACGTAACAATGACAAATTATGACAATACCTTTTCTAACATTAAAGTTATTTTCAATAAATCTAATCTAGATAATACTCTTGGAGAAATATTAGAAAAAAATAATAAAAGTCAATTAAGAATTTCTGAAACTGAAAAATATCCACACGTAACTTTTTTCTTTTCAGGTGGAAGAGAAAAAAGTTTTAAAGGTGAATCCAGAATATTAAAAAAATCTCCTAAAGTTTCAACTTATGACCTTAAACCCGAAATGAGTGCTTATGAAATTACCGATAATTTAGTTAAAGAGATAGACTTAGGAAAACAGGACTTTATTTGTTTAAATTTTGCCAATGGAGACATGGTAGGCCATACTGGTAGTATGAAAGCTGCTATTAAAGCATGTGAAGCAGTGGATAAATGTGTTGAAACTGTTATTAATTGCGCTAATAAAAATAATTATACAACCATATTAATTGCAGATCATGGCAACTGTGAGACTATGATTAATACCGATGGTACACCAAATACTGCTCATACTACTAACCCAGTACCTGTAATACTTATAGACAAAGATTTAAAAAATATAAAAAATGGTATTTTGGGAGATATTGCTCCAACTATTTTAAAACTTATGGGTATAAAAAAACCTAAGGAAATGACACAAGAATCACTTATATAATTATGAGTATTACTAAAAACAGAGAGGAAATTGAATTAATTAGAGAAAGTGCTTTACTTGTTTCTAAAACACTTGGAATGATTGCTGGAGAAATTAAAGAGGGTGTTACAACATTACATTTAGATAAACTTGCAGAAGAATTTATTAGAGACAATGGAGCAATTCCAGGTTTTTTAGGGATGTATGACTTTCCTAATACTCTTTGTATAAGCCCAAATTCACAGGTAGTTCATGGAATTCCAAATAATACTCCAATAGAAGACGGAGATGTTATATCTATTGATTGTGGAGTTTTAAAAAATGAGTTTTATGGAGATCATGCATATACTTTTGGAGTAGGAAATATTACTGATGATGTTAATCATCTTTTAGACACAACTAAAGAGTCATTATACCAAGGAATTAAAAGTTTTAAAGTTGGCAATAGAGTTGGTGACGTTGGCTATGCTATTCAAGATTATTGCGAGAATAGAGGTTATGGTGTAGTAAGGGAATTAGTTGGGCATGGCCTAGGTAAAAATATGCATGAGAAACCTGAAATGCCAAACTATGGAAAAAGAGGTAAAGGTAAAAAGTTTGTTGAAGGAATGGTAGTAGCAATTGAACCTATGATAAATCAAGGAACGCATAAAATTAAGCATCATAAGGATGGTTGGACTATTACTACATTAGATAATAAACCTAGTGCTCATTTTGAACATAATATTGCAATTATTGATGGTAAACCTGAATTACTTTCGACCTTTTCTTATGTATATGAAGCATTAGGAATCAAATCTAATGAAGAGAATGAGTTTATAAATAATTATAAGTTTTGATTAAGTTAATTTTAAAAATATTTCCAAGAACTTTTTTGATAAAATTTAGTTTTATATTTCAACCCTTACTTAGTCTGTTATTAAAAGGCGACAAGTTTACTGATCCAATTGATGGTAAATCATTCCGTAAATTTTTATCCTATGGTTATAATAAATTAAGAAAAAATGCATTATCTCCTTCTACCCTATCTCTTGAAAGACATAGATTACTTTGGCTGTATTTGATAAATGAAACAGTACTTTTTGAAAAAAAAATAAAACTATTGCATTTTGCACCTGAACAGGCATTTTATAAGAGATTTAAAAAATTAAATAATATTCAATACGATTCTATTGATATTAATTCTCCTTTAGCGAAGATAAAGGCTGACATTTGTGATTTACCAATAAAGGATAATACCTATGACTTTATACTTTGTAATCATGTTTTAGAACATGTATTGGACGATAATAAAGCTATGAGTGAATTGTATAGAGTTTTAAAAAAAGGTGGCACTGGTATATTTCAAGTACCAATTGATATGAATAGGAAAAAAACCTTTCAAGACGATTCAATTACTGATAAATTAGAAAGAAATAAAATATTTGGACAATATGACCATGTTAGAGTTTATGGAAAAGACTATTTCAATAAACTTGAAAATACAGGTTTTAAAGTTCAACAAATAGACTATTCGAAAGAGTTTAGTAATGAAGAAATATTAAAATACTCTATTATTAAAGGAGAAGTTATTCCAGTGTGTACTAAATAGAAGGAAAATTGTTGAAAGAAATATCTTTCATTTCATTATTGATGTCATTGTAAATAATAAAAATACTGATATCATTATTTTGTTTTGCCAAAAGGGTAATTTCATCAACTGACATGAGTTGTAATGCAGTTGCATATGCATCAGCCTCAATACAGTTCTCAGATATCACTGTTACACTTAGTATATTTGAAGTTGAAGAATAACCTGTTTTTGGATCTATGATATGAGCATATTTATTTCCTGAGCTATCAATTTTGAATTTTCTATAAACTCCTGAAGTTGCCATGGATCTATCCTTCAAATTAAAGATCTTATAAAGATCTTTTTGTAAACCATCAAATCTTGGAGTATCTAATCCAACTCTCCAATTTTTATTTCCATCCAAGTTCATACCACTTGATCTAATCTCACCTCCTACTTCAACTAAATAATCAGTTATATTGTTAATACTTAAAAAACGTGAAATTACATCAACACTATAACCTTTAGCAATGGCATTGAAATCTATAAAAGAGTTAAAGGGTCTAATTAATTTATTTTCAATTAATTCAAATTTGTCTAAACCTACTAAAGCTTTGAGATTATCGGTTGGCAAATTATTGGTTTTGGGGCCAAAATTTAAAGAATTTACTAATGGACCAATAGACGGGTCAAAGAGACCATTCGTCTTATTGAATATATTTTTAGAAACATTGAAAACAAACTTAAAATGATTATCCAATTCAATATCTTCATTATTATTAATTTTAGTTATTAATGAATTGGAATTATAGGTTGACATTGACATATCTATAGCATTAAAAAGACTATCAATTTGCACTTTTAATTGTAATTCATCATCAGAAAAGTAAACTATTCTATAAGTGGTGCCATAAACATAGCCACTAATAGAAGTTTTCTTAAGTGAATTATTTGTACAAGAAGCAACTGTAATAAATAGTAATAATAAGTAACGCATTAGTTTAAATTGTCATCAATTACTTGAATTCCGTTATATTCAATTATATAATCTTGATTTAAATATACAGGATTATTTTTATTTTTTGCGTTAGCTAATCCTACCCCAGCATAAAGAACCTTTGAATCATGAGATTTAGCATGTTGCTTAAATTTTTCCATCCAAACAAGATCATAATTATTTGGATTTTCAGGAAGTAAAATTGCTTTTACAATAACAAAAAAATATTGTTTGTTTTTATCAATACAGACAAACTGAGGGTTTTTTTTTAATTTACTGTTTACCGCTATAAATTCAAAACCTCTAGATTCAAGATCTTTACCAACATGATTCATTGCTAAATTATGAAGTTCTTGATTTGATAATGCAGTATTCATGGAAATTATAATTTAGCCTCCAAAATCATCAAACCTAATATGTTCGTCAGGAATACCAAAATCCTCACCCATTTTTTGGACAGCTTGATTCATAAGTGGAGGGCCACAGAAATAAAGTTCAATATCTTCAGGGGACTCATGAGCGCTTAAGTAATTGTCTATAACACAATTATGGACAAAACCCACAAAACCGTCACCATCAGCTTCTAAATCAGTTTTAACATTCCAATTATCCTCAGGTAGAGGTTCAGATAATGCTAAATAAAATTTAAAGTTTGAAAAATCTTTTTCTAATTTATAAAAATGATCTAAATAGAAAAGCTCTCTTCTAGATCTACCTCCATACCAGAAACTAACTTTACGACCCGTTTGTAGTGTTTTGAAAAGATGATAAAGGTGAGACCTCATTGGAGCCATTCCAGCACCACCACCAACATACAACATTTCTGAATCAGACTCATTTATAAAAAATTCACCATATGGCCCAGAGATAGTCACTTTATCACCAGCTTTTTTAGAAAAAATGTATGATGATGCTACTCCAGGATTTACATCCATCCATCCATTTTTATTTCTATCCCAAGGAGGAGTTGCAATTCTTACATTCAACATAATTTCTTTACCCTCAGCAGGATAAGATGCCATAGAATAGGCTCTATCAACTAACTCATTATTATTCATTACTAATGGCCACAAATTAAACTTATCCCATTCAGGTTTAAATTTATCAGCAGATTCATGTTCATCAGGATGAGCTGTTATATCCATATCTGAAAACTTAACCTCACCCTCAGGAATTTCAATTTGAATATATCCACCAGCTTTATAGCCCATGTCCTCAGGAATTGACACTACAAACTCTTTAATAAAGGATGCAACGTTATAATTTCTAACTACAGTTGCCTCAAACTTTTTAATACCAAATACTTCTTCTGGAATACTAATATTCATGTCTTGCTTAACTTTAACTTGACATGCTAATCTAGCGCCAGATTTAATTTCTTTTCTTGTAAAATGAGGTATTTCAGTTGGTAAAGCTTCTCCTCCACCGCTATTTACATGGCATTCACACTGAATACAAGTTCCACCTCCTCCGCAAGCAGATGGTAAAAATATTTTTTGTGCACCTAGAGTAGTTAATAATGTTTCTCCAGACGCAACTTCAATTTCTTTTTCACCATTTATTGTAATCATGACTGGACCCGATGGTGATAATTTTTGCTTAACAAATAAAAGCACACTGATTAATGCTAACGATACAATTAAAAAAGCAATAATTGTTATAAGAATGGTTCCTAATGTTTGTGATGCTAAAATCATATTAATTGACTTCTTTAGTGTTTTTTGAAAATAATTTATTATCTAATTTTTGTAGTTTATTAACTGATACTAATTCAACATCAATTTCTTGCTTAACAACTTCTTCGTCTCCTCCAGTTAACATACCTCCAAAACTCATAAATCCAATGGCCATTAAACCAGTAATAATAAATGTTATTCCAAGCCCTCTAAGAGGTGCAGGGACATTGGAATATCTAATTTTTTCTCTAATTGCTGCAATTGATAAAATTGCTAAAAACCATCCAATCCCTGAGCCTACTCCATAAGTAAGAGCAAGAGCTAAAGTAGGAATCTCTCTAGATTGCATAAATAAAGATCCTCCCAAAATTGCACAGTTAACTGCAATAAGAGGTAAAAATATCCCAAGAGAATTATATAAAGATGGACTGAACTTTTCAACAATAATTTCAACAAGCTGAACCATTGTAGCAATTGTAGCAATAAACATTATAAATGATAAAAAACTTAAATCATAAATCGCAAAATCTTCACTAATCCATACTAATGCACCATCTTGCAAAATGTATTTATCTAAAAGCCAATTTAACGGTACAGTAATTGTTAATACAAAAATTACTGCTGCTCCTAATCCAACAGCCGTGTCAACTTTTTTTGAAACAGCCAAATATGAGCACATTCCTAAAAAAGTAGCAAATACCATATTATCAATAAAAATTGATTTAAATAATAATTCTATATGCTCCATTTAACTAATTTTATTATTCTTCAATTAAACTCATATTTCTTGATCTTTGTACCCATATAATCAATCCTACCACAATTAATGCCATAGGGGCTAACAACATAAAACCATTATTTTCATATCCAATAGAATAAAGACCAGTCTTTTCAATTGGGTCTCCTAAAACTGCATAGCCTAGTAATGTTCCTGATCCTAATAATTCTCTAAAAAAACCAACAATAATTAATATAAGTCCATAACCAATTGCATTTCCAATTCCATCTAAAAATGACCTCCACACACCATTTGCTAGAGCGAATGCTTCAAAACGACCCATGATAATACAATTAGTAATTATAAGACCTATAAATGCACCTAATTCTTTACTTAGGGAATAAGAATATGCCTTTAAAACTTGGTCTACAATAATCACTAAAGCTGCTACAACCGTAAGTTGAACTATGATTCTAATTTTTGATGGAATTATATTTCTAATTAACGAAATAACAACATTTCCTGCACCCATAACAAAGATTACAGAAATAGACATTACTATTGAAGCTTTTAGTTCTGCTGTTATCGCTAAAGCTGAACATATTCCCAATACTTGTATTGTAATTGGATTATTGTCCGCTAGGGGGTCTGATATTAATTTACTGTCTTTACTCGATAATAAACCCATATACTAATTAGTTTTTAAGTTTTCAAAATATGATTGATACAATCTGAGATCAGTCTTTATCATAGCTGAAACACCGTCTCCTGTGATTGTTGCGCCTGCTATAGCATCAACTTCATTATCATATTTAATTTTATTAGTTGGATCAGCATTACTTTTGGAAACAGTAATACCTTTAAAAGTACCATTTTCATCAAGAAGATGTTCATCAATAAAGTCATCCATGAAAAATCTCTGTTTAATGTTTGCTCCTAAACCTGCTGTTTCTGCTTTATGATCAAAATAAGCACCTTGAACTATCATGTTTTCATCAATAGCAACATATGCCCAGATAGCATCCCATAAACCTACACCCCTAATTGGAACAATGTGATATGTTTTTCCATCTTTTTCACCAATAAATAATGGCAATTGACGTTTTTCTCCAGCCTTCGCTTTTGTTTGTTCTTTTTTTATATCTATTAAATAAGCCTCATTGTCCTCAACAATATCCAAATCACCAGAGATTACAATTTGTTTTTTTATGTATTTTGAAAATTCACTAGCTACTTTACTAGCCTCGATAAATGTAACATCACTTTTTCCCTCATTTTCATGTACGCCCATAGCATACAATATGTTTTGTTGTTTTTCTATTTTTTTGTTCTCATTAATCTTCGGCTTTAAAGAAGAAGCCAAAAATGCTAATAAAGATCCTACAACAATTACCATCCCAGTAGCAAATAGAAGCGTGTATAAATTTTTATCTGTCCTCTTTTCCATTATTAAGCAGTTTTAGTTTTTAATCTATTTAGTCTATTTTTAACATTTGCTTTAACAACATAATGATCAATAGTTGGTGCAAATACATTCATTAACAAAATTGCTAAAAATACACCTTCAGGATAAGCAGGATTGAATACTCTAATCATTATAGATATAAAACCAATTAAAAACCCATATATCCATTTACCTTTATTAGTTTGTGATGCACTAACAGGGTCTGTGGCCATGAAAACAGCACCAAATAATATACTACCAATTAATAAATGTTGCCAATAAGGAACACTCATAAGGCCATAAAATTTACTAGATTCACCAATAACTCCAGTGTCAATCACTAAGTTAAAAATAACACCCATTAACAGAGCTCCTAATATTGTACTAAGAATTATTCTCCAACTGCCAATTTTCGTAAAAATTAAAATTAGAGCTCCAATTATTATTAACAATTTAGATGTTTCACCAACGGAGCCAGGAATAAAACCATAGAACATTTCAGATAACGAATAAATAATATCTTGATTTTGAGCATAACTACCCAAAATGGTTTCACCAGAAATTGCTTCAGATGTTCCCGCTCTATCAACAGCTTCATGAACCCAAACCTTATCTCCACTCATCCATGTAGGGTAAGCAAAAAATAAAAATGCACGAATTGTAAGGGCTGGATTTAGGATATTCATCCCTGTACCTCCAAAAACTTCCTTTCCAATAACAACACCAAAAACAACTGCTACTGCCAACATCCATAATGGAATATCTATAGGAACAATAAGAGGAACTAACATACCTGTGACTAGATAGCCTTCTTCGACTTCATGACCTTTAATTACAGCAAATAAAAATTCAACAGCCAGCCCGACTGCATAAGATACAATCACTAATGGAAGCACAGTTATAGCACCTAAAATAAGATTATCCCATGTGATGAAATTACCAAATAAGGATACTTCTCTAACTATACCATTAGCAATATCAATGGCTCTGTAATGTTGATAACCAGCATTAAACATTCCAAATATAAGACATGGAACCAATGACAAAATAACAGTGTTCATTGTTCTTTTTAAATCATCTGCGGCTTTTATATGAGTGCCACCTTGAGTGACTTCATTTGGAAGGTATAAAAAAGTATGTAAGGCATTAAAGGCTGGTGCCATTTTTTGACCTTTATACTTTTCTTTTAAGTTATGTAATGTTGATTTTAAGCCCATTAATTATCCTATTTCTTTTTTCATTAAATCTAAACCTTCTCTAATTATCTTTTGATGAGGTTGTTTTGACACACATACAAATTCAGTTAACGCAAAATCTTCAGGAGCAACTTCATACATACCCAAAACCTCCATCTCATCAAGGTCTTTATACATACATGCTTTTAAAATATGCATTGGAAATATATCTAGTGGGAAAACTTTTTCATAAGTCCCTGTTGTAACAAAAGCTCTATGTTCTCCGTTAGTGTTTGTTGTTAAATCATACTTTTTCTTTGGAAAAAGCCAAGAAAATGTTAGTGCTCTGGAAACCGATATCTTATCAAACACTGGCTTAGTCCACCCAAACAATTCATAATCATCTCCTTCAGGAATTACCGTAACTGAATTACTGTAGTAGTCCAAGTGACCATCTGATTTAATTTTTATACCAGACAATATAGTACCAGAAATAATTCTATTATTGTCATATTGAGTAGCAACATTATTGTTAATGATAGAATCAATTTGACATCCAATAATAGTTTTAAAGTATCTAGGGCTTTCGATTGAGGAACCTGAAAGTGAAACAATTCTTTCGGCTTTAAATTCTCCTGTCAATATCATATGGCCTATAATAACTAAATCTTGAGCTGAAACAGTCCAAACAGATTCACCTTTATTAACTGGATCTACTTTATTAATTAAACTTCCAACATTACCACTAGGGTGAGGGCCAGAAACATTATATAACTCTATGTCTTCGATTTCTCTAAAAATTGAACTGGAAGATTTGTCAACAGAAACATTCACGTTTCCTTCTGTTAATTTATCTAAAACACTAATGGCAGCTTGTATTTCATTTTTATTGTCTTTTAAAGTAAAATCAAGATTAGCAGAAAGCGGTTCAGATGAATATCCTGAGACAAAAATAGATTTAGGTGCAGATTTGTAATTCGCTATAATTGCATAAGGTCTTTGCATAATAAAAGGCCAACACCCAGTACTTAATAAAAACTCAATTATATCTTGTCTATTAGCAGAGTTTTTCAAACAACCAGAATTTTTAAAAACCTGATTGTCATCAGCCAAAATTTTAATCGAAAGAATTTTTCGTTTTTCTCCTCTAATTATATCAGAAATTTTACCAGAAACTGGAGATGCAAACTTTAATAATTCATCTGATTTGTCGTAAAATAAAACATCTCCAGCTAAAATATTATCAGAAATTTTTACATTAAGTTTTGGATTAATTCCATGAAAATTTGAAGGTTCTACAGAATAAAATTTACTTTTTGGGGCAGGCTCCAACACTTTATTAGCCTCACCAACTAGATTGATATCTAAACCTTTTTTAAAATGGATGTCATTAGACATAATAAATAATGTAAATTTAGTTGTTTAAAATCGCTGCAAAAATACAAATTAATATTATAGTTATCATAATATTTCGATGACAAAATTTTGATTATTTTTACAACTATTAAGTAAAAAAAATAGTAACATGTTTAAATCATTAATACCAGTAATTTCAACTTTACTGTTTTCCTTTACTGTATTTTCTCAAGAGGTAAATGAAATCTCTGCCCCTGAGCAAATAAAAACCATTACTTTTAAAAATGACACAAACCAAATTGGCTTTCCTGTAATAAAACTAGGCAGCACTTTTACAATTGAATTTGATGTATTAAATGGCTATGAAGATGACTATTATTATGAAATAGATCATTATAATTTTGACTGGACAAAATCTCAATTGTCCAAATCAGAATACCTCAAAGGTTATGACAATTCAAAAATTTATAATTATAAGAATTCGTTCAATACATATCAAATTTACAGTCACTACAATTTAATCATTCCAAATCAAGAGACTAAAATTATTAAATCTGGAAATTACATAGTTTCAATATTAAATGATTATGGAGAAGTCGTTTTTTCAAAAAAAATCATAGTATATGAATCTTTATCTACTGTTGAAATAGATATATTTAGAAGTAGAGATTTGAATAATATTAATAAAAAACAGGTTGTTCAATTTGAAGTAAAAGCTATATCAAATATTAATAATCCGCTAAAAACAATCAAAACATTAATCATTCAAAATAACGATTTAAATAATTCGATTAATAATTTAAAGCCTCAATACACGTTAGGCAATAGATTAATTTACAAATATGATTCTGAGGCGAGTTTTATGGGTGGAAATGAGTTTTTATATTTTGAAAATAAGAACATTAGAGGTTCAGATATTAATATAAGAACTTTTGATCTTAAAGAAATATATCATAATTACTTGTACCCAGATAATCCAAGAAATAATAGTACGTACACATACAACCCAGATATTAATGGCAATTTTTTAGTTACTTCTGTTGATGCAGAAGATACAGATATTGAAGCAGACTATGCTAAAGTTCATTTTTACTTAAATATTGATAAACTTGACATTGGTAAATCTGTTTATGTTTCTGGTAATTTTAATGGTCATCAGTTAAATAGTTCAAACAAAATGACTTACAATAGTTTAAGAAATAATTATGAACTTGAACTAAAATTAAAACAAGGGTTTTACAATTATAAATATTCTGTATTAGATAATTTAAACAAAAAAATTGGAGGCTATATCTCAGGTAACTTTGATGAAACAGAAAACAATTATAAAGTTATTGTATACTACAGAGATTATGGTTCAAGGTATGATAGAGTTATTGGTTATAATAATATTAACTCAATAAAGATAAACAACTAATAAAAATGTTTTTTTTATTTAACTAATGATTTTTTTTATTTACTTTTAATTAGAATAAAAACAATAATGGTACAACAAGTTACAAGAGGCATAAAAATTGAAGTTAAACAAAATTTTGAAGGTACTTTTTACAAGAACCACAAAATTCATTTTGCTTTTGGTTATGTTGTAACTATTGAGAACAGAAGTAAAGATACTGTTCAATTAAACTCTAGACACTGGACAATTTTAGATTCATTAAATAAAAATGAAAATGTTGATGGCGAAGGAGTAATCGGTAAAAAACCTGTGCTTAATCCTGGAGATACTCATGTTTACAATTCTGGGTGTTTATTACTATCTCCCTTTGGATCGATGAAAGGTCATTACAAGATGATAGACCTAGCTACCACAAGAAAATTTAATGTAACTATACCATCTTTTAAACTAAGTGCTCCTTTTGCACTTAATTAATTTCCTTTAGTTTTTTTATGTTTAACTTTGTATCGTTATTAACTAATCAATAAATATTTTTCGATGAGTAAAGGATTTTTTAGAGTTCCCGTAGCAATTAACGAACCTGTAAGAGCATATGAACCAGGCTCAAAACACAGAGATGAAGTTATTGCTTCTTACAATAAAATGTTTAATAGTAATATTGATATACCTTTTTATATTAATGGAAAAAATATTACATCTAGTAAACATAAACTAATTTCACCTCCTCATGATCACAAACATGTTGTGGGTAAATATTTTTTAGCTGAAAAAACTCACGTCGATCAAGCAATTAGTGGATGTTTATCTGCTAGAGAAAAATGGGCTAATTTACCTTGGGAACAAAGGTCTGCAATATTTTTAAAAGCTGCAGAATTAATCGCTGGACCATATAGATCAAAAATTAATGCAGCAACAATGATTGCGCAGTCTAAAACTATTCATCAAGCAGAAATAGATGCTTCCTGTGAGTTTATTGACTTTTTAAGATTCAATGTTCAATTTGTAACTGATATTTATAACAACCAACCAGAGAGTACATCAGATTTTTGGAATAGGGTTGAGTATAGACCTTTAGAGGGTTTTGTATATGCAGTTACACCATTTAATTTCACAGCAATTGCAGGTAATCTTCCAGCTTGTATGGCAATGCTAGGAAATGTTGTTGTCTGGAAGCCTAGTGACAGTCAAATTTATTCAGCTAAGATAATAATGGATGTATTTAAAGAAGCTGGAGTTCCTGACGGGGTAATTAATGTTGTTTTTGGAGATCCAGAAATGATAACAAAAACCGTATTAAGTAGTACAGCTTTTAGTGGACTTCATTTTACCGGTTCTACAGACATATTCAAAAAACTATGGAAAAATATTGGAGAAAATATATCTAATTACAAAACATATCCAAAAATTGTTGGAGAAACTGGTGGTAAAGATTTTATAGTTGCTCATGAAAGTGCAATTCCTGCGCAAGTATCAACAGCAATTATTAGAGGTGCTTTTGAGTTTCAAGGACAAAAATGTAGTGCAGCATCAAGAAGTTATATTTCAGAATCTATATGGATTGAAGTTAAAGGCAATCTTATTGCAGATTTAAAGTCTATAAAAATGGGTTCACCTGCAGATACCAATAATTTTATAACTGCAGTAATTCATGAAAATTCATTCGATAAAATTGCAAATTATATAGATGATGCTAAAAATGACTCAGAAACGGAAATAATTGCTGGGGGAAAATATGATAAGTCAAAAGGATACTTTATAGAGCCTACTGTAATTGTTACTACAAATCCAAATTACAAAACTATGCACAAAGAGATTTTTGGGCCTGTAATGACAATTTATGTTTTTAAAGATGATGAATTTGACAAAACTTTAAAATTAGTTGATTCAACTAGTGAATATGCTCTAACCGGAGCTATTTTAGCAACTGATAGGTATGCGATTGAAAATGCGACTAAACTCTTACAAAACTGTGCAGGTAATTTTTACATAAATGATAAACCTACTGGTGCAGTCGTTGGGCAACAACCATTTGGAGGAGCTAGAGGCTCAGGTACAAATGATAAAGCAGGAAGTGTTCTTAATTTGTTGAGATGGGTATCACCAAGATTAATTAAAGAAACATTTGTAACACCTACAGATTATAGGTATCCCTTTTTAGGTAATTAATTAAAATCTTGAAATGAATTAACTTCACCATATTGTGAATTAATTGCATTATTATTTGAGTCAACCACGATTGCTACAATTGCTAAGTTTTCTACAGCAAAATCTGGATTTAGTTCGATATTAAAATTATATTTATAATCAGTTAAAGGCTGTATTAGTTCTAATATATTGCCAGAAATATTTGTTATAGATTTTCTTAAAACATCTTGATGAGAATAATTTTCAATTGGATTACCTAGATTATAAAAATAGCTACCTTCAACATAATTAAAATAATTAGCTTGATCATATATTAAATTACTTTCAACCAAGTATATAACTAACTTATGATTAACTAGTTCAACATTGGAAACAATCCTTAAGTCAACTCCCAGTTCAACATTTTCTAGTGTTGAGTTAATTGAAATAGCTACATTGTTTTCTTCACTTAAAAGGCTATTGACTTCTGAAAATTGGTATGGATCTAACCATGAAATTGTTCTATTTAATCGGGCTGAGGGAAAGCCACTGATCCCTAATTCAGACCTAAGATCTGATTCTTGAACAATAGTAAGCTCATCATTATTATGAATTCCAACTGAAATAATATTATCATAAACCTCTTTTAATTCATAAATTGCATTTGCAACTGGAGGACAATAACCACACCATGTTCCTGTGTAATCTTCAACAATAACTTTATTTATAGGTTCTACTATACTAAACCCTTTTGAATCTGTGCTGTAATTCTGAGAATCAATTGAATAATCAGCATAAACTTCATGAACACCTATATTATCATAACTAATTGTATTTCCATTGATTAATTGATTGTTAACTACAAAACTAGTACTAGATGTAATATTATTACCATCAATATCTATCATTTCAAAAGAAATAAGTTGATTTTTCAAATAAGATGACTCGACATTTAAACCAGGAATTAAGTTGTACTGTTGCACTTGTAAATCATTAAAAGATTCTGGCTTACTACACATATAAAAACAAATAAAAATAAGAGTGCATAATAAAGGAGGTCTCATAATTTATATAAATTTATTTTTTGTGAAATTAAGCATATATTTTTAATTAACTTTATTTTTTAAAAAAACAGAGTATATTTACAAAAACCCAAAACAATGAAAAAATTAATTACTACAATAACCCTTATTTTTTCAATTACTGCAAATTCTCAATCTTCTTTACCTAACATTTCCTTAAACTCTTTAGAGGGAAACGAGATAAACATTCAATCAATTTCTAGTAATGATAAAATTGCAGTCGTATCGCTGTGGGCAACTTGGTGTGTCCCATGTATAAAAGAATTAGATGCAATTAGTGAATATTATGAAGAATGGAAAGACGAGGTAGATTTTGAATTATTTGCTATATCCACTGATGACAGTAGAACCATTAAGAGGGTTAATGCAATGGTTAATGGAAAAGGTTGGGACTACACTATTCTATTAGATTCTAATAATGAACTACAAAGAGCTTTGGGAGCTTCAACTATTCCTCTAACTTTAATAGTAAAAAACAATAAAATCGTATATAGACACTCTGGCTATAGTGCTGGAGTTGAATTTGAATTATTCGATAAAATAAAAGAATTAAAATAATTATATGAAAAAAATATTATTCATTACTAGCATAATATTTTCGATGACTCTAGTTTCACAAAATAATGAAAACGTCTTTGGAAGTTTCGAAAGTAATTCTCAATTGTTACAAGATGATAACGCTTTAAATTTCACTTCACCAGAGGATAGTTTTAGAGCTAACAATTATTTCCAATTAAATTATAATGTAGGTAATATATCTACTGGAATTCAATATGAAAGTTATCTGCCAAATGCTATGCTTGGTTATTATCCACAATATAATGGGGAAAATGGAATTGCATCTTATTTTGTAAGTATTAAGAGAGAAAAAACTGATATTACTTTGGGATATTTTTATGGGCAGTTTGGTAACGGATTAATATATAGGTCATGGGAAAACAGACAGCTAGGAATCAATAATGCTATTAAAGGAATAAAATTTAAATATAAGTTTTCTGAGAGCTTTAATCTTACTACCATTTATGGACAACAAAGAAATGGTTTTGAGTTAAATGAGTCCACAATACAAGGAGTTGACTCAAACCTTAATTTAAATAAATTTTTAAATCTTGAAAAAACAGATTTAACATTTGGCGCTAGTTATATAGGTAGATATCAAAATAATTCTACTAATGACTTAATTCCTGCTAATGTAAAATCTTTTGGCGCTAGAGTTGATTTATACACTGGCAGGTTCAGTTTAAACTTAGAAGGAATCATAAAAGATTCCGATGTGATAGCAAATGAAGGTGTAATTTTGTCGGATAAACTATATGACGGAACTGCTTTACAATTAGATCTAGGTTACTCAAAAAAAGGACTAGGAATAAATACTACATTTAGAAGATTAGAAAATTTTAATTTTTATAGTGATAGATTGGCAGAAGGAAATATATATAATCAACAAACGATTAGTTACACACCTGCTTTAACCAAACAACAAGATTATTTACTTACAAACATTTACGTTTACAGTGCACAACCTAGACTAGTTATTAATGCACTAGAAAATAGATCTGGTGAAGTTGGTTCTCAAACAGATTTTTACTACACATTTAATAAAGACAGTTTTCTTGGAAAATACAAATCTAAAATTGCAGTAAACTTTTCGTACTGGGCTGCAATAGAATCAAATTTCAATCAAGATCAATCTTATGATGTTGAATTTATTGGTGATGGCAATAGGTATTACAGAGATTTTAATTTCGAATTAAAAAACAGATGGAATAATAAATTCAATACTACTATAACAATGTTAGATGTTATAATTGATAAAGGGGTTAATCTTGGGGGTCCTTTAGGGGTTCAAGGAGATATAAAGGCAAAAGTAGGGGTTATTGAAGGAACCTATAGATATGAAAATGGAAAATCATCTAGAGCTGTTATTCAACATTTATGGACAAAAAATGATAAAAAAAATTGGGCTGGATTAGTTTATGAATATAATTTTTCTACAAGCCTAAATGTTTTTATTGCGGATGGATGGAACTACGGAGGAACTGATAAAATTCATTATTACAACTTTGGAGGAAGTTATTCTAAGGACAACATAAGACTTAGCTTAAACTATGGCAGACAAAGAGGGGGATTAATCTGTGTTGGAGGAGTTTGTCGCTATGTTCCTGAAAATACAGGGTTAAATCTAAACCTAAATCTTGTTTTCTAAACAAGGATTAATTTTGTGAGTATCTGTATTTTAATCTAAATTCGCCTCCAACTTGCTCTCCACTCTCACTAGCATTATAAAATTTAAATGTATATTCAACGGGGTCTGATCCATTTCCAGGGTCTGTGTTAAAAAAATGATCTCCTGACGAGGTTTGTGTTTGACCTGGATTTATAAAAACTACTGGTTCAGCATTATTTGAGGGGTATGAAAATCCTTGCTCAACTCCGGCAAAACATTGTCCGAAACATAATTCCATCATTGAACCGTCAGTCCCAGTAATACTTTCTACTTCAATTCTCATGCCAATTATTTCAGATGATATATTTCTAACAAGAAAATCAAGAGATGCATCTGGATAATTTAAAGATGAGAAATCTAAAGTTTGATTATCATCAAATATATTACCATTTTTATCTTCTAATTGAAAAGTTAATTCTTGTGTAGGGGGATTTACTGGTCCAGGCTCATCTTTAGAACAAGAAAAAACAATTAAAGATAAAATAATTACAGGGAAAATTGATTTAAAAGTGGTTTTCATATTAAATTGTATGGGATTAGTAACGCAAGTTAATTAATTTTAACTTAAATTAGAAGATATATAATGTAACTATTAATTAAATTAAAAAAATGTCAAATAAAACCCCAAATATTATGTTAAAAAATTACTTTTTACTATTTACATTAATCGGATGTCTAACAGGTTTTTCTCAAACTATTGTATCTACTGATTCGCAAAACAAGAAAGTTGTTATTGAAGAATTTACTGGTGTTGCTTGTCAGTATTGTCCAATTGGACATACAATAGTCCAAAATTTAATCGATGACAATCCAGGAAACGTTTTTGCTATAAAAATTCACGAGGGTGGTTATGCTGAGGGTTACATTCCTGATTTCACAACCCAGTGGGGAACATCTATTGTTAGTCAATCAAATAATGGAGGCTCCTACCCTTCTGGGACAATAAATAGACAGGTTATTTCTTCAGCTAGCTCAAATGGTGGAACTTCTATAGCTCTAGGGTGGAATAATATTAATAGCAATCCTTTTATAACTGCGGTTGAACAAGTTTTATTACAATCTGCTTATGTTAATGTTGGAGTTGAAGCAAATTTAAATGTCTTAACTAGAGAATTGTCTGTACATGTTGAAGCTTACTACACTGGAAATAGCCCTGAATCAACAAATTTACTTAATATTGCTCTTCTACAAAATAACACTACAGGTCCTCAATCAGGCGAGGGAGGTGGATCTGAATATAATCACACTCACAGATTAGTCCACATGTTAACTGGTCAGTGGGGTGAGACCATAAACGAAACATCTACAGGAAGTTTTATAGATAGAAATTATACATATACTGTCCCTGCATCTTATAATAATGTTGATGCAGTTTTAGCGGATCTCGAAGTTATTGCGTTTGTTTCAGAGACACAGCAAAATATAATAAGTGGAGCGGAAGCTACTCCATTTTTTGATGGGTTAGAATATTCTAATGATGCATCCTTATTATCAATAGAAAATAATTTAAATGGTAATTGTGGGGAAACTGCATCACCTGTTATTGTAATCCAAAATTTTGGTACTGATCCAATCAATAGTCTAAGTATAGAGTACTCAATTAATAGTGGTAGTTCAGAAACTTATAGCTGGTCAGGGTCATTAGAATCTTTACAGTCCACTTCAATAGAATTACCCTCAATAGGCTACAGTCCTAGTGATACTAACTCAGTCAATATAACAATATCTGATGATGAAAATAATGATAATAACTCAAATATATTTTATTTTGATCAATCCAGTAGTTATGATACCGCTATTGTAACTCTAAACTTAATCACTGACAATTATGCATCCGAAACATCATGGCAATTAACAGACTCATCTGGTTATATCATAGCGCAAAATGGATCTTTAACAAATGCAAGTACTTATAACACAGAAATTGAAATTCCTAGCGCAGACGAATGCTACACGTTTACAATAAACGACTCCTATGGTGACGGAATATGTTGTCAATACGGAACAGGCTCCTACTCAATAACTGATGACTCTAGTAATGTAATATTTTCTGGAGGTGAGTTTAGCAGCACAGAATCTACTATTTTTAGGGTAGGTGAAACATTAGGAATAAATCCTGTTTTCGAAAATGATTTAAACATATTTCCTAATCCGTCAAATGGAGTATTCACTATTAAATCATCTATAAACAATTCAACATATAAAATTTATAATTTGATTGGTCAACATGTAAAATCAGGTTCAATTAATAATGGGTCTAACTTAATCGATTTGAGAAATTCAACTGATGGAGTATATTTCATAACTATTCAAACAGAAAATGGTGAAAAAATAGGATATAAATTAATAAAAAATTAATTCTTAATTTTATATTTAATTGGTAAATAGACTATTTTTTTCTCTTGAAAAAAATCTTCTTGAAAAAAATGACTGAGCTCAAAAGTTTTAACTTTTTTAAAACTTTTGAGCTCTTCTTTTAAATCACCTCCTTTAAGGTAAATAATACCATTTTTTAAATCGTTAAAGGATTTTTTATTTATTTTAAATTTAACCCAAGAAACAAAATCCTTCATATTAGTTACAGCTCTACTAACAATAAAATCATTTTTTTCAGATAAAGCCTCTACTCTACTAACAGAGGTTTTAACGTTTTTTAAATCTAATTTTTTTACTACACTATTTACAACGTTAATCTTTTTTTGAATACTGTCTACTAAATGAAATTTGCAGTTTGGAAATAATATAGCTAGTGGAATACCAGGAAAACCGCCACCAGTACCAACATCTAAAATAGAAGTATCATCTTTAAAAGAAATTAATTTAGCGATGGATAAAGAATGTAATACATGTCTAAGGTATAACTCATCAATATCTTTTCTAGAAATAACATTAATCTTTGAATTCCAGTCCTTATAGAGCAATTCTAATTTAGCAAATTGAATTAATTGTTCTTCAGTTAAATCATTAAAATATTTCTGAATTAATTTCATAAATAAAATTGTTTCAACAAAAGTAGGTTTTTGTCCACAATAATTTCTAAATAAGCATTAAAGAAATTAGATTTATGATATATTTACTTATAATAAATTATAAACGTTTTATATGACTCCAAAAGCTATATTATTTAACCGTAAAGATTCTAAACTTTTTTTTAAAACTTTAAATAAAAGAGTCAATAATTATTTCAATGAAAAAAATATTTCAAAATCAGGAAACTGGAAACTTTGGCTGAAAACATTTGTAATGTTTAGCCTTTTATTAGCACCATATATTTTGATATCAATTTGGACTATACCATCTTGGCTACAAATCACCCTTTCGATTATTATGGGTGTTGGTTTAGCAGGAGTTGGAATGAATGTAATGCATGACGGAAATCATGGATCTTTTTCAAATAAAAAATGGATTAATAGACTTATGGGCGGTAGTATCTATATTTTAGCTGGTAACAGATATAATTGGCAAGTCCAACACAATGTTCTTCATCACACATACACAAATATTCATGGACATGATGAAGATTTAGAAGCCGGTAGGGTAATTAGATTTTCGAAACACTCAGAGTGGAGATGGTTTCATAAATTTCAACACTATTATTCTGTTTTATTTTACGGACTACTGACCATTAACTGGTCGATAACTACAGACTTCTTTCAAATGAAAAGATTTATGAAAAGAAAATTAGCTCATGGTAAATTTCCAAACCCATTTGTAAATTGGACAAAACTCTTTGTATCAAAAATTTTATACTTCCTGTTTTGGATTTTTATTCCAATTTTAGTTTTTAATATCGTTTGGTGGAAAGTAGTATTATCATTTTTAGTAATGCACTACACAGCTGGGTTAATATTGAGTTTAGTATTTCAACTAGCTCATATAATGGATGAAGCGGATATGCCACTACCAGACAGTCATGGGAATATGAAAAACAGTTGGGCAATTCATCAATTAAAAACAACCGTAAATTTTGCTGCAAATAATAGGCTAGTAAATTGGTTTACAGGTGGCTTAAATCATCAAGTTGAACACCATATATTTCCA
>Ga0115564_10001391_pt1 | contig 22143 bp, 30 predicted proteins | sample COGITO_mtgs_1105_7_FD_88680 | JGI IMG/M metagenome (GOLD analysis project Ga0115564, IMG submission 88680) | Pelagic marine microbial communities from North Sea - COGITO_mtgs_110523 | ecosystem: Environmental > Aquatic > Marine > Epipelagic | place: Germany:Helgoland, sampling site Kabeltonne...
TAGCGCACATCTCGCCGCTTGGATGGGCGCATATTCTCATCACTGGCGAATATAGGTGGCAAAAACAGTGAAATAGCGGCTTAGCGTAGGATTTAGCACTCAGCCGGAGCAGACCCCTCAGATGCTTCGCATCTTGCGCGTGGCTCCGCTCCCGCTTCGCGCCCTTGCAGCGTGAACCGTGCTGTTCTTTTTTCGGGCTCAAGCAAGGGACGGCTCCGAAAGCAGATCAACTTTCATTTTTCGCCGAGGCTCCTGACGGAAAGGGCAGCGCACCAAACCGATAGGACGGCGCTTCGACCCCATGGGGTGTAAGGCAAATACAGGGGATAACTACTTTGCTTAGAAAGAAAAATTTGACATATAGTAACGTATATGTCACCATATCCTTCTATGGTTGATCTCGTTGTCTATGTCACTGAAGAGGGAAAAGCACCGTTCGATGATTGGTTTCACAAGCTCGATACGGCCGCAGCCCTAAAGGTCCGAACCGCGCTAGCGCGGATTGAAACCGGTAATTTAGGCGATGTGAAGCCCGTAGGGCAGGGCGTATCCGAACGGCGCATCACCTTCGGCCCAGGCTATCGCGTCTATTTTGGCCAAGATGGCGACAAGCTCGTGATCCTGCTTTGCGGCGGCACGAAGAAACGCCAGTCGAAGGACATCGAGCAAGCCAAGGCATTTTGGGACGACTACAAAAACCGAAAACAGAAAGGAGACTGACATGCCACTGACCAAAGATTTCAAAGACACCATCAAGGCACGCGCCGAGCGCGATCCTGAGTTCCGTGTTGGCTTGTTCCGTGAAGCGATCGAGGCGATGCTCAGCGATGATCTCGAAACGGGCAAAGTGCTGCTACGTGACTACGTGAACGCCACGGTGGGGTTCGAGACCCTTGCCGAGGACATGCAGAAAGACCCCAAAAGCCTGATGCGCATGCTCAGCGCCAAGGGCAATCCGCGTGCCGACAACCTACTGGCCATGGTCGCCCGCTTGAAGCAGCGCGAGGGCGTGTCTTTTTCGCTGACGCACAATAACGGGCTTCACGCGTAACATTACATTCAAGGCGCTTTGCATGCAAGCATGCTTTCTTGCATGTGGATAGCTCGCAGCTAAGTTCTGTTTTGCACGCGAAACTCTAAGTTGACGGCTGTTAAACTTCCAAAAACAATAAGGAAAACGTGAATTGAGCAATGAGAGCGTAAGCCAAGGCAGCCTATTTACTTCCGACTTTTTGACCGAGTCCATTCAGGATGTTTCGGAATGGAACGCGCTTGGTGATGCTGATCTTGACCAGTTTTGATCCCAAAATATTGACGCCGGACAGCTATTCGTGTTGAGTCGTGGACGACGATACTTTAACCGTTGCCCCCAATCCGCACGGTGAAAGCATTAGAGTGATGGTTAACGTCAGCCCCTACTATGACCTCGAAAGATCAAGGAAAGGGGTCGAACAAGGCAATCACCGCGCCATGATCGGAGGCATGTGGGATGAAATCGGCAAGCTTCAGTTTGACTATCTGAAAAATGACGGCCTCGCTCCTTCCGACCGGCTGTTGGATGTCGGCTGCGGCTGCCTCAGGGGTGGTATCCACTTTGTTGAGTATCTGGAGGTGGGTAACTATTTTGGGATTGATATCTCCGAAGACCTGCTGAACGCGGGATACGAGTTAGAGATCGCCAGACTGAACTTGCAGCATAAACTGCCGCGCGAAAACCTGCGCACGACCGGGGATTTTGATGCGACGCCATTCGGGATGGAGTTTGATGCGGTTCTTGCCCTGTCCGTATTCACCCATCTTCCGATTAATCATATCCGACTGTGCCTCGCCCGGCTGGAGCCATCTGTGCGGCCCGGAGGGAATTTTTTTGCCACTGTCTTTAACATCACTGGTGACGGCGACTGGACAAAACCGGCCGCCCACACGCCCGGCGGCATAACCACTCACCCGGACCGCGACCCCTATCACTATACAAGCGCGGACCTTGAATTTTGTTGTCACGGATTAAATTGGCGGCTGGATCGACTTGAAGAGTGGGACCATCCTAGAGACCAGTGGATGGCGGTTTTCATCCGAACCGCGAGCCCCAGCTGAACTATGGTGCCGCAGCACAAGCCATTCCCAGGCGCAAAACCCGTCATCATTCTCGGAATGCACCGCAGCGGCACCAGCTGTCTGGCTGGTAGCTTGGAGCAAGCGGGGCTGCACCTTGGGCAGGTCAACACGAAAGCTCCGCACAATGCGAAAGGCAACCGCGAGAACCGTGATATCATGGACCTCAACGATACGGTCCTTTCGGCGGTAGGCGGTTCGTGGGACAATCCGCCAAGCTCGTCTGTCCCTTGGTCAGCAGATCAGATCGCAGCACGCGACGCATTGATTGCAACCTACCCCACCAACAAGGTCTGGGGATTCAAGGAGCCGCGAACCTTGTTTACACTGGAGGGATGGCTTGACGCTCTGCCAGATGCGCGGTTGGTCGGCACGTTCCGGCACCCGCTTGCGGTGGCGCAATCCCTAAGCACCAGGAATAAGTTCTCCATCGAACAGGGCATGGACCTATGGATGGCCTATAACCAGCGTTTGTTGCAGATCAGTCAGCGCCGTGAGGTTTCCATGATGTGTTTTGACTGGACACCACAGCATTACTCCCGCGCATTGGGTGATCTGTCAATACGGCTCGGTCTAACGCCTCCATCCACCGGCTTTGACTTTTTCGAAACCCCATTACGGCGGAATTCGGTCATCCAAGATCAGGAATTACCGTCCGGCGTGCGCGATCTATACCTCGCCATGGAAGCCATAATTGACTAGGCGCGGATTGATCATTTCCAGGCGCTGCAATCCCAGCCGAGCAAGTCTTCCAAGCTTTCGATATCATTGCGGAAAAGCCGTTTCATAGCCCGTTCCGCGGGCTTGGGCATCGGTGGGTAGCTTCTGGAATGGACAATTTCTTGGGTAAGCGCTTCAATTGGTTTCACATTCAAAAACTGAAAGACACGATCCATGGTTTTGGAATGATCGTCACGCAACTCTTCGTTGCGCAAAATTAGGCATTGATTTCGAGGAAATACACTAAAAATATGTGATACTTGTTTATAGTAAAGCCCACGCCTAACATAAGAATAGTTCCTATGGCATTCGCCTGTTCTGCAATATTTTGCCTCGTTCTCTAACGCAGAAATAAATTCTCTTTCTTCCTTGCCCATTTCGACCTGCATATTCCACTGAGAATAGGCCCTATCTGCGGGGTTTCGAAGTAAAGCGATTAACTTTGCATTCGGATTGTACCTGTGAATCGCTGAAATTGACTGTGGGAAAAAAATGTAACTTGGCGTAGAGTCTCCTGTGGTTTTGGAAAGAGATTCACGGGAAAAGTGAATATGATACCGCGAGTAGTCAGGGTTGGGCGCGTTCATATTCAAAGTATCAAAATAGCGTGGCTCTGGCCTGCTTGCCTTTGACATTCCTATATCAGGGTTTTGTTTTAGGAAGGATGCTAGGGCCCGCGTTCCGGATTTTTGCGCGCCGACGACAAAAAAATCAACCGAGGAGTCGGTTTCTAAACTTAGATCTGAAGGAGCTATTCTAGACACATTTACCACACTTGTGTTTGTATGAGAGGCAGAAAAAGCCGTACTGGCCGCGAAGCTGTTTGGAGAGACTAAGTGCCGACATTATCCATCGTTATCATTTTTCACAATATGCGACGCGAAGCACAGCGCACTCTGTTTTCGCTCAGCACAAAGCACCAGACCGATGTTGATTTGTCGGACTATGAAGTAATCGCCATCGACAACGGCTCTACGCAACCGCTCAGCCCTGAAGAGGTCGAGGGCTATGGGGCAAATTTCCGGTACCATTTTTTTGAAACGAGTTCAGTCTCTCCGGTCGACGCGGTCAATGCCGGGGTTGACATGGCGACCGGGGAGAATGTCGCAGTGATCGTGGACGGTGCCAGAATGGCGACGCCGGGACTTGTCTGGGGCACCCTGAAAGGGTTGCAGATGTTCCCCGAACCTTTCGTCTGCTCGTTGTCCTGGCACCTGGGCCCGGATATTCAGGGCATGTCGATGCAGTCTGGTTATAACCAGACCGAAGAAGACCGGCTTCTTGCCTCGATAAATTGGCCCGAGGATGGATACCGCCTATTCGAGATATCCACGATAGCTCCATCTTCCAAGAAGGGTTTTTTTGATGGCGTGCCACCGGAATGCAGTTGGTTTGCGATGTCTCGTGCATCATTTCTGAAGATCGGAGGCTTTGAGTCAAGATTCCGCTCTCCCGGAGGGGGGTTTGTTAATCACGACTTTCGGAACAGGGTAGTTTCAAACTTGAAAGACCCACCTGTGGTGCTTTTGGGCGAAGGGGTATTTCATCAATTCCACGGGGGTATTGCGACTAATGTCAAGACCCAGGAACTTCCGAAAACCTTAGGCCTATTTCGAGAGGAATTCCGTGCAATCCGCGGCAAAGAGGCACAGGGGCAAAAGCCGCCGCCCGCGGTGTTTTTTGGAAAGATGCCCAATCAAGCACTCAGGTTTTGTGTGGAGTAGCACACGTATGTAGAATCTCGCATGGGCGAAATTTACTACCGTTACAAAACTGAGCATGCCTTACAGGTCCAGAAAGCGTATGAGGTGTGATTTCAATTATCACCTTTTAAACACCTTCATTCTTCGCCGCAGCGACGTAGCTGGCCATAAATGGCCAAAAAAGTGACTCACTGCCCGAATTCGCTGCTATCTGCATGAACGGCAGCTTTACCAGGCGTGCATAAATCAAGACTTATGCACGCCTTTCTTCATCGAATGAAATCAATCGCTTGGCGCGTGCAAAAATCGCGTTCATAATCAGGGCATGAATTCGATCGGATATGCCCGCGTTTCCACTTCCGGCCAGACCCTCGACGCGCAGCTTGAACAGCTGAGCGCGGCGGGGTGCGTTTCGGTGTTCCGGGAGACGATGAGCGGGGCACGGTCGGATCGGCCCGAGCTGAAGAAAGCCCTCGCCACCCTCACCGAAGGCGACGTGCTCTTGGTTACGCGGCTCGACCGGCTGGCGCGATCGACGCGCGATCTTCTGGAGATCGTCCACACCATCGAGACCAGGGGCGCGAAGCTGAAGGCGCTCACCGATGCATGGGCAGACACCACCACGCCCACCGGCAAGCTCATTCTCACCGTCCTGGGCGGTCTTGCGGAATTCGAGCGATCCCTGATTGCGGAACGGACAGCCGAGGGCCGCGAACGCGCCAGACGTGCGGGCAGGCGGCTTGGCCGTCCCCCCATGCTCTCGACTTATCAACGCGACGTGGTTCTGAAGATGCGGGCAGAGGGGCAGGACAATGCCGAGATTGCCCGTGTTCTCGGGGTCTCCCGATCGACGGTCTCCCGCATCAAGTGACTTTAACGGTCACTGATTTCCTACCCATGAACATCGACAGTTAAAGCGCGAAGGGCAGGGCTCCCTGTCCTTGCTAGGGGTTTGATCCCCACCATCACGGCCTTCTTCATCGGCTTTCCTGGCAGCACCCCCCATCCCTTGCAACGGCATGCGCCGTCTTTCCGCGTTGCCCGCCCCTTCGGGGTGCAAGGGCTGTTGGGTCCTGCCTCTCCGGACGCCATCAGGCCGCGATGGTTGCGGCTTTCAAACGGCAAAAGGAGAGAGCCATGACCCGCACTTCTGAAAAATTCGATGTCCATCAGGAAATCACCAACCGCATCGTTGATGCGATCGAAACCGCCGGAGACTTCCGGCTCCCCTGGATCAAGACCACCGGCGGCAGCTTTGCCCGCCCCGTGAATATCGCATCCAAGAACCCCTATAACGGCGTCAACGTCGTGAGCCTCTGGGTTTCCGCCCTGGCCGCCGACTACCCTTCCAACGTCTGGGGCACCTATCGCCAGTGGCAGGACAAAGACTGTCAGGTCCGCAAAGGCGAGAAATCGTCGCTCGTCGTCTTCTACAAGACCTTTGAGGTCGAGGACGTGAATGAGCAGACCGGTGAGACCGAGGCGGGTGAGCGCATGATCGCCCGCGCCAGCCGCGTCTTCAACGCCGCCCAGGTCGAAGGCTTCGAGGTTGTCGCCGAAGAGCTTCCAGAAGAACCCGCCTTCGATCCTATCGCCCGTGCCGAGGGGTTCGCCGCAGCGACCGGCGCGCAAATCGAGGAGGGTGGGGATCGGGCCTGCTTCATCCCGTCCCTGGACATGATCCGCATGCCCGAACGTCGTCGCTTCACCGGCACCGAAACCACCACCCCGGCCGAGGGCTTCTATTCCACACTGTGCCACGAATTGGTGCATTGGTCGGCTGCAGAGAAACGCCTCGACCGCGATCTCTCCGGCCGCTTTGGCGATGAATCCTATGCGATCGAAGAGCTGATCGCCGAGCTGGGCGCTGCCTTCCTGTGCGCCGATCTCGGGATCACGCCCGAACCCCGCCAGGATCACGCCTGCTATATCAAAAACTGGCTGGCCGTGCTGAAGAACGACAAGAAGGCCGTCTTCACCGCCGCCGCCAAGGCATCACAGGCCGCGACCTGGCTTCTCGCACGCGAGACCGTAGCGGCTTAACAGCCGCTACCATCGCCCGCCACGCGCGGGCGATGCCTCACCGCCGAGGTTCCGATCAAGGCAAGACCGCATTCGCGGCCTCGTTCGGACGGCGCTTCGACCCCTTTGGGGTGTAAGGCAGATACAGGGGACAAAACCCTGACAAAACCGCTAGTGTTTTGCCGGGGGATTCTGACTAGGCTAACCCTTTGATTCTACTTCGCGCACGGCGCTTGAACGAAAGGGGCCGTTTTTAACCTGTTGGTCCTAAGTGTTGGCTGCAGCGCCGAGGTGCGCTATTCAACAATATTATTAGTCGATCTGATCAGAACGCGATGAGGCAAGAGGGAAATAGGACTGGTGGTGGGGCGATTTGAAATTGTGAGCGGACTAGCTGCAATTTTGGCTGTCTCTCAAATCGTCGCGGATCGTGGAAAAATTGATAATGCGGCTTTGGTGCTGTTGGGCGTAGCCGCCGTCGGCTTTTTACTCCCTGAAATTCTTTCTACCGCGAGAGGAATCGGTGGCCTGAAAAGGATCAAGGTCGGACAATTCGAAGCGGAATTTGAACAACAGATACGGGAAGCGGAAGAGAACATTATCAAAGCGGAGCTGGGCGGAGCTGGAAAAAAACCGGAATTCCATGGCAACATACCGCCTTTGCACAAAAGCTACGTGGAGGAATACGAGCGCGTCATTTCAAGCCCAGCCAACAATCGAGAGAAGATTATTCTTGGAGGACTCCTTGTTGAGCGTATGGCTGCTGAAACAGTACAGCACCTTGGGCTCGAAATGCATGGCCTCCACTCCGCACAAGAATTTGTCAGGAGGCTAAAATCCGAAGGGTGTATTAATGAGAAGGAGGTGGAAGCTTTTAACAGTTTCTGGAAGGTTCGAAACACAGCCGTTCACTCCGCGAAAGATGAGCTCACAGATGAGCAGACTACCCGAATTTTGGACCTGCTGTGGCGACTTGTCAGGGTTTTTGGGTGATCGCGCGCTCAACAAATAATGGATTTATCATAAGAGGAATTACCGGCTAAATGATACGGGTTTCGACATGAAAGAGCTCATGTCCAGGGTGCCAGATGTCGAGATTGTCCTCGCACTCACGCCCGAGGAACTCGGACGGCATTTGCTTAAGATTCTCGCATCGACGAACAAAATGACCTTCCACGAGCGGGGGCCTTCTCATGATATTTGGAGTTCAGAAGAGGTCAGAGCGGGGCGCGGGTATCCGCGTGAAAAGCAGCTTTCCGTTGATCTGGCTCTGGCCGAAGGAATCTCCTGGCTTGAGACGCATGATCTAATCATGCCCGAAGAGCGGGGCTCGGGGCATATGCGGATTACGCGCCTTGGGGCCTCTGCTGCTCTCCAGGGCCCAAAAGGTGATCATGCTGCAGTGACCCGGCTTCGAAAAGATATGCTACACCCGGAAATTGCTGAGGAAGTTTGGATTGCTATGGTGCGTGGCGACTATTCCGACGCAGTGTTCAAGGCGATGCGCGCTGTCGAGATTGGCGTGCGGGAGACAGGCAATTACGAGCCTCGAGACACCGGCACCAAGCTAATGCGGTTGGCGTTCGGAAAGAGTGGCTCTCTTCGCGATCTAAACGCCGAGGCATCGGAGGCCGACGCGCTCGAGCATCTCTTCGCGGGCGCAATTGGCTCCTACAAGAACCCGCACTCGCACAGGAACGTACCTATGGACGACTCGTCCGAGGTAATCGAAATCGTCATGCTTGCGAGCCACTTACTGAGGATTGTCGATGCCCGGCGCGGCAATGGTGCTAACACCTGAAGAGTATCGTTGGAATTGGAACAGTTTTTGCCGCCTTACACGGGCTTTGTTTGCGCAATACGTTTTCTTAAAGCAGTTAATTTTGGCTGTGTGATGACAAAAACAACATAATCCTCATTATAGGTCAAAATTACTGACCTATAAGTCACCCTGTTCTCCGCCCTTTTGACGGTTTTGCCAGAGGTATGTGATCCCGGCGAAATTCACCGTTTTTTGTCGCTTCATCAAAAACCCTTCGGTAATATAGCGACGAGGTTTGTGCTGTGGACCATCACGTTGGTTGCCTCTCGACTCTCTCGATCACACCAGAGCTGAACAAAGAAGCTCCCTTCACCATCCTCGATCGGGTCGCCGTTAACGATGCCGTCCCAGTATCGCATTTCATGAGTGCTTCGGATGTCGAGAATTTCTTTTCCCACAACACGAAACACGACCTTTTGGCCATCTTTAAGATCAGCCGCTTCGAACCGTTCAGAAAGCATGCGCTTGCTCCTCATTTTTTCTTGGCCTTGTGGACCTGTCGCGCTTTCGTGCCGTCCCCAGTGCTCGTTTAAGCCACCTTGCGTTCGAAGGCGACGGGGCTTTTCCAGCCAAGTGCTGAGTGGCGTCGTCGCGGATTGTAGAAGCCATTGGCCGGTCGTCTAAAGTTTACCGCTTGCGTTGAAACTCCCTCGCTAGCTCGAACCCATCCCGCCCAGGTGCCGGGCGCTCGAATGAAATCTCATGTCCCCGCGTCTCTCGTGCTTGAAGACGTACTTGTTCTCTCAGGCTGCCTTCTGCGCGATCGATCCGCGCTAGGCGTTGCTCGTGACGGTTGTGAATGTTCTTGTCGGCCCGCCGGGTGATGTCGTTGGAATCCCCGACCCATTTCGGCTTGTAATCCTTGGTGGGTCTGTACCGGTCGCTGAGGAGCCGTTTAATCTCTCTGTTCAGGCGATCTTGGTACTGGTTCTTGAATCCTCGCTGTGCAATCTCGCGAAGATTTTCTGCGTGCATCTCGATCTTCCGGGTCTGTTCCCATTGTTGCGGAGTGCGAAAATCCTTGGCGTCGGCAGCGCGCCTGGCTTGATCGAAGGCGTTCTGCATCCGCCGTATCTCAGGGATGTCGGGCATGACGAGACCTCAAATTTGCACCGCAGGTTGCGGTTTTGATATGCTTGTTCCATGACGATTTTCACCGACACAGATGAGCTGCGTGTCTTCCTTCGACGGATCAAGACCTACGAAGAGTTTTGGGATGCGAAGGAACCAGCCTTCTTCGATGCTGACGAGAGGGCGTTCTGGGATCGCCAGATCGCCAGTGGCAATGATGCGGATAGTATTTTGCGCGCCTTGAAGGCGGGAGAGATTTGGGCGTTTGTCAGGGAGCGCGAAGAGCGCCAAGACGAAAGGCTTCATTGATCTATCCCCTACCGAAGGCGACGAATGGACAGTGGCCGTCAGACGGCCGCAGCATGAAGGTGCCAGTAAACCCGATATACTCGCAGCGCTGATAGTAGGTCTGGCCCGCGTAGCCGGTGCGGTAGGTGTAGGACGCGCGGAGATATGGCGGTTCGACGATTGTCGCCGCGTAGGCGATAGCGGCTGCGAGCGGCACCCACAGGAAGTAGGCGGGCCTGAGCACGCGGGTACGGGTTTTCGTCTTGACGTTGCGGGCGCGTCTGATGTGGCGAACCGTGTTGGGTTTGTTGGCATTGCCATAGGTAATCTCGATCCTGGGCTTGAAGGGCAGCTTGCCACCTTCGAGAGGGTTGGCTGCCAGTTTCGCCCCCCAGGGACCGATTTGGTTTTGGGCGAGCTTCTTGCAGCGGATCGGAGGCACCCCGTCGATCAGTATGATTTGTTCGTCGCGCGGCATCTGAAGGATTTCCGAGGGCGTCATGAGCGGTCGCCCTTGATCGGCCAACCCTCGGCTCAGATCGCCGGATTTCCCGGTCATGTTCATGGTTTCAGCGACACCGACGCCAACCCCAAGAGTCTTTGAAAGCCGATCGGCGTCTTCGAATTTGGATACGCCCATGATCTGCTTCACGCCGCATTGCGACTCGACGGTTTCGGCTGATTTTTCTCCGAACTTCTTGCGGATTTCTGACTCGGCCTGGGCGATGAATTGGATGCGCCCGCCGTACGCCCGGAGTTTTGTGAACTCTGAAATCAGGCTATCGACGGGCGAGTTTGTCGCCTCGTCGATGATAAATCGCACGGCGCGCGCGGGTGCCTGTTTGGTGGCCTGAAGGAACGCGCACAGATGCGCCATGGTGTTCGGGGCCAGAACATCCCCGCCGACCTGGCTCCCGACGATAAAGATTGCCATGCCGCCATTCTTGATCGAGGCGTGATCAAAGGTGCTGTCTTTGCCGACACCTTCCAGCAAACCGCCTTCTTCATAGATTTCGACCCGACGGCGGGCGGTTCCGAGAAAGTCAGCATAGTGCTCCGGGTTGGATTTCCGGCGTTCCAGGATGCGGTTGGCGAGATCGCCCAAAGCTCCGGATTCTTTCGCGGCTGCTTTGATCGCGTCGTCGAGCATCTTTGGCGACGACAGAAGCCGCCAGAGCCCGGTTGGGGTGCAGTCTTCCGGCACGTATTCGGCCAGGGCGAGTGTGCCGAATGTTAAGAATTCGCGCTCGCCATCCCTCCAGAAGCGACCTTTGGGGTCGTCGGCGGGCTCTGGTACAAAATTCAGGGAGAGTTCTCGCGCCATCATGCTCGCCCCGCGATCCACTCTCAAATAGGCGCGCCGAAAGGCGTCGAAAGGGTTAACAGACGTGGCAGGGAGTTTCGTGACGCCGCTATCGTCAATGGCCACGACATCTATTCCGGCTGCTACGAGAGCAGGAGCGCACTGACTGAAGATTTCCCCATCCTTGTTATCGATGGTGACAACGGCAGGCTGGTCAGGCGACAGCGCGGCGTGCATCACGGCCGAAACAACGTTGCACGTCGTCTTTCCAGACCCGTTTGGCGCAAGTAGTTTCCAGTGTGGAATCCGAAGTTTGTGCGGTCCGAAAATGGCACGACCGCCGAACGTGATGCCAAGGGGTGGTTCGACAGGGTCGAACATCCCGGCCGCTTCAATTTCGACTTCCGTTGCCCATCCGGCGGTGTGCAAGCCAGACCCATCTCGGCGAAACTTGTCCGCATCTCGGCGCGAAACATAGTCCGACCAGGTCGATCGGGCGGCTCCGAGTGCCATGCCGCTTCCGCTGAGCATAAGAGCGCCACCGATAGCATACCAGCCATAGTCATAGGGATCGAATGCGCCGTGCGGCCAGATCGCCCATCCGGCGGTTCCGAAAAGGGCCGCCCCGAGGCTTTTGGAATTGATGTCGCGGACGAGCGGTCGGTTTTCCATTGTATCCCTCACGAAAAGGGAAAGGCGCAGCGGAATGCAGCGCCTTTCGATCTATTGCCTGGCGTTCAGGGCCTGCTCGACCGCTTCCTTGACCGAGCGAAGCGTCCCGATCCGGCCATAAAGGGTGCCTTCATCGCCGCGCATAGCAAGCGAGTGGACCCGCAGCGTGCCGATCATCGCTGACGCCATAATCGCCGCGATGGCTGTAACGATCAGCGTCAAAACTTCGTAGGCATAGAGGTACCGATAGAACGAAGCCGTGAATCCGATCAGCCCGAAACCGACGCCACCGCAGATGAGAAGCAGCGGTTGTTTGACAGAGACCATTTCCACATTACGCAGTTCATAGGCCCGGCGCGGCGTCCGCAGAATATTATTGGTGACTTCGAAGCCGCCGCCCGTGAATAGACTCGTTTTCATATCTGAACCCTTTCTGCGCACATCCGCGCGTTTCCTCGCATCAGGGCTGGAAATTCGGACACACCCGATTGCTCGATCATGCCGAATGTGCCCACGTAGAGCGCCCAGTCGTTCCGGCTGTCATTTAAGGCAGCCGTCACCTGGCAGGAGCACTGATCAGGTGCGCTTGCGACGGCGGCATCCCGCTTCGCCTCAATCGCCTGACGCGCCCGGTCCCGCGCTTGCCTCGCGGCCCGAGCGGCGTTCTCGGCTTCGCGGAGTGCCCGAGACAGTGCCCCGCCAGACAAGGCGTCATATGCGTCCCAAAGATCGCCATACTGACCGCGCATGCTATTCACATAACCCTGCGCCGCCTGCGCCTGGCGTTCCAGTTCTGTGAGTTGCTGGGTGCCCTCGATCGCCATCTGGGACGAAGAGGTGAAGCTCTTGCCCAATGTCGCTTCGCAAACAGGCACATGGTCCGCGATCGCCATACGTGTTGCGACTTCTGGTCCTGTCACAAAATACGACAAACTGCCCCAGGTGGCGGCGGCTATGAGCGCCCCGGCAGGGGCGATTTCAGAAAGCTGGTTGAACATTGGCTTCTTCTCCTCAGATTTTTGTCCAGCCTTCACCGACTGCCCCGAAGGGGCAGCGGAAAGGGCTGTATTTTTTGAGAAATCTAGCGGCTGTGGCCGCCAAATAGGAACGTGGTAGAGCCGCAGCGCGGACAACCAAGGCGGTGAAGAGTGCCGGTTCCTATCGTTGGATCGCGATTCCAAGCCCCGTTGCGGCAAACCGGGCACTTTGGGTCGCGGAAGCCGTTGTAAGTCGTCGTGCGGTCTGGATGGTGCCTATACATTTTGAATCTCCCAAGGGTCCAGTACAGCCGAGCGCTTAAGCGCTCGGCTGAAAGAGCGGCTTATTTTGTGCCGTAACCTTTGAGGTAGTTCTGGTGCTCAGCGGCGGTCTTTCCGCCCTGAGGTGCGGGTGGGCGGCCCAGGCTCTTATCGATTTGGCCGCCGCGGGTTCCGGTTCCTGACATTTTCGTACTCCTGTTGGTCTCATCGCCAGCCAGCTCATCCGACTGGCGATGAGTCAGGGATAGGCTAGATCAGGAGGAATGTCAATCATATGTTTGACGAAAGCTTTTGTCGGTACCGCTTGCTTGCTTTTTGTTCGGATGCTCGTCTCGCATCGAGGGCTTCTGCCTTGGTTTTATGTCGAGGCTTTCGAGAAGGAGGGCTGTCAAAGGCATCCTCCGGGTGCCGTTCAATCCATTTGGCGAAAGACTGGTATAGGGGAAAATCGATATCCTTCAGGTCCGCGCGTTTCAGGCCTTGCGGGTCCCACTCACCACTTTCCAGAGTCGTTCCGTAGTGCATCCGAATCCAGTCAGCCGGGGAGACTTCTCGACCAGTTGTCCGGTCAGACCACTGTGGTTTTCGCTCGTAGCTTCTTGCTATCTTCGACGCAGCTTTGAAAATCTCCTCGAGTTGATCTCCGCTGGCGCCTTCTGCAGTTCGAGCAATAAATTCTCTTTTCTTATCGTCGTCATCCAAATCATCTAATTCAAGCAGCACTTCTTCTGCCTGGTCGTCTCCATCTGGTATTGTAGCACCTTCGTTATCGCGAAGCAAAAATTCTTGACTAAAAGGCTCAGAATTATCATCTGGCGTAGGAAGATTTGAAATTTCCTCCAACAACATCCGTGGTCGGTTGCGCCGTGAAGTTCTTGCTGACTCAGCCATTTCGACGAAAACTCCCTATATTATCTACGTCCCGAGCCCCAATGCTATCGGCTGCGAGGTAGCATGCACCGATAGCACCTCTTTGGGCAATATACGACCCTGGCGGCGTATGGTCGGGTCTCAAAGCGGATGCAATGAAGTCCTTTTTTGCGAGTTCAGGATACTCGAAAAGCGGCTGATCAGCTTTTTTTCTTTGCCGTAGAAACGCTGAAAATTTCCGCATCGTACGGGCCCCGATGTCGTCCATGGGGTCGATATAGGCCGCAATAGATATCTTATGGGGCGGCAGCAGCGCTGAGCAGGCCAATGACGCTTGCGCCAGATAATAGGCTCGATAGTCCCAAAACTTGCGGCCTTTCTCGGATTTTAGCATTTCGAGCGTGGCACCCCCTCGACCGTGCATCTCATTCAGTCGATTGAGCATTGCGTCGTGAGAGGCCAGTTCCGCCAAACTCAGTGAGAAAGGGAAGTCTCTTTGGGGTGGTTGTAATGGGTCTTTGGGGTCAATCCTGAGATTTATGAGCCCGATCTCCGGATGCAACGCAGATGCAAGTGGCTTTCTACCAACGGTCAGCCCTAACCCCACGCCTTCTCCGACAATGAAGTAAGCCAAGAGACGATTATTTGGCAGATCGAGGGAGATCGCTTCGCCGACCGCACCGGCCTGTGCGTCAGTGAAGATCGACGGCTCGATCACGTGATTTGGGTTTGCTGATAAAATTGCGTTCTGGAACAGGGATTTTAAGTTTGCCCCTCGAAGTGGGGGATGAGCGGCCGTGTCATGCAACTCACCACACCGCTCGCTCTCCCGCGCCAGAGATCGGAATGGGCCGTATCCGGCCACGGCGACGTGATCGGTAGTCTGATATCTTTGGCCGATCAGTGTACCTAGTGCTTTCAATTTCGAAACAGCTTCCGCCGCATCGTTCGGCTGCCAGGAAACTTCTTTTTTTTCGCGTGGCTTTAGCTTCCAAATACTGTGCAGGTGAAGGCGCGTCGCTGTGGCGAAGCACAGGAGCGCTCGAGAACGTTCAATATAAACCCCAACAACGTCATATTTTCGAAATGCCAAGACATTACCCCTTAACTGATCGCGTTAAGAGTGCTTGCAAGCGGAGAGCCGGTCAAGCGCCCGAGGAGGCCGTGAGGCCGAGCAGGTGCTTGACGGGATCAAAGCGCCCTACCCTTCCACCTGCCCTGTTTGATCCCATCAAACGGGGCTGCCCAACGGCGAGTGCCTTATCTCTTTCGGCCTGTTCTGCCTCGTTCGGGAAGGACTGGCTCAGCGCCTTTGTCTGAGTGTGGCGTGCTCCGAGCCCGCTCCCAGGACGGAATATTCATCGCGTTCAGATCGGGGGTGTCCGCAGACGGAACGATATGCATCGCATTGCGATCCGGCGTGACACCTTCCTTGGAGACGTATTTGTCGTCTTTCTTCATGCCGTGTCCGATCCCGATCGTCCCAGAGAGGCGCTTGGGCTCAGCTTAGCATCTGTCCTGGCACCCGTCTGCCCTTTCGTCCTGGCCCTGCCCCTTCCAGCCATCCTCATGCGTTCTATCGGATGCGCCGCGTGACGCGCGTTGCGCTCGCGTCAATGGCCTGCCCGCTCCGTTCGCTGCGCTCCCGTGTTGGCCATGACCCGCACGGCTTAGCGATCCGAGTTCTCCGACCGCATCGGCTGGAATGGTCCAGCCCATGAACGACAGGAGCAATCCATGACAAACAGAAACCCAAACCCAAAGCCGCTCTACCGCGTGACGTTTTCGCGGATCACCGGCCAGGATGAGACCGGCAACGACGTTCTCGCCCGCCCGAAAGAGATCGGTGCCGTCTGGCCCCGCAAGGGCGACAAGCAGGGCGCGATCCTGCAGCTCGACATTATCCCCGTCGAGCTCGCGCAACGCCAGGGCGTGATCTTCCTCGTCCCTGTGGACGGACAGGATCAGGGAGGCTCGCAATGAGCCCCCGCCCTGCCCTCGCGGAGATCAACGATACCTTCCGCGCACGGCTTGGCGTCCCCAGTTTTGAGGACGCCATTCCCGGCCGGTTCGTGTTCACCCGTGGCATCGAGGCGCTCGCGCCCGAGGTCCAGATCGACCTCTGGTTTCAGGTGCGCGACTTCGACGCCTTCACCGAAGACAATGATCCTTATGGCGAGCACGATTTCGGCGCGATCGACCACCCGGTCGCGGGCAAGGTGTTCTGGAAGATCGACTACTACGATCCGTCCTATTCCAAGGGCAGCGAAGACCCGAGCGACATCGCGCAAACGCGCCGCGTCCTGACTGTCCTTCTTGCGGAGGAATGGTAATGGCCGAGACGCTAACATTCGCATGGGAGAGCCGGGACATCCGGCTTTCCTATACCGCCCGACGGTGGGCGCAGATCGATCATGTCGAGATACGCGCCGAGGACGGCATGCCGTTGCCGATCACCGGGACCGGCTACAAGTCGCATTTCTTCGGACCCGTGGAGCCCGCGCTCACGATCGATGAGGTGCAGGCGATGATCACAGCCTGGCTCGACATCGATGCCGCCCGCCCCGAGTAGCAGGAGCATCTCGCCGCAACACAGCAGCTCAGCCTCTTTTGAGGCTGGGTTTGCCACATGCAAACCATCCCTTTTGGCAGGCCGTTCAAAATAGTGGATAACTTCAGCGCTTTATGGTAATCCTCTAAACAAAGAGAGTAGCCAGATATGTTTTTGTGTCACGAATATAAAATTCGCTTTGACAAAAACTCGGTGCACTGCACCGATCTGGTCAGGTTTAGGGGGGTCACTTCCCACCCCCCTCCTGAAACCAAACCCCAGGGCTGAAGCCGCGTCACGGACACGGCTCGCCAGGGAAACGCCGAGATCGGATGACCCGATATCGCGCCCCTGGCGAAAAGGCCCCACCAGGCAAGCGATGTGCGCTTGCCGCCGAGGAGAGCCATGGCGAGACCGAAGAAACCGACGAGTGACAAACGCGCGCAATGGATCAAGGCGCGCGTCTCCCCTGCCGAGCACGCAGACATTCTGTTGCGTGCGGCCGGGTCGCGTGTCTCACCGTCAGAGTTTCTTCGCCGCGCCGCCCTCTCTGGCGAGGTGGTGGTGCAGCAGGCGCCCGAGGCCGATTTCGAGACCGTCGATCAGCTGCGGCGGATCGGCGTTAATCTCAACCAGCTGGCGCGCGTGGCCAACAAGACGGGCTACATGCCCGACGGCCTTGAGGAGGCGTTGGCCAAGGTGGATCAGCTCCTCGATCGGATGATCGCGTCATGATCCCCCGCGTCGGTCCTGGGGGAGCCTCCTTCCAAGGTGCAGGGCTCTATTATCTGCACGATAAAGACGCCCTGACTTCCGATCGCGTGGCGTTCACGCACACCCTGAACACGCATACCGACAGCCCGGATCGGTCGCTGAAGGTGATGGCGTGGACGGCGCTGCATCAGGGCGAGCTGAAGCAGTCAGCCGGGGTGGTGGCCACGGGACGGAAGCTGGAGAAGCCGGTCTATACCTACAGCCTGGCCTGGGCGCAGGATGAGGCCCCTGCCCCGCAGGAAATGATCGCGGCGGCGCAGGACAGTCTGAAGGCGCTTGGCATGGACGACCGGCAGGCGGTGCTGGTGTCGCATTCCGATACCGACCACCCCCATATCCACGTCATTCTCAACCGGGTTCATCCCGAGACCGGCAAGGCCGCCAGCACGTCGAAAGATCATCTGAAGCTTTCGAAATGGGCGGAAGGCTATGAACGCGACCAGGGGAAGATTCGCGTTCAGGCGCGGGTGAACCACAATGCGCGGCGGGCGAAGGGCGAGTTCGTCAAGAACGTGAATCTGACCCGTGAAGAGTACACCTGGGTCAAGCAGCACCGCTCGCTCGATCCTGAGGCCATCAGAGAGGCCAGGACCGCCCGCCAGACCAAGGACGCCACAGAACTGAAGCGGGGCTTCACGGGCCGTCAGAACGCTCTGGAGACGGCCCTACGGCGCGAATACGCCAAACCGCGTGCAGCGCTTGGTAAGGAGATCGCAGCGACTGAAGAGCGGATCGGCAAGCCGGGGTTTTTCCGTTTGGTGGTGCGGAAAGTGACCGGCGCTGAAAAGCGCGATCACCTCACTCTGGCCAGCCTGAAGGGAGCGCTATCCCGCATCGAGGCGAAGATGGACGAACGCCGCGATGCGCTGAAGCAGGACTACACGCGGGATTGGGAAAAGATGGAGCGTCGGCATGTGGCCGAACGCGCCCGCGACGAGCTGCAGATCGAGCGCAGGCGTTCCGAAGGCTCACGCGGCCGTTCCGGTGAGGTGGCACGCAAGTCGTTCCGCATCCGGTCCAGGGCAGACACGGCGGATCACGTCCCTGCCCCATCGGACAAGGACCGCATGGCGAAGGCGCTGTCCCAGGCGGCGCAGCGGGTAAAGTCCGAAGACGTCGGATCGAGGACCAAGACTCCGGACGACGCGCTCGACCGCGCACAGCGCCGCGCCGAAGGCGTGAAACGCAGGCGGAACCGGCCGCGCGGTAAGGATCAGGGCAAAGGGTTCGAGCGGGAGTGATTGCATGCAGGTTTGGGGCTGCCTTATGCATCGAGGTGACCGCGGGTACTCCGGCGATCAGCCTTGCAATTCGGGCACTCGGTTCGCCTGATGGGGCATTGCCAGAAATGTCAAACGGAGAAGTAATCTATGCCCGTGCCAGATCAGCCGTTTTGCTTTCCAATCAGTTGCGGGTTGGTTGAGAAGCCGGGGGTATTTGGAATCGGAACGGGATTTCTCGCGCGCAATGCAGCCGGGACCGTTCATCTCATCACCACTGCCCATACGGCGACGAAGGACAACGACTTTCGTTTTCTTGAGCGTTGGCCAAACATTTTGAGCGTTGTGATTGACGGTGGCTGCGATTTCCCACTGTTTCGTGCAAAGGAGGATGCGCGCGAGCCAAGGTTTCGACCCTTCTATTCAAAAGAAGTGATGGGAGATGTCTTGGCATTGCCGATCGAGAACGCTCTCCCTGCGCCTTTGGCTGATTTCCACGTCTTTGACCTGATGGCTCCTGAAGTGTTCCCTGCCACTGGGTTTGAAGTCACGAGCTACGGTTTCCCTCATATCCGCGAGCATTGGCCCTACTGGCCTCCGAACGAAATGCGAGGAAAGTATTTGATGAAACAACCTAATCCCGGCAGCCATCTTGCGTGGATAGGTATAGTGGAAGGTCATTCTGGTGGTCCGGTCCTTGATCAGAATGGAAGCCTCTTGGGAATGGGACTTGGTCAGATCGCTGAAGGTGAGCCTGATATAATTATGCCGCCCAACATCATTCTCTTTGCTGCGCGTTGATCTCTAACATGCAGTCTTCAGACCACGACCGACCACGACCTCGGGCAAGGCCGAGAGCGGTGCTGAGCGCAGCGCTAACAGCGCGCAGGGACGGAAGCCGCGCGCCAGGGGCGCGTCCGAAAGCGGGAGTGATGCATCCCTATTTTAACTGGTAGCTACCAGATAGCTATCAGATATCTTGTGAATATCCCAAAGCTATCGCTTGTTATCTGGTAGCTATCAGGTACCATATAAAGAAAAACGAAGCAGGAGGCACGAGCATGCCCGTTATTTCATTCGCAAACCCCAAAGGGGGTGCTGGCAAGACGACCACAGCCCTCCTTTTGGCAGGAGAGCTCGCCAGCAAGGGCGCACAAGTCACCATCATCGACGCCGACCCCGAGAAATGGATTTCTCAATGGGGCGCGCTTCCAGGCAGACCCGCCAATATCCTGATCGAGGGCAACGTCACAGAAGACACAATTGTCGATCTGATCGAGGAGGCGAGCGGCCAATCGCAGTTCGTCGTCGTCGATCTGGAAGGGACGGCCAGCCTTATGGTGGCGAATGCGATCGGCATGTCCGATCTTGTGATCATTCCGACACAAGGCTCGTCGATGGACGCCAAGGGCGGGGCGAAAACCATCCGCCTGATCCGAAACCAGGAGCGGATGGCGCGGCGACCCATTCCGCATGCCGTGGTTTTGACGCGCACGAGTGCGGCCGTCACATCGCGGGCGCTCCGCAATGTCCAGGAGCAGCTTTGGCAGGCGGGTATCGAAGTATTCGAGACTGCGATCGTCGAACGCGCAGCGTTCCGCGATATTTTCGATTACGGCGGCGCGTTAGCCGATCTTGATCCTGCAAAAGTCAGCAATGTCGAAAAAGCCCGCTTGAATGCCCAGGGCTTTGCCGGAGAGGTTCTGGCCAAGCTGAAGTCCGCCAACCAGATGGCAAAGGCAGTTTAGCATGGGAAATGAACGCGCAAGCCTTGGATTTGGTGACGAGCTGGAAAGCTTCGATCCGGCGGAATGGACACCCAAGCAAAAGACCAATCCAAATGATCGACCAAAAGCCGATGTGGCGCGAGCTGCAGCGTCAGCGGCCGGATTTCCGAGCCGTGAACCAGTAAGATCGGTGCCCGTGACGGCGCAACGCCGCCGCCGCACAGGTCGAAATGCCCAATTCAACGTAAAGGCCAAACCCGAAACCATCGAAGCCTTTTGCGCCATCGCAGACGGGCAGGGGTGGGGGCTTGGCGAAACCCTCGAATATGCCGTCGCATTGCTTCAGAAGAAGTACAGCAACGGCCAAAAGTGAGGAATTCGGGGAGCTTCCGAGCCTCGAAATGACAGACACTTAAGCCTTTGAAATTAAAAGGTATCAACGAAGAGCGGCGGATGACCGATCGGGCTTAATGTGAGAGATTCGGGGAACTGTGAATAAATACAGCTTTTGTCTTTCACATTACGAGGGCTTGGAATACGCTAGATATTGTGAGTGAAGAAGCCAACCATACAACACCTTTGCGTGTTCTGGACCTGACGCCCCGGCGAGAGCAGGCGGTCAAACCTGCGGAGCTCATCCAGATCACCGGGCACCAGGCGCTCACGCTCAATGCACGTCGATCGATCACCATTCTTTGGCATGCTGCACACATGCAAGGTGTCGAAGAGGGCAGGGACTACAGCATCGAAATTGATGATCTGAAGCCCGACGATCACAAGGGCTATGAAATGGTCGAAGAGGCCATCATCGCTCTCATGCAGACAATCCTTACAGTCCGCCTATCCGATGGTCGCACACGCCGCGTGCAATTCCTTGGCGGCAACGACATGGACGATCCAGATCGGCCTGCAGGTGTGCTCAGCTACAGCTTTGACAAGCGTTTGGTCGAAATCCTGAAGGACTCGGAAATCTGGGGCAAAATCGCTCTACCGGTGCTTATGGCGTTTACATCAAAGTACGCCGTCAGCCTCTACGAGAATGTCGCGCAATGGACAGGGCTCAGCCGAAAAGTGTTTCAGGACTTCACCTTAGATGAATTCCGCGAACGGATTGGCGTCGAGGAGGGCAAGTATCCTGCCTTTGGTGCACTCAACAAGCATGTGATCAAGCCGGTAACGATGGAGATCAATGCGCTTGCCCCATTCAACGTCTCAATCTTGCCGATCAAGACCGGAAAGAGAGTGACTAGGATCAGGGTAGGGTGGTGGTCGAAGACCAAAGAGGAAATGAACGAAGCCTGGAAAGAGGTTCATCGGCCAAAGGTTGGGCGGAAAGCCCGGATTTCTGGGCAGGCAGTCACAGTCTTCGAGCCGACGCCGAGCGAAAACCGTCTCGTGCGGAACGATCCGTTCTTGAAGGACGCCAGGCGGCAGGTTGAAACCTGAGCGAGCCCGAACCCTTCACACTTCCCCGCATCTCTCACTTTTACGGGCTTCTGTGGATAACTTTCCCCGAGAACTTCATATTAAACCCCCGAAAACCTCACAATACGCCCCTGAAATCTCACAATAAGCCCCGAAAACCTCACCGGAGTCCCCGAATCCTTCACATTATCGGCGCTAACCCATTGATCCAGTTTCTTGAATCGTCCCTGAATCTTAGAATCTTGAATATAGAATCTAAAGAGAACGGTTTTGGCTTCCCCGATTTATGGAATCGGCCTAGTCGATCGATGCACAATATGCGCCCCTTCGCCCCGTAGGGGCGAACCCGCGCCCCCCACCACAAAAAGGCTTCAGGACTCACCAAAAGCAGATGCGCAAAACGGAGAGGCGTCCTTGCTTTCATGAAGCCCTAAGACCATCACGAACCCCGCTACAAGGGGTGGGTGCTCGCCATGCTCAGAGGAGAGTACCGCAAAGTGTGGGGCAGTTGCCGTTGGCAGCTCTTGATGTCACGATCAGGATATGAATGCATCCGAGGAAATTATTCAGCTGAAGGTTAGGCTTTTGGGGATCAGTCCGATGA
>Ga0115564_10001396_pt1 | contig 22103 bp, 20 predicted proteins | sample COGITO_mtgs_1105_7_FD_88680 | JGI IMG/M metagenome (GOLD analysis project Ga0115564, IMG submission 88680) | Pelagic marine microbial communities from North Sea - COGITO_mtgs_110523 | ecosystem: Environmental > Aquatic > Marine > Epipelagic | place: Germany:Helgoland, sampling site Kabeltonne...
GGGTTGATGCTCGGACTTGAGTTTGACTTTGAGGTTGGAGCATTACGCAAAGAATTGATCTACACCCACCATATTTTTACAGGTGGAAGTAGTAATAAAAAATTATTGCGCATACTGCCTCCACTAACTGTTCAGGAAAAACACATTGATTTCTTTTTTACACAACTGGAAATTGCACTAAAAACAATAGCCGCATGAAACACTTTATCTCTCTAAACGATCTTCCAGATTTTGCGCAAACCCTTGCCCTAGCAAAAGAATTAAAGGCTGCACCTTTTGCACATGAAACAGCTGGGAAACGCAAAACCTTAGGCTTACTGTTTTTCAATCCAAGCTTGCGTACTCGATTAAGTACCCAGAAAGCAGCGCAAAATTTGGGCTTAAATACCATCGTAATGAATTTTTCAAACGAAGCCTGGGCCTTGGAGTTTGAAGACGGTACAGAAATGCGGGGTATACGGTCGGAGCATGTGCGTGAGGCGGCGGCTGTAGTATCTCAATATTGCGATATGGTTGCCATTCGTGCCTTTGCCAGCCTAAGCAATAAAGATCAAGACGAAGCAGAAATTGTATTGAATAGCTTTGCCAAATATGCCTCCATTCCAGTCATCAATATGGAAAGTGCTACGGGGCACCCATTACAATCTTTGGCCGATGCGCTTACCCTAGAAGAACACACCACTGCACATCGGCCAAAAGTAGTGCTTAGCTGGGCGCCACACCCCAAAGCATTGCCACATGCAGTCGGAAATTCCTTTACCCGTATGATGGAGTTTGGCGATGCTGATTATGTTATTGCAAATCCTGAAGGCTATGATCTTGATCCAAGGATCACTAAAAATATTCCTATTGTACATCATCAAGAAGAAGCCTTGGCTGGAGCTGATTTTGTCTATGCAAAAAACTGGTGTTCCTATGCGCAATATGGGGAAGTATTGCGCACTGACAACGAATGGATGCTTACATCAGAAAAAATGCAGCTGACCAACAATGCTAAGTTCATGCACTGCCTCCCTATTCGACGAAATATCGTTGCCGCAGACAGTGTATTGAACGGACCAAATTCTCTGGTCATTGAGCAAGCGAACAACCGAACTTTTGCCGCTCAAGCGGTATTGAAAACACTCCTCGACCATGCCTAAATTATCCATTGTAAAAATTGGTGGTGCTGTCATCGAAGATCCCGTAAAATTGGCTTCTTTTTTAGCCGATTTTGCTGCCCTAGATGGGCATAAGATCTTGGTTCACGGAGGGGGTAAAAAAGCCAGCCTTTGGGCGGAAAAACTTGGAATCCCAGTCCATATCAAAGATGGACGGCGGGTCACCGATGCTGCCACCCTTGAACTCATTACTGGAATATATGGCGGACAGGTGAACAAGAATATCGTTGCCATATTGCAGGGTATGAACTGTAACGCCCTTGGTTTATCGGGTGCCGACGGGAATGCGCTAGAGGCAATTAAACGTCCTGTAAAATCCATTGACTACGGTTTTGTGGGAGATATTTCTCAAGTCAATACTGCCTTATTCAGCAACCTACTCGAACAAAACATTAGTCCTGTTTGCTGTGCCATTACACATGATGGCAACGGACAATTATTCAACACCAATGCAGACACCATAGCGGCAGAAATTGGAAAGGCCATGGCCGCCCACTTCACTACAGTTCTCTACTATTGCTTCGAACTCCCAGGAGTCATGAAAGACATAAACGATCCTGCTTCTCTCATTGAATACATTACAGAAGAAAGTTATACTGATCTATTGGTCAACAATGTAATTTCGGCTGGAATGCTCCCCAAACTCTACAATGCCTTTGATGCCCTAAAGGGTGGTGTAAAAGAAGTGGGCATTGGTTCATCAAAAATGATTTGTAACACTACTCCGCATACATCAATTACACTAAAATGAAAAACTTAACAGAAGAAGCGATTGCCTTATTGCACGACCTCATTGCCATTAAATCGTTTTCTAGCGAAGAAGACTCCACAGCGGCACGCATAGAACAGTGGTTTGCGGAACATAAAATACCCTCCAAGCGGCAAGACAACAATGTCTATGCTTTTAACGCCGCCTTTGATAAAAATAAACCAAGCCTTTTGTTGAATTCCCATCATGATACAGTACGTCCCAATTCAGCTTATACGAAAGATCCTTTTCATCCGCATGTGGAAGATGGAAAACTCTATGGACTGGGAAGCAATGATGCTGGAGGAGCCTTGGTTTCCCTACTCGCGCTTTTCACCCACTATTACGCACATCCGGACCCAAAATACAATCTCATTATGGCCGCTACGGCCGAGGAAGAAAGCTCAGGTTCATTGGGGCTAAATAGTCTACTTCCTATCCTTCCGCCCATCGATGTAGCCATAGTGGGTGAACCCACCCTGATGCAACTGGCCATTGCTGAAAAAGGTTTGATTGTTTTTGATGGCATTATTGAGGGAACAGCTAGTCATGCAGCACACCCCAATACAGACAACCCAATTTTAAAACTTCCTGAAGTGATTGGCTGGCTAAAGAATTTTTCGTTTGAAAAAGTTTCGGAGCTATTGGGACCCGTAAAAATGACCATAACGCAGCTCAATGCGGGAAAGCAACATAATGTTGTTCCTGCACAGGTAGACATGGTCATCGATGTTCGCGTGAATGACTGCTATTCCAATCAGGAGATTGTGACCCTCTTGCAGAAGGAAGCACCACTAACAATGACTCCTCGTTCAATCAACCTAAATTCTTCTTCAATCCCAGAAGATCATCCGCTTGTTCAGGCGGGTATTGCATTGGGAAGAACGACCTATGGATCTCCTACCCTTTCGGATCAAGCAAAACTATCTTGTCCCTCCTTAAAGTTAGGCCCAGGCGATTCCACCCGTTCGCATACCGCAGATGAATTTATCTATATTAACGAGATAGAAGAAGGGATTGCATTGTATATTGATCTTTTAAATAAAATAATTTAGCATGAAACTTTGGCAAAAAGGGGCTGCAGCCCACGAAAAAGTAGATGCATTTACGGTGGGAAAAGACCGTGAATATGATTTGGTTTTGGCACAGTACGATTGTGAAGCCTCTATTGCTCACGCCAGCATGTTGGGCAAAGTAGGTTTGATTAGCCTCACTGAAGCGGAACAGTTATGTGCTGTTCTATCTACCTTAAAAAAGGATGCTGAGGCGGGTGACTTCAGCATTGAAGATGAATTTGAAGACATGCATTCAAAAATTGAGCATGTACTCACCCAAGAACTTGGAGATTTAGGGAAGAAAATTCACACAGCACGTTCTAGAAACGACCAAGTTTTGGTAGCCATGCACCTCTACCTCAAACAGGCCTTGAAAGAAATAAAAATAGATGTCCTTGCCCTATTCGATCTTTTGCTTCAACTAGCAGAAAAACACCAAAAGGATCTTCTTCCCGGTTATACCCACCTTCAGGTGGCCATGCCCTCTTCTGTCGGCATGTGGCTATCGGCCTATGCTGAAAGTCTAATCGATGATCTTTACTTTTGGGAAGCAGCCTATAAAATGGCTGATCAAAATCCTTTGGGGAGTGCCGCTGGCTATGGTAGTTCATTTCCCATTGATAGGATGTTGACCACTGAACTATTGCAATTTGACCAACCAAAGATCAACGCTGTAGCTGCTCAAATGAGTCGTGGAAAATTAGAGAAAAGTACCGCCATGGCGCTTTCCAGTATTGGGAGTAGCTTGGCAAAACTAAGCATGGACATTTGCCTTTATATGGGACAGGACTTTGACTTTATTTCCTTCCCGGCAGACCTAACCACGGGTTCTAGTATCATGCCGCATAAAAAAAATCCCGATCTTTTTGAATTGGTTCGTGGAAAATGCAATGGTCTACAAGCCCTACCAAATCAACTAGCACTTCTGACCACCAACTTACCCAGCGGCTACCATAGAGAATTACAACTCGCCAAAGGCCCTATTATAGAAGCAGTTCAAGAATTGAAGGCCTGCCTAGAAATCCTCCTGTTTAGCTTACCCAAATTGGAGGTAACGAAAAACATTACCGACCAAAAAAAATACGATTACCTCTTTAGTGTTGATAGTCTCAATGCAGAAGTTTTGGCCGGAAAACCCTTCCGCGATGCCTACCGAGAATTGGGCGAGGCCATTGAAAAAGGAAATTACCGCCCCAATAGGACGGTAAAACACACCCATTTGGGCAGTATTGGGCAACTTGGACTGGAAGAAATTCGTGCGAAAATGGAGAGATTACGGTAATACTTCATTTGGTGAAGTTGCGTTTTGATTTTTTTTATTTTTCAAAAAATTGGTATATTAAAGTAAGAAACGATCCCAAATCTGATCTATGTCATGAAAGCCCTGCAATTTTCTACGCAAAATTATTCTCCTTTACAGAAGCTACTTCCAGTAGTCCTTTTTTTAAATCCGCTAGTTAGATTGTGTTTTTCTAAGCAAGATTTGTCGTGTCCAAAAGGGTCGCAGATTGGATGGAATATGTTGGAATGCAAAAAGCAAACCTACAATACCAAAAGTTCAACAATACTTCCCGATTTGGCATGTATTGTTGACCAAATGCGAAAATATAACGGAAATAAACACACCTGAAGGTGTATATATACACTAGTTGTGTGGTATTAGGGCATACTGCTAAAATTGAAATTAAAACTAAAAAGATATGTACCAAGACAGATTAGAAAATTACAAATGGTTAGAGCAAAATAGAAATTCTAAACTTCTTGTTTATTTTACAGGCGATAGACTTGGAATGTAAACGCAAATTGCTCCAGATGTATTGGAATACTTCTCTGAACAGCTTGATAAAATTGGGAAAGTTGATAAAATTAGTCTATTTCTATATACTCGCGGAGGTGATACAATGGCTGCATATAGCTTGGTTAATCTAATAAGACAATTTTGTTCAGAATTTGAAATTATTATTCCATCGAAAGCAAGGAGTTCAGGAACAATAATCAGTCTTGGCGCTGATAAAATTATGATGACTAAACAAGCGACACTAGGATCTATTGACCCTTCGCTTAATAGTCCACTAAATCCGCAGAATCCACAAATACCGAACAACCCACAGGCGAGAATTCCTGTAAGTGTAGAATCAATTCAAGGTTTTTTCGATTTAGCAAAAAATGAATTAAAACTGAATGATGAGAAAAACTTAAAAGATGTTTTAATAAATCTTGCGGACAAAGTACATCCTTTGGTTTTAGGAAATGTTTATAGTTCTCGTACACAGATTCAAATGGTGGCAAAAAAATTACTGCAAAAACAATTAGGTGCTGACCAGGTAGAAAATATTGATAAAATTATTGCGTTTCTGTGTAGCGATTCGGGAAGTCATGATTATGCAATTTACCGAAATGAGGCAAGGGATGAATTAGGTTTGAGCATTCAAAAACCTAATGACGAACAATACGAAAAGATAAAATCCGTTTTTGATGACATAAGAGATGAGTTAAAGTTGTTAGAACCTTTTAATCCAAACGTGGAACTTGGTACTAATGCAACTACGAATTATAGTTGTAGGCGAGTTTTATTAGAAAGCATTGAAGGCGGTACAGACGTTTATGTGACCGAAGGAGCGCTGATTAAAACAAATCAAGTAATAAACCAACCACCTCCATTACCACCAATTAACAGAAGTGCTATTGAAAATCAATTGAATTTTGAAGGTTGGAAACACGAAGAAAATAATTAAATTTGCAACAGATTATGGATTATAAAACAAATACAAACGACTTAATGAATTACGAACACCAAAGTTCGAATTCGATTAACTATAGTTCATTTCAGACAACTTCTAGTCCTGAATCGTTTCCAAAAATCATGGAAAATGGTATTCTTATTAAATATGAATCTATGAATTTCTCTTCAGAATTGATTGAAGAAACAGATTCTAGTGAAGAATAACACCACACAACATTTTGTATAAGTAATGGCAGGCAATGTGGCAAATGTCAAGGATTGTAGCACTCTCAAACTGCGTAGCGGTTTGACAGAAAACTACTACGCAATCTGCCACTACTCATACAATTTACCGTTGTACCCAATTAGAAAAAATGAAATTTGATAGTAAAAAAGACATATTATTCGGTATTATAATTCTCGTATTGATTGCCTTTTTGATTGGAATTGCAATCGTTGTAATTCTTGACAAAGAAATGGAAAAAGGTGATTACTGGGCTTTAATACTAATTGTTGCTGTGGTCGGACTTACGTTTTGGATATATTTTGGGACTAACTATGAATTGAGTAAAAAAAACGGACTGACATACAGAAGCGGACCATTATACGGAAAAATAAGTGTTGACCGAATAACTGAAATTATAAAGGGAAAAACACTTTGGGTTGGATTTAGACCAGCAACTTCTAGAAAAGGACTGATTGTTAAATATGATAAATTCAATGAAATTTATATTAGCCCAAAAACAAATGAATCTTTTATTGAAAAGATATTGGAATTGAATGGAGAAATAAAGATTACGGAATAAAAGACTTGCCTACAATAATTTACAAGCGCAATTACTTCGCAAATGACCTTCTCCTCAACTAGTCCCCATTCCCATTTGGAAGTCCCGTAACATTTCATTTCATTTGTAGCAAGAAATGAACTATGGGGAATAGACCACGTTTACACTTTATTGATGCCTTGCGTGCCTTTGCTATTTTAATGATGCTCCAGGGTCACTTCATTAGTGGGGTATTAAATCCAGAAACCATTGATCCCAAAAATACTTTCTACACCTTCTGGTTGTATTGCCGTGGCTTTACTGCCCCAGTTTTCTTCACCATCACGGGCTGGGTCTTTACCTTTTTACTTTTACAAAACGAGGAAGAGGGTTGGAAGAACCCACGCCTCAAAAAAGGATTGAAAAGAAGCTTGGAACTGTTGCTGTGGGGTTATTTGCTACGGCTCAATCTGCCCATGCTTTTTAATGGACAGCTCAACTCCTCATTTTTGTATCCTGATGTACTTCAAATCATCGGCTTGGGACTTATTTTTATCATTATTATTTACCTCCTGTTTGGCTTTATGAAAGAATGGACGAATTTGGTATTCTTGGGAATCGGGATGCTCATTTTTATTTGCGAACCCTTGTATGTAGATCTAAACTTCCCCAAACTTCCCTCTTATCTTTCGGCCTATTTGACCAAGGCAAACAAGGGTGTTTTTTATCTCTTTCCATGGCTAGGCTATGTCAGTCTAGGCGCCTTTATAGCCTATCTTTTTCGAGCAAAAACCAATCATTTATGGAGCTGGGCACTTGGTTTCATTGCCTTGGGTTTATGGTTAATTTTTCGCTCTTCGGCCTTCTTGATTTGGCTAGAAAGCGTAACAAGCATCGAGTTGTTCCGACAACTTGCTTACAATAACTTCCTCTTTATTCGGCTGGGAGATGTCTTTGTTTTATTTGGGATTTTTATGCTCTTCAACAACTATTTTAAACGGGGTCTATGGACGACTATTGGCGGAAAGACCTTGGAGATCTATATTGTGCATTATTTTATTTTTTACGGAAGTCTGTTTGGAATAGGTCTCTACAAACACGCGAAATATTCCTGGGCTTTTGGTGAAAGTGTCGTTGGTGCGCTAGTCTTCATGGGAGGCTGTGTTGGAATAGTACTCTTGGACAAGCACTATAGAGAAAAAATTTTTACCTTTCTGAAAAGAAAAATATACCCATAAAGGGATTTTTTTTGCTAAAACGTATTTTATGAAGAAGCCTCTAATCTACATTTTACTCATTACAATTGGCTATCTCGTCTATATCGGTTACGAACGTTCATCAAATAAAGGAGAGGCGATCTCTTCCCAAGAAACCCATTTAAATCCATCGCAACTCAATGTATTGCTTTATTCTAAAGCCAATGCATGGGTGCATACAGATGCCATTGCTGCGGCAAAGGAGGTCTTTCCACAACTGGCTGCAGAACGGGGCTGGTCGCTCACTATATCTGACGATCCCAGACTTTTTACAGCAAAACAATTGGCAAATTTCAATGTCCTTGTATGGGGTAATGTTACCGGAAGAACCCTCGATGATGCACAACGAGCGGCCTTTAGGCAATATATCGAGTCAGGAGGTGGTTTTGTGGGCATTCACGGAACAGGAGACAATTCCCACGACTGGGATTGGTACTATGACGAATTGATAGGTGCTGTTTTTTCCCATCATCCCATGGAACCACAATTTCAAGTGGGAACTCTAAGGCGAGAATGCCCAAGCTCTTTCGCAGCTTGTGCAACACTTCCCCTCCAATGGAACTGGGAAGAAGAATGGTATGTCTTTGAGGATAGTCCCCGAAAGAAAGGCGCTAAAATTATATATACTCTTGATGAAACAGACATGGTCATGCATGCCGATTCAAAGGGAACGGAAAAACACAAAAACAAGGGTATGGGAGAAGACCATCCCATTGTGTGGTTCAACTGTGTGGGGGAAGGAAAAGCCTTTTATTCTGCCTTGGGGCATAAGGGAAGCTATTACCACGATCCCATTCATCAAAAATTATTGGTCGAAGCCATTGAATGGGCAGGAGATCACAACCAAAAATGCAACTAAAATGAACATCCTGAGAACTGCAGATGCTGCTTTTGACAACCTAGAAGATTATCCTTTCACACCTCATTATGTCCAAGTATCCGACAATTTACGCATGCACTATGTAGACGAAGGCGAAGGTCCGCTTGTCCTTTTATTGCACGGTGAACCCAGTTGGTCGTATTTGTACCGCAGTATGATTCCAATTTTAGTTAAAGCTGGGATGCGGGTCATTGCACCCGATTTAATTGGGTTTGGAAAATCGGATAAGCCCAGTGAACAAAGTGATTATACCTACGCTAAACATATTGTGTGGACCCAAGATTTGGTCAAGCAATTGGATCTACAAGACATTCACTTATTTATTCAAGATTGGGGAGGCCTCATTGGTTTGCGTCTTGTTAGTGAAGAACCAAAGCGTTTTGCGAGTATCGTTGCGGGGAACACCATGTTACCCACTGGAAGCATTAGTCCCCCAAAAGCGTTCTTGGACTGGCAACAATTTGCCACTTCAAGCCCAAAATTTGATGTAGCCACCGTCATTCAAAGGGCAACAACAACAGACTTATCTCCCGCCATATTAGCGGCGTATAACGCACCTTTTCCAACCGAAGAGTACAAGGCTGGAGCGCGTATTTTCCCCGCGCTAGTCCCCACTTCAGAAGAGGATCCAGAGAGTAATAATAACAAAGCTGCATGGAATGTCTTAAGCCAGTGGACAAAACCATTCTTAACCCTGTTCAGCGATCAAGACCCGATTACCAAGGGAGGGGAACAGCTTTTTCAAAAATTAGTTCCCGGTACAAAAGGCCATGCTCACACCCTTGTGTCTGGTGGGCACTTTTTACAAGAAGACCAAGGACCAGAATTAGCCGCAAATATGATTGCGTTTTATCAGCAGAATAATTTTGTTTAATCCAATGAAAACTTCCCTATTCCTTCTCTTAAGCCTCCTTTTCTTCATTTCCTGCTCAGAAAGCAGCATCGAAGCTGAAGCCGAAATTGAAGGTACCCTATTCCGTGTTAACAGTTACACAGTGACTTGTCAAGGTTTGATTTTACAAGAATGTTTATTGATTCAACGTGGTGAAGCCATTGGCACCCAAGATTGGACCTATCTATATGATAGAATCAACGGATTTGAGTTTGTTCCAGGGTTTATTTACACATTAGATGTAAAAATAACAGAACGTGATCCTGTGCCACAAGATGTGGGAAAATATGAGTACGCTCTCATCAAAATACTTTCAAAAAAGCAGTCGATTAAATATGTAAGGGACGATTGTCTGTAGCCGCTAGAGCTGCCTCTTTCACAGCCTCAGCATAGGTTGGATGTGAATGGCTCATTCGGGAAATATCTTCTGCTGATGCACGAAATTCCATGGCAGTAACAGCTTCCGCAATCAAGTCAGCTACACGAGCGCCAACCATGTGAACGCCTAAAACCTCATCGGTTGTTTTATCGGCCAAGATTTTTACAAAGCCGTCAGTATCCATACTTGCTCGCGCTCTTCCCAGGGCTCGCATTGGGAATTGCCCACTTTTATAGGCGATTCCTGCTGCCTTTAATTCTTCCTCCGTTTTACCAACCGAGGCTACTTCTGGCCAGGTATAGATTACATTAGGAATGAGATTGTAGTCAATGTGCGGTTTCTGGCCGGCCAAGATTTCAGCAACCATCACTCCTTCTTCTTCTGCTTTGTGGGCCAACATGGCTCCACGCACCACATCACCAATGGCATAAATGTTTGCCGCTGTGGTTTGTAAATGATCGTTTACTTCTATCTGACCACGCTCGGTCACTTGAACTCCGGCTGCCTGTGCATTCAAACCGTCGGTGTAGGGACGTCGTCCAACAGACACCAAACAATAATCGCCTGTAAAAGAAACTTCGGCTCCTTTTTTATCCGTAGCAGTAACGATAACCTCATCACCTTTGCGTTCAACTTTATTTACACCATGAGATAAGTAAAACTTCACACCTTGCTTTTTCAATACTTTGGTCAATTCTCTAGAAACAGCACTGTCCATCACAGGGGTAATACGATCTGCATACTCAATTACCGAAACCGCAGCACCCAAACGTCGGTAAACCTGACCCAGCTCTAGCCCAATGACTCCCCCGCCAATAACAACAAGGTGTTTGGGAATTTCTTTCAATTCTAAGGCTTCAGTAGAGGTAATGACACGTTCCTTATCCAACGTAATGAAAGGCAAAGAACCCGGTTTAGATCCAGTTGCAATAATGCTGTATTTTGCTTCAATGGTGGTATTGGCTTCTCCCTCAATTTTGATATGGGTTGCATCAACAAAACTACCCAAACCGAGAAAAACAGTAATGTTGTTTTTCTCCATCAAAAAATCAATCCCTTTGGTGGTTTGTTCTACAACACCACGCTTACGACCGATCATTTTTTCGAAATTTAGCTTGATCTCTCCAGGAATTTCAATTCCATGGGTATCAAAGTGTTTGATCGCATCTTCGTAGTGGTGGGAAGAATCAAGCAAAGATTTGGAAGGAATGCAACCAACATTCAAGCAGGTTCCGCCCAGGGTATTATATTTTTCTATCAAAGCCGTTTTCATACCCAATTGGGCACAGCGAATAGCGGCAACATAGCCTCCAGGTCCAGATCCTATTATAGCAACATCAAATTGACTCATTTTTTTTATTTAGTGAATCACAAAAATACAAATGTTTCCATCTTGGTTAAAGAAAATAAGCATTTTTCATTTTTTTAGTAATTTAGACCTACTAAATCAACCTCATGTACCTACTTAATATCGTCCTCTCCTTCCTTCGCGACAAAGAATATAGAAAACTACTGGGCATTACAACGGTCATTATTGGTCTTGGCACTGTCTTCTATCACTATATAGAAGGTTGGTCTTGGATTGATGCTGCATACTTTTCCGTGATTACATTGACAACCATTGGCTACGGAGATTTTTCTCCAGCAACCGACCTTGGCAAGCTTTTCACCATTGGCTATATAATTATTGGTGTAGGCGTTATTTTAGGTTTTGTGAATGCAGTGTACCATCATTATAAAACACAAAACAAAAAATAAATTCACAATTAAAAATCGTATCATTACGGGATAGAATTTGTTATGGCGCAAAAGAACCCATCCATTAGCCTTTTTGAAGCACTAATCCCAGTAATTATTTTAGTCCTTTTGCTGGCCTTTAATGTTTATGTCTATGGCGATGACGCCCTGAGTGGTTCAAATCAGTTTATTCTTTTGATCGGTGCTGCTGTTGCCGCAGTAGTTGGTTTTAGAATTAAGGTGAGCTACAAAGCTATGTTGGAAGCCATTGGAAGCAATTTAAAGTCAACAACCGGTGCGATACTCATTTTATTGTTTGTGGGTGCGCTTGCAGGTACTTGGTTACTCAGTGGGATTATTCCTGCCATGATTTATTACGGCTTACAAATTCTTCATCCAAGTATTTTTCTCCCGGCCTGTATCGTTATCTGTGCAATCATATCTATTGCTACTGGAAGTAGTTGGACGACATCAGCCACTGTAGGAATTGCGCTTATAGGTATTGGGCGTGCTCTAGAAATTCCTGTGGGCATGGTTGCAGGTGCCGTGATTTCTGGTGCTTATTTTGGGGATAAATTATCGCCTTTGAGTGACACTACAAACTTGGCTCCTGCCATGGCAGGAACAGATTTGTTTACACACATTCGGTACATGAGTTTAACCACCATACCGAGTATTGTCATTACGCTCATTGTTTTTTTGATTCTCGGCTTTTTTCAGCAAACTAGTGGTAATGCTGACACCCAACTGTTACTCGACAGCATTGATGAACGCTTTACCATTAATCTTGGTTTATTTATTGTACCGCTTTTGGTCATTGTATTAATCGTTCGAAAGGCACCGCCTTTGGTTGCTTTGATGATTGGAACGCTTTTGGGCGGAATATTCGCCTTACTTTATCAACCGCATTTGGTGGTAGAAACCGCAGGTGCAGCACAATTGACCCTCATCTCTGCCTACCGAGGAGTCATTAACGCGATCACTGTAGACAATTCAATTGTTACCTCAAATGAATTGTTGAATGACTTATTTACTTCTGGCGGAATGCAGGGAATGTTAGGTACAATTTGGTTAATTATTTGTGCCATGGTTTTTGGGGGAATAATGGATGCTATTGGGGGCTTACAAAAACTGAGTCATGCGCTCTTGGCAAAGGCAGAAAGTACCTTTCAGCTATTTGCTGGAACAGCGGCTTCTTGTATAACCATTAACCTAACCGCTTCAGATCAGTACCTGTCGATTGTTTTACCTGGAAAAATGTTTGATCAAGCCTACCGTGATCGTGGATTAGCGCCAGAAAATCTGAGTAGAACCCTAGAAGATGCCGGAACGGTAACCTCTGTACTGATTCCTTGGAATACCTGTGGTGCCTACCAATCGGGGGTTTTGGGTGTTGGTGTTGGTGAATATTTTGTCTTTGCCATTTTCAATTGGCTCAGTCCAATCATGACATTGATTTACGCCTACTTTGGTATCAAAATCAAAAAACTAATCCCACAAGAATAAACACATCTAGTTCTATTCTTCCCCTTTTAGGTTTGGGTTTAAGTCTATAAATAATTCTTATACTATCTTAACTAGATCCAATCAAAAGACGGCTTGTTTTTGATGAATATTTCGTTTATTTATAGTGTAAAAAAACATCAATATGGAACACCTAGCCAATGGAGAAGGGAAATGCCCCTTTGCTCCTGCTCAACAAAGACATACAACTGCTGCAGCCCTATCAAATTCTGATTGGTGGCCGGAACAACTCAACCTTAAAATTTTGCATCAAAACGCTCCTGTTACCAATCCAATGGGTGCAGATTTTGATTATGCCAAAGAATTCAGTAGCCTAGAATTGGCTGCTGTCAAACAAGACCTTACTGCTTTAATGACAGATTCGCAAGATTGGTGGCCAGCAGACTACGGTCACTATGGTCCATTTTTCATTCGTATGGCATGGCACAGTGCTGGAACCTACCGTATTTCTGATGGCCGTGGTGGTGCCTCAGCGGGTACCCTGCGTTTTGCTCCTTTAAACAGTTGGCCAGATAATGGTAACCTTGACAAGGCTAGACGCCTTTTATGGCCAATCAAGAAAAAATATGGGAAAAAATTATCCTGGGCAGATTTAATGATCTTAACCGGAAACGTTGCATTAGAATCCATGGGCTTTGAGACCTTCGGTTTTGGGGGTGGTCGTGAAGATGTTTGGGAACCTGAGGGAGATATTTTTTGGGGACCAGAAACAGAATGGTTGGGTGATCAACGCTATTCAGGTGACCGCGAACTAGCCAATCCTCTTGGTGCAGTTCAAATGGGATTAATCTATGTTAACCCAGAAGGACCAAACGGAAAACCAGACCCCATCGCTTCAGCAAAAGACATACGTGAAACATTTGCACGTATGGCCATGAACGATGAAGAAACTGTTGCCTTGATTGCTGGTGGACATACCTTTGGAAAAACACACGGTGCTGGAGATCCTGCCCATGTTGGACCTGAGCCTGAAGGAGCGAGTATTGAACATCAAGGATTTGGTTGGATCAATAGCTTTGGCAGTGGAAAAGGTGGAGACACCATCACCAGTGGATTAGAAGGGGCTTGGACTCCTACTCCTACACAGTGGGATAACAGCTATTTTGAAACCCTTTTTGGATACGAATGGGAATTAACCCACAGTCCTGCTGGAGCACAACAGTGGGCACCAAAAGATGGAGCAGCTACCGATACTGTTCCAGACGCACACGATCCAAATAAAACACATGCGCCAATGATGGCGACAACTGATATCGCTTTGATCAAGGACCCTGCCTATTTGGAGATTTCCAAACGTTTTCTTGAAAACCCTGATCAATTGGCAGATGCCTTTGCTCGTGCATGGTACAAACTTACCCACAGAGATATGGGACCCCTTTCCCGTTACCTAGGAAATGAAGTACCCAATGAAGCGTTAATTTGGCAAGATCCAGTCCCAGCTGTAGACCATGAGTTGGTTGATGCTGCTGATGTAGCTGCTTTAAAAGCTACTGTTCTAGCAAGCGGGCTCAGTATAGCACAATTGGTGGGAACAGCCTGGGCTTCGGCCTCAACTTTCAGAGGAACCGACAAAAGAGGTGGTGCAAATGGTGGCCGTATTCGTTTAGCTCCTCAAAAAGATTGGGCAGCTAATGATCCTTCACAATTGGCAACTGTTATTGCTGGATTAGAAAAAATACAGGCAGACTTTAACGCAGCTAATGGTGCAAAAAAGATTTCGATTGCTGATCTTATTGTACTAGCGGGCGATGCCGCTGTAGAAGCAGCAGCCAAGAAGGCCGGTAAAGACATTTCAATTCCTTTCCATGCAGGGAGAACAGACGCTTCGCAAGAGAATACAGATGCTGATGCATTGGCTGTTCTTGAACCAAAAGCAGATGGATTTAGAAACTACCTTGCCGCTGGGAATGATCGTCATGGGGAAGAATTACTGCTAGACAAAGCGCATTTATTGAGTTTAACTGCTCCAGAAATGACGGTTTTGGTTGGCGGTTTACGAAGCCTTAACGCCAATAGCGGGGGTGTTTCACACGGTGTCTTTACAGATCGTCCTGAAACCTTATCCAACGATTTCTTTGTCAACCTCTATGATATGGACATTCAATGGATCCCAACCGATGAAGATAAAACCACATTTGAAGGAAAAGACCGTAGTTCTGGAAATGTGAAATGGTCTGGTACACGAGTAGATTTGATCTTTGGATCAAATTCTCAGTTACGTGCACTGGGTGAAGTTTATGCATGTGAAGACGCTAGCGATAAATTCGTTGACGACTTTGTAGCTGCATGGACAAAAGTAATGCACCTTGATCGCTTTGATTTAGCTTAATTCGAAGCGTTTTAATTTTTTTTAGATTAATTTTTACTTTAAATAATTCCCCCTAATGGGGAATTATTTTTTTACAGCCTTCCCGAAGAATCCAAGGAATATTACAGGCATTATTTGTAAGTTTGTAAGAATCGATTTTTCCATGGCCGTAAAAAAACCAACATCTCCTAAAGTGCCCAAGTTTAAAAAGGCTGATCCGCAAAAAAAGCGTTCCAGAGAAATCCTTTTTGGTGGGTTCTTAATTTTGGTTTCTCTCCTCCTTATGGTCGCTTTTACCTCCTACTTTTTTAGTTGGAAAATAGATCAGAGTGAATTGAATACCCTTGCTGATCGATCAACAGAAAGTGCAAACCTGTTGCGAAAACTTGGAGCGCAAGTAAGCCACTTCTTTATTTACAATGGAATTGGTATTGCTTCCTATATTTTTAGCTACCTCCTGCTGATCAGTGGTATGTTCCTCTTTTTTGACATACAGAAGAAAACCTTGTTAAACCGTTGGTCGTGGGGCATATACTATATGCTATTACTTCCTCTAGTAAGTGCGCGATTTACCGAAGTTTTTCCATTTCTAGGAGGGAAAGTAGGCTTTGAAATAACAGCCTTTATTGTGGATTATATCGGCGTCATTGGTTTGTGGTTCGTCATCTTTTTTATGGCACTGATTGCTTTGGTATTACACCTAAAGGTTACCCCAGAAAAAATCATTGCCCGCTTTCAGAAATATTTTATCAAAGAAGAAGTCATCGATGACCCTACCTCAAGTTTTGAAGAAGAAAGTAAGGCGTTTAGCTTGGTCAATGAGGAGGAAGAAAACCACGAAACTCCAAAAGAAAAGGAGGAAGAGGAGGATGAAATGGAAATTATTTCAGCCAGTGAGGAAACTAGTCATAGCCCCGAAGATGACATTCTAGATAAAGAAAAAATTGGATTAGCCATTGAAGTTAAAGCAGCAGAAGAAGAAGATGTCGTCGATACACTTTCCCAGTCCTTGGTAGAAAAATACGGTGCTTTTGATCCTACGTTAGAATTAAGTGGTTTCAAATTTCCCACCCTTGAATTATTAAAAGATTATGGTGGTTCTACCATTACTATTGATGAGGATGAACTAGAGGTCAACAAAAATAAAATCATTGAGACGCTTCGCAATTACAAAATTGAAATTGCCAAAATAAAAGCCAATATTGGTCCAACCGTTACCCTGTATGAAATTGTACCTGCTGCAGGAATACGGATTTCAAAGATTAAAAATTTAGAAGATGACATTGCCCTATCGCTCTCTGCCTTGGGCATTCGAATCATTGCCCCCATTCCAGGAAAAGGAACGATTGGAATAGAAGTCCCTAACCAAAAACCCAGTATAGTGTCCATGCGTTCGGTGATTGCTTCCCAACGTTTTCAACAAGCCGAGATGGAGCTTCCCATTGCTTTTGGAAAAACAATTAGCAACGAAACCTTTGTGGTCGATTTAGCAAAAATGCCGCATATGCTCATGGCAGGTGCTACTGGACAAGGTAAATCGGTAGGCTTAAATGCTGTTTTAACCTCTTTGCTTTATAAGAAGCATCCCGCTGAGGTAAAGTTTGTTTTGGTTGATCCAAAAAAGGTTGAACTGAATATCTACAATAAAATTGAACGTCATTACTTGGCGAAATTGCCCGACTCTGAAGATGCCATCATAACTGATAACACCAAAGTAATTCACACCCTAAATTCGTTGTGTATTGAAATGGACAATCGCTATGAATTGCTCAAAAATGCCATGTGCCGCAACATTAAAGAGTACAATGCCAAATTTAAAGCACGAAAACTTAATCCAGATGAAGGTCATGCCTTCTTGCCCTATATTGTCTTGGTTGTTGATGAATTTGCCGACCTAATCATGACAGCGGGAAAAGAAGTAGAAACCCCCATCGCACGCTTAGCGCAATTGGCACGTGCAATTGGAATTCATTTAATTATCGCTACCCAACGCCCATCGGTCAATGTAATTACGGGAATCATTAAAGCTAACTTCCCTGCCCGTATTGCTTTTAGGGTCACTTCAAAAATTGACTCCCGAACGATTCTAGATAGCGGTGGTGCAGATCAACTGATTGGACGTGGTGACATGCTCTATACCCAAGGAAACGATTTAACCCGTATTCAATGTGCCTTTGTAGATACCCCAGAGGTTGAAGAAATTGTTGGCTATATTGGAAGTCAAAAAGCCTATCCACAAGCCCATTTATTGCCTGAATTTATAGGGGAAGAAAGCAGTGCTTTGGATATCGACATAAGCGACCGAGATGCCTTATTCCGAGAAGCAGCAGAAGTCATTGTTACCGCACAGCAAGGATCTGCCTCCCTGCTTCAGCGCAAATTAAAATTGGGCTACAACAGAGCTGGGAGAATTATTGATCAAATGGAGGCCGCAGGAATTGTTGGCCCATTTGAAGGAAGTAAAGCCCGCCAGGTTCTAGTACCAGATTTGACAAGCTTGGAACAGTTTTTGAATAACGAAGAATAGAATCTACTTGAATGAAAAATACGCTTATCCTTTTTTTACTTCTGTCAAATCTGAGTTTTGCTCAAAGCTATGAGCAATCAAAAAACTTGTTGGATCGCGTTTCTGCGCAAATGAAAAGCAAGGAAAATATTCGTTTCGGATTTAGCTATGTACTCGAAAATAAGAAAGAACAAATTCGTCAAGAAATGGAAGGAAATGTAACCCTTTCGGGAGATCGTTATAGTTTAAATTTTCTTGAGGCAGAGCAACTTTTTGACGGAAATAAAATCTATACCATTGTCCCAGAAAATGAAGAAATAACCATCAGTGACCCCGAAGATGAGGATGATGTTAGCGTAAACCCCTCAAAGCTTTTAAGCTTTTATGAGTCGGGTTATGGCTACGAATGGGACATTCAACAACGCGTTATGGGGAAAAAGATTCAGTTCATCAAACTCCTGCCCATAGACGATACCTCCGAAGTTAGCTACCTACTCTTGGGAATAGATGTCGATCGTCTTGAGGTATATCGTTTAATAGAAGTTGGCGCAAACGGAACAATGACTACCTTAACGCTCAATAACCAAGAATCAAATATCGTTTTACCTGCAGATTATTTTGTATTCGACCAGAATAAATACCCAAACTATTATATTAATGAGTAGTTGAATGAAAATATTAGATCGCTACATTTTAACGTCTTATTTATCGCGCCTAGCCAGTGTGTTTTTAATTCTTATGTTGATTTTCATCATTCAAACCTTTTGGTTGTTTATCGATGAATTTGCTGGTAAAGGAATTGATGCAGAAATTATTTTTAAATTTTTACTGTACTACTCGCCTAAATTATATCCTTTGGTTTTACCCCTTTCTGTTCTCCTGGCCTCCATAATGACCTATGGTGACTTTGCGGAGAATTATGAATTTGCTGCAATGAAATCAACAGGTATATCACTCCAAAGGGCATTGTTGGGACTCATTGTTTTTCATTTTTTTTTGGGTATTGGTAGTTATTATTTTTCCAATCATGTTATCCCCTATGGTGAATTTAAATACTTCAACCTTAGACGTAATATGGCAAAACTAAAACCTGCCCTTGCCATTACCGAGGGGATTTTTAATGATTTGGGGGCAATGAATATAAAAGTTGAGCGCAAATATGGCGAGAACAATCGTTTTCTAGAAAACATCATCATTCATGAAAAAACTCCAGATAATAAAAACCGCATTGTCATTAAAGCCGAACGGGGGGAATTGAAAAGCACAAAAATTGGTCAACAATTACAATTGGTGCTGTTCGATGGAAATCGCTATGAAGAAGTACAAACCAAAACTCCTGAAGAGCAACGAAAAGCACCACATGCAAAAGTTTCTTTCAAAGAATACATCATGAATATTGACTTATCTCAGTTCAACAATGTTGACTTGGGAGAAGAAAAATACACAAGCACTTATCGTATGCAAAAGGTCACAGAATTGATTGAAAGTATTGATTCGCTTGAAATAAAATTTAAGGAGCAGCGTGAAATTTATGCCAATAATTTCATTAAATCAAATGCATACGACAACATCAAAAGTTTAAAAAACCCGATTGTATTGGATGCTGACAGTATTGTGCCAGATTCCATATTCGCCCAATACAGCAATCCGTTAAAATTCATTGGGGGAAAATTATCGACTCGCCACTCCCAAGTAATTCAATCAGCCGAATCTAATTTGCTGAGCCTTATGCGAAATCTAGATACAAAGAAAAGGCTGTTCTTTATTGATCAAAAACGGATTAATCTACACAAGAACACTTATCACGAAAAATTCACCCTTGGTTTCAGTGTTTTTTTTCTCTTTTTGATTGGCGCATCTATTGGAGCTATTATTCGAAAAGGAGGCCTAGGTCTCCCCATGGTGTTGGCCATCATTATCTTCTTGACCTATCACTATATTGGATTATTTGGACGGAACGCATCCGAAGACAATAGCCTCACCCCCTTTCTGGGTAGTTGGCTATCGCTTTTGATCATTGCTCCTTTGGCGCTCTATTTCACCAAACGTGCTTCTACAGACAAGGGCTTGGTCAATTATGACTATGTGGTTGTTGGCTTACAAAACTTTATAAGCTCAATAAAGAACACTACTTTAGCAGTCAGAAATAAGCTATGGAAAAAAATAAATTAGATTCGATAGAAGATGCCATTTCAGCCATAAAAAATGGTGAGGTCATTATTGTTGTTGACGATGACAATCGAGAAAATGAAGGAGATTTTATCACTGCTGCTGAAAACATTACTCCTGAGATCATTAACTTCATGGCCAAAGAAGGACGAGGGCTTATATGTACACCCTTGACCGAAAAACGTTGCAATGAATTACAGTTAAATCGGATGGTATCCAACAATACAGACCCAATGGAGACCGCCTTTACTGTTTCCATAGATTTAAAAGGGAATGGGGTAACCACTGGTATATCTGCTGGTGATCGAGCTTTAACCGTCTTGGCATTGACCGATGAAAAAACGCAGCCACATCATTTAAGCCGACCTGGACATATTTTTCCTTTGATCGCTAAAGCAGGTGGAGTGCTTCGTCGAACAGGACATACCGAAGCTGCTATTGATTTTGCACGATTAGCTGGGAAAAAGCCAGCTGGTGTGATTGTAGAAATAATGAATGAAGACGGTACCATGGCCCGCCTTCCAGAATTAATGAAAGTTGCGCAGAAATTTGATTTAAAACTGGTTTCGATTGAAGACTTGGTTGCCTACAGAATGCAGCACGACAGTTTGATTTTAAAACGAGAGGATACCGAAATAAAAACACGTTTTGGAGACTTTAGACTTCGAGCCTTTCAACAAACGACAAATAATCAAGTGCATATTGCCTTGACCAAAGGAGCTTGGGAATTGAATGAACCAGTACTAACACGCATCAACTCCTCCCAGTTCAGCAACGACCTTTTGGGCATGCTCACTGGATCCAATGACAAAGGGCTTGAAGAAACTTTTAATTTAATAAATGCTGAAGGAAAAGGGGCAATTCTCTTCATCAACCAGCAGCAACAGTCAGAAAATTTGCTGGCAAGAATTAAGGAGCTTAAGCAATTTACGGAAAAGAGTAAAGGGATTCCTAAAGCTCCACCTTTAAAAATGGACGCAAAAGACTTTGGAATAGGTGCGCAAATTTTACATGAATTGCATATCAAAAAATTGAAAGTAATTACGAATTCTTCCCAAGGACCTCGTGTAGGGATTACAGGCTATGGACTTGAGATAGTGGAATACGTAAACTACTAAAAAAACCACAATTTGATTGACATTGCAGTGACCATAACGATCATTGCTATTTTGATGACTCCCTCTCCTTTATCTACCGACCAGCGACTGGACCACCAAGCACCTAGCGAAGAACCTGCGGCTAGAACTAAACCCAATCCCCAATCTACTGCATCATTCCATGCAAACAGAGCCAAGGCACCCAACGTATAAATAAAGACCAAGGCCACTTTGGTCGCATTGGTTTTAATCAGCGACAGACGATTGACATTGTTTAAAAAAAGCATGATGATGAAGCCAATCCCCGCATTGATAAACCCTCCATAAATACCAATAAAGAAAAAACCAATAATGGCGTACACAAGATATTTCCCTGTTAAGCGTTCAGGAAGACTTGTATCATTTGTTTTGGGTTTAAGTACAATAATGGCTACCACAATAAGCATGATAATGGCCAGAATTCGATTAAAAAGATCCCCTCGGATATCCATTGCTATTTGTGCCCCAATCAATGATCCAAAAAAAGCAGCTATCCCCAAATAGACATTGAATGGGTAGGTAGAAACTCCTTTCGATCGATAACCTGCAGTCCCCACCAAGGCTTGGATGACAATCCCTATTCTATTGGTTCCATTGGCTACATGGGGAGGTAATCCCATAAAAATAAATACTGGTAAAGTAAGTAACGAGCCTCCACCTGCTAAGGTATTGATGATCCCCGCAGCTAAACCAGCAAGCAATAAAATACCATAACGAATTAGATCATCCATGGGAAAAAGATTGGAACGAAATTAAGGATATCGTTTTTAAAAAAAAGCTTTCTTTCTTCAAATAAGCTATGTATATTTGCAACCGCATTGGAGAAATGGCAGAGTGGTCGAATGCGGCAGTCTTGAAAACTGTTGA
>Ga0115564_10001398_pt1 | contig 22061 bp, 22 predicted proteins | sample COGITO_mtgs_1105_7_FD_88680 | JGI IMG/M metagenome (GOLD analysis project Ga0115564, IMG submission 88680) | Pelagic marine microbial communities from North Sea - COGITO_mtgs_110523 | ecosystem: Environmental > Aquatic > Marine > Epipelagic | place: Germany:Helgoland, sampling site Kabeltonne...
AACTGTTGCCACTGCGAGAAGGCTTTGCCCGGACTTCCTTGGCCAACCGGCAAACCGGTGTTGCCGACAATGACTCGGGCAAAGCGGTCGGGGTTCTCGGCGACGAGTCGCAGGCCTACAAGCCCACCCCAGTCTTGGCCGAAGAATGTGGTGTCTTGCAGATCGAGATGATCGACGATCGCCGCTTGCATCCAGCCGACGTGGCGCTCGTAGGTGTAGTCGCTCTTCTCGGACGGTTTGTCGCTCTTGCCGAAGCCGACCAGGTCGGGTGCGATTACCCGCAGACCGGCGCCGGTGAGCAGCGGAATCATCTTGCGGTACAGGTAGCTCCAACTCGGCTCACCGTGCATGGCCAGCACGACCGGACCGTCGGCGGGACCCTCGTCGAGGTAGTGGACCCGCAACGTGCCGCCGTCGAGGTCATCGACCTCGACGTAGTGTGGGGTAAACGGATAACCGGGAAGGTCAACGAATCGTTCGTCAGGCGTGCGTAGTGATTTCATTGTGACGTAGTTGCGTCGGGGGAGGGAAGGAGCCGGCCTGGTTGTCAGGTTGTCTCGTTGGTGTCACGAGTCCAGTGTGAGATCAAGGCTTCGAGAGCGGTGTTCCAGGTAGTGGTTATCTGACGAGCGGACCGAGCATGAGCGCTGCTCATCACATCGAAGGCTTCGGGTGAAGTTGTGGCATCGATAAGTGCCAGAAGATTCGCTGCCTGGGTTGGAGTGAGCTGATCGAGATCGGCAGCGAATCGTTGCTTTGTTTGGGCAGCAAATTGATAACGTAAGTTGGCGATCCCTTCGACGAGTGTCTCGTGGTCGAGTGCTCGGGAGCGTGCAATACGTAGAAGCCCGCTGGCCACACCGATAAGTTCGACTCGCGCTCGAACATGGGAACGAATCCGCTCGGCTCGGGGAGCATCGGCATCTTCGACCGCAAACAGATGGGCGAAGCGGGGATGGAACTCTTCAAGTGCCCGCCGCTGCAAATCGGCGAGCCCATCGAAGTTCCGGAACACCGATGACACCGAGATGCCGGCACGCTCAGCCACGTCGTCGACGCCCGGTGGGATCTTGCCCTCGGCAACCAGGGAGAACACCGCATCGATCACGGCCTCGCGGCTCCGTTGTCGGCGTGCGTGGCGGCCATCGACCTGCTGCGCTGATCCCATCACGGCAATGTAGGCAGCGCTGGGACAAATTGCAAGTGCAACTCGCAATTGTCTGGATTGGCGATCAGTAGCTCCTGATTGTGCGCAGTGTGGTCGCGTTTCTGGTGGGCCCCTCGACATGGCAGGCGCTCACCGACGTGATCGACTCCCTTGGTACGCCAATCATGCAGGGGGCGTAATGTCTACCCGGGTAACGTGCCTTCATGGCAACGTTCACTCCGGCAGAGATTGGTCACACCGACGCATACAAGCTGATGACTGGGCTGGTGATTCCGCGGCCGATCGGCTGGATCGGCACCATCGATGACCAGGATCGTCCGAACCTGGCGCCGTATTCGTTCTTCCAATGTGTGGCGACGAACCCGCCGGTGGTGCTGTTCTCGGCCGGCATCTCGGACGGCCACGAAAAAGACAGCCTGGTGAACACCCGGGCGACGGGGGAGTTCACCCGCAACCTGGTCGACATGGCAACCGTCGAAGCTATGAATCAATCAGCGGCAGAACTCGATCGGGGCGAGAGCGAGTTCGATTTCGCTGGACTCACACCGCTTGCGTCGGAATCGATCGCGGCTCCTCGGGTGCAGGAAGCCAAGGCAAGTTTCGAATGTCGCGTCCAACAGATCGTGGAACTCGGTAACGCACCGGTCACGCACGCAGTGGTGTTCGGGGAAGTGATTCGTATTCACGTCGACGACAGCGTGCTCGACGGAACACGTATCGACTTTGCTGAGCTCGATGCCGTCGGACGCCTGGCTGGGAACTACTACGCAACTACCCGAGACCTCTTCGACGTAACCCGTCCTGGCTAATACCGACGCAGAGGCAAGGCCGCTGTCGGTGGGCGACTAGCAGTAGCTAGTTCGATCCGGGCGTGTCGCCCGAGCCCAGATCCCACCACAAACCGGTCATGATCTGAAGCGCTTCGTTGCAGACCGAACCAAGTACATGTTCGTTCGGCGCGTGCTGGGAACAACCTGGATACGAATGCGGCACCCAAATCGTGGGCAGTCCAAGGACGTCGGCGAAAACATCGTTGGGCAGGCTCCCGCCCAGGTTCGGCAGCACCGCAACGTCCTTGCCGCTGGTCGCTGCCACCGAGCCAATCGCCCATTGCGCCCAGGGATGGGCCGGGTCAAGACGCGTCGCGTTCATTGCGATACCCCCAGCGATGAGTTCGATCGACTCGAATCCACGAGCATCCAGGTGGCGTCGTAATGCGGGGAGTAAGTCATCGGCATCGGTTCCCGCAACGAAGCGCAGGTGGCAATGTGTTGTTGCCGAGGGAGGGATGGCGTTCACCGGGTTACGGGGGTTACCCGTTTCGAACGCCAGTATCTCGAACGTATTGGACCCAAACACCCGCTCCTCGGGGGTGAAGCCGGGTTCGCCCCAGTTCGGGTCGATCTGGGGCGAGTCTTCGTCGCCCCCGACGCTGAGCTCGGCGATGGCAGCCCGAACGCTGTCGGACATGGGTTCGGCCTTCCAGCCATCGACCAGTAACTCGCCAGTGCTACTGACCATGGTCGACAAGGCATGAGCCATGATGATGCCCGGGTTCGAAAGCAGTCCTCCCCAGTTACCCGAGTGATGGCCGCCTTCGCGCAGCGTGAGTTCCATGGAAAAGTTGAAGGCGCCGCGCGATCCCATAAAAACGGTAGGCGTGCCGGGTTGCATGCGGGGGCCGTCGGAGGCAATAAAGACGTCGGCGGCGAACAGGTCCTTGTTCGCCTCGCAGAAGTCTTTGAGGCCCGGTGAGCCGCACTCTTCGCCCGTCTCGAACAACAGCACCGCGTTGAATCCCAACGAACCTCGTTCGTCGAGTACGTGGCGCAGGGCGGCCAGATTGATGGTGTGCTGGCCCTTGTTGTCGGCGGTGCCACGTCCGAACCATCGGTCGCCTTCGACCACGACCTGCCACGGACTTAGGCCGTCGCGCCACTGTTCGTCGTAACCCAAGACCACGTCACCATGGCCGTAGGACATCACGGTAGGCAGGCCGTCGGCTTCATGGCGGTGAGCGACCAGAAACGGACAACCAGCTGGGTGCGAATTGTCATAGACGGCGCACGAGAAGCCCATCGGCTCAAGCGCCGAGGTGAGTACATCGGTGAGATACCGATAGAGCTCCGGCCGCTGGTCTGGATCGGGGCTTTCCGTCTTGACTGCCACTCGATGGGTGAGCTCCCGCAGGAAATCGCCGTTGTCGAAATAAGTTTGACTTCGTGCAAGTGCGGCGGTGCGGCTCATGAGTGCAGTGCTTCCATGCAGACCAGACTAGGAGAGTCGTGCCACCTGGCGCTGTTCTCGCTCAGCCCAAATAATCGACGCGATCGCACCGATTGCGAAGAGCACGATGGCGACCGCGAACGGTGTGGTGGTATCCGTTACCTGGCTGTCGACTACGGCGCCAAGCAAGGCTCCTCCGGCGATACGGCCAGCACCGGTCAGCGACGATGCGGTACCGGCAAGGTCACCCATTGGCTCCAGGGCAGCGGTGTTCAAGTTGGGCATAAGAAACATGAACATGGCGAGCATCACACCAAGCATGGGCATGAATATCCAGAAATTTGGGGTGCCGCCGGCGGTCACACTGATTGCCACAAGGGCCACTGACATGAGAAGGACCGCACCCGACATCACATGGATCAGTCGTTTCATGCCGAAGATACCGACGACCTGCCCATTGATCACGGCCCCCACAGCAAACAGAATGGCGATGGCGCCAAAGATGAGAGGGAACTGGTCTGGCCGGCCAAAGATCTCGCCGATCAAACGTTCACTGCTACCGAGGTAGGCGCTGAATACGCCCTGCAAAAACAATGTGGCCAACGTGTAACCCGAAGTAATGGGATTGTGGAGCACGGTGCCGAAACCGGCAGTGATTGAACGGAATTCAAGCGGGCGCCGATTGGCTTCGGTCAAGGTTTCAGGAAGACGCATGCTCCACACGACGATGATTCCAGCGCAGATCACACAGAACCAGAAGATGGAGCGCCACGAGAACACAATGATCAGGCCGGCGCCTATCGAGGGAGCAAAGACCGGCGCCATCACGAAGACCGCCATGATCTGCGACATGGCCTTGGCCATGCGGGTTCCTTCGAAGCTGTCGCGGATGATTGCGGTGGCGACAACACGCGAACCGGCCGCACCAACGCCCCAGACGAACCGGAACGCCAGTAGCCAGTTCAAGCTGGGTGAAAGAGCCGACCCAACGGCTCCCGCTACATAGATGGCTGTGCCGGCATAGAGGATGGGCTTGCGGCCAAAACGATCTGCCAGTGGTCCCCAGACGAGTTGTGCAATTGCGAGGCCGAGAAAAAAGACGGTGATGACTTGAGAGATCTGTGTCGAATCATCCGCCAGACCAAACGCTTCGCGGATGTCATCGAACGCCGGAAGCACCATGTCGATGGCAAGCGCCATCAGCGCCATAATCGCTGAGATCATGACGAGGAGCTCTCGAGGGCCAAGTCCGTTGGCCGAGCTCGTTTGCTCGCCGGGAACCTCGCTGGTTTCCCGTGCGATTGTCATTCGGCGCACGCTACTGGCAGGGCCGGAGCGTCACCGCAGGCGGTCACAAGTCACAAACTCACGTTGTAGTTCAGGTGGTGAGGTCCCGGAGCCTCTTTTTGTCGATCGAATGGTCCCAGTCGGCGAGGATGGCCCGAATCGCAGCGATCAGAGCAAGGGGTTGATCGAGAGGAATATGGTGATAGGCCTGCGGGATCTCGACCATAGGGGCGTTCCGGCCAGTCAGCTTTTCCATATGGTCCTGAACCTCAGGGGTGACCAGATCGCTGAGTTGGCCGTGCATCAGCGCAAGCCGACAGGTAGCACGCTCAAGGTAGTTATTGGTCTGATACCGCTCCCGGGCGAATACCCGAGGATCGAACTTCCACGTCCAGCCGTCGATGGTTTCTTTGAGCGAGTGGCGCCCTATGTGGTCGACGATGAAATCGTTCTCGCACGGCTGAGGGGGCATCAAATGGAAGTGATCGAGCGCTGTTTCTAAGTCGGGGTAGGTCTTAGGGTTCTTGAACATGCGCCCTCGTTCGCCCTCTTCAGACTCTGGATCGGGTGCACGAACCGGCGCATCGACGATGATCGCCCCCGCCAAGTCGTGACCGAAGCGGGCAGCGATAGCGATAGCGACGTGTCCACCCATGGAGTGGCCGACGACGATCGGTCGGCCAGGGGCGCGTGCATCGGCCGCAACCGCCATTACTTCGTCGGCCCATTGTTCCATGGTGTAGCTGTCTCGGCGGCCGCTATCGCCGTGGCCGGAAAGGTCGGGGGCGATCACGAAGTACCGCTGCGTGAACTGGGGAGCGATGAACGACCACCAGTGGGCGTGAGCAGCGCCTCCATGGAGTAGCAGGAGGCACGGCAGGTTCGGGTCACCCCAGGTCAGGTAATTGACCGCGCAGCCGTCGACTTCGACAGATCGAGTTGTCGGCTTATGTGCGATTGCGCCGGTGAACCAGCTAGGAGGGCGAGCCATGTATTCAACCTAGCGAGCCGTTCCTCGGTGTTTTGCACCGGAGAGGGGCGGTTGTCGACATTGCAACGCTGGCTGCGATCAGCATCCTGGTGGCTACCGAAAAGGTCACCGACGGTCTGAGCGCTGATTAGTTGGCTTCCTCCCCATTGTTGACAGGCTCTCCCCATCGTTTACGGGCTGACTTTCGGCGCGGTGCTCTCAGGGCCACCCTGCTCGGCGTCGGTCGAGAACTGAGCTGGCGCGCTGTTGTTCGGCTGGGGTAGTACTCTCGCGTTCGATGTGTGGCCGCTTCGTCTCCGCTTCCTCTCCAGGGGACATCGCTGACTATTTCGGTGCCACAACGATGGCGGAGACACTCACGGAACCGAACTTCAATGTGGCTCCTTCGATGAACGTCCCCGTGATCGTCAGTAACGACGATGGTCGACATCTCGATCTCATGCGTTGGGGTCTCATTCCGTTCTGGGCCAAATCTGCCTCGATTGGCAACAAGATGATCAACGCTCGGGTCGAGACGGTGACCGAGAAGAGTGCGTTCCGTAACGCAGTGAAGAAACACCGGTGCATTATTCCGGCTGACGCGTTTTACGAGTGGACAGCCGTATCTGATCCTGCGGCGAAGAAACCCCGCAAGCAGCCGTGGTGCATCCAACGCGCCGACGGCGCGCCGTTCGCGTTTGCTGGCCTGTTCGAAACATGGCGTGATCCCGACGGCGATGGCAGCAGGTTGCGTAGCTGCACGATTCTGACAGGTCCAGCCAATGCAGCCATGGAACCCATTCATGATCGCATGCCGATCATGGTGGCACCCGCACTGTGGGATGCGTGGCTCGACCCCGGCGATGCCGATGCTTCCGGGCTGCTCGAGCGCATCGAAACACCACCTGCCGAACTGTTTCGGATACATGCCGTGAGCACCGCAGTGAACAATTCCCGGAGCAGCGGTTCGCAGCTGATGGACGAAGTCGAGCCGATGACGGAGCAGAGTTTGACGGCACTCGCCGACCAGGCTGTCACCGATGACGCTCAAGAGACGCTGTTATGAGCGCCATCTCAACATCCTTGCCTGCCTTCGAACGGCTGCGATCAGTAGCCGAACGAGTCTGGGAACGCATCGACCGCTCCATGCTCCGGTTGCAGGGGCGCCTCGACACGCCGTCCTATGACCGGTGGCTGCCATACGGATTTGCGATCGTGCAGATCACGGTCCTCATCACGCTGGTGCTGGCACGTTTCCACCAACTTGATCATGGGGTGGAGACAGCAAAATACGCCCAGGCCGCATGGCAGATTGGTGAGGACCTTAAGCCGGTCACCACACTTGCCGGTGGGAATCTGATTGCCGAACAAGGTTCGCTGATTCTGTACCCGCTGGGCCTGCTGACTTCTGTCTTGCCCCGCATCGAGACCCTGCTCATCATCAAGTCGATCGCCTTGGGGCTCACAATTATCCCGCTATGGCGACTGGCCCGTCGCCACGGTCTGCTTGGTATCGGTGCCACGTCGACCATCGTGTTCGCGTACAGCATCTACACCTATGTCCACAATATGAACGTGGCCGACTTTGCGCCAGCGGTGCTCGCTGTCCCAGCACTCATGTGGGCAGTGTTGTCGGGCTTCGATGCCAAGCCTGATCGCACCATGCAACAGAACTACGACCACCAGGTTCGGCCGCGCGCCAAGCGCATCATGACCTTGGCAATCATCTTCGCGTTGTGCTGCCGAGCCGACTTGGGTTTGGCCGTTGCGGGTCTCGGTGTATTGCTGCTGATCGAGCGTCGCCGACGGGTAGGCCTTATTGCGCTCCTCGTCGGCCTGTGCTGGTTCGTGGTCGCTATGTATGGGCTTCAGCGTGGGCTAAGCGACGGCGCCTTCCCATTCCTCGAGCCATACGTTGAGTTCGGCGATACACCACTGGGCGTGCTGTGGGGCATCTTGTCGCACCCGGTGCGGTTCGCTCAGATCGTTGGCACCCAGGCCAACTTTCAGATACTGGTCACGTTGTTAGCACCGGTCTTGTTCTTGCCGTTGACGGCGCCCCGGTATCTCATGCCGGCCATGCCGCTGTATGTCCTGTACATGGGTGCCGATGTTCCACCTGGCCGCCTCCGTGAAGCAGCCCAAACGGTGCCGATGACGGTGTTTGTATTTGTGGCCACCGTGTTTGCGCTGAAACGCACCGGCCGCATCCTGGTTAAGCAGGTCCGCGTCGAACGCCGCATCATCCTGGCGTTATTGCTCACCGCCATTGTTTTCTTTGTGCGTGATTCGTCGACTACGCCGTATACGGAACCCTGGCAGTGGGGCGGTCGAGACGAGACTGATCTGGCTCGGGTCGATGCAATCGAGTTGATTCCTATCGACGAACCGGTGCGGGCATCGGTGTCGATGCTGCCGCTGCTTGCGGAACGACTTGGCGTCTACGAACTAGATTTCTCGATCGGTGAATTCGGTGGCGAAGATCCCGAAATTCCCGTACCTCTTGGAGACCGACTCAACGATGTAATCGCTGAGGTCACCAGCGATGTCGACTGGTTACTGGTCGATCGAGACCTCGAAAGCGTCGAGGGCCTCGAAGGTCAGATCGACACGTTCCGGGTTCGGCTCGGAGAGCTCGGTTGGGAGCTCCAGAGTAAGAACCCTGGTCTTGATCGGATCGAGGTGTACAACTTCACCGGCATTATCGGAGCAGTGCCCGTGGCCCAAGAGGAACCAGTTGATCTGTTCGGATTTGGTCAAATCGATGAGGTAGAGGTCGGTGACGGAGCCGAAGGCTCACAGGACGCAGACGGCTAAACCCCTTGGGCGTTGCACTGACGCAGGTAGGGCAGGTAGGGCAGGTAGGGGCGGTTTAGGGAGCGTCGGCCACGTGTTGGTGACCAGCTGCCTCGAGTTGCTGGCGAATCGAGGCCGCGAAACCAGCGAGTTCGGCATGGTCGACCGTTGTGGCAGCGTTGGCGAAGCTCATATCGCTCATGTCGTTGAGTTGCAGCACATGCATATGGGTGTGCGGCACTTCGAAGCCAGCGATCATCAGGCCGATACGTTCCGGCGAGAACACCGCCTTGATGGCCGTGCCGATGTGGTGCGATACCCGCATCATGTGGGCCGCATTGTCGGGGGCGATGTCGGTCCATTGATCGACTTCGGTCCGCGGTACCACCAGCGCATGGCCATCGGTTATCGGGTTGATGGAGAGAAAGCCGACACAAATGTCGTCGCTCCATACGAAATGACCAGGCAGATCGCCGTTGATAATGAGACTGAAGACCGATGGCATGTTGACATCGTATGCTGGCCGCCAGCGTCAGACAGAACGACGGGCCAGACAGAACGACGAAGTACCAGTCGATTGCACGCCTGGAGGTGTGTACGAGACGGTGCAGAATAACGCAGGGCATAGGAGCGCAGTGGCGAACGGCAGAACCCCGATCTTTGACCGGGAAGGCACGACCGAAGGGTCAGATGCAATCCTGACGGTGCCAAATGTGTTCACCCTCGGACGACTGATCTGTGTCCCTGTCTTTGGGTGGCTCGTGCACTCCGCTGATCGCCCGTATGCGGCGGCAGTGCTTTTTGCGGTGTTAGGTGCAACCGACTGGGTCGATGGCTACCTCGCTCGGCTGCTGAAGCAACACTCCAAGTTTGGGCGTGTGTTCGATCCAACGGTTGACCGGTTGATGTTTCTGGTCGCCCTCACTTCGATGCTGATCATCGATGCGGCTCCCGCGTGGTTTCTGGTCGCAGTCTTTGCCCGGGAGGCCCTGGTGGCGTTAGCGGCGCTCTATCTCGGTGCCCGAGGCGTGCGCACGGTCAAGGTGAGTTGGTGGGGCAAGATGGCCACGTTTGGCCTGTTGTTTGCGTTGCCGCTGTTCCTGGCTGCGTCTGCCGAACCTGCAGGCCAAGAGGTCTACCGTGTGCTGGCCTGGATCACGGCGATGCCGTCGCTGGTGCTCAGCTGGGCGTCCGCAGTGGGCTACTTGCCGCTTCTTCGCAACTCGATTCGGCATCCCGTCGAAGTCTCGACCTAAAGTCAAGGTTTTGGTCGTAGTTCTGATGGGCTACGGTTCCGCTCATGCTCGTGCCCAACGACTTGCGTTACTCCCGAGATCATCAGTGGGTCCGCGTCGAGGGTGACCTTTTGCGAGTCGGTATCACCGAGTTCGCCCAAGAAGCTCTCGGCGAGGTGACCATGGTGCAGCTCGCCGATGTGCAGACCACAGTGGCTGCAGGCGATGAAATGGGCGAAATTGAAGCGTTTAAAGCCATGACTGACCTGTACATGCCGGTCGACGCAGTAGTTGTTGAACCAAATGCTGCGCTTGCTGTCACACCCACGGCGGTGAATAGCGACCCCTACGGTCAGGGGTGGTTGTGCACGGTACGTCCCTCTTCTGCGGCCGATGTCAACTCGTTGCTCGACGCGCAGGCATATCTCGAACTGATTGGGTACACCAATGGCTGAGACCGTCTGCTCGCGATGCGGGCATCCCAACAGCGAGGCTTCAAACTATTGCTCGTCCTGCGGGTTTGACCTGCACCGGTCCCACGAGGAACCGACGTCGGAACACACCGTAGTCACGATCGATGAGGCAGGCGTCCACGAGTCTCTTGGTGCCGGCTCGGCCGTATTCGTGGTCAAGCGCGGATCCAAGGCTGGCACCCGTTATCCGGTGACTGAGACCTACACCACGATTGGCCGCCATCCCGAGAGTGACATCTTCCTCGACGATGTCACGGTGAGTCGCCGTCATGCCGCAGTGCATCGCGATGGCGATGTCGTGCTGCTCAACGATGCTGGATCGCTCAATGGCACCTACCTGAACAGAACTCGCATCGAGTCGAGCAGCCTTCGTTCGGGTGACGAAGTACAGATCGGGAAATTCAAACTTGTGTTCTTAACGGATGAGTCATGACCGAGTCGCCATATAACGACTCGGGCGAACACGACGACGATGATGGCCCACGGAACCATAAGTCAATCGGCGAAGTGCTCACGCTACTGCAGGACGAGTTCCCCGATATCTCCATCTCCAAGATCCGATTCCTCGAAAGTAGGGGCTTGGTTGAACCGCACCGTGCACCGTCTGGGTATCGCAAATTTGCGCTTGCCGATGTCGACAGGCTGCGGTGGATCCTTTCTATGCAGCGGGATCACTTCTTGCCGCTACGGGTCATCAAAGAACGCCTCGACAATGGCCTGGACATCGATGGCTCGACCGACACAGCAGCGTTATCTGCCGAAGTCGAACCTCCGCGCCCGTCGTCGAGATTTCGTGACCCTGGGCCTGCTATCGATGAACTCGACCCGGCTGACTTGGCTCGGCTCGCAGGGCTCAGTGCACAACAACTCGACCAGCTGATCCAGTTCGGGTTGCTCGATCCACATGACGATGGTCAAGGTCCTCGGTTTACCCGAGATGAACTCAAGGTGGCTAAGGCCGCCGCTGGGTTCCTGCAACATGGGATCGAACCACGCCATCTCAAGGCGTGGCGTGTCGCCGCCGAACGCGAAGCTGGCATGCTTGAACAGATTGTTGTGCCGGTGACACGCAAGGGTTCACCCGAATCGGCAGCCCGGGCCCGCCAAGTTGCAGACGACCTGGTGGATATGGGCAACGTGATCCGTGAGACCATCATCGTGAAGCTGTTGCGAGAACGTCTGGGTTACAGCTCCGACTAACCAGCCGCCTAACAGATAGTGTGTACCTCGTGATCGCAATGAAACTGGTCGGTGTTCGAGTCGAGATGCCCAGTAATACGCCGATTGTGCTGCTGCAAGAAACCAGCGACGACACTCGGATGCTGCCGATATTCATCGGTCAGGCCGAAGCGACCGCAATTGCGCTCGCTCTCGAAGACGTCGATACCCCTCGCCCTATGACCCATGACCTCGTGCGAGACCTGCTTGTTGTGTTGGGTGCCACCTTGGACAAGGTGGTGATCACCGACCTTCGAGACAAGACGTTCTATGCCGAGTTGCACCTCGTTGCTGGCGATAAGACCGAAATTGTGTCGTGTCGACCGTCTGATGCACTCGCAATCGCTGTCCGCACTGGTTCCGACATCTTCGCAGCGACACACGTCGTCGATTCCGCAGGGTTTATTCCTGAACCCGAAGAGGACGACGAAGAAGAAGACGGCGAAACCGTCGAAGAGGTCTTGGACGAGTTTCGAGAGTTCATCGACAACATCAACCCCGAAGACTTCGGCGGCTGACCCACATCAAGGGCCAGACCCTGGATGGCTGATGCATACTTTGGTGACCGGCACAAGCTGAGGTTTGTCCCATGTCTCCTCCTGACTCGCAACGGCCCGATCCACTATCACGGGGCCGATTCGTGTCGTGCCGTTCGGCGGGCGTAGTAGCGAATTTTGGCGAGTTTTCGGGCTGGTTTGACTGCACGCCACGCCTTGAATAGCCGCGTGTGGTGTGTCGTGTCTGTGGCTGATGTTGCTCCTGATGTTAGAGCATCGTTGACTGGCTGATCTGTAGGGCCTACGCTCATAAACCTCAAGGCCGTAATTTCGCTGCTGTGGTTCGTTCCATGGCAACCTTACGGTTGACCCACCACAGTCGAACAACCCTTCCACCACACCCTTCAGGATCCCCCGCACATGGCTTCCGAGCAACTATCCATCGATTCCATCATCGGCGCGCCGATAGGCGGGTTCCCTGCCACTCGTACCGCCGAGATCGTGGGTATCAGTTACCGTCAGCTCGACTATTGGGCCCGAACCAACCTGGTAAAGCCGACCTCTCCGGCCGCAGGCAGCGGCAGCCGCCGCACGTATTCTTACAAGAATCTCCTCGAGCTCAAGGCCGTCAAGCATCTGCTCGATGCGGGCATCAAGCTCGAATCGGTTCGCAACATTTTCGACTATCTGCGTGACCAGCTCGATCAGGATCCGACCGAGGTCAACTTGGTGATCAGTGGCGATGCAGTCATGATCCAAAGCGGCGAACAGATCATTGATCTGCTCCGTCATGGCCAGGGTGTGCTCAACGTGTTGCCACTCGCTGGCGTGCAGAGCGAAGTCAATGCTCGTATCGTCGAGCTCTACCCCGAGATCGATATCGCAACCATGCGTGCGCCGGGAAGCATCGCTCAATAACTTCGCTCAATAACCTCGCTCGATGACCAGAGCGACCCAGCAGTGCCGTGTCTCTTACCTTCTACCGGTGCGTTTACGAACTCTGAGACACCGGATTCAGCGGCATCAAAGTCGGCACTCTGAGTGGTGCTGGTCAGTGATCTTCTGAGTCAACCTGTACCTGGCTTTTCGAACGTGCCAGATTCGTTGCTTGGACCGACGCGAACATTACGATCCCAACGAGGACGGCCCAGAAGCGATAGGCCAACCAGTGATGGATCTGATTGTGGTTACGCACCACTTCGTACCAGACGAGTACCAGCAGCGCCGGAGCACTCAGTAGCGCGAAATGCCTGCCCCATATACGCAGATTCTGGCGCTGGACATAGACCGAACTGGCAAGGACTATCGCTGCCATAAATAGCATTTGGTTGGCGAATGGCTGCTCGAGCCAGTACTGAAAGTTGACTTGGCTGGTTCTAAATGGCCCACCGGAGACAAGAACGTGTTCGCCGTCGATCCGGAACCCGACCCGAAGTCGCACGTTTTCCCACACGGTGCTGAAGCCGAGATCGAAGGCCACGAAAAGCCATTTCGCGGCCCACGTCGCAAGGTAACCGACGATCCAGGCGAGGCTTGCAGCGGCGGTGAGCTTGAGCGATCGTCGATTCGCCACGTCTTGTTGGGGAAGCATGATCACGACGGCCAGTACGGTCAGCGACCAGCCAATCGCAGTGACCGAGAGTAAATCGGCAAAGGACACCAAGCCGGCGGCCATCATCACCCGACCCATGACTCGAGCGTCGTTGTCTGGGTTTGGCAGCTCGGAAAGCTTGGGCCCTGTCATGATCAGCACTGGCCCGAGCAATGCGCAAATCACACCAACCGCGGTTGGAATCGACGAAGCCATCCACAGCAGGTCTGTGCTGGCAGCGAGCGGAAGTACGACGAGCCCGGCTGCGAGGTTGCCAATCCGTTTGGTCGCAAGGTACGCAATGGCGAGGGTCACTGCCCCGATGAGGAACGTGAGCAAGTATCGAGTGCCAGCTAGGCCGAACGCTGCCAAGGCCGGGCGGGTGACGACGGTGTAGCCGTGCCAATAGCGGTAGTAATCAAAGCTGGACGTGAGGTCGCCGGTGGCGGCATAACTATCGAGTCTTGGGTTGGCATCGTTGCAAGGGCCAAGGGTCGGGCTGCGCAGCGCGCTGGTGACAACGCCGTCCTCGCCCAGGCCTAGGGTCGCCCCGAAGCAGTCGGCGTACTTGTCTTGCAGATTTGCTGGCCTGGTCAGGATCCAGTTTTGCTCACTGAAATCGCCGTCTTGTTGTGCCTCAACGAGTTGGTCGGCGATGCGTTCGTCGGAGACAAGATGCGAGCCAACCAACAACACCAAGAGCGCAAACACGAATGCAACCTGGCGCGCAATGAACTTCAGTCCCCGACGCAACATTGCGAGAACTTAGCTTCAGGGAAGCCAGCCCGGCAATTTTGACCAGCGACTTTGACCCATCTGTGGACAGCCCAAGCAGCGGTCCTAAGTTCCTTGCAGTTAGGCCAGATTTATTCGGTCTGATTCCGAATCGGGCATGAACCAGAAACCTTTCGATGTTAGGCGTCGAGCACTGCTTGCACCGCGGCAAGATCAACCGCCCCCGGGCTTGACGTGACCTCGTTGCCAAAGGCGTCGTACAAGATCCAGTACGGCTGGGTGCGAATGCCAAGCTCGCGCCAGGAGTCAAAACTTGGGTCCCAGACAAGCGTGATGTCACTGTCAGCAAGACCGACGCGTGCCACAAAGTCGTTGGCGAATTCCAGGCTGTCTTGGGCACCTAAGCCGAGCACGTTCAGGTCAGGATTGTCTTGCGCTAACTGCGCAACTGCGGGGCCTTCGGCCACGCAGGTAGGTCAATGCGGCGCCCAGAACCAGACGAGCGTGGGTCCTGGACGAACAAACTGCTCAAGGTCAGCAGTCTCGCCGGTGGAAAGGTCCACGACGCTCACGTCAGGTAGCTGTATCGCCACAGCAGCGGGCGAGGTAGCTGGTGACCCCGGAGCAGCATCAGCAGGCTCCGTATCTGCTGGCCTCGGAGTTTCTTGCGTGGCAGCGGCGATGGCTGGTTCGCTGTCGTCAGCCGCAGGATCGTTAGTCGACGAACCTTGCACCGGCACGGTGGTCTGCGGTGGCTCGACAACGGCTTCAGGCGCCACTTCCACGGCTTGGTCGAGGACAGAGGCGACAACCGTGTCGGTGCTGGCGCCAGAGCACGACGTGGCTGCTAACGCCAGGGAGAAAGCCGCAACCGCGGCTCGACGAGTGGGGGGACGCATCACAACAAATCTAGCCGCGGTGTTGCCCTAGCAGCGGTCGCCCCGGCCACATCGGCTTCGTTAGAGGACGTCGACGCTGCGTTGGGTGAGCAGGTGGTCGATGAGCACCAAGAGTGTCATGGCTTCGACCATGGGGACCGCACGAGGTAACACACACGGGTCATGTCGGCCTTTGGCTTCGAGCTCTACCGCATTGCCGTCGCGGTCGACCGTCTTCTGAGCCGAAGAGATGGTGGCGGTTGGCTTGAACGCGGTGCGGGTCACGATCGTGGCGCCGTTGCTGATGCCGCCTTGCACACCACCGGAATAGTTGGTCTCGGTTTGTGGCGCCGACGGGTGGTCACCGGGCACGAACGCATCGTTGTGTTCACGGCCGGTCATGAGGGTTCCGGCAAAGCCAGATCCGATTTCGAAACCTTTCGCTGCTGGCAACGAGATGAGAGCCCCGGCGAGATCAGCATCGAGTTTGCCGAATACGGGTGTCCCCAAACCAGGCGGAACATTACGAGCCACACACGTGACCACACCTCCTAGCGAGTTGCCGTCTCGGCGGGCCTGTTCGATCGCTGTCGTCATTGCTGTGGCAGCTTCAGGATCAGGGCAACGTGTCGGGTCAGCCTCGACCTGTTCGAGCGAAACCGTGTTGGCGTCGACGTTCGCCTCGATGTCGTGCACGCTGCTGACCCAACCAAGTACCTCGATGCCAGCCATCTGTGCGAGAAGTTTGCGGGCAATGCCAGCAGCAGCAACTCGACCGATTGTTTCGCGGGCGCTGGCGCGGCCACCACCTTGCCAGTTGCGTAGCCCATATTTGGCTTCGGTCGTGAAGTCTGCGTGCGACGGTCGAAACAGGTCCTTCATGTTGTCGTACGCGCCAGGACGAGCGTCCTTGTTGCGCACCAACATGGAAATCGGCGAACCGAGCGTGATGCCCTCGAAGGTGCCTGACAGGATCGCGACCTGGTCGGCCTCCTGTCGTTGTGTCACCAGCCGGCTCTGGCCGGGTCGTCGGCGATCGAGGTCGGGCTGGATATCGGCTTCGGTCAGGGCAAGACGAGGTGGGCAGCCATCGACGATGCAGCCCACACCGCCGCCGTGGCTCTCGCCGAATGTCGTGACACGAAAGACGCGTCCAAAGGTGCTTGTCACGTGGGGCAGGATAGCCAGTGGTAACCCGACCGGGTCGGGCCAGAGTCAGAGCTCAAGCAGGGCCTGTTCCACGACTTCGCTCAGTGCAGGGTGGATGTAGAGGGGACCGGTGGCCATCTGGTCGACCGTGAGGCCAAAACGCATGCCCAACACAAGCTGTTGGATCAGGAGCGATGCCTCGTGGCCAATGATGTGAGCACCAAGCAACAGGCGGGTGTCGGGGTCGCAGATGACCTTGCAGAACCCATGGTCGTCTTCCATGGCCCAGCCGTAGGCAGTGGCGCCATAGGGCTGGGTATGGGCGATGTATTTTGCGTCTTCGGCTTTGAGGTCTCGTTCTGTCTTGCCAACAGTGGCGATCTGTGGGTGAGTGAATACCGCTGACGGTGCGCCGCTGTAGTTCACGACCTGCATGTCGCCAGGATGATGAATGTTGTGAGCAACAACCTTTGTTTCGGCATTGGCGGTGTGTTTGAGCTGCATCGGGTTTGAGATATCACCCAGTGCCCAGATGCCATCGACCCCGGTTCGTTGGTGCTCATCAACGACGACATACCCAGAAGCGTCGAGCTCGACGCCTGTTTCGGTCACGCCGAGCTGCTCACCGTTAGGGACGCGGCCGGTAGCTACCAATAACTCGTCGGCAACGATCGGATCACCGGTGGCGAACTCGATGATGATTTCGTCGCCGTCTTGGTGGATGTGGGTTGGCATTTCGCCACATCGCAGATCGAACCGCTCGCCGAATACCTCGGTGAAACGCTCGGATACTTCGTGATCGTGGGTTCGGAGGAGTTCCTGGCTCCGGTTGATGATCGACACGTGGGAGCCGGCTGCCCGAAATACGTGGCCCATCTCGCACGCAATAAACCCACCGCCGAGAATGGCAAGCCGGGCTGGTGGCTGTGGCACTCGCATGATCGTGGCTGATGTGTGGAAGTCGACATCGGACAAGCCCGCGATATCTGGGATCCGGGGACGAGCTCCAGCCGCAAGCACGATGGTGTCGGCGGTGATGACCTTGTCGCCGACTTGGACCTGTTTGTGTCCTACGAAACGGGCGTCGTCGGCGAAGACGGTGACATTGTCGAGCGACCGCCGGTATTCCTCGCCACCAGCGGCGATCGGGTCAATACGGCCGAAGACGCGTTCAACAATCTCGGGCCACCGGACGTTGTCGACGTGGGCATCGACACCGAGCGGACTTGCGGTGCGCACGGTTTCCACGATCGAAGCTGGGTAGATGAACATCTTCGATGGGATACACCCGCGGTTCAGGCATGTACCGCCGAACACGTCTCGTTCCACGATGGCAACGTTCCAGTCCGCGAAGTCTTCGGTCAGGATCGAGTTTCCTGAACCGGCGCCGATAATGATGAGGTCAAACTGTTCCACCACGGCAGGGTACTCAGCGACCGCTCTCGTCAGAGCCGCACTCGGTCGTTCAAGTAGGGCGCCGATGTTGGAAAGTGGGCCGACGCACAGCAGTCTGGTAGACGTGAAAACCGATTTTTCGGTGCCGGAAACGGTTCTGGACGCCTATGGGCTTGAAGACGCCTATGTCGAGCTGCTGACTGGTGGTCGAACGAACCGCACCTTGCGCGCCCGCGCCGGGCGTGATCTGGTACTGCAGCAGATGCGGGGTTCAGCCCATGGGGATCTGCTCGGCATTATGGAAAACTTGGTGCGGGTCACCTCCCACCTTGACTGGCGACGGGCAGTCGAGGGCCAAGGCGACAGCTGGTACCCACAACTTGTGTCGACCCTTCCCGGCAAACCATTTATCATGACGCCTGAGGGCGATGTTTGGCGGGCCTTCGTCTACCGCAAAGGCCAGATTCTTCGTTCCGCTCAGCCACTAGCCACATTGGCCAGCGCCGGCGCTCTGTATGGCCGATTCTCGAACCAGACGGCTGACCTGGGTGGCCCGCCGCTTATACGAACTGCTCCCGAGTTCCATAATCTCGATCGAGTCCACCGCGAGTTGTTGCACGGATTTGAAGCCGCCGAGTCATCACGTCGTGCCCTCATCGAGCCGCTCCTGGTGACCATCGAAGACCTGAAGTCGCAGGTGGACAAGCGTTGCGCCGATGACGGCCTCGACTCGTGTCCGCATCGAGTTGTGCACAACGACACCAAGCTGTCGAATGTGCTCTTTGATCGAGACCATGGTCGGGCAACGGCGGTGTTGGACCTCGACCTGGCGATGATGGGTCCGTGTTGGCACGACGTCGGCGACTTGGTGCGTAGCGCCAGCTGGCATACGCCGGAAGGCCAGGCGCCTATGTTCTCCGTCGAGTTATTCGACGCTGTTGTTGGTGCTTTTGTGGAGACTGCCGCCGAAACGTTGCGCGACGAGGAGATTATTAGCTTTGCCACTGCCGGCCCAAGGCTGAGCTTGGAGCTTGCCCTGCGTTATTTGCATGATCATCTTCTCGACGAACCGCGCCTGATCGTTGTCGGCCACAACGGTCATCTCCAACGAGGCCACGCCAATCTAAAGCTCGCAGGTGAAATGCTTGGGACCTACGATGCGATACGCCAGACCGTCGACGGCTTTATCGACCAACGGTGAGAAGCAACTAAAGGAATTGCCATGAAGTGGACTCGCTCCGAAAAGGCTGATCGGAACTTCCGCGATGCGCGTACCGGAGGCGCCGCCCGTGGAAGCGCAAGTGGCCGTGGCGGCGCTGCAGCTGGCGCTGGTGGTTTGGGCATTGTTGGGTTGATCCTGGCGCTGCTCTTTGGCGGAAACGTCTTTGGTGGCGCTGGCGGTACCCCCTCGGGTTCTGCATTGGATTCTGTAGGTACTACAACCTCCACCACCCAGCAGAATGCGGTTGACGACACGGCCGGACAGTGGTTCAACTTCCTGCTCGTCGACGTGCAGGACTTCTGGGTCGATCAGTTCACCGTGAACAACGTCCGGTACGAAGAAGCCACGCTCACGTTGTTCGACACACCGATCCGCACGGGTTGCGGTACGGCTCAGGCTGCGATCGGACCACATTATTGCCCGTTGGACAAGGGCATCTATCTCGAAACCGGTTTCTTCGAAGACATCCTGGCCCGCCGATTTGGGGCCACCGGCGACTTTGCCCAGGCGTACGTTGTTGCTCACGAATTTGGGCACCATGTCCAAGGTGAACTCGGCATCTCGTCATGGGTTCGCCAACAACAACAAGCGGACCCATCGCAGAAGAACGACCTCTCGGTGCGATTGGAGCTCCAAGCAGACTGTCTGGCAGGCGTCTGGGCACGTTCCGCCCAGCAACGGGGCATGCTTGACCGGGGCGACATTGCCGAGGCCCTAGGCGCCGCTGAGGCAGTCGGCGACGACCGTATTCAACAATCTCAAGGCCAGCGTGTCGACCCGCATACCTGGACCCATGGTTCGGCGGCTGATCGGCAGTTCTGGTTCGAGCAGGGTTTCGACACCGGTGACACCGAAGTCTGCGACACGTTCCAATAATCACCATGGCTACTCGATTTGGCGATGGACTAGTGGCGGCAACCGAGCACGCACAGCGATGGGCGATTCACGATCCAGATCCGGCGACGCGTGGACAGGTTGATGCGCTCGTCGACGCTGGCGATCCAGCACTGATTCGGATGTTTACCGGTCGGGTCGCCTTCGGGACGGCTGGTTTACGAGCCGAAGTCGGGCCTGGGCCCAATCGTATGAACGCGCTGGTGGTTCGCCAGACCACGGCTGGCGTCGTTGCATGGCTCACAACATCGGGCATCGCTCATCCACGCATCGTGATCGGCTTCGACGCCCGGCATGACTCTCGTCGGTTTGCCGCTCACGCAGCCGCAGCGGTTGTGGCTGGAGGAGGCGAGGTGTTGCGTAGCGACGATCACGCGCCGACTCCGGTGTATGCCCATGCGTTGTTAGCAGAACGAGCCGATGCTGCAATCGTTGTCACTGCGAGCCACAACCCACCAGCAGACAATGGCTACAAGCTGTACCTGGGCGACGGGCTGCAGTTGGTTGATCCAGCAGACACAGAGATCGCTTCACTCATCGAGACCATGGCCGATAGGTGGCATCTCTACGGACCAGCGATCGACGATGCCTTTGCTGACCTTGATGACCATCATCTGATCGCAACCGAGTCGTGGGTTTCGAGCCATCGCACCAGTGCGGTTGACGCGCTGTTTACCAACAATCGCGACGTCACCGTTGCCTACACGGCCATGCACGGTGTGGGCGGAGAGCCCGTCATGCACGCGTTTGAGTCCGCGGGCTTTGTGCCCCCGATCGTGGTCCTTGAGCAACAACAACCTGATGGCGATTTCCCCACGGTGTCGTTTCCGAATCCCGAAGAACCAGGAGCTTTTGATCTGGTGATGGCGGTTGCACAGGCCCATCATGTCGACGGAGCCCTCGCGAACGACCCTGATGCAGATCGACTCGCGTTGGCGGTTCCCAGTCGCTCTGGCGCCCAATTTGCGGCCCTCAGCGGGAACGAACTCGGTGTGTTACTCGGCGACCATGTGCTTCGCCACACGACCGGAACTGACCGGATCATGGCTCGGTCGGTGGTATCGAGCCGCCAAATCGACGCGATGGCAGCGGCCGCAGGCGTAACCGCCGAGGTCACGCTCACCGGTTTCAAATGGGTGGCTCGCCCAATGCTTACCCACCCATCGCTGCAGTACATCTTCGGCTACGAAGAGGCCATCGGCTACTGCGTGGGTGATCGAGTACGTGATAAGGATGGTGTGACTGCGGCACTGGTTGCGGCTGAAATGCTCGCAACACTAAAAGATGCTGGCGTGAGCGTGTGGCAGCGGCTCGACGAGTTGGCGATCACACATGGCGTGTACGCCAATCATCCCATCAGCATTCGGTTCGACGCTGATCCCGCCCGAGTTACGGCGTTGATGGAGCGAGTGCAAGCGACACCTCCGACCCATCTGGGCGGTGCTGTCGTGGCCAACGCAGGGCCGGTTGGGCTCGGTTCCCTTCCAGCCACTGCTGGACTGCACCTCGTAACCGAGGATGACACCCAGGTCATCGTGCGTCCCAGCGGCACCGAGCCCAAAATCAAGGCGTATATCGAGGTCATCGAACCCGTAACCCACGACGATGTGACCGGGGCCAGGGCACGCGCTGATCAGCGCCTGTCCACCGTGGTAGCCGATGTCCAAACGCTGCTGCAGTAACTAGTTACCGCCGAGGGAAGCGACGGCCGCGGCGAATTCGCTGACGGTGTCACTGATGATGTCGGCGACTGGTCGCACGCTGTCAATGCGGCCCGCGACCTGGCCGGTCAGCGCAATCGCAGCTTCCATATCACCGCCGAAGTAGAGCGCTTGGGCATCGCCAAATTCGCCAAACACGTTGTGGTCAACGTTGACCAGTGCTTCGGTCTTGTCGGTGCGCAGCGCTCGGAGTGCGGGGGAGTGCTGGCCGTTCAAGAACAACGTGTCGGTTTCAGCCGCAGCAACAATGGCGTCTTTCCAGTTGGTGTGGACGGGACTCTCTGCGGCCGAGACCATGCGAGTGCCCATCTGCACGCCTTCGGCGCCGAGCGCAAACGCTGCGGCCATGGTCGTGCCGTCGCAGATGCCGCCAGCGGCGATGATAGGCACATCGACTCTCGACCGAATGAGCGGTAGTAACACCATGGTCGAGACGGGCGTCGGGCTCTTGAAGCCGCCGCCTTCGCCGCCTTCGACGACCAAACCGTCGACACCCGCATCGACGGCTTTCAACGCGGCGCTTAGGGTCGGCACCACGTGGTACACAGTCAACCCGGCTTCTTTCAGAATGCCGGTGTATTTGGTAGGTGAACCCGCCGATGTGGT
>Ga0115564_10001401_pt1 | contig 22036 bp, 17 predicted proteins | sample COGITO_mtgs_1105_7_FD_88680 | JGI IMG/M metagenome (GOLD analysis project Ga0115564, IMG submission 88680) | Pelagic marine microbial communities from North Sea - COGITO_mtgs_110523 | ecosystem: Environmental > Aquatic > Marine > Epipelagic | place: Germany:Helgoland, sampling site Kabeltonne...
CTCGGTGGCCCCCATATCATTGACGAAGCCAACGGCGTGTTGGCGCAGGGCTGACTCCGCGTCGATGTCCAAAGATCGAGCGAGCGCAATAACGGAAAACAACAGTTCGCCGACCTCAGCTTCGGTGGAGGCTGGCAGCTCAGCTGCGGCTGGGGCAGCTTGGCCTATGGCCACGGCCTTCTTTTGCACCTTGGTGGCATAGAGCAGGGCAGGAAGTGCTGCAGGGATGCCGTCCATGACCGAACCCCGGCCTTTCTCCTTGCGTTTGGCGGCTTCCCACTGGGCGGGCAGATCCTCCAGCGTTGTCTCGACATCGCCATACACGTGGGGATGCCTCTCAAAGAGTTTGTCGTGGATGCTCTGAGCGACCTCGGCTACATCGAACCAGCCTTGTTCGGTAGCCAGGATCGAGTGGAAAAAGACCTGATAGAGCAGGTCGCCAAGTTCTTCGCGCAGATCCGCAAATCGCTGGTCAAGCTCGCTTTCATCAGCCTCGGCGAGAGACGTTTCGTCGAGCTGGTCGAGTGCCTCAAGGGTCTCGTAACTCTCTTCGAGGAGGTAACGCCGCAACGACGTGTGTGTCTGTTCGGCATCCCATGGGCAGTCTTGCCGGAGCCGTTTCACCATGGCATCAAACCGAGAGAAGGCCACACCAACCGGCATTGCAAGCTCAGGTACATAGATCGAGGTCAAATGGTCGGCGTTGACCTCCCGGTCGAGATCGGCCCAATCGACCTCGTAAACACGTTCGTCATCGCTGCCGAGGCCCTGGAGCACTACCGCTTTCATGTCGCCCGGATCATCGATCGCTAACTTGATCTCGCTGAGCACGTGCTGCGAGTGGCACTGCGCAATCAGCAACGGCCCGCCCTGGCCTGCGGCTTCAGTAGCGAAGCGGTGACCGTCGATGACCCGCACACCAACGTCGATCGGGTCGATGCCCAATGCCACCCAACTCAGGTCGAGAAACGAAAGCGCTCCGTGAACAACCACCTGCACATCGGTGCGGGTTGCAAGAAGCTCCACGGTGTGCTCAGCGACTCGGGGCGACCCCGGCACGGCGTACAGGATTCGTCCATGTTCGTGTGCAGCGGTCACAAGGTCAGACACGATTCGTTCGTACACCGCCCCGAACTTGTCGAGCGTCTCGTAGTGATGGTCAAACGACGTTGCCTTGACGACAGGCGCTGCCGGATGGCGGGACGTTCGCAGGAAACGATGTTCGATCTCCTCGATCAGTCCGATGGTGCCTGCGGTAACCAGGTCTGGTCCAGCAGGTCCAAGACCAACAACATCGATGCGAGGTAAGTCCCGACTCTCCATCGGTCCATCATGCCTGCTCCTGCCAGCGGGTCGGCACTACTGATAGGCGAACTCTGAAGCGAGACCCATTATCGATGAGAGCATTTTCCACACATTTCTCGCACGCCTCGTTATTGACACCGCCGTATCGCCCATGGTGCGCAACCGATTTCAGATCTGCACCCGGCATCCCGGCTACGGTGCGACTGACAACACGCCGGGGGGCGCCATGACCGATATCGAGCCAGTACTTGATTGGGCCGAAGATTTCGAGATCTTCGATGACGCGTTCGTACACAACCCATACCCAATTTGGAAGGATCTACGAGAGCAGGGATGCCCCTTTGCTCGAACCGAACGGCGACAGGTCTCCTACATGCCGACAACGTTTGAAGCGGTTCGTCAGGTCGCAGGTGACACCGAGAACTTTTCGTCGTTCTCTGTCAGCGTCACCCCGACGCCCACGTCGTTCGACGATCAAGGTAATCGACTGCGATCAATCATCACCTCCGATGCACCAGACCACACGCCCGAACGCCGACTCATGTTGCCGTTCTTCGCCCCAAAGGCAGTCGAGAAATACCGCGAACACACCCAAGAGCTGTGCCGCACGCTCATTCGCGAGTTCATCGAAGATGGGCGCGCCGATGTCGCTGGCGATTACGCGCGTCAGATCCCGCCCCGCATAATCGCTCGGATCTTGGGAATCGATCCCGAAATGGCCGACGAATTCACGACATGGGTGCAAGGTGTGCTTGAGCTAGGTCTTCAAGACGAAGCAGTCCGAGAACATTACGCCGAGATCATTCGGAACTTCTTCGTCGACGAGATCAAGGATCGCATCGACAATCCTGGCGATGATCTGATCTCCTTCCTACTTGGGGCCGAAATCGATGGAGAACCAGTGCCTATGCACGTGATCCGTGGCAATGTTGCACTTATGTTGATCGCCGGTATCGACACGACGTGGAGCTCCATTGGGTCAGCCCTATGGCACCTTGCAAGCCACCCCGAAGATCGTCGCCGACTTGTCCAGGACGCTGAGTTGATCCCAACTGCAGTCGAAGAATTCCTTCGGGCCTACTCCCCTGTCACCATGGCCCGAGTCGCGACCCAAGACACCATGCTCGGCGATCGTGAGGTCAAAGAAGGCGAACGTGTCGTCTTGTCGTTCCCAGCTGCGAACCGGGACCCAGCCGCATTCGAGCATCCCGACGAGGTCATCATCGACCGCCAAATCAACCGGCACATAGCGTTCGGTTCCGGTATCCATCGGTGTGCCGGCTCCAACCTGGCTCGATTGGAGATGCAGGTCGCCATCGCTGAGTTTCTCGCCATGGTCCCCGAATTCGAGCTCGAAGATCCCGAAGCCGTGACGTGGGCCGGCGGCCAGGTTCGTGGACCTCGTTATCTGCCGGTCACGTTCCCCACAGGACTCAACCTGTAGGAACCGCTAGTTGAGTCCGTCTTTGATGATCTCTGCAATCTCACCAGACGATTGCAGATCCGCCAGAGCCTGATTGATTGGTTCGCGCCACAGCGAACCCTGAACTAACCCAAACGTCTCGAACTCTTCGTACAACACGCCATCAACCGCGGTGATGCCATAGCTGGTATCGAGCGCTGCCAGTGCAAACGGGTTGGAGATAACGAAATCGACCAGTCCAGTTGCCGCTGCATTGAACACATCAGCCTGGGTGTCGAACTCGACAATCGCCACATCTTGAGACTCTACAAAGGCCGCAAACGACGAACCAGCAACCACGCCAACTGGCCCGGAAACATCCTGGAGCCACGCGATACCTGGTCCGTCTTGGTCCTCCGCCATGATCGAGGTGACTTGGGAGACGAATCCTGCTACCAGCACCAAGCTCGACAACATAGCAATAAGTGCGACCAGTCGACCGCCAAATGACTTGGGCGATTTGTCGCCATACCCCACCGTGGTCGCGGTGACCGTTGACCACCACAGCCCGTCCCAGATGCCCTTGACATAGGAGTGATCAAAATCGCCGTCGTCATGGTGGCGGTTGCGCTCGAACAGCCAGATGGCGTGTGCCAACACCAATAAGCCGAACAAAGCGAACGCAAACAATCCCAGCACCCGAGGAGCGAACATGGAACGAAGCAACGATGGTCGCGAATCCAGGCGGTCGGAGAACCCAAGCTGGGGGCCCGATGTCACCACCGCGGAAATGAAGTCATAGATCGTTTCGCGTTCGGCCGTCGGCGCAAGCGCAGCAACCGCAACATCAGCGCGTCCATCGGCGATCGCTGGGAGCACCTCGGCGAAGGTATCGACCCACACGATCTCGTACTCAACACCCAAACTCGCGGCGACCTCGTGCCATATCTGGGCGTAGAAACCTTTGGTACGGCCGTCGTCATTCACTACGAACGGTGCCATGTCGGTCATAACAACCGTGACGGTTTCGGCAGGGGCATGTTGCCCCCACGCCGCTGCCGGACTCATGAAACCCACCATGGCCACAACCATCGCGATGAGGACTCACTTCCGAGCACCCAACGCAGGGCGGCTCATCCGTTGTGCATGAGTGTCATAGCTCATTCAGCAGCAGACTCCGCTGGACATCACGACGACGCTGTCTCTGCCTCGGCCAGAGATGCCTCGGCCGGGAAGATCTCGAGATCGGTCAGCGCCGCTATTGTCTCAGGCACTGCTTCGGAGCGAGAGCTCACCGCGAGCTGGAGCAGCCCAATGTCAGGGTCATACTTGCTCTTGGGATACAGCCGCGACAGCCGCAGCTCCTTGCTAGCCGCCAGCTTCACCGGTCGGATACGAGCGACCGCTTTAGGGCCACCGAATCCTGGGCCTTTCACCGCAACGATCTCCTCGATTTCAGCCTCGAGCGCCAGGCCCCGTAGCTTGGCGATGGCAAGCAGCATCTGGGCTGGCGGCGGTATTGGGCCAAACCGGTCCTCCCACTCTGCAGCGACATCTGCGACCTCGGCCAATGTGGTGACATTGGAGAGCCGACGGTACGCCATCAGCCGCATCGCTTCCTTGGGTGCGTAGGACTCAGGAAGGTTCGCTGGCGTCGGAATTTCGATCTTGACATCTGGGGAGACCTCGACGGTTTCACCCTTGAGCACCGCTACTGCCTCGGTCACCAGTTGGCAGTACAGGTCGTAACCCACGGCGGCGATATGGCCGGTCTGCCCAGTGCCAACGAGGTTGCCTGCGCCGCGGATTTCTAAGTCGCGCATTGCGATGCGGAAACCCGATCCCAGCTCAGTGGCTTCACCAACGGTCTTCAGCCGCTCATAGGCATCTTCGCTCAGCACCTTGTCGGCCGGATGGAAAAGGTAGGCGTAGGCCCGCTGGCCCGATCGGCCGACGCGTCCTCGGAGCTGATGCATCTGGCCGAGGCCGAGTAAGTCCGCGCGGTCCACCACCAGCGTGTTCACACTGGGCATATCGATGCCAGATTCGATGATGGTCGTGCACACGAGCACGTCGTACTCTTGCTCCCAGAAGTCGTAGACAACCTGCTCCAGTGAACCTTCGTCCATTTGGCCGTGCGCAACTGCCACTCGGGCTTCGGGCACCAAGGAGCGGAGCTCATCGGCGACCTGCTCAATATCTTGCACCCGGTTATGCACGAAGAACGCTTGGCCTTCGCGGAGTAACTCGCGCCGAATTGCCTCGGCCACTGCTCGTTCATGGTACTCGCCGACATAGGTCAGGATCGGCTGGCGATCAGCCGGAGGCGTGTGCAGCAAGGTCAAGTCCCGAATACCGGTCAGGCTCAACTCGAGTGTGCGTGGAATCGGTGTCGCGCTCAGCGTGAGTACGTCGACGGCAGCCTTGAGCTGTTTAATCGACTCCTTGTGTTTCACGCCAAAACGTTGTTCCTCGTCGATCACGAGCAACCCAAGTTTTGGAATCTTGATGTCTTTCGACAATAAACGGTGGGTGCCAACCACGAGATCGACCTCGCCCTTGGCAAGATCTTCTGTGACTTTGCGGGCCTGAGCTGCCGTCAGAAATCGGCTAAGCACCTCGACCCGAATTGGATAGGCGGCAAAACGTTCGCTGAAAGTCTGGTAGTGCTGTTGTGCCAGCAGGGTCGTAGGCACGAGCACCGCAACCTGCGTGCCATCCTGGATCGCCTTGAACGCACCTCGAAGAGCAACTTCGGTTTTACCGAAACCAACGTCGCCACAGATAAGGCGATCCATCGGCAGCGCCCGCTCCATGTCGCCCTTGACCTCGTCAATCGCCTTGAGCTGATCCGGTGTCTCCTGAAACGGGAACGATGCCTCGAGCTCGGCTTGCCATGGCGTATCTGGACCGAACGCGTGCCCAGGCGTCGTAACCCGCTGCTGATAAAGCAGCACGAGTTCCTGCGCTACTTCGGCAACCGCAGACTGGGCTTTACCTTTCGCCTTCTGCCAGTCAGCGCCGCCCATACGACTGAGGCTCGGCGAGTCGCCGCCGGTGTAATGGCGGATCGCATCGATCTGGTCCGACGGCAAATACAGCCTGTCAGTTCCCCGATACTGGAGCACCAGATAGTCGCGGTCGACACCTGCTATCGCTCGGGTCTCCATGCCGCCGTACTTGGCAATGCCGTGCTGGCGGTGAACCACATAGCTGCCAGGCTTGAGATCCTCGAGGTCGGCGGATTGTTGGACACGCTGGCGTTGTTTACGGTGAGCTCGGCGGCGCCCGGTGAGTTCTGGTTCGCTCAGGATTGCCAGCTTCAGCGATGGCAGCACACAACCCTGCACCAGCGGCGCAACCACAACATGGGCGCTTCGGCCATCAGTGAAGTGGGCATCGGGATCAAGCGACAGGTCAAGACCTTGCTCGGCGAGCAAACCATGAATGCGGTTGATCGACCCGTGGCTGTCAACAGCCACGACCGCTCGGTAGCCGTCGGCGATCAACCGCTGGAGTTGCGGAATCGGGCCACGCCCCTCACCGATAGCCCGGTCCCATCCGCTTGAATCAACGGTGGCGACGTCGGGGCTCACCGCGTGGGGTGACAGCGACCAGATCGGAGACGTCGTCTGGGAGAGAGCGCGGTCGAATTCCGTGTGCAGCTTGGCAAGACCTGTGTCCGAGGCCTCGACGGCACCCCATGTTGTCGCCAATGTCGCTGCCAGGTCTGCTTCTTCAGCCAAGAGATCTTCGGCGCGACGGCGCAGGCGCTGTGGTTCGACGAGCACGACATGAGCATCGTTGCCAAGCAGGTCACCAACAACATCGTTGCTGTCGTCGAACCAAGGCAACCACGACTCCATCCCGTCGAAGAATTGACCATCGGCGTATCGCTGCCAGTGTTCCCGACCCCAGGGGGACACCGACATGAGCTGTTCGGCTCGGGCCCGCATGGCTGAATTCGGAATGATTTCGCGGCACGGAAAGATATCGATGCTCGCAACGGGATCTGTTGACCGCTGATCTGCGACCGCGAACTCGGTGAGGCGGTCGACTTCGTCGCCCCAGAGATCGATACGAATCGGAGAGGATCCAGTCGAGGGGTACACATCGATAATGGAGCCACGCACGGCAACGTCGCCGCGATGTTCCACCTGGCTGTCTCGCCGATACCCGATGTTGACCAGCTTGGTGATGAAGTCGTCCATCTCCAGTTGATCACCCTGGGCAACATGCAGCGGCTCAATCGCTCGGTGTGAGGGAGACAAACGTTGCAACAAGGCTCGGATCGGCACGACCAGGACCTTGGGCGAAGATCCATTGCGGAGTTGCCACAGCAGTTGCGTACGGCGGCCCATCGTTTCAACGGCTGGGCTTACTCGTTCGAACGGGAGCGTCTCCCATGCGGGGAAGACCTGTGCATGTTCGGCGCCGAGCCAGGTTTCGAGATCGCTGGCCAGCCGTTCGGCTGCGTTGGTGGTGGCAGTGACGACCACAATCGGCCGGCGATCACCGAATCCAGCAATCGCAGCGAGCACCATCGGTTGTGCAGCCTCGGCGACCGCCATGTCGGCGTGTTTCTTTCCAAGTGACGCGCTGAGAGCAGGGTCGTCGGAAAGGCGTGCTGTGAGCTCGCGTAATGCCACGGTCGTTCGGTTTCCTACGTGTTGAAGCGGTTCATCACGGCAACCGCAGGTTCGACAAGCAACATTTCGGCGGCGTCGGCAGCCGTTTCCACGATTTCGTCGAGCAGTTGACGATCCTCTTTGCCGGGCCGCTTGAGAACCCAGTCGGCGCCTTGCATACGGCCAGGGGCCTTACCGACGCCGATGCGCAGACGAACAAAGTCAGTTGAGTGCACATGATCACGAATCGACTTGAGCCCGTTGTGACCAGCGAGCCCACCGCCGACCTTGACCTTAAATCGGCCAGGTTCAAGGTCAAGCTCATCGTGCACCACCACGAGACGTTCCATGTCCTCAATGCCGTATCGACGTATCAGCAGACGAACCGATTCACCACTGCGATTCATGAACGTCTGCGGAAAAGCAACCGCGACACGATGTTTGCCGACACGTAGTTCGTCGGTGTGGGCAGCCTCGCGAGATGTCTTTAGTTTGCCGCCGTAGCGCTCAACCAGTTCGTGAACGACCTCGACCCCAATATTGTGGCGGGTGCCTTCGTATTGGTTTCCGGGGTTGCCGAGGCCGACGACCAACAGGTCAGCCGGTGTACCTCGACGTGGTTCTTGCTTGAGCTTGCGGCGGAGCGCCAACGCTCTTAATCGTCGCTGGAGTCGCCAGCAGGTGCGGCTGCACCCTCTTCGCTTTCGGCTGCTTCGGCTGCATCATCTGCACGCATTGCTTCGAGCGTGGAACGAGTCACGACTGCGGTCGCAACCGTGGTTTCAGCGCTCATCGCGGCCTCGACACCTTCAGGAAGTTTGAGGTCTTCAACACGAATGCTGTCACCGACTTCCATGTCTGAGATGTCGACTTCGATCTCGTTAGGAATCGAAGTTGGCTTGGTGCTGATCACAACCGAGAACAGCGCCTGATCGACCATGCCGCTCACGTTGGCAACGGCTTTGGACTCACCGATAAGAATCAGTGGGACTTCAAGCTCGAAGTTCGCATTGGGGTCAACCCGAATGAAGTCGATATGGCTGACCTCATCGCGCACCACATGGCGCTGGATGTCCTTGACCAAACACAGCTGATCGGCACCATCAATGGTGAGATTCAGCAATGCGTTGAGTCCGGCGCTACCGCTCAGCGCAGTCCGAGCCTCGGAGTAGTTAACCGATACAGAGACCGGCTCGCTCTCGAGGCCATACACGACGGCCGGTATACGGCCTTCGCGGCGAAGTCGGCGAGATGAACTCGACCCGATTTCACGACCGGTTACGGCATTTAGAGCAACTTGTTGAGACATCACAAACCTCGTTGGCGATTCTTAAGCTTGATTAGCGTAACGCCCTGGGGTGGCATTACCGCCCGGTTGGGCTTGATTTGAACGGGCTTTCGCCACAAATTCTGAGACAGCGGTGACGACCGGCTGCAACTAGTTGTAGTTGCCTCCGCCAAAGATCTCACTGACGGACGTATCTTCGAAGATGCCACGTATGGCAGCGGCGATAAGAGGAGCGATGGAAACGACTTCCATCTTGTCGATCGTGCGGGTCAGCGGCAGCGTGTTCGTCACAACGACTTTTTCGATGCATGAGTTCTCGAGCCGCTCGATGGCAGGGCCACTGAACACACCGTGGGTTGTTGCCGCGATCACCTTGCTTGCACCCTTTTCTTTCAGCAACTCGGCTGCCGCAACGATGGTGCCACCTGTGTCGATCATGTCATCGATCAACACGCAGGGTTTGCCATCGACATCACCCACGACGTCTTTGGCCTCCACAGCATTCTTCTGATTCGGAAGCCGACGTTTGTGCACGATTGCGAGGTCAGCGTCGAGCCTCTGGGCATAACGCTCGGCCACCTTCACCCGTCCGGCATCGGGTGATACCACGACGAGGTCGTCGGCCAGTTTTCCAAGCGCATCACACAACACCGGCATGGCAACTAAGTGATCCCAAGGCCCTTCGAAGAAACCTTGCAGCTGGTTCGAGTGCAGGTCGACGCTCACCATGCGGGATGCGCCGGCAACTCGGAACTGGTCAGCAACAAGTTTCGCGGTGATTGGCTCTCGCCCTGACGCCTTGCGGTCTTGGCGGGCATACCCATAGAACGGAGCGACAACCGTTGTGCGTTTCGCCGATGCTCGCTCGGCAGCGTCGACCATGATGAGGTGTTCCATGATCGCATCGTTGATCGACATGTCAGCGGTGCCGGTATGGGTTTGAAGGATGAAGACATCGCCGCCGCGCACCGACTCGGCGAACTTGCAGTAGATCTCTCCGTTCGCGAAATCGGACAGGTTGGCGTCGATCAAATCGACCTCAAGTAACGCTGCGACTTCCTCGGCCAGCTCTGGATGGGCCCGGCCGCTGATCAGAAGGAGTCGTTTCTTGGCTGATAGTTCCATGGTGGATTCTCCACAGTGATGGCTCTCGCCGCGAGTCAGCGAACCTAGTTGGTGCTCATGCTTAGCGAGGTGACCACACGGTCAATTATTGTCACCATCTGCGCAACGATGTTCGAGTGGCCCAACCGACTTTCCTGCTTGCACCGTGACGCCGGTAACCATCGAACTCACAACACGGGCCCCGGATTTGATCGTGGCGTCGACGAGGTAAGAATTCGGCCCAACAACAGCGCCAGTCTCTACCGTGGTCGCCCCCTGGAGGGTCGTGGCAGCATGCACCGTAACATCGGGTTCGATCACGACCGTTACATCGATCACGGTGGAGGATGGCTGCACGATCGTAACGCCATTGCGCATGTGGGTGTCGGCGATCCGAGCCCCCAGGTGTTCCCCTGCGTAGCCCAGCTGTGACCGGTCGTTCACGCCGCTGATTTCAACCGGATCGGCGATGAATGCATTAACCGGGTGTCCGGCTTCGACGAGAACGCCGATCGCATCGGTCAGGTACATCTCACCCTGGGCATTGTTGCTCGAGATCATCCGAAGTGCAGGCGTAAGTAACGAACGTCGGAAGCAGTACATACCACCGTTGATCTCACGAATAGTTCGTTGTTCCGGTGTGGCATCGCGATCTTCGACGATCGCTGTCACTCCCCCGTTGTCGGACCGCAACACTCGCCCGTAACCCGCAGGATCATCGAGCACTGCGGTGACAACCGTTGCGGCGGCGCCGCTGGCGAGGTGGCTCTCGACCAATGCAGCGATTGTGGCATTGGTGAGCAACGGCGTATCACCAGGCACGATCAACACATGATCATTTTCGCTAAAACTGTTGTCAAACAGATCAAGCTCAGCCAGACCTACCGCAGCGGCATCGCCGGTGCCGCGCTGCGAGAGCTGTTCGGCATACAAGAAGTGACGATCGAAGGTCGCATCTAGCGACTCGACGACCAACTCGCGGCCATGGCCGACAACAACCGCGACACTCTCAAGATCTGCACCTTCGAGTGCATGGATTACCCAGCCAAGAAGCGAGCGACCTCGCACGGTGTGGAGCGGCTTGGGCAGATCACTTTTCATCCGAGTGCCCTTGCCAGCAGCCAAGACGATCGCACTCAGCGTCATGATCGAGCAGTCATGATCGAGCAGTCATGATCGAAGCTTCACCGTTTCGAAGCTTCACCGTTTCGGTGTCGCTCTCTACCAACAGTGACGGAACAGTTATCGGTGAGATGATGATCGGTGAGACAACGACCGACGGAAAAAGTGATGAGCTGGCCCTGCAGGGTTCGAACCTGCGACCTCCTGTACCAAAAACAGGCGTTCTTCCAACTGAACTAAGGGCCATCAAGGAAGTACGATATCTCCCCGAACGGAGCCTCGCTGCTCTTTCCCAACATTCCCGGTCAGACAGGGACCAGAAGATTTCTCACATGAGTTGTGTGGAACCCAAAGAACGGCGACGCGAAGTAAGCCTGGGCAGATAGTGTCTAGCCCGCTATGGGATCACTTGTAAAGAAGCGCCGCAAGCGCATGCGTAAGAAGAAGCACCGCAAGATGCTCAAGCGCACGCGAGCACAGCGCCAGCGCGGCAAATAAGCCGCCACTTCAGCCAAACACCCGTCGTTTTCGACGTGTCACTCTGCCACGCATCGTCCAACGGGTTGGTTTGCGCACCGCAAATCTCGGTTAGTCTGCGCGACTTGGAGTATGCGACTCATGCTAGGCCGTGATTACCGCGCCCTCAATGAGCAACACAGAGTGCGGGACTCAACGCGTCGCCGTAGCAACCAGCATGTGGTCGCCAGGGAACGCGCCCTCGACGAACCACGTTGAGCCGCTGCCAGCCAACCGTGCACGACGACCGGAATGATCGCTTAAACGGTCGCGCCAGACGGCCAGTTTGGGCTCGACCATCACCGCCGCATCCTCAAGGTCGTTGCCGTTATCACCTGCCGGTCCGCCCATGTCATCCCATGCCCGATACACCGCGGGCGTACTGCAGTGCAGCGGCGGCGTGAGTAACGTCACCGTTGTTGGCACATACGGCAGTGGCTCGACGAGTTCACCTATGCCGGTGACGCGAGCCCGACCGCCTGCCAAACAGAAAGCGACATCGGCCCCTATGCGTGCCGCTGCTGCCGCGTCGTCAAACCCCGCTGCCCGAAGAATGGCAGCGGCGTCTGAGGATCCCCCACCCAATCCAGCCCCTGGCGGAATCCGCTTCGTGACATGGATCTGCCGTTGTGCACCAACCAGGGCCAGAGCACGCGACACCAGATCGGAACCGTCACCCTCGCCATCGTAGGTACCTGTGTATTCCACACCTGTGCCTGCCGACATCTCAAGTGTGTCGCCGAAATCCAGTGTGATCATTTCGGCATCAATCAGATGCATGCCGTCGTAACGTATGCCGGTGACCCGCAACGACAGCGTAAGTTTGGCCGGAGCGAACAATGTGGCGACGTCGGGGAGCACCCGCGCAGGTTAGCTGGCGAGACGCCTGGCCTTGGCCAACGCACACCATTGCTCGACACCAATCTGTTCCGGTCGGCTGTCGGACGCAACGCCGGCTGCATCAAACTGCTCGGGGGTCACGAGTCCGGACAAGGACTTTCGCAACATCTTGCGTCGTTTTCCGAACGCAGCTCGCACCAGCTCAAACACCGGGCCGATTGGTTCGTCGTAGCGCGGTTGTTCGTGACGTACCAGGCGCACGAGGGCCGATTCGACTCTCGGCGGCGGCAGGAAGACCGACGCTGGCACCTTGGCGACCAGCTCACCGGTGGCCCAATAGGCCACCTTGACCGAAGGGATTCCGTAGGTTGAGGAGCCAGGCCCTGCGACAAGGCGTTCTGCGACCTCGCGTTGGACCATCACCAGTAGGGATGTGATCTGAGGAACGTCGTCCAACACATCGAGAACGAGCGGTGTAGCAACGTTGTAGGGAAGGTTCGCAACCATTGCCCACGACTTGTCGGCGGGCGTGACCTGATCCCAGTCCACTTTCAAGGCGTCTTCGTGCACAACCCGAACTGCATCATTCGTGCCGAACTGGGCCCGAAGAGCCTCGACAAGACCATCGTCGACCTCAACAGCCACGACAGTGCAGCCGGCACTCACAAGGCCAGCCGTAAGTGCACCCAGACCCGGACCTACCTCCGCCACGTGATCACCAGGTTTGACCCGGGCGAGCCGAACTATACGGTCAATCTGATTGGGGTCGACAAGGAAGTGTTGCCCCAGCGATTTATCAGGGTGCAGTCCGAATCGCGCGAGCAAGTCGGCTGTGCCCTTAGCGCCATGCTGGCTGGGCTCAGCGCTCAACGGAGGTGGAGGCCGCATACGGGCCAAGGTTTGTCACCTTCGAGTTCGAAGAGTTGGTTTGCCATCTTGTCTTGGTCGGCGGGTGTGGCCTGCGACGGCAGCACGCCAACCAGTTCCGGCCAGTAGCTTCGGGCCACGCGGTCCCACGTCGGCTGCCAGAACTGATACGCGCCGTGGTACAGACCGCTCCAATCGACAATGTTGTAGTTCCCACTCGATTCACAGAGCCGTAATGCCGCCCAGTCAGCAGCCGTTGGCGGCTCGCTAGGAACCGAATGAGGCCCTGGGTCAACGGTTGGCACCGGTTGATCAAAAGTCAAGAAGGACAAGGCAACCCAACCAGACACGGGGACGTCAATCTCGGCCCACTGATGGTCTCCAGCGATGACGACCTTGCCTGTCACATGGACCTGTGACCTTGATGTGACCGCACTAAAGATTTGGCCTGCGGGTGTGGACCGCACATTAATCCCGTTGCTCGAGAGCACGAACATCCATGCGTTCTCGATCTGCGACGATGCTGCGGGTTCTGATGTCGGCTCAGGCGTCGCCTCAGGCGTCGGCTCAGGCGTCGGCTCAGGCGTTGGTTCAACAGTCGGCTCAGGCGTCGGCTCAGGCGTTGGTTCAACAGTCGGCTCGGGCGTCGGCTCAGGCGTTGGTTCAACAGTCGGCTCGGGCGTCGGCTCAACAGTCGCCTCAACAGTCGGCTCGGCCGACCCAACAACAGCCGACTCCTCGACGATTGGCTGAGCTTGGGGCGTAGGCGATGGCTCCAACGTCGGCTCAGTGGTGGCCGCTGGCTCAATCGCCTGCGCTGAAACGATTACTGCTGCTGGCAGAGCGGTTGGCACCGGTGGTGCAGTAGGGCTGTCCCCGACCAACTGAGACGCTGGTTCCAACTGGATTTCGGTCGGGATGGGAATCGCCGGATCCGAGAGTCCGCTGATCTGGGGAGCGCTTAGCGTTGCCACGTCCGTCGTTTCGCCTGGCCCAACAAGCCGAGGTGCAAAAAGCACAGCACAAACGACGACCAGGATGTTTACTCCTACGAGTAGTTTCTTGAAAGCGGTTTTCATGGCAGAGGTCTCTTCGCACCAGAGCATACGTCCAAAACCAGCCGGCTCAGGTCGCGTTCACAGAAGCCCCGTAATGTAACCGCAACATACGCGTTGGCGGGCGCAGGTGTGGCCGCAGTCACGATTTCATCACAAGAGTCGACAAACTCATTGGAATCATGCGGCTATCTAAGGTTGAGCCCCGGATAAGCCCGATGGGTGTTGCTCCAAGTGGCCATTGCGATGTCGGTCACTGGCTCGCTGCGAAGCGACGCGACTGCTTCCCCGACAACCCCGACCCACGCTGGCTGATTCGGTTTTCCCCGATGTGGAACCGGCGAAAGATACGGCGAATCCGTCTCGACCAACAGCTTGTCGATGGGGCACTCGACTGCTGCCTGTTGGACATCGGCAGCCGACGTAAACGACACGATGCCGCTAAACGACAACCACGCTCCACGCTCCACACCAGCAGCAGCCTCGTCCGGGCCGCCGGTGAAACAGTGAAAGATGGTGTGGTCGGGAACACCTTCGGTGTCGAGAATCTCGAACGTCTCGTCCCACGCCTCGCGAGTATGAATCACCAGTGGCAGTTCGTACCGGTGGGCGAGTGAGATTTGCGCTGCGAACATATCTCGTTGCGTCTGCCGAGGCGAATGGTCGTAGTGGTAATCAAGTCCGCATTCTCCAACGGCAATCACCTTTGGTGCCCGCAGCAGTGCTTCGAGGCCGTCGAGCCCGTGTTTCGCCTCGTGCGGATGCAGCCCTACCGTGGCGTATACCCGGTCGAATGCCGCTGCCCTGTCTACACAACCCTGCGAAGTTGCTAGGTCACAGCCGACATCGATGAATTTGGTGACACCAGCCTGGTTCGCGACAGCAATCGCTTCTGCAGCATCGTCGCCAAGATGGCAATGATTGTCGATCCATTCGACGTCGGGCGAAGTCACGACAGCTTGAGGCGAGGAAACAACGGGTCGCCCATTTCAACCGACAGTCCGCCGGGATACCCACCCCAGGCGGCTGCTTCGGGTAGTCGTTGTTCTTCGACCGTGCCGCTCATGCCCAGTCGCTTCCAGACAGCTTCGGACGAGTCAGGTATCGACGGCCACGCAAGGATCGTGGCGATACGCAACGCTTCGAGCGCATCACCCATCACCGCGTCGACCTCTGGACCTGGCTCCATCTTCCATGGTTCGTGTTCTTGCAGATACTCGTTTGTATCCCGCACGATGCGCCACGTTGCCTCGAGGGCAACCGACGGCGCAACCCGTTCCCAAGCCGCTGCGGTGTCGGCGTATGCCTCTGCCACGATTGGGGCGAGCGATGAGTCAGCCATGGGGACAGGGCCCACTCCCCCGCACTTCTTACCAACAACTGTGGCGACGCGACTGACGAGGTTGCCGTAGTTGTTGGCCAAGTCGGTGTTGTACTGGGACAACATGCCTTCGTAGCTGAATTCACTATCGGGGCCGAAAGGATGGCCACGCAGCAATGCGTGACGGAATCCGTCGACACCGAAGTCTGCGATCATTTCGCCAGGCGACACCTGGGTGACGTTGCCGCTCTTTGACATCTTCTCGCCGCCAAGCAGGAGATAACCATGGATGTGAAACTTCGGCATGATGTCCACACCGGCCGCCATGAGCATGGCCGGCCAATAGATCGTGTGGAATCGCAGAATGTCCTTGGCCATGAAATGGTGGGTCGCTGGCCACCAGGTATCAAAACGTTCTTGATCCGCCCCGTAACCGACTGCTGTTGCATAGTTAATAAGTGCGTCGTACCACACGTAGAAGACGTGTTTGTCATCCCACGGGACCGGAATACCCCAGTCGATCGAGGTCCGGGTCATCGACACGTCGTCGAGGCCTAACCGAAGGAGCCCTTCGGCTTCGTTGCGGTATTGCGACGGGGTGATGTTGTCGGGAATCGCCTCGAACCACTGCTCTAGACGTTCTTGGAATGCCGACAGCTTGAAGAAGTAATTGTCTTCGCTCAGCTGCTCGACGGGGCGATGATGGATCGGACAGTGGTCACCATCGACGAGTTCGTCTTCGTTGTAGTACGCCTCGCAGCCCACGCAATACATGCCTTCGTAGGTGCTTTCGTAGATGAAGCCGTTGTCGTACGCCCGCTGGAGCAGCGTCTGCACGGCTTCGTGATGCCGAGGTTCGGTGGTACGGATGAAGTCGTCGTTGGCCAGGTTGAGCTGCTGGAATGCTTCTTGGAACCGGGCCGAATTCTCGTTGGCTTGTTCGATCGGTGTCCGACCAGCCTCTTCTGCTGACCGCTGGATCTTGAGACCATGTTCGTCGGTTCCGGTGAGGAAGAAGACCTCGTCGCCCAGCAAACGATGCCATCGTGTCACTGCATCGACATTGAGCGCGGTATACGCATGCCCGACATGGGGAGCGTCATTGACGTAGAAGATCGGGGTCGTTCCGTAAAAGCGGGCCACCCCGCAAGGCTAGGCGGTGCTATCACAGCCACGGCACACATTTTCCTGAACGTGCTCAAATCGTGGTTCGTTGCCTCAGCCGGTCCGACCCCAAGCGCGTACGGTGGTCCTCTGTTTCCGCTGAAAGACGACAACCCAACGACACGAACAGCGTGGGTCACGATCATTTTTATCGTGCTTAACGTGGCCGTCTTCTTCGGACCGCAGGGTATGGCTGACCCCCAAAACACCGAACGAGATATCACGCTTGAGTTTGCAGCAATTCCGTGCGAAGTTGTGACGGGCAGCGGCATCACCCTGATCGAAGTCCGCGAGCTCTATGAACGGGGCAACGACACCGCGTGTGACCTTGATCCCACTGGATTACCCCTGTTCCCAAACAAACCGGAACGAGTGGCCGTGATCTTCTCGATGTTCATGCACGGCGGGTGGATGCACCTGCTTGGCAATGTCTGGTTTCTGTGGCTGTTTGGCAACAATGTTGAGGATCATCTTGGAACGGCCCGCTACTTCATCTTCTATCTCGTCGGCGGGATCACTGCCACGGTCGCCCATATCGCAGTGCAGCCCGACAGCATCGTCCCTATCGTTGGCGCATCCGGTGCTGTTGCAGCGACCATGGGCGCGTATGCAGTGTGGTTCCCGAATGCCCCAATTCGTACGTTCATTTTCCTGGTGTTGTGGCGGGTCAAGGCGAAATGGTGGCTTGGCTTCTGGCTCATCAGCCAATTCTTCATTGGCGCCGATAGCCAGGTCGCCTGGATGGCCCATGTCGGCGGTTTCGTGTTTGGCGCAGCGACAGCGCTCCTGGTCCGTCGCTTTCCTGCGGCACGGGACCGAGCCTTCACCCAGCCGTACCGATTCGACGGACGCCCATGGGATTCCACCGGCACCTTCGGTGGCGGTGGACGAGCATCGCCGAAGGCGCCTTAGAGCGGTCCTGGGCCGGCAAACGCGGCGGTGATTGCGGCCCGCTTGTCGGCCGGAACCTGATGAAGCCAGATGTCCTCTGCGAGGCCAAGATCAGCCATCGTGCGCCGAGCACGCACCTTGCCGATCCCGGGAACGGCCTCGAACACCTTGACCGCAAAACATCGACCCACCAACGGGTCAGCATCAGCCGCAGCGAATGCCGCCGACAGGTCAGCCTCGCCCGAGCGGACGGCTGCGATGCTTGCAGCGATCGCTTCACGGGCTTCGGACGCCCGGTCAAAGGCCATGGTTTGGTCGCTCATAGGAGGCTGAGTGCCAGCTTGGCTGCAGCTTCCTCAGGGTCGTCGGCGTTGGTGACAGCACGACCGATGACCAGGAGGTCAGCACCGCCATCGAGCGCTTGCTGTGGCGTAGCTGCGCGGGCCTGATCGTCGGCTGCAACACCTTCTGGTCGGATACCAGGGACTACCCGAACCAACCGGGGAGCGATCGTTCGAGCATCGCTCAAATCTTCGGCAGCGCATACGATCCCACCGCAACCAGATTCCATGGCCATACGCAGCCGACGGGGAACGATGTGCGACGGTGCACCTGCGTCGCTCGTGAGCACAGTGACCGCAAGTCCAATCGGGGCATCAAGGCCCGCCGCTTCGGCGCCAGCGTTGAGGCCGTCGACCCCTGCTTTGAGCATGTCTTCACCACCCCGGGCATGCATGGTCAGGTACTTGGCGCCAAGTGCACCCAACACCCGGCCAGCCTTGCCAACCGTGTTGGGGATGTCATGAAGTTTGACATCAAGAAAGACATCCATGCCCAGATCCTGCATGACACCGATGGCTTCAGGACCAGCGGCCGAGAAAAGTTCCAGGCCGACCTTGGCTACTCCGAAATAGTCGGTAACCGACGCTGCGAGACGCCGAGCCACGATCAGATCGTCGACATCAAGTGCGATCGCAAGTTTTGGGCGTATCGCAGCGAGTGCTTCTTCGGACGACATTATTGGGGGGTCCTCTCTTGGGATGGCTTACTTTTCGAGCGCGCCCACCAGGGCACTGACCTCGGTCACGTCGTGTAGTTCACACCACTGGGCCATCTCATCACGAATCCGCACTACCGCGCGTGGATCCGCAAAAGTTGCTGTCCCGACTTGCACAGCACACGCGCCAGCGAGCATGAACTCGATTGCATCGATGCCATGGACGATTCCGCCACAACCAATCACGGGAAGTTCAGGCAGTGCATTCGCGACATCGTTCACTGCTCGGACCGCAATCGGACGAATAGCGGGACCCGACAGGCCGCCTCGTCCCTTGCCGAGACGAGGTTTGCGGGTCTCGACGTCGATAGCCAAGCCAATCATGGTGTTGGCCACGGTCACCGCTTCGGCCCCGCCCCGTTGGGCGGCATCGGCGATTGGCACGATGTCGGCAAGGTTCGGACTGAGCTTGGCCCACCGAGGCACATCGAGGATGTCGGTTGCCGCCATCGCATCGTGGGTGGCCTCGGCCGAATGGGCGAACATGCGGTCGCGGTCCTCGACGTTTGGGCAGGAGACGTTCACTTCAACTGCAGTCAGAAACCCTGCAACTGGTGCAAGCAGTTCTGCGGCCTGGCGGTATTCATCGATCGACCGACCCCAGATACTCACCACGATGCGCGCTCCAGCAGTGATGAGCGGATCGAGATCATGATCGATCCAACCCTGAACACCGGGACCTTGGAGACCAACACTATTGATCATCCCTGCGTCGGTGGAGTGCACGCGTGGTGCCGGATTCCCAGCCCACGGTTCGTGAAGGAGCGACTTCACTACGATCGCTCCCGCATCGCTGAGTTCGAAATACGCAGCCAACTCTGCGCTATGGCCAGCGGTGCCAGACGCCGCCATAATCGGCGACGCGAGCTCGACAGAGCCAACAGTCACGGTCATATCGGTGGTCGTCTGACGAACCCGTTTGCGAAACAGACCCACCGCTACCGCCCCTGCCACATCTGTGACGCTAAAACCGCGAATACCGCGGACTGAGCGTCACAGATCGGGTTGGGGCTCATAGATGTACGCCTCGGTGGTATGCCTGCAGCGGACGCACGACCAGTGGGTGTTCCCGCTGCGCAGCGATGCCGTTGGCCGCAGCTCGGGCAGCGGCAATTGTCGTAAACAGAGGCAAACCAGCTCGACTCGCAGCCCGGCGGATGTAATCGCCGTCGGCATGAGCACCACGGCCCCGTGGTGTATTGATCACCATGACCAGACGCTGTTTTTCAATCAGTTCGACCGCGTCGGGAAGCGACACGCTGCCATCATGTTCGCCGGCTGGCGCTCCGACCTTTGCGGCAACGCCGGCTACCTCGACGCCCTCGGCCCGAAGGGCTGCAGCTGTGCCTGCGGTCGCGATGATGTCGAAACCCAGTTCGGCATAACTACGAGCCGCCTCGATGCCCATTGCCTTGTCGCGGTCGGCCACGCTGAAGAAGATCGCGCCAGCGTCTGGCATCTTGGTACCCGCAGCAATCTGGCTCTTAGCGAATGCCAGGCCGACTCCCAAGTCGATACCCATAACTTCGCCCGTACTGCGCATTTCCGGACCGAGTAACTGGTCGCTCTCAGGGAAGCGGTTAAACGGCAAGACAGCTTCTTTGACCGCAACATGGTCGCCGGGGGCGATGTCGCCAAGCATGCCTTCGGAGCGCAGTTCTTCCAGGCTCGCACCCAGCATGACCCGGGTTGCGATCTTCACCAACGGACGCCCCGTTGCCTTGGCCACAAACGGCACGGTTCGCGATGCACGAGGGTTGGCCTCGAGCACATAGATCTCGCGTTCTCCCCCATCGTTGGTGACTGCGAACTGCACGTTGAGCAGCCCAATGACTTCGAGCTCAGTGGCAAGCGCTGCGGTCACCGCCTCGAGGTCAGCAATTGTTTGCGGCGGCAGTGATTGCGGGGGAATCATGCACGCGCTATCACCAGAGTGCACACCGGCTTCTTCGACATGTTCCATGATCCCGCCGATGAGTACTTCACCAGTGCTGTCACGAATCGAGTCAACATCGACTTCGATCGCATCTTCGAGGAATCGATCGACAAGCACCGGGCGTTCTGCGGATAGACCGCCCTCGCGTCCCAACGAACCCATCGAGGCGAGTTCGGCCATTGCATCGCGCAAGCCTTGCTCGTCGTGCACGATGGTCATGGCCCGGCCGCCAAGGACATACGACGGGCGCATAAGTGCCGGGTATCCAACCTTGTTGACCACGGCAATAGCTTCTTCGACAGTGGTCGCAGTACCGCCCGGAGGTTGCGCTATGTCGAGTCGTTCACACAGCGCATTCCACCGCTCGCGGTCCTCGGCCAGGTCGATTGAGTCCGGGCTTGTGCCAGCAATCAGCTCACGGGGTAATTCACCAGCCAGTTTCAGTGGTGTCTGGCCACCAAGGCTCACGATGATGCCGGCAATACCTGGGCCGCCACCGGCTTCGGCTGAAGCGATCTCGGCCTCGATGATGTTCATGACATCGTCGTAGGTCAGCGGTTCGAAATACAACCGGTCGCTGGTGTCGTAGTCGGTTGACACAGTCTCGGGATTGCAGTTGACCATGATGGTCTCATAACCAGCGTCGCGAAGTGCGAAGCTGGCGTGGACGCAGCAGTAGTCGAACTCGATGCCCTGACCAATGCGATTCGGCCCCGATCCCAAGATAATGACCTTGGGACGATCGCTCGGCGCAACCTCGCTGTCGTCTTCCCATGTCGAGTAGTGATACGGCGTGTCAGCTTCGAACTCGGCGCCACAGGTATCTACGGTCTTATATGTGGGGAAGACACCTGCTTCCCGGCGAGCGGCACGGACAGTAGTGAGCTCGACCTGCCACAGGTACGCAAGCTGTTCGTCGCTGAATCCATGGCGTTTGGCCCGACGCCAGTCAGCCCGACCCATGGCCGCGAATCCAACAGCTTCGAGACGAGCCCGTTCTTCAGAAATCACCAGCATCTGATCGAGGAACCACGGGTCAACCTTGGTCGCTTCGTAGACCTCGTCGACCGTCTTACCCCGACGGAGCACGGCTTCGAGTTCCCAGATCCGTTCAGGCGTACCGATGGCTGACTGGGCGAGCAGTTCGTCGATTGGAACCTCGTCAAGGAGCGCCTCGCCTGGATCACAGTTGAGCCCGAACCGGCCAAGTTCGAGTGAACGCAGCGCCTTCTGCAACGACTCGGTGAAGGTCCGACCAATGGCCATAACTTCGCCGACCGCTTGCATCTGTGATCCGAGTACCGACGGTGTGCCGCTGAACTTCTCGAAGTTCCACCGAGGAATCTTGGTGACGACATAGTCGATGGTTGGTTCGAAACTCGCCGGGGTCTTCTCGGTGATGTCATTCGGGATTTCGTCGAGTGTGTACCCAACAGCCAACCGAGCCGCGATCTTGGCGATTGGGAAGCCGGTTGCTTTGGACGCAAGCGCCGAGGAACGACTCACACGGGGATTCATTTCGATGACAACCTGGCGGCCA
>Ga0115564_10001405_pt1 | contig 22007 bp, 43 predicted proteins | sample COGITO_mtgs_1105_7_FD_88680 | JGI IMG/M metagenome (GOLD analysis project Ga0115564, IMG submission 88680) | Pelagic marine microbial communities from North Sea - COGITO_mtgs_110523 | ecosystem: Environmental > Aquatic > Marine > Epipelagic | place: Germany:Helgoland, sampling site Kabeltonne...
CGTCAGTCAGGCGTCCCCATGAGCGACGCTATGCGCGTTGCTGGTGACAACGAGGCTCTACGCGCTATGGTCGTCGCCGCTTACAGCTACCCGCGCTTTTCCAGCGACAGCTACCGCAGGGAAGCCGCAACGGACTTCCGCAATGAGATCGAGCTTATCTGCTACGGCACTGGCACCTGATTGACCAAACGCAAAATTGACCAGAATCAGCAAGGGGGCCGCAAGGCCCCCTATCTCTATCCAGATTATTCGCCATCCGGCTTACTCGCTACCCAGCTTATTCAATCCGCCATACCCGAACACCATTGCCCTCTTTTCTTGACGAGAACTTCTTCCCGTGTCTGGCCCCATGTATCCTAGACGAAACTGCTGGGTTCGACCTAGACCCCCTCGGCTCATCCTCGAAGAAAATACTATCCCCGACATCCATTTCTAAAAACGGGTAAACCGGCTTACCACGAGAAGCCTTGCCGTATCTATACTCGTTCACCTTCCTGCCATTCTCATGAACCGGGCAGTCCTCGTATGTTTCTCTCAGCTCTACATCCTTATCAATCTTGAACATTGATAAATCCCTTTCTGTTCATCGGTTACATATGAAACGTATATACGCACACACATCAACCCGCAAGTCGCCATTACGGATATTTCGGATATCCACGATTATGTAAAAATGTGTGTAGGCGTTAGGGCCATAGAAATAAGGGGTGAAGTATCTCTTTAGAGATCGAATATCGGATATTTATACTTTATATTTTATTTCCAGAAAAGAGACTAAACCAACCTTAAGGTAACTGTTTATGTGTAATACTCCTTAGTGGTACTGGCTACCTATAAATATGGCTATTCCTGCATAGGCGATTTTCCGTAATATCCGAAAAATACTATCCAGTAAAAACAATGACTTAGATGCAAATAACGCCTACACATTCTCTGCATAGGCGTTAGATATTCGTAGGGATATTCGTGGTGTGCGGGCCAAAACTAGGCCAGTGTCGCTGGAAGTTAGACCAGTGTCGCTGGAAACTAGACCAGTGTTAGCCTCTTCGATGTCCTGCCTTTGCCTGCTGCGATCTCCTCCTCGTGGAGCATTTTGCGCTCAACCATGTGCGCGACCATCTTGTCCACGTCCTCTGGTTTCCACTTTCGAGACAGTTTGTTGCGCAGAACGCCGATTGTGAGGCCCTCGTCACCGACTGCGTGTGCAATGGTGGACTGCAACGCCATCGCCTGCTTGCCCTTGTTGGGATCGTTGGAAACAACAAGGTGCATCTTGGACTCGATGTCGCGCTTGACCAGTGCGAACGCCCAGCGGACATGCTCTACCGTGCGCAGACCTTCTGGCGCGGCCAACACAAACGATACCTTGGCAACAAGCTCGTAGGCCCGCAGATAGAGCGATTCCAAGCCTGTCATGGCCTTGTGTTCCTCGGCGTTGGTTTCAAACCAGTCCACCACCTCGTCCAGAAGCGCAGACGCGGCTGGCTCCGTCCTGATGGGGGTGCGCGGACTGGTCTCAGCAACCTCGTTGGATGACATGGTGTCAAAAGACCCCGCAGCGTAGATAGACCTGATCTTGTCAGCCATGCCAGATGGCAACGCCGAACGCTTGAAGCCCTTTTTGGAGCGGGGTGCCGTCTCCTTTTCCTCAAACAGCAATGACCTGCCGATAAATCCGTTGGTGGCAGCGTCGAAGTCCACAAGGCCGTCAAACGTCACTGGCGTAGTGAAGCCGATGATGCTGACGAACGGACGGATCAAACCCTCGTCCAGCGCATCCAGCTTGGACACCAGCTTTGCTATGGCGGATTCGTCCACCCTGTCGCCCTCGTCCTTGCGGCGGTTCATGGCGGCGATCTCTTTGCTGATCTGAGACTTGATGTCGTCCTTCAGGTCGCCCGTAATAAGCATCCGCCCGTTTGCCTTGGAGTACGCAGACATCAAGGTGCCGATCACGCCTTCAAGGTAGGCCGCGCCACCACGCTGCTGCGCGTTCTTGATCTTGTGCAGGAACAGGCCGATCTCGTCCACGATGTAGAACGCAGCCTGATGGCGGAGCGCGATGTTGCGCATGATCTCCTGCTCTGACTTGATGGCACCATGCGTGGCGGCGCTAATACCAGCCACGGCGTGTATCTCAGCGATGGACTGCTGGATTGATTCCTTGCCAGTACCAGACCCTGCAACGCAGAACGTAAACAGGTTGGACGTTACGTTGTCGCGCTCGTCGCGGTACTTCAGGCCGACAAGGTTGCCGACAGCCGTAAGCGCCCCAGCAACAGCAAGACGCTCACGTGGGCGGCGGGACTGGGATTCGATCCACGCGGCAACTTCACCGACAAACCCCGGCGGGCGCAACAGGTCAATGTCGTGGTCAAGCGGAAGGGATGTTTCTGGTGTGCCAAGATCGAACTCCACGTCCGGCGTGAAGGTGACGGACTGCACCCAACCCGCCTGCTCCGCGAGATAGATCAGGGTTCCGATTGTTTTTGGTGACGCCGACTTGCCAAATGAGTGCCACTTCTTGTGCATCTCGTCTGCTTCGTACTTGCTGGATGATTGCGACCACTTGTCCCAAACGTCGAAACCAGTGCCTTCAGTGGCATGGTGTACGCACATACCAACCTCGACCCAACGCTCGTAATCGTCTGGATCGTCGATATAGGAAAGCATGTCCGCGATGTCCTCGTGGGACACGTCCAGCACGGAACCGTTGTACTCATTGCGGTGGTGTTCCGGCTTCTTGAGCATTGCCAGCAATTCTTCAGGCGCGTCGTCGATGTCGTCAGGTTCACCGAGTACGGCTTTATACCTATCACCGGACTGGTGCATGGACCCTGGACCGACAACATAACCAGACGACTTGAAGTCAATTCCGGGGTAGTCTTTTAACGACTGCACAAGCGGGATACCACTTGCCTTGAAGTACAGGTGCTTTGACCCACCGCCGGAACCAGTGTCCACGACAAGGCCAGCAGACGAAAGCGCAGGCACATCTTCGAGCAGCTTTTGGTACGATTCTACGCCGCCATTGCGGGCGTCAATGTCAACAACGAGAAGGCCAGACATAAGGACGCCGTAGCCCGTGTTGAACACGCCTATATCGTGGAACGTGTCCCACTGCTCGTCCGACCAGTCCGGTGTGTGCTGCCAACCGGATGAGTACGGTTTCTTGTACGCCATTTTCTCATGAAGCGGTTCGCCATCGTGATCGTTCGCGCCAAGCAGGCCAAATACTTTGTATCCTGCATCCCTAAATTCATTGTGTATCATTATTCCTCCGGCGCAGATGCTTGGATAGCGTCTGGATTGTGTGGTGTGTCGGGTTCTTGTTTTCGCCAGTCTTGATTCGACGTATGGTGTTGTAGTGCAAACCCGTCACCCTGACGAGGTATGACAGGTTCGCCGTGCGCAGCGCATCAACGACTTGTTCTAGGGTCACTTTGTGCCTCCTTTCATTATTTGACATCTTAATGTTGACACTGCACTGTCCTGTATGTAATGTCAAGTTTGTGGAAAGAAGAGAAAAGGAGACGATATGTCAATTCTATCCAAAATCGCCAAGCCTAAGGATCGCGCTATCATCGCAACATTATGCGGTGACAGCGGTATGGGTAAGACCACCCTCGCGGCGACATGGCCGAAGCCTATTGTTATTCGTGCCGAGGACGGTTTGCAATCCATTGCGCAGGACAAGCGCCCGGATGCGTTCCCGTTGCTGACAAGTGTAGATGAGTTGTGGGAGCAGTTGACCGCTCTTGTAACCGAAGATCATGAGTACAAGACGCTCATCATTGACAGCGTGACTGCGCTGGAGCGACTGTTTATTCAGAACGTGATCGACAGTGACCCGAAGAAGCCGAAGAGCATCAACCAAGCAATGGGTGGCTACGGCGCTGGCTTGTCAACTGTTGCATCTATGCACCAGCGTGTCCGTAAGGCTTGCGGCCTGCTTAATGAGCGCAAGGGCATGAACGTTATTTTTGTTGCTCATGCTGACACTGAGACCATCGAGCTTCCCGACCAAGACCCGTACACGCGGTACAGCTTGCGGCTGGGTAAGAAGTCTGTTGCTCCATATGTGGACGACAGCGACATAGTTGGTTTCTTGAAGCTGGAGACATTCACGACTGGCGACGGTGAGCGCAAGAAGGCGATCAGCGACGGTACGCGGGTTATTGTGACACACGCCACTGCGTCGAACGTGTCGAAGAATCGGTATGGCTTGACTGAAGAGCTTACTGTGAAAGAGGGTGAAAACCCGTTTGCCGGTCTTATCCCCGGCTTGGATAAAGGAGCATCTAAATGAGTGATTTTTGGGGACTGTCCGATGGTGACAGCGTAAAGGCAACAACGTCTTTCGAACTTGAGGGAGGCAGCATTGAACCTATCCCTGACGGGACACAGGTTTTGGCGTCTATCGACGAGGCGCGTTGGGACGACAAGGAGGGCGCTGAGTTCATCTCGCTGCGCTGGACTGTCCTGAAGCCAGAGACGTACAAGAACCGCAAGGTTTTCCAGAAGCTGTGGGTCATGGGTAACAACCCGAACCAGAACGACCCGACGAAGGCAAAGGCGCAGGGCGACAAGGCCAAGCGTATGCTGGGTGCCATTGACGGAAACTGCGGTGGAAAGCTGATGGCTGGCGGCGGAAAGCCGAGCGACACTGACTTGCAGGTGTCGTTGATTGCAAAGCCAATGATTGTGAAGTTGGCGGTGTGGGAAATGACAGGCGCTATGGGCGACAAGATGTCCGGCAACTGGGTTCAGGCTGTGTCACCAAAAGAGAATGGTGTCGCAGAAGCACCTAAGCCGCAAGCGCCAAAGCCTGACTCGGCGGCTTCGGATGAGATTCCGTTTTGAGAGGAGTGAACCATGACTGAAGATATGGAACAAGTACATCACTTCATGGCCGAGGCGCTTCTTATGGCTATGGGAGACAATGGGGCAATGTCAGAGGCGCTGGACCAAGAGTGTAGCAGTCCCACTGATAAGCTGCGGGTTATTGGCTCAACTGACAGCCTCGATGAACTTGAGACGGTCATGATGTTTGACCGGCTAGACTAACGCCCAACTAACCCACCCGCACGAAGGTTCCCGACACCGATTAGCCTGAGTATTCAGAGCCGTGCGGGTGGTTTTTTAACGATAAAGGATAATCCTATGGAGCAAAGATCGACCGAATGGTTTGAGGCGCGAAAGAACCGTGTGACTGGCAGTGTTGTGGGGGCGATCTTGGGTCTATCCACATACATGACCCGCGATGATGTGATGCGGTCGATGGTGCGTAGCAGCCACGGCGCTGAGAGCGAGTTTACAGGGAACCCAGCGACACAATGGGGCGTGTTCAATGAGGACGGTGCCATTGTGGACTTCACGATGGAAACTGGCATGAAGGTCGTGTCGTGCGGCTTCTATCCACACCTAGACTGGCTTGGTGCGAGTCCTGATGGTTTGATCGGTGATGACGCACTGATCGAGGTTAAGTGTCCGTTCCGGCTTCGCGACGGCGGTGAGCATAAGAGCATTGACGTGCAGCCGCACTACTACGCTCAGATGCAGGTGCAGATGTATTGCACGGGCCGCACAAAGACGCATTTCTGGCAGTGGGCACCACACGCGACGATGCACGAAGTTGTCACTCTGAACGAGGATTGGCTGGACGACAACATTCCTGAGCTGTTCAATTTCTATGAGGAGTTTCTGGTCGAGCGTGACAATCCAGATGACCACCTGTCACCGAAGCGCCTAGAGGTGAACACAAATCGTGCGTTTCACCTTGTTTCTGAATACGACGACTTGCAGGAAGCCATTGATCGTGCGGCGGAGCGCAAGGCTGAGATCATGGAAGAGATGGTGGCGATGGCTAAGGGGCGTGATGCACTTATTGCTGGCCGCAAGATGACAAAGGTCGAGCGTAAGGGGTCTGTGTCATACGCGAATGTTGTGAAGAAGCATTGCAAGGGCGTAGACCTTGAGCCGTTCCGTGGAAAGTCCAGCACAAGCTGGAAGTTCACATGACAAGCATCACAAAAAAACTGGAACGCGCTAGAGATATACTGGCGAAGTACGAGATGCTTGAGAAGTTCTCTGCCGAACACGTCGCTGAATTGTCTGATCTGACTGGCGCAAAACTGTCTAATGTTTGCAAGGCAAGATGCCCAAGATCAGGCCGGACAGACATATTTCTTGTCGTTACATACGAGGGGTCGGACACCAGAGAATATGGTTTTTCATGGAATAAAAGGATAAGAGGTAAGCACGGCGATCCTAGCGCAAGGGTGAACGATGTTCTGCGCAGAACGATAAGTCACCAACTTATGTCGTTCAGGGAGCAGGCAGTGCAGCAGTGCTTCTTTTGCGGCTCTGACAAGCACGAACTTCACGTTGACCACGCATGGCCGACGTTTTCAGTTATTCGAGACGATTGGGTTTCAAAGTCTGGATACCCTAAACTTAAAAAGTCGGCGGACGGTTGCGGCCATGTTTTTGAGTGCCGTGATGCCGAGCGGTCTTGGCAGAAGCATCACCACGAATCTGTGTCACTTCAGATGCTATGTAAGCCCTGCAATCTGAAGAAATCTGATAACGATAGCCTAGCAATGTCTGCACTGTGGATCATCGCGCTGCTCTCAAAGCAGCATGAAGAAACTGATGTCAGCGGAATACTGAATACGCTTATGACCATTGGTTCCATGCTTTTGCCAACAGACGACATCTATAAGGAATACACATGACACCCGAACAAGAGCGTAAGGCGAACGAGGCCGCGAACAAGATAATTGATGAGCTTACCAACGCGGTGACTGAGGCCGACTGTGAGGCTATTGGCGCACGGTCTGGCAAGCTGTTTGCGCGGTTGCAGGAGGTCCACCCAGTACGCGCCACCCACATCATGAACTTAGCCTCCCTGCGCAAGAGAGACTTCGCTCGTGGTCGCTTAGTGAGTGAAAAGGTGCAAGGCGACCTGTGGGCCTGACAAACAAGCGAGGCAGGCCGAGGAAGTACCCGTTCGCGGGTATGGCAGTTGGCGATGAACACTTTGAGCCTGGATGCCTTCCGCTACGCAGCCTCCAAAAGAGATTGCAATCATCTTCGTCTCGCTTCGGACGATTCACTACAAGGCAGGTCCAGCGCAAAGGGCGTTTTGGCGTCCTGCTAACAAAGATCGAAGAAAGGTAATACACATGATACTTAGGCCGTACCAACAGGAAGCCGTGAACGCGATTATGGATTGGGTGCGCAAGTCAACTGAGCCATGTTTGATTGAGGCCGCGACTGGGGCCGGTAAGTCCTTACTGGTTGCTGATATTGCGCGTCAGGTGCATGAGGCCAGCGGTAAGCGCGTTCTATGCCTAGCGCCAAGCGCAGAGCTTGTGGTGCAGAACCGCGAGAAGTACACAGCAACAGGAAACCCTGCATCCACGTTCTCAGCCTCCGCTGGAGGCGTAAGCCTGCGTCACCCAGTTGTTTTCGGTTCGCCGCTTACGGTCAAGAACAAGATAACAAGGTTCGGGTCTGACTTCGCTATGGTGATTCTTGACGAAGCGCACGGGCTTACCCCAACCGTCAGAACAATCATTGATAGCATCAAACAAAAGAACCCGAACCTTCGTGTTGTTGGTATGACGGCGACACCGTACAGGCTTGGCGATGGTTACATCTACAAGATCGGCCCTGACGACAAGCCGATGCCAGACTTCAGCATTAAAGACCCGTACTTCACAAAGCTGGTGTACCAGATTGGCGCACGGATGCTGATAAGCGGTGGATACCTTACACCGCCAGTCATGGGTAAGCTGGGTGCTGGTGGATACGACACTCTCAACATGGCTCTCAACAGCCGTGGTCAGTTTGACAAGCAAGACATTGATATGGCGTACCACGGTCAGGGTCGCAAGACAGCGGCGATCATTGCAGATATTGTTTCTCAATCTCGTGACCGTAATGGCGTAATGATATTTGCCGCCACGGTGCAACACGCACAAGAGTGCATGGACAGCCTACCTCCTGGGCTTTCTGCAATCGTCACTGGATCAACTACAGCAGAAGATCGTCGCAACATAATCGCAAGGTTCAAGGCGCAAGAAATCAAGTATATCGTGAATGTTTCTGTACTGACCACTGGGTTTGACGCCCCTCATGTTGACGTTGTTGCGCTTCTACGTGCCACTGAAAGCGTGGGCCTTATGCAGCAGATCATCGGTCGCGGGTTGCGGCTTCACGATGGAAAGACGGACTGCTTGGTTCTGGACTTCGCTGAAAACATCGACAGACACTGCCCAGATGGTGACATATTCGATCCTAACATTAAGGCTGGCCGTGTCAGTGAGGAGATCAAGTCTGTAAAGTGCTTGTGCGAGTATTGTGAAACACAAAACGAGTTCAAGGCGAGAAAGAACGAGGGTGGATTCGGCATTGACCGGAACGGATATTTCACTGACCTAGATGGGAACCGCGTGTCCACTGAACACGGAGACATGCCTGCGCATTATGGTAGAAGATGTCAGGCTTTGACCCGTGGACTGGATGGCAAGTATTATCAATGCGATTACAGGTGGACGAGCAAAGAGTGTCCGCATTGCGGCGAAGATAATGACCTTGCGGCAAGGTATTGCATCGACTGCAAGGGCGAAATTGTTGACCCAGGTGAGAAGTTGCGCGTAGAGTTTAAGGCATTGAAGAAAGACCCCACAAGACGCCAGACCGATGAGGTTCTTGACTGGAAGGTGACGGAGAACATCAGCGCAAAGGAAATGAAACATGGCGCATTGACTGGACGACGCCATACAGGTCGTTTTCAACGTGGACAATGAAGAGGCCGACACACCCTACCGCGCTGCGAGATAAAGAGAAGTTGATATGGGGTACTCAGGACATGACAGTTATGCCGCATAGCATCACTTACGCAAAAGACCCGAACACAAAGTTCTACAGGGTTATGGACTACAACAAGGAGATAGACGTTGAACCTGAATGATTGCCCAGTGCGGGTTTATGGGGACCAGAAGTGGCGCGGAAAGTGCGCTTCTGAATCTGTCGAGCAGATCACGTTTTTTAACAGAATCAGGAAGGTGCCGATCTACGGAGTTCTGGCTCTGCACCCAAGGAATGAGGGAAAGCGCCACTTCAAGCAGGTTGCGCGTGAGAAGGCAGAGGGCATGACAAAGGGCGCGTCTGACATCATCATTCCGGGAAACCCATCCTTTGTGTGCGAGTTGAAACGCAGAGACAGGACGCAGTCATCGTGGCAGGATGGTCAGAAAGAATACTTGGAAGCCGCTAAGAAGGCGGGCGCTTTTGTTTGTGTTGCGCTTGGCGCTGACGCAGCAACAGAGGCATTTAGCGAGTGGCTATCAATTCAGGAGACCTCATGACCGATCAAGACCAAGAGCAGAACGACGAAATCCAAGAGATCATCGACAATCTGCCGGACGTGATGTGTCCGAACGACATTATCATTTTGTTCCTAATGACGCTCGATGCGTATAGTATAAATGCCGAAGAAGCAGGGCTAATCCTGCAAGATGTGTTCGGCATCTATACCAGTCATGTTGACGCGGTTACGCTACACTAGACATCGCCATGTTCTAACCAGAAATCCATGAGCGCAGCGGCCACTGATTCGGCTTTGCGCTCATGGACAAGAGACATGAGTGCCTTGACCTCGAAGTCTGCCAGCGTGTTCACCTCATTGCCGTTTGAACCCATAGGGAAGCCGCCACGCTTCATGTAGTCGCACTTGTCTTTCGGCAGTGGCTTCTTTGCCTTGTAAAACCCAAGCGAATTGCGCACTGCATACAGGCTAATACCAAGCGATTTGCGTATAGCATCTTGCGACATTCCTGATTCAATCATCTCTTTGATCTTATGGTCTTGCTCGGTCATTCCATCAGCCCCGCTACTTCGTCATACACTTCGAGTTCTTCCGCCATGTCGAAAATGGCATCGAGGTATATGATCCACTTTTCTTCGCTCAGGATGTGTGGCTTTAAGGTCTGAACATAGAGATAGGCTTCGATCATGTCTGCCATCTTCAGCCACACACGATCCTCTTCTTTCAGCGCGAATCCCAGCCCGGTCAGTCGCAGATAGGCCGCGTTTTCGACCTTCTTGAGTTCATTCGCCAGATCAGGATTGTCCACCTTTGCGGTGTATGGCGTGTCGCCTGATACAGACTCGCCCGTATCGTGCCACAGTGCGGCCATTATGAGCCACGCGGATGGGTCTGGGTGCAGTTGCGCTACAATGGTCGCTACGCCCCACTGGTGATGCGCGTTGGTCTGTCCAAGTCGTGCCATTGTCGGGTGCGTGTGCCAGCGTTGCACAAGGCCGCTCTTGTATAGGTCAGGGTTCATCGTTTGGTGTCTCCATATTTAAAGTTAAAGGCTGTTCGGGGTAGTTTACGTCGGCATTTGCGCTCCAGCGCATCAAACCAAGAGGCTGGTAGCGTGCCTGTCTTGAGGTGCTGGTTCACTGAGTCGCGGGTGTAGGCTGTCTTGAGACCGACGGCATCGCACACAGCCTTATGCCCACCTGCTAGTTTCACAATATCCTTGGGTGTCACTACACCACCTCACGGACAACAATACATTCCACCTCACAAGCGTATTGATCTAACTCATCTACCTCTTTCGCAGTTTCAACAATATCGCCATATTTATTAACCAACGCGAACCACTCGCGCGGCTTCTTTGGCTCTAGGTATGGCTTGGTGACGCGGAAGGCGACGATACCTGTGCGCCCAAGTTTCCACGTTAGATCACCTGCCATGTCAGTGCTCCCATAGTGTGACTGGTGAACCCACTGAACCTCGCTCTCAGGATGCACAGGGCATTCGCCGCCGTTCCAACCATGCCAATTTCCGTTGTTGTAGTTAGTCATCGTTCCGTTTCCTTTCGTTTTCGGTAGAATCTACCTAGCACGATAGTTTTCCCCTTGTCAAAGCAATTAGTATCATGCTAACAAGTATTCACAAACACAGGAAAGGATAGAATCATGGCGCAGATAAATGTTGAGGTTGTTGAGGCTTACGCGACTGGCGAGACCCTTGCGGTATTTGCCGATATGTTTGACGAAGATCAGCAGTTGTTGATCGAGTGCGTTGTCACTGCTGACTTCGTTCAGGATCACTACGGTGTTCCTGGTTCACCAGTTTGGATGTCAGCGACTAATGAAGCTGTCGATACGATCACGGTCAACGACATTGACTACTCGGTTCGTGAGGCCGAGGCTATGTTTGGCGGCGATGCTGTCAATGCGATTTGGGAAATGGCGCTGGATGCAGCGGCGAAGAAGGAGGCAAGCGAATGGGAGTGAACCAAGAGATGATACTTAAGCGGTTGCGGCGCAAAGCTGAGATTCTGCGCATGGACATGAAGGCGCGTGGAAATTTGCAGTACCACGACATGAACGAGATTTTGACACTGATTGATCTTCTGGAGAAGGATTTGGGGCAATGAGCTACAACGAAGCAATGGCAGAACTGAACGAGGCGATCTACAAGGCGGTACGCGCCGCTGACAACGAGGATGGCGCACCCGTCCACACACTGCGCGAACTGGCGGCAGAGATCGACTGCCTGATCGACCACAACTGCACCCGCGCGGAAATGCGTGACGCTAAGGCGCTGTATGATGGTGCAAAGCTGGCGGGGTTAACAGCCTGAGTGACGCACCAGAACGGATATGGACTACAAAAGGTGAAGGCGGCATAACCGGCGCATGGAATGCGACACCCTCGAAGCCACCCAAGCCGCAGCCCAAGCCCACTATGAGCGCAGCATCTTGGACGCGCTGGAATGACCCGCAAAATCATCAAATTCGTCAGCTTATGGGCCGTGTTCTGGTTCTGCGTCGGGTTTGCTCAAGGGGTGCCGCAAGTCCTTGCCGCCCGCTGACGCACTAAACATGCTGGCCTTATAGCCCGCTTCTAAATACTTGGAGCGGTTCTGCGTTACAAGTTCCGCAGACGGCGCAAGGCACAACACCCGCTTGCCTGTCTTGTCGTGTATCGTCCGCGCAATCGCTGCAATGACGTGTGACTTTCCAGCGCCTGTTGCAAGGTCCAGCATTGCTGGATCGCGGCGTCATGGGCTTCTTGTTGATATGGTCTAAGCATTTACCAAAGTTCCTGTTGCTCTTGGTTCCGTTTCTTTTCGGCGCGTGTCATAGCATATATTCCCTTATCCATTCGCGCAGGTCGTGGACAGTCTCGGCATTGTCAAATGCGCGCATTTTATTTTCTTCAAACAGGTATTGTTCATTTAATTCCTCGCACTGCATACAGACTGTTTCTCCAGCATCGTGGCGAGTTTTAGAGATCTTTCCCGTGCAGTCTGGGGCGATACCGCTGGCGCATTTTGGGAGAGTATTCTGCACCCTTTCCCATTCTTTTTGCTTACGTAAGTACGCTTCGCCGCATGGCTTGCAGTATCTCTTGCGCCACGGGCCGCCTTGTGCGTCTCGACCGCATGATAATTTACATTTCGGCATGGTCTGTTATCCTTAAAAAGCCCGCGCTGCGCCTTGAATACTCAAGGTAATCGGCTCCACACCTTCGCAGCGCGGGCGGTTGACCCCTAGAAGGGGGTTTATTAATCGTCTTTGTGCTCATCCCTGTGGCATTGAACGCAAATCCATATAACATCTAATGGCTTTGTGTAGTCGTGGTGATGAGCGTGAATATGCCTGCTTTTCCTTACAGCCTTGCACCTGCTGCAATGATCAGGTTTTTGTATTTTCCCGTCCTTCTAATGGTTGATGTAGCGTCGTGCATCTTGCAGCGCTTTTGCGATGATAAAAGGTATGGTCGGCACTACCGCGTTTCCGAGCAATGCAAGTCTGTGCTTTTGATCGGGAACCCCATCAGCCACTCGACAAATTCGGGGTTCGGTCGGCCACTCAGGAACGTGCTTAACGAAGTGCCGCCTTGTGAGAACTTGGCCTTCCGGTAGCCTGTCTCCGAGGCCAGCGGGGTAGGAAATAACCCATAGCCTGTCCCGAGAATGCGGCGCGTCAACGGCTGTAGCTGGGATGCAGTGCCATTCCGCATCATACCCGATCTCGCTGAGCTCACTGAGGATGCGATCAAGTCCTTTGGTTCGCAAGACAGGAGAGTTTTCAATGATCGCGAATGTAGGATTGTGTCTTCGAATTTGCTGGTAAAATTCAGACCATAGGCCGCTTTTCTTTCCTGCAATGCCGACCATAGATCCTGAGTTTGCAAGGCTAATGTCTTGGCATGGGAAACCTCCGCAAACAATGTCAACTGATCCGTTGTATTCTGCACTAATTACGTCTCCAAGATTGGGTGTTTCAGGCCAGCGATGGTGCAGAACTCTTGATGGGTATTCTGCTATTTCGCTATGTGCGATCACTTCAATTCCAGCGCGCTTAAAGCCGTCAGAAAATCCGCCGCCGCCGCTGAATAGGTCGAGCGCTCGCATTCAATTGGTCCTTTTTGCGTTTCGTTACCTATCACTAAACCCTGTCACATAGGATGTCAACAAAGGATTGTCATAAAATGTCATTTACTGTCACTTTCTTTTCTGCTACACCAATGTTGAATTTAAGGGAATCTGTCACTTATGGCCACAAGACTGTTCGGATATGCCCGCGTTTCGACGTTGGACCAAAAGCTAGAGGTGCAGCATTCGGCGCTGATCGAAGCGGGGGTTCCAGAGGCGTATATCTTTGATGATAAGAAGTCAGGCCGGACCTTGAAGCGTGACGGTCTTAACCGCGTTCTGCGCGTCATGCGCAAGGGTGACACGCTCGTAGTTTGGCGGTTTGACCGACTGGCCCGCAATGCGCGAGACCTTCTCAGCGTGACGGATGATTTGACCGCGCAAGGGATTGAGTTTCGTTCGCTCAAAGAGGGCGTGGACACGGCAACGCCAGCAGGCAAGCTGATGCTGACTATGATTGCGGCAATGGCCCAGTTCGAAAGCGACGTGAACAGCGAGCGCACCAAGGCGGGCATGGCTAACGCGGCCAAGCATGGGCGCAAGGGCGGACGCAAGCACTACATCCTTGCCTATCCCAAGCGACTGGCGCGGTTCACGCAAATGTGGATCGATGGCGATATTCCAGACGGCAACATGAGTGCGTCAGAGATCATTGCGGAAATGAATGAGGTTGACCCAAAGGCCCCGCGTTTGAAGTCTTTGGGCAGCTATCAGAACTGGAAGGCTAAAGGTTTTCCGGGTTTCAACGTCACACCAAAGGAGGCTGAGTAAATGCCATTTTTGCCCACCGCACACGGCACTGACGTAATGATTGCGGGTGATGATGTTGGCGGCTCTGACAAGTATGGCTCGAAACAGAAATGCCCACACTGCACCAGAATGTTTGCCACACGATCCGGCATGTTGGCGCATATGGATAAACTTCATTTTGAGGAGGCTGAATAGATGCCGTATGAAATAGAAAGGGGAACTGTCGTTCAAGTCCAGTTTCAGGCCGGAGATAAGCGTGGCGATTGGAACGTAGAACTTCGCGATCCGCGCAATGGCCGCCCTATAACTGCCATCACTGACCGTGAACTTGACGACGCCGTGTTCTCGGCAAACCACATGAACGACTTACGCCCGTATCAAGATTTGCAGCAATTTCGTGCATTGAGGGCGGAAGCTGTTGAAGCCCACTTTCGAACCTGCGCGCGCAAGCTGATAACTCAAATTGAAAGCTGCGAGGGTTGGGATGAATGGATGGACAGACTGTCACAAAAGGAGCCAACCGATGGCACGTAAGCGGCCCAGAGTATTTGCAGGGCTTACATGGCCCCAAGTTTGCTTTTTGCGCGATGTCGCCTGTGGCGTGAAGTACATTTCGGCGAACGGCAGAGAGCCTTGGTCTTTGTCTAAGCGATCAGTCCCTCTCATTGAGATGACACGCAACGGCTGGGCGCTGACAAGCACTGGTCAGGATGTGTGGATTGCAATGCAGTATTGGCGACCTAATAAATTCAACACCCACAATCAGGAGCCGAAAGCATGAACGATAAAGACCTAGACAAAGTGTTTTCCCAGATGTTTGAGGCGATGCGCCCAGCACTCGGTCGTGCGTACACCCACGCGAAAGAGGTTGGCATTGGATGGATGCGGGTAACGGTCAACGAAGACACCGGAATGGTTGAGGTCGAGAACCCACACCCCTCTGAGGTGTGGGCGTGGAGTGACGTCAACATCGATAATAAGGAGGCAAGCTGATGACGCCTAACCAGATTTCATCTTTCGTCGCAAATGCGATGTGCTGCGAAAATTGCGGAGAAGTATTTGACAGCGTAAGCCACCCACATGTTGATGACGATTGTCCAAAAAAATATGCCCTTTGGGAATCCGCAGACCAAGAGCAGATTGCCGCAAGGCTTCACCGCATGTTGATTGAATCAAAGGAGCCGAAAGCATGAGACACCCCGCACAAGTCACGTTGTGGCAAGCGCACGAACACGCCAAGGCGGAAGTCACTAAGCAGATTGGTGACAAGTGGGTTCCGGCCCGGCCTCTAGGTTTCCAGTCTTTCGGATCACGCGTCAAACTGGCGTGGATGGTGTTCACTGGCAAAGCTGACGCGCTTATCTGGCCAGAGGGTCAGTGATGAATATCAACATTCACACAAAAGGAGCCAAAGCCATGATCCCGATAATGGATGATCCGCTTGGAAAGCATTGGGATCAACCTGCCGACATCATGCAGGCCCCTATGGACGAAAAGACAATCCTTCTCAGGCCAGATCAGTTTCGCGACCTTTGCGATTATTCAGCCAGCCTGCCAAGCGGTGTGTACCCCGGCAAGTGCTGGAAGTCTCAAGACAAACGCGGGTGGTTTATTCGCTGGTATGGTGAAGAAACCCCGGAGGGCAATTGTCAGGTCAACAACCGCGATATTGAGGTTGTGGAAAACACCCCTACACCAAAGGAGTCAAAAGAATGACCCCACTATTCTGCATGGCCGCAGCCATCTACTTCGAGGCGCGTTCTGAGCCGCTGGATGCGCAGGTGGCTGTTGCTGGTGTTGTGTTGGAGCGCGTAGCCCATGACAAGTACCCTGACGACGTGTGCGGCGTCGTGTTCCAGCACAAGCAGTTCAGCGCGTTCAACGCTGGGCTACCTGCTATCCGCAACTACGCGGCGTGGGCTGTCAGCGAGAACGTTGCCCAGATGGTTCTTGACGACCCGCAAAGCATCATGCCAATAGTCGGGGCGACACACTATCACACAGAGGATGTGATGCCGTACTGGGCCGGACAGTTTGAATATCTTGGTCAGAGCGGTTCGCATCTGTTCTACCGAGGGTTCTAAGTGACCGAGCAAGAGCAGGAAGCCATCAACGAATGGCTCAAGAACAATAAGCCTACCGTCTATCCGATTGGGCATAGCGCGATCTGGGATGAGTTTGGCAACAAAAGGGCCGGTCTGAAATTCAGGCTGGCCTCAACTGCAAAACGCATCCGCAAGGTCAGAGGGCATCGCTTCATGTCCTACGTGCAGTTAAGCGAAAGACTATCCGTAGATGCTGACGAGATCATGGAAACCTGCAAGAAGCACAATATCCAAGTCAACGAATAGGTTATCTACCGTAGAACACGGTGTCAGCTTCAGTCGCATCGAACAAGTACCACGCGCTGTCGTCCTTACCTGTCATCTTACTACCCTCAATCCATTTCACACGACCAATCGTGACGATCTTGTGGCAGAACGGCAAGTGCGCCTTCGCTTGCTTGGTGAACATCCAATTTGCATCGAAAAGGAACCAAGTCGGTGCCAGTACCCTGAAATGCTGAATGGCCGGGTGCAGTATCTTTCGATCCCAAGGTGGATTGGTCAGCACGTATTTTGCCGACACGTGCGGTATGTCGAACATATCCCGCTTGTAGATGCTGTGATCTTGAGGCTCGATGTCGCAGGCGTATGCGCAGCGATACCCGTGGCTCTCCAAGTGACGCACAAGCGTACCCTCGCCAGCGCACGGCTCAATGAACGTAGATGTCTCTGGCAGATGCGGCAACAGCGGGCTGACGCAAGACATTGGTGTCTTGTAGTAGTCGCGCTCATTGCGCACGAAATTGCTCCGCTTACCCATGCAGTAGCCTATCGACCATATCCTCAATCTCGCGTGTATTGAGGAACTTGATTTTGTGCTGGGATGCTACGACGGAGATGCACTTCGGCGTTGTGCCGAGTTCCTCCGCGATGCGCGACGGACCCCAGTGCGGGTATAGCTTGAGCAGCTTGCGTATTCTCTGGTGTAATTTCATACCGACACCTTAAATAATTCTTGACCATTTGCCAAGGGCAAGTTAACAATGTGTTCAAGGTAATAAGGAATCAGAAATGTTAGCACATGTCCACTTAACACGAGTCGTCAACGAGCCAGACAAAAAGTATGGCTTTGGTCTACTTGATGATGGCACTGATGTGTATATCCCAGGTGCTGCGATCTCATCGTTCGATATGTCTATTGACGATGTTGGTGGCCGAGAGAAGGCAGCGCTCATCCCAGACCCGTCTAATCGCACTGGGTACATTGTCACCACTTTCTTGGATGACGACAGTAAGGAGTGCGCAGAGCTTCGTGACGAGGTTGAGCGTTTGCGCGAACTTCTGGAAGCGAATGGGGTTGTGGCATGACTGAGCAAGACACAGACAGGCTGCTTGACCGCATCGAAGAACTAGAAGCCCAGCTTGCCAAGGTTACGGTGGAACGGGATGAGCTAGACGCTGCAATCAAGCGGCAGGCTGGCGCGGCAAGGACCCTGCGTCAATACACTTTATCTGAGGTTCAACACATCAAGGACAACGAGCGCAAAGAGTACGTCGCAACACGCACCCTTGATAGTGAGCGGCAGGCAAATGCAATCCTTACCGACGAACTAGAAACCTACCACGCTGCCCTCCCCCGCGTGTATCGTATGGGGCTGGAAGATGCGGCTACTGTCATGGACCACCGCGCATATGGTTGCAGAATTACTGTAGGGATGGACCCACAAGGGCAGTGTGAGGGTGGGGCAGAGGACATCCGCGCCATTCGCACACCCACAGACCTTGTGGAACGGGCAATGAAAGAATCCCCCTAACAGGGGTCAGTCCATCCAAGTAAGACACGCGGCCTAAACCACCTAAGCGCAGTCGTTGCTGTGCCGTGACACCACTTGGTTTGTGGCCCTTCCGGCGGGTAGGGGTTGGATGACACCCGCCAATAACAACGAAGGGAAGCGAAATGACAGACGCAATCAACGTGCATATTTATGATGTGCCATATAAGGACAGGTATCACGCAATGGACTGCGCAGAGCATTTTGCCAAGCAATATCCAGATCGCGTAGGTGTAAGAAATCTCTGCGTATATGAACAGACCATCGCAGTATATCGCACAAAAACTGGCCGCATTGTTGCGCGCGGTGTATCGCCATGACCATACGCAGAACCACACTATGCGCCCACAGCGGCTGCAAGAAATCACTCAGGGCAGACTACGGAATCAAGAACGCCCACTCAGGACAGGTCAAGCTGAAGTCGGCGTAAGCCTCTTGTATCTCATCTTGCGTCTGCTCCGTATCACTGCGCGATCTTGTTGGCAGGCTCTCTCCCCAGATGCGGCAGATCGCGCTCTCAGTCGCGCCTGTATCCTGCGTCGTCGAGTTCACGCATCCGCTCATCACGACCACGACTAACGCGCACACTAATGTCTTGGGCATTTTCTAAATCCTCTTGTACGGCTTTTGTACGTGCGTCATCAGCGCCTTTGCGTTCACGCATTGCGCCGAAGCTGAAGATAGCGATCAAAGCCGCTAGCACAGCCGCGCCGTACAGCTTCAGGCGCAGCATCATGTGACTAGACCTTTGCGCTTTGCATAGGCGTAAGCGACCTCTGTGATGAATCCGAGCAGCGCACCTGCAATCAGCACAAGGTCTGGCATCAGGGTGGCGGCATCACCTTGGCTCATCAGGCCATAGGACACCATCAAACCAGAGGCGTATCGTGCGATGATACGAGAAAGTGGACCGATCATTTCTTTGCTCCTTTAAGCAGTGCCGCGAAAAACTTGCCGATGGCAGCGAACGGGCTTTGTGGCTTTTCTGGTTTTTGCGCATCGCGTATCTTCTGGCGCAGCATATCACCAGCGTCCGTGGGGTAAGCAGCTTGCATCATTCCCGGCAACCAGTTGGTGTCCCACTTGCCCCGCTGCTTGACGCCAAGATTGCCCTCAACCTCCGCATGGGTCAACACAGTCTGAGGCGTGACTGTGATGTCATACTGCGCACACAGATCGGCCACAAGGCGCACCATAGCACCGACCTGCCTGTCGGTGATCGGATACTTGCCAGCGTTGAACGGACGCTCTACGGCCCCGTACATGGCCGCAACAGCAACACCGATGGAGCCTGTGTTGAGGCCGCGTGTGTGCGCTGCGTAGACGGTGGATGTGGTCTCGTTGGCCTCTGGCGGCAGATCACCATGAACAACGCGCCCAGTGCCTTCTACAATGAAGTGGTAGTGCTTTTTGTCCAGTTTACTGGCCGCGTAAGCGCCTCCAGTCCAATGTAATATGATTCTTTTCATCACTAATGCTCCGTCAGGTTTCACGCGAATACTAACACGATGCGAGTGATTACTCTAGGCCCGCCACTTGCCGTTCTTGATCTCGATCATCTGGCGCTTACCAGTTTCGTCCGTAATCACATGGCAATGGGACCATGAACTCGGCCCGCGCACATACGACATATCAAGCCGCGTGGACGTACCTGCTTGGAACGCACCATCAACGATCTGCGCGGAATGGCTATGCTCGATGTTAGCCTTGCGACCTGTTCTCGATATATTACGCACTGTGCCGCGCGACCCGTTTGGGCCAAGGTCGCCGTGCTGCCCCATGTCCACGCCAGCAATGACAAAACTCTCGTTGCGAGGCAGGAAATGTACATCCAGATCACCAATGCGGGACATGGCCCACTCAAGCATGTCGAACTCATCGTCCAGTTCACGGATTGCCCGCAGCTTCGCTGCCATTGCCTCAAGGTAGAACGGCGCGTTCAGTAGGTCCGTCTTGAAGTTTGCCTCGCGCAGCCACCGCTCAAGATGCTCATCGTGATTCCCTTTTTTGATGTGCGTCTTGCACCAAGGGCGCGTCATGTCCGCGATGCAGTCGAACGTCTCTTGTATTTCACCCTCAACGCTGTCGCCACCAGCTACATGCAGCTTGTAGTTATCGAACAGCGTATTGTGGTGCGATCTGCTCTCGAAGTCCAGCACGTCTCCTAGAAACTGGTTCTCAGGCTTGAGCGTATCCATCAGACCGCCTTCGCCCCATGTTGCCTCTTTGACAACTGGGTCAATGTTACGGGCGTGGATGTCACCAGCAGAAAACGCAGCGATACGCGACTTGCCGATCTTGCCGTCACGCACCCGCACACCAAGGTCAAAGAACGCGCCGTCATGCCCAGCGTTGAGTTGGCGCACAAAGAAGTCGCCATCGGCGTCGATCTCTACGAAGGATGCGCCGTAGGCGTGGTGAAACTCGGCTTTCTGACCGGCCTTGCGCTGGATGTAGTTGGACAGCGTGACTGTGCCTGTGGTGTAGTTTTTCTTTGGTGGGTCATCCATTGCCGTTGCGATGGACTTCAGTGCGATCTTGGCGTGTGGGAATATACAGCTTTCCAGCCCTGTGAAGCTGTCTAGGCCGCTCAGGGGGTCCGTGGCGGTCGGCATGATGTTCATGTCACCAGCGAAGATCAGGCCGTCACACAGGCGCACACGGCGGTCACAGGCGTAAGGTTCTATCTCTGGCGCGTACCAGTCGGAGTTGGACGCTGTTGCGTCTGTCTTGCTCTGCTTGGCTTGCTGCTCGGATATGTTGTAGCGAAACCTTGATACGAGGATTTGTGCTCCGGTGAACTTGGCGTATGTGATGAGGTTACGCCAGAAGGGTTCGAATATCTTTGTGCCAGACTGGGCTGACGTTACAATGAACTTGTTGCCATCAAGCGTGTCTATTTTCGTCGGGTCAATCTCACCCGCAGCAGCCTGCTCCACTTGCCACTCCAGCGCCCTGCGCAGTCGGTGCAGGTAGGTCTTGTCGTGTAGCCCTAGAGACGCCGCAGCAGCGATCTTTGTATCATGCGCTTCGTAGGCGTTAATCGCCTCGATCATTTGCGCTTCTGTCAGGGGCGGGGTTGGCATTGGCTACTTTACTGCTTGTTGCAGTAACAACTTAATGTCTCGTTGAACCTCTTGCAGAATCCGCTTTGTGTCCTCGCGGTCCTCACGGCGCAATTCCATGTCCTCTTTGCGCTGCTTCTCTAGGCGTAGTTCTAGGGCGATAAGCTCTTGCTTGCGTGACTCGTTATCGGCACTGTTCCTAATGGCTCTGGATTCAAGTCTCACCAGCCATATGAGAACGCCACAGACGCCCATAATAATGGCCCACCAATCCTTTATTGCGCTAAGTGCTTCGCTCATTTTTGATTGGCTCCGTGAGTGTTCTTGCATGAACAATACCGTGTTGGCGACTTGGCGTAAAGGCCGCAACTGGTGGTTGTTGGCTTAAGCTAGGTCGCCGTTTCGTTCTAGCGTTTTTCTTGCGCGTGTGACTTCGCTGGTCCACGCCTTTGCGCAGTGATCGTCCTGCCAGAAGAATATGGCATTGATGCGCTTCTCTCGCTTGATCCATTTGCGGTTATATTCGCAATCCCACCCGTCACAGATCGCTAGTAGCGCATCACGCGCTTCAATATGGCATCGCGCCGATAGCGTCTGGTGCATGGAGCCTTGATAAAACACCGCATTGAGAACACGGGAAATTAGGCTAATTAGAAAATAACCAACCTCGAATAAAACGTGTCCTGTTTGATGGATAGGTCCGCGCATCTATACATCCACCGTCATTGCAAGGCGGAACAGGTCGTCCATTTCGGTGTCACTGTAGCCTAGCAGATAACCCAACTCTGTCATGGCTTGGCTCGTTCGGCTCCATTCAATCGCGTTCTGAATTGTCTGCCGCATAGCC